>Ga0208147_1000793_pt1 | contig 10624 bp, 10 predicted proteins | sample DEB3_08_DNA_FD_184520 | JGI IMG/M metagenome (GOLD analysis project Ga0208147, IMG submission 184520) | Aqueous microbial communities from the Delaware River and Bay under freshwater to marine salinity gradient to study organic matter... | ecosystem: Environmental > Aquatic > Marine > Coastal ... | reverse complement strand
GCTGGATCATCACGCAATGTGCGCAACAATAAGGTGGACATCTTTAACATAGGTAAAGCCTATCTATTTAACAGCAACGGATGGCTCACCTGATGCCACTCCAGCAGCCTCCATCTCTTCAGCAAGGCGCATCGCCTCTTCAATTAGCGTCTCAACAATCTGTGCCTCTGGCACAGTTTTAATTACCTCACCCTTTACAAATATTTGACCCTTACCATTTCCAGATGCCACACCAAGATCTGCCTCTCTTGCCTCACCCGGTCCATTAACAACACAACCCATAACTGCAACACGAAGTGGCACAGTCATTCCTTGTAATCCTGCCTGCACTTTTTCTGCCAAGGTGTAAACATCAACCTGGGCTCTGCCACATGATGGACAGGAGACAATCTCTAACTTTCGTTGGCGCAAATTAAGGGATTCTAAAATTGAAATACCGACCTTAACCTCTTCAACAGGTGGGGCAGAAAGTGAAACTCGAATAGTGTCGCCAATTCCTTCAGCAAGTAATATGCCAAAAGCGGTCGCAGATTTAATTGTGCCCTGAAATAGTGGACCAGCCTCAGTTACGCCAAGATGTAATGGGTAATCACATTTTGCCGCCAATAATCGATAAGCCTTCACCATTGTTACTGGATCATGGTGTTTAACTGAGATTTTAATATCGCTAAAGCCATGCTCTTCAAATAAAGATGCTTCCCATAAAGCAGACTCGGCTAATGCCTCAGGTGTTGCCTTGCCATACTTTGCCAAAAGCCTTGGATCAAGAGAGCCGGCGTTAACACCAATTCGAATTGGAATTCCGGCATCCCCAGCAGCCTTTGCTACCTCTTTAACCTTGTCATCAAATTGTTTGATATTTCCTGGATTAACCCGAACTGCAGCGCAGCCCGCATCAATAGCTGCAAAAATATACTTTGGTTGAAAGTGAATATCTGCAATTACTGGAATCTGAGATTTCTTAGCGATCTGAGCAAGTGCATCCGCATCATCTTGTGATGGAACTGCGACTCGAACAATTTGGCAACCAGATGCAGTTAACTCTGCAATTTGTTGCAAGGTTGCATTTACATCTGCGGTAAGAGTTGTGCACATCGATTGAACAGAAACTGGAGCATCTCCACCAACTAAAACTGAACCTACCTTTAACTGCCGAGATTTACGGCGAGGAGCAAGAGTTGGAGGTGGTGCTGATGGAATTCCTAAATCAACCATAGGCAAACCTTACCTAGAAATTAAGCCGAATTGGGTTGAGTATGTCTGCAGTAAGCAGCAATAGTGATAAAGAAGCCATCAATACAAAGACCACCATAGTAATTGGTGTGAGCCGCTCAACATCAAAGGGAGCAGGCTTTGCCAAGCCTTTTCGTTTGGCGCGAAGATTTCTAAAACCATCTGCAATTGCAACTGCCATATGTCCGCCATCTAATGGCAGAAGGGGTAATAAATTAAACATGCCCACAAATAAGTTTAGAGATGCAATTATCAATATAAATGTGGCGATCTTCTCTCTAGTTGTTAACGCCTTGGTATCTGCTGTTTCACCGCTAACTCGAGCCACACCAACTACACCAACTAATCCTTCTGGATCTCGTTCTTGATTGCCAAATGTCTGATTAATTAAATCTGGAATCTTACTTGGCAGTGAGATCAAAGATGTGATGCTATTTTGCAAAATTTCACCGGTAAAGGTGGTTGCTTTGCCGAGAGCGGTAAATGGTCCATAAGTTATTGTGCCAATCTCATTCACCACGCCCAGCACACCAATTTTTTCACCATCTAATTCACGAGATGCTGGAGTCACTAAAAGATTTATCAAACTGCCATTTCGGTCAACTGTAATATCTAACTGTTTTCCAGCAGATGCGCGAATAACTGTTACAACATCACTCCACTCTTGATATGAGATTCCATTTACCTTAACAATTTTATCCCCAGCAACAATTCCGACATTTTTAGCAGGAGATGGCACAGATTTAGCTGAACATACTTCAGTGGCAGTTTGCGGAATGCACTCACTTACCCGCTCTACCTTGTTGGTTAGAGAGGTAACCCCAACTGAGGAAAACAAAACAAAAAGCAGGACAAAGCCAATAACAAAATGGAGAAATGACCCAGCACCTAAAACAATCAACCGTTGTGCAACTGATGCTTTAACAAAAGCTCGCGGTGCATCTTCATCAGATAACTCCTCCCGTGGTGTCATACCAACAATTCGGCAGTAACCACCAGCTGGAATTGCCTTTAAACCAAACTCAGTCTCACCTTTGGTAAATGACCAAATCTTTTGTCCAAAACCTAAGAAAAACTCAGTTACTTTCATGCCAAATTTTTTGGCAGTTAAATAATGTCCTGCTTCATGAATCATTACAGAAACTAAAAGTGCGACTACAAAGGCGAGAATGCCAACAATTGCCATTTAAGCGATCTCCTTAATTAACTCTGTTGCTTTAGAGCGCGCACTTTGCTCTATTGCACTGACATCTGAAATATCTCGAATTGTAGTTGTGGTGTTACTGCCAAATGATTGAACAACTGATTCGACTGTATCAATAATGGCTGTGAATTTAATCTGACCTGCTAAAAATGCTGCAACCGCCACCTCATTAGCTGCGTTATAAACAGCAGGCAATCCTGCGCCCACCTGACCACATCTTTTTGCCAACTCAATTGCTGGATACTTCTCGTTATCGATTGGGGAGAACTCCCAGGTGTGAGGTTTACTCCAATCAATTGCAGGGGTAGCTTTATTAATTCGCTCTGGATATGAAAGTGCGTATGCAATTGGCCCCTTCATATTTGGTGGTGATGCTTGGGCAATTGTGGAGCCATCCACATACTCAACCAATGAGTGCACCACAGATTGTGGATGAATTACCGCTTCGATATTTTCATAATCAAGGCCAAATAGGTAATGCGCCTCAATAATCTCTAATCCTTTATTTAATAAGGTTGCAGAATTTATTGTCACTACCTCACCCATTGACCAGGTTGGATGATTTAACGCATCAGCAACAGTCACATCAGATAAATCTGCTCTATTTCTAAACGGTCCACCACTTGCAGTTAAAATTAACTTCTTAACATCACTGACCTTGCCAGCAAGTAATGCTTGGAAAATGGCTGAGTGCTCAGAATCAACTGGAATAATTTTCTCAGCGCCAAACTTCATAACTAAATCCCCACCAGCAACTAAGGATTCTTTGTTAGCCAGTGCAACCTTGTTTCCAACTCCTAGGGCAGAAAGAGTTGGTCCTAATCCAATTGAACCGGTGATGCCATTTAAAACTATGTCGCAGGGAAGGGCAGCAATCTCAATCGATGAGTTATCGCCATCAATTACCTGCACGCCAGCTGTTGCAGGAGCTGGGGCCATTGAACCCACAATTGGAACATTAAATTTTTTCGCTTGCTGCATCAACAATTGTGGGTTTTTACGGCCACCACTTAAGCCAACTAAGCGAAACTTATTTGGATGGGCAGCCACAATCTCCAGGGCCTGCACCCCGATAGATCCAGTTGAACCCAAAACCACCACATCACGCATATGCCTATCTTAACTGTGTCGAGTTTTGAGCCTTCTCAGATAGTATTTAGGCATGTACTCAGAGGCTAAAAAACCGGTAGCGCAAAAACGAAACCTTGTTACCGCTATACCTGGACCAAAATCTGCTGAGCTAATTAAACGAAGAGGCGAGGCGGTCTCCGCCTCTCTAGGAACAGCTTTTCCAGTTTTTATTGACCACGCACAAGGTGCAATCATTGTTGATGTTGATGGCAACTCAATTTTAGATTTAGGCGCAGGTATTGCCGTATTAAATGTTGGTCACACACAAAATCGCGTAGCAGAGCGAGTCAAAACCCAAATTGATGCCTTTAGCCACACCTGTTTTATGGTTGTGCCTTACACCGGTTATGTTGAAGTGTGTGAAGCGCTAAACCGATTAACACCTGGAAAGTTTAAGAAGAAGTCAGCACTATTTAACTCAGGAGCAGAAGCTTTAGAGAATGCGGTAAAGATTGCCCGTTCATACACAAAGCGATCAGCAGTAATTGTCTTTGAGCATGGCTATCACGGCCGTACTAACTTAACTATGGCAATGACTGCAAAAAATATGCCTTACAAAGATAGCTTTGGCCCATTTGCCCCCGAGATCTATCGCATGCCGATGGCATACCCGTTTAGATGGAATGGCGATCAATCAAAGTGTGCGCAAGAGGCATTAGATATGGTGATTCATAAGATTGAAAAGGAAATTGGCGCAAAAAATGTAGCCGCAATTGTGATTGAACCAATTCAAGGTGAGGGTGGCTTTGTTGTTCCACCTAAGGGCTTCCTGCCTGGCATAGTTAATTTTGCTAAAGAAAATGGAATTGTCTTTATTGCAGATGAAGTTCAAACTGGTTTTGCCAGAACTGGCAAGATGTTTGCAAGTGAAGATGAAAACATTGAGCCAGATCTAATCACTACCGCTAAGGGTATTGCCGCTGGTTTGCCACTTTCTGGTGTTACTGGCCGTGCTGAGATTATGGATTCAATTCATCTTTCTGGTCTTGGTGGCACATATGGTGGAAATCCAATTGCATGTGCTGCTGCCCTTGGTGCGATTGAAGTAATTGAACAAGATAATTTAGTTGAGCGCGCAAATAAAATTGGCAAGATAATGCATGATGAACTTACCGCCATGATGAAGCGGTACTCAATCATTGGTGAGGTTAGAGGTAGAGGTGCGATGCAAGCGATTGAATTAGTAAAACCTGGCACAACTGAGCCAAACCCAGAGGCGTTAACTGCGGTAATCAAGTACTGCACCAACAAGGGTGTATTAATACTCTCTGCTGGCACATATGCCAACGTAATTAGATTGCTGCCACCTCTTGTAATTGAAGAGGATTTACTACGCGACGGCTTATCTGTATTGGATGAGGCGCTAGCAAGTATTAAGTAATGCCCGCTCACCAAATAAGGGATATCAAACAGACCGATGCAAGTTGGATATTTGACGCATGCCAAGATGAGCAAATTCAGTACTGGACAACGGTGCCACGGCCATATTTGATGCAGCATGCTATTAGCTTCACAAATAATGAATTAAATGAGTTCAAAATTTGGGTAATTGAAAATAAAGATAGTAAACCAGTTGGGGTAATTTCAATTCATACAGTAGATGAGCAAGGCGCTGCTGAGATTGGTTACTGGGTGGCTCCTTGGGGTAGAGGCTCTGGCGCAGTTGTTAATGCCATCGGTGAAGTAGAAAAGATTGCAAAAAATTATCCAAATATTAAAACCATTCAAGCTACTATCTCTGATTTAAATAAGGCATCTCAAAAAGTTGCACTACGTGCCGGGCTAGTTAAACAAGAAGCATCCAGCAAAGCATGCCCTGCAGGTGGGGTTGATACAACCGCTACCTACTATCGAAAGTTTTTAGCGGTCTAATACATTTCTACTTTGTGAGTACGCACCACCTGATTTTTTAAGTGCAATTGCTGACAAAGCCTCAAGCACCACTCGATTAGCCAAGATTGCGGTGATGTCGGAGCTGTCATAAGCAGGTGCTACCTCAACCACATCAATGCCAACAATTGGTAATTCAAAACAAATTCTTCTAACTGCTTCTAATAACTCTCTGCTTGTCATTCCCCCTGGCTCTGGTGTGCCAGTACCGGGCGCCATACCTGGATCCACAACATCAATATCAACTGATAAAAAGACGCCATCACAACCATCGGTAAGAATTGCAAATGATTCATCTAATACCGCTTTCATTCCGCGGTGATGAATCTCAGTCATCTCATAAGATTTCATTCCTTTTCCAGCCATCCACTTTAAAGTGGCATCATCTGGCCAGTAACCACGAAGACCTAATTGCAAAAAGCGATCTCCTCTGACAGATCCTGATTCAATTAATCTTCGCATTGGTGTGCCATGACCAATGAGTGCACCAAATTGATCCTCACCAGTATCAGCATGAGCATCAAAATGAATCATCGAAACTCTGCCCTTACCCAAATGATTTGCAATTCCTGCCACATCAGCGGATGCAATTGAGTGATCTCCCCCTAATACAACTGCGATTGCACCAGCTTTTGAAATTTTCTCAGTTGCTATCTCCAAAACTTTAAGTGAATTAACTAAATCACCACCTGGCATTAATAAATCACCAGCATCAAAAATCTTTAGTTTTTGTAGTGGATCAATTCGCATTGCAAGATGTGGACGGGAAGCATCATGGGGAAGGTAATCTCCCATTCGAATTGCTTGTGGCCCCATCTTGGCCCCAGATCTATGGGAGGTTCCGCTATCAATTGGTGCGCCAACAATAATTACATCAGCACCTTTATAACTTTCAGGCTTATCTAAATCACATCTTGGAATGCCAAGAAAGGTGAAATCAGGTCCATACATATTGCCGATATTGGTCATGACTTCTTTCTTTTACGACTAACAACTTGGCCGACTATAACAATGATGAGCGCAATAAAGAACATTGCACTACCAATCACATTTGCTTGAGCTGGAATTCCTCGGGCAGCTGAAACATAAACAAATTTAGGAAATGTTGAAACTGTGCCAGAGTTAAAATTCGTAATAATAAAATCATCAAATGAAAGTGAAAAAGCCAAAAGCGCAGCACCTGCAATACCTGGCATCACTAGTGGCAAAGTCACATACCTAAAAGTTTCCTTCTCATTTGCATATAAATCCATCGCAGCCTGCTCAAGACGAGGATCTAAAGATGCAATTCTTGCCTTCACAGTTACCACCACAAATGAAATACAAAACATTACATGCGAAATAACGATGGTCCAAAAACTAGGGTTGACGCGAAGATTTAAAAACATTGCAAGCAAAGAGGCGCCTAGCACTACCTCAGGTGTTGCCATTGGCAGGAAGATTAAAAGATTTGTTGAGGTTCGACCTTTGAATTTATATCTACCGAGTGCGAAGGCGATCATGGTTCCTAATGCAGTTGCCAGTAATGTTGAAATCACACCAATCTTTAATGAGTTACCTACCGCCTCACAAACCTGTGGAGCACCGCAAGGATTCTTCCAATTATCAAAGGTAAAACCTTGCCAAACTAAATTGCTCTTACCAGCATCGTTAAATGAGAATGCGAAGGTATAGGCAACTGGAATAAATAGATAGATAAATGCTAGGGCTGCATAAATTCTTATCAAATTTCGAGAAAACCATCTAGAAGCACGGTGGCTCAAACTCGGCATTGGAGCGTTAATGGTTGTCATACCAACTCATCCGTTCCAGATTTTCGAATATATAGTGTTACTAAAATTAAGATAGTTGCCATCAAAGTAAATGAAAGCGCAGCAGCAGTTGGGTAATCCACCACAGCAAAGAAGCGTGATTCAATAACATTTCCAATCATCTTGGTACTTGGATTACCTAAGATGGCAGCATTTACATAATCCCCAGCTGCTGGAATAAAGGTTAAGAGTGTGCCGGCCACAACACCTGGCATAGAAAGTGGCAAAGTTACTTTGCGAAAGGTAGTTAAACCATTGGCATATAAATCCCCGGCTGCCTCAAGTGTTCTTGGATCAATTCGTTCAAGACTTGCATAAAGTGGCAAGGTCATAAATGGTAGGAAGTTATAGGCCAAACCAATCACAACTGCAGTTGAGGTGTTGTTAATTCGAAATAAATCATCAATAAATGGCAAAAGTTGTATCGTCGAAACCACCGGACCTGAGTCAGCCAAAATTTGAGTCCAAGCAATTGTTCTTAATAGAAAGGATGTAAAAAATGGCGCAATGACCATCACCAATAAAATGTTTCGATATTTGCCTGATTTGAAAGCTATGGCATAGGCAAGTGGATATGCAATTGCTAATGCAAGCAAGGTAGCAAGGGCGGCATAGAAAAATGATCGAAGGTATTGATCCTGGTTAGCAACAAATGCGTCAACATAATTTGCAAACCTAAGTTTTTGTTCATAAACCCCAACCTGAGCACCATCAGGTCTAACCATGGTTGAGGTGCTAGCGAGTGAAAATATTGGAATTATGAAAAATGTAACTAACCAAATCAAACCTGGCGCAAGGAGTAGGTAAGGAGTAAGAGATTTACTTTTTAACACACTCTTTGTAGCTGATGTTCCAGATGAAACTGCGTGCAAAAATGCCATTACTTACTCGTCATCATCAAGATCAGCACCAGCATTTATGTCGCCAGCACCATCTAAAGCAAATGTATGTTCTGGATCCCATTCAAGTGAGACGGTATCGCCAACTCGAAGATCATGTAATCCTTCATCATTTTGCTCAAAAACTACTAGCTCTAAATCCCAAGGGGCTCTAACCATGTACTGAGTTGAGGTACCAACAAATGAACGATCTGTTACTACGCAATTCTTAATGGAGTTAACGCCTGTGTCATCTAATCGTAGTTTTTCAGGGCGCACACCTAAAAAGACAGAATCATTGGTGGTAGCAACTCTTGATAATGGAACTTCAAAATTTAATCCCTTGGCGGTAACGATTGCCTTATCCCCACTCCTTGAAGTGATTTTGCCTTTAATTAAATTACATTGACCTAAAAAGTTAGCAACAAATGCAGTCTTTGGTGCCTCATAAAGATCAGTTGCACTTCCCATCTGTTCAATCTTTCCCTGATTCATCACCGCAATGGTGTCCGCCATGGTCATTGCCTCTTCTTGATCATGGGTGACGTGAATAAAAGTAATTCCAACCTCTGTTTGAATTCGCTTTAACTCAATCTGCATCTGTCGACGAAGCTTTAAATCTAGGGCTCCTAGTGGCTCATCAAGTAATAAAACCTCTGGTCTATTAACAATCGCTCTTGCCACAGCAATTCTTTGTTGCTGACCTCCTGATAATTGATTTGGTTTACGCTCGGCTAAATGGCCCATCTCCACCAGATTCAATGCATTTTCAACCTCGGTTTTAACATCTTTGATTCCACGTCTACGTAAACCAAAGGCGATATTTTCAAAGATTGTTAGGTGAGGAAATAATGCGTAATTTTGGAAGACTGTATTTACATTTCGTCGATATGATTTTTGGGTTGTGATATCGGTTTCGCCAATTGATATGGTTCCAGCACTTGGCTCTTCTAAACCAGCAATCATTCGAAGTGTTGTGGTTTTACCGCAACCAGATGGTCCAAGGAGTGCGAAAAAAGAACCATCTGGCACGATCAATGACAGATCGTCGACGGCACAAAAATCACCGTAATGTTTTGAAACTCTATCTAACTTTAAATCACCAGTATCTTGCGAGACCTTACTGTTCGCCATCACCAGCTACTTATCAGCGCTTAATTGCCGATAGCTTCATCAAAGGCGGTCTGGAATTTAGTGCTCTCATCAGATGTGAGTGATCTAAATACCTTTACCTTTGCAAGTGTTGCAGCATCTGGGAAAATAAATGGACTTGCAGCAAGTGCTGGATCAATCTTCTCAAGCTCAGGTTGCGCAGCCTCTACTGGGCAGATGTAATTCACATATGCGGCAACTTCAGCTGCAACTGCTGGCTCGTAGTAGTAATTCATCAACTTCTCAGCATTTTTCTTATGGGTTGATGTTGATGGAATCAACATATTATCGCTCCATAAAGTTCCACCGGACTCAGGAATCGCAAAATCAAACTTGCCACCTGATTCAGATTTCAAAATAAAGATATCTCCTGACCAGCCAATTACTGCGTTAGCATCGCCACGTTTTAGATCCTCAGAGTAAGAATTACCCTTTACTTGGCGGATGAAGCCATCAGCGATCTTCTTCTTAAAGAAATCAATCGCATTCATATATTGATCCTCAGTGAAGTTAGATGATGGATCTACTCCCTGATAAAGCATGATCACACCGATTGTGTCGCGTAATTCAGATAGAACTACAACCTTGCCCTTATTTGCTGGTGCAAAAAGATCATCCATAGTGCGAACACCCTTTGGAAGTTTTTGAGTATTCCAACCAAAACCAGCAAAACCTGATTGCCAGGTTAAGGAGTATTGACGGCCCTTATCAAAACCAACATCTGATAGAACTTGACGAATATTTGTCTTGTTTGGCACATTCGCAGGATCTAATTTTTGAGCATAACCTTGTTCGATAAATCTTGCTGCCATCCAGTCAGTTGGCGCAACGATGTCATAACCAATATCAGAACCGATTGAAAGCTGACCTTGTACTTTTCCGTAAAAAGTATTGTTGTCATCAATTGCTTCTTCATAGGTAACCTTTAAACCACTCTGCTTTTCAAAGGCAGCAAGAGTTGGATAAACCTTTGTATCCTCATTGAAATCTAAATAAAGTGGCCAGTTTGCCCAGCGAACAATTTTTTCTGTATCACTAACATCAACTGCAACCTTTGCTCCAGTAGATGAACCTGTTCCACATGCTGCTAATAAACCGGCAGCTGAAACTGCGCCAACACCGGCAAGAACTGAACGACGAGAAACCTGGGCGCGAATGATTGCGCGAGCTTCAGGAGATAAGGACTTAATATCTTTTTTCATCACTTCTCTTTCTTATCACTCTCGTAGGAACAGTGCACTTTGCTTTGGGGAGTGTGGGGAAATCTATCAGGCGTTGAGGTTAGTCATCACGTGTTTGATGCGGGTGTACTCCTCAAATCCATA
>Ga0208147_1000790_pt1 | contig 10645 bp, 13 predicted proteins | sample DEB3_08_DNA_FD_184520 | JGI IMG/M metagenome (GOLD analysis project Ga0208147, IMG submission 184520) | Aqueous microbial communities from the Delaware River and Bay under freshwater to marine salinity gradient to study organic matter... | ecosystem: Environmental > Aquatic > Marine > Coastal ... | reverse complement strand
TATGGGTTCATGTACTGGCCGACATTCTGCATAAATGGAGTAGTTCCAACTCCAGTAGCAATATTGGTCGCAGTCTGAAGGGCTGGCTGACCAGCCTGAATCGCCGCAGGAGCGCCCGCAAAGGCTTGTTGCTGCAGGGGGCTGAATCCAGCTACCCCACCCGCCTGAACGGCTTCCTGACCTGTTTGGGCAAGGTTGCTAAGATAGTTGCTATACCAATCAGGCGCAGTCGTGGCCTGTGTCTGAGTAGTGGTTACATCCGGCAGTTGAGCGCCTTGAGTCAGTGCCATGTTCTATCCTTTCGACTTCGTAGCCGATTTCAAGTAAGCCAATGGATTCTTGGCTTTGGGTGGAATTCTATCAGTAGGTGCTGATCTCTTGTGGGAGCGTATTTCCTGCCGAAACTTGTCCAAAATCTCTGCCCCCGCCTTGCTGGAACCGTCGCCAAGTGCGGCAACCGTATCCGCATCGAAAACGTACTCGCCGTCACTAAGCATAGTCGGTATATCGTCAGACTGCCCCGTCCCCGGACCACCTACCGCAAAGCCCCGTTCATAATGCTTTTCGTAGAGCTTTCCCTCTGGGCCAGCCACATATTCGCTGTCATCAGAAACTGAACCGCCGGTTTTATATCCTCTTTGCTCCAAAATGCTGGCAAGCTTTGGAATAATTTGAGAGTAATCAGGGGCTTGCTGTGCATACCTATCAATTTGACCAACCAACATATTTGGCGACAAATAAGGCTTTATTGGGCTAGGATAATTTGGCTCTTGAGTATTGAAGATGTTTTGAATTTTCTGACCAAGCGCACCGTAATTAGTGCCGCCAGCAGCAGTGGTTCCGGTAGTTCCGGCAGCAGTTCCGCCTGAAGTTGTTCCGGTGCCGCCTGAAGTCGTTCCAGTGGTTCCAGACATTGCTGCGTTATATCCCTGCGGATAAGCAAGATTGAACAACTCATCGCCCATCTGCTGCCTAACTTCAGCCTCAGTCTGCTCAGGGCCAGAATACGTTCCTTGCATCAATTGATTGATAAGGTTGGCATCGTATCCAAGACCCTCATAAGCAGATGATGATGTCGGCAATCCTTCCGGATAGGCCAAATCATAAAGATCGCCAAGCTGATCTCTGGCTTCAGCCTCAGATTGTTCTGATCCAGCGTAAGTGCCTTCGTAAAGCTGCTTGATCATGTCTGGCGTATATCCCAAGCTCGAAAGATAAGAAGGAACTCCGTAAAAGCCACCTTCTTGAGCCTCTGCATCACCGCCAATCGGGGTTCTTTCATTAACACCCCATGAAGAATCTTTTAATGCAGACAATCCGCTTTTAACCAAAGCAGATTGAACGTCACCACCAAGCAATGCAGTTGTTACAACAGGGGTAATTATTTTTGCTAATGAAGGATCAATGCCTGTTTCGCCAATAGCTCCACCAACGCCAGATCCAACAAGACTTCCGAGAATCGCTTGCTCTACATCACCGCCAGTAGCTCCAGCCATGATTGCTTTTGATCCGGCAGAAATTGCAGCATCAGCGATATATTTTGGAATGTTAGCCGCCTGTAGTGCTTCAGATACTCCAGAAATGCCGCCAGTCAATCCGCCGCCAATGCCACCAGTCAAAAATCCTTTACCAAAATCACCGCCGCTGATCTCAGATGTAATGCCGCCGATCAATGCGCCAGCAAGAGCATTACCAGCAAAACCACCACCAAATGCGCCAGCCAATGGACCAAGCGCCATGCCTCCAATGATCATGGGAATCAGGGAGCCAAATCGATCTTTGCTATATCCCTGCCGCTCAAATGTTTGCCAAGTCGGAACACCAGCTTCGTGCGCTTTTCCAAACTCCTCAATATAAGAAAGCTTTTCTTGCGGAGTTTGATAAATCGTTCCGGTAGATTGAATTACATCCGGACTATTCAGGAATTGATGCTTAATTGCTTCGGTAATAAGAGCAGTATTTACCCCCGGGCCATAGCCAAATGGGCTTCCGCTTTCACCTACGTTCTTGACGTAGAAATCCAGAGCCACTTCATCGGGGTTTTTAGCAGGAGTTTTGCCTTGAGCTTTAAGCCTATCGTATTCGTTCCAAAGCTCATTGCGAGTATTCGCTGCAATGATATTTGCTTGAAGTTGTGTTGAATCAATATGCGAAAAATCAGTTACTCTACCTTGAGCATATTGAGTTCCGCCCCAAAGAGCGTTGAAGTTAAATGGCTGTCTGTTTGATAGACCAGCAAGACTGGTAGCATCCCAAGGTTGCCTTTCAGCAAAATAAGCCCTAGCTGATGCATAACTCGAAAAAGGACTTGGTATGCCGGGTTCGTTATCAAATTCTCCGCCATCCGAGGACGCATCTGCAGCGCCTGCGCTGGCGCCTGCATCGGCTCCAGCATCAGCACCTGCATCGGCTCCGGAATCAGCACCGGAATCATCGCCACCACCAGAATCACCACCGTCATCGCCGCCAGCGCCACCACCGTCTTCGAAATGAAGAACCTTGGGCCACTTCACATTCGGGGCTTCTGAAAGACCTTGCTTTAATACGCCATCAAGCCAAGTAGAATCTTTGACTGAAGAAAGGCCGCCTTTTGATTTTTTCTTCTTCATTTTTTCTACCTTACTCTAAAGGAATTCCGGAATTTATTCGTTCCAAACATTTGAAGCAGACCCCACAAACTTTGTTATAGCAGGTAAGAACTAATGGCTGAACATCTTTCGGTATCAGATCCCACTGCTCTTTTTTTGAAAGATGCTCAAGCGGACTTTTCAGCTTATTTTTTCCGGCCATTATAGTAATTACAGATTCTAATTTTGCCCTCATCTCCGGATTTGTTGCGCTTGTATCTTCATTATTCAATCCATAATAAAGATTTTCTATTTCCGGGTTGTAGACAGACAAAAGACCTAAATACCAACCAATATACCAACGCTGGAATGAGTAAGAAGTGTAATTAGGCTGCTCAGGTCGAATGGTATTCAAATTAGTCATTTGCATGTCTAATTCGATCAAAGGGACGCCAATTTTTTTTGCTATTTTTTTTGCGTTTATTCTTTGCTTTGCCAGCCAAATTTCAATGGGACCATAAGGCGGCTTTGGCAATGATATGGCAAGATTAAAAGCAACAAACTTTTCTCCTTTGTTTTTTAACCATGCCATCAAAGCAGTGGATTCAACGCCACCGGAAAATGCTAACGCACCAGTGTAATCATCTAAAGGAATATCTTGAACTTCCTCTGGAAGCGGAAAATAATTCATTTTTGTCATCTTGGATTAACTGCATTCACCACTTCAGCAGCCCAGATTTGCCAATCTTCATACAGGTAAGGGTTTGGCAATGCTTCGTTCTGAAATACATCAATAGCCATTAGCCCTACCGCCCAATCCTTCCAATTTTCTTCAGGAACCCCAATCTGAAGATTTTGCGCTGCATAAGATTCCACCATCAAGCTAGACCAGTTGTCCCAAGTCTGATATCTGGGATCGTAAACAACTGCAAGCGGCAGCGGACCACTCATCAATAACCCCTTACGTCGCCAATATCAGCACTCAAGAGCAGGTTACCAAGCTGGTAATTGCCGTTTTGCGTGTTGCTGACAAATTGCAGCCGCAATTCCCGCCTCTGCTCCTTCAAATCGATTTTATTCGTGTTTGAATCAAATACATAGGGGCCGGTGGTCTGATCTTCAGACTGGGCATACGGCCTGCCGGTGATATACATCTCCATCTCACCGGACATCAGGAAGTCAGGCTCTACCCGCTCCAGCCTCAGCCAGCGGTTTTCCCCTACGGGAGAGGGCTGCGACGGCCCACCAGACACCCAGCCCAGATCGTTAGTTTCGAACATGCTGTAAATAGCGTCCTGATTCTGGCCGCTAACGGCATTTGTGCCGATTTCATGCTGCCACAGGCTAATCTTGCCCGGAACCGTGTCAAAGGTCGCTGAAACGGTCGCAGAGGCAGTGCAGGCCGCAGAAAGGACTAGGTTGTAATAGCCGGTATAAAGGCCATTCATAGTGGTCGTAGACCCTACCGTCTGACTTGTATCCACGGTATAGGTGCCAGCCCCACCAGTGCCGGTTCCGTAGGCCGTAATCGCTGTTCCTGCAGTTACTCCAGACCCTGAAATCACCTGACCAACCTTGATCGTTCCGGTATTCAATGCGGATACGGTCAGAGTCGTTCCTGAAATCGTCGCATCAAAGTTTGATGAGCAAGGCTGAACATCAATAATAGTAGTTCCGGAAGGCACCCCGGTTGCAACCAAAAGCAGATTTGCCGCAACCGCCTCATTGATCGCGGTAACCACTACATTCGAGGTATTCAGAGTAACAATATCTTGCGTCAAAATAGTGGTCTGCACAGAAACATCTTCACCAGCCATTACCGGATAGGCAAAAACTTGCGAGAAGTATCCGGCAGTCCGTCTAGCGCCTAGCGCAGATCCGGCGTCATACCACGTTCCTTCGCGGACATTGAAGATGATTGCATCATTGCATTCGGTAGAATTCCCGCGGGGATAGAACCACCAAATCTCACCATAACGGGGAACTTTCGTCGCCCAGACCTTTTGCCTTTGGCTGTAGTTGAGATTATCGAAGAACCAGTTCTGGTTCATCGTATTCGGGATTTCCTTGATAACGCCGTTGTATAGCAAGAATCTATCAACACCAATCCAGTAATAGATGCCGTCATACTCAATGACGCACTGGCTAGAAAGGATTGAGATGCTGCCAATAACGTCATACCTCCAATATAAGGTTTGACTGGCAACAGTGGTCGGCGCATAGCTAACCTTTATCAAGCTATCAAGCGCCCAAAAAAGGCCGGAAGGCGCATTAGAGCCGCCTCGAACAGACGCGCCCTTTACTATCTTCTGGCTTGATATATTCGTTTCGTTTGCGTCTGCGCTATTCCAGTCAAATACGTTGCCAGCAGAGCAGTTCTTGATAAGGCCGTTATCACCATAAACAAAAACATAAGGATGCAGCGCAACTACACCACCAGCGACTTCAATATATTCATTGGTCGGAGATGAGCCTTGGCTATCCTGTAGCGGATACATAACGCTACCGCCCGGGCTTCCTGCCAATACCGCGCTTGGAACCGTATTATCGATTGCCGAAAGATTCAGCCCCGGGTGGGCAAGGATTAGATTATTGTTGCCGCCTGTTGCGTCAAAAAATCCATCAAATTGCCATAGATTCAAATTGTTAGGTGTAAATTTATCTTCAGAGGTTGCAACATCAACAGTAAATCCTGATCCAGTTCCACCAATATTGGCAGCCGCAGCAGATAACTGGTCACCAACAACATATCCATTTCCTGCAGTCGTAATCGTAACGGTAGTAACCACGTTACCAGCAACAACGATTGTTGCTTCCGCTCCAGTTCCGCTACCGCCAGTCAGAGGAACTGTCGTATAGGTTCCATTGGTATAGCTTGATCCGCCAACCAGATTATTGGTCGTAAGGATTGGACCGCCAAATAAATATTCTGAAATTCCAGAGCCAATGCCATTGTTATCGCAAACGAATCTTTGCAGGCCATCGTTGTATCCATTAAAGATTCTGTTGTAGCCATCTTCTGATTCAACGTAAATGCCGCGAGAATAACCATCAAACTGACTGGTCATGTCACGATAACCACCAATCTTTCTGGGTCTACCTCTCTGAAATCTTACCCACTGGCCATCGTTATAGAACTGCTTATCAAGAACAGTTCCATCCCTCTGGATGCCAGCTTTTGTATCAAGAGAAAATACTTTCTTGGTCATGTAAACGTCCCGCCAGATACGCCGCCAGAAAATGTTCCAGATCCTGTCACAGAGATACCTGTAGCAGTAACAACCGCCCTTTGAGTGCCAAGAATAGAAATACCAAATTGACCCGCTGTAGGCCTATATACACCAGTCGATGTTTCGCTACCAAAATTCAGTGCTGGGGTAGATACGGTTCCGTTAATAAGGCTGATTGAAGTAGATCCAGCAAGAACAGTATTTGCGTTTACAAGATTGATTGAATCGCAAATAAGCGTAGCTTGCTGACCAGCTGAAATTGCCGCATTACCACCACCAGATACTCCGGTGCTTATGGTTACAGTGTAATTTGAAACGCCACCAGAAGTAGCGTTCTGAATGTAATAGACCTGAATGGTAGGCGGAACAATAATAGTTACATCACCAGTCAAATCGCCTACGCTCACATACTTTTGAATGACATTTGATGCCTCTGAGGATGTCAGGGTATAAGTGCCATTTGATACGGTTTTAACTAACTGAGAGAAGTTAAACTGCGTATTTTTTCCAAGGCCAACAGAGTAAAATGCTGTTCCAGAGCAGGCAATAAAACAAGAATCAGATGGCTGCAGAGTTACGCTTGACGATCCGTTAAATAAATCAGCGCCAGAGCAAGCAACAGTCAAAAGCCCTGTTCCGGCATTTCTGACTTGAGTAAACCAGTTATTACCAAGAGTCGCCGCAGGATCAAGGGTTAATGTTCCTGCGCCAGCAGTCCAAACCAGAAGCTCGGCTCTGTCAGAAGTTGTTGCACTTCTATTGGTTGAAAATGTAGTAACTGCTGATGCTTGATTCAGGGTAGCGCCAGATGCCATCAAACCATATCCGGCAAGCGTTGCCGCATCTGCGCTTGATGTTCCTACGCCAAAAGAAATGATCCCCCAAGTTCCTTCTTCATCACCATTATCAGTGACGTAGATATACTTTGACTCTCCGGCGGCAATAGAGATAATTGTATTACCACCAGCAAAATCTTTTACGGTAAAAGTATTAGCGCCCAAGTTTCTAATCAGAGAGTCTTCTCCAACAGAAACTTGATTAGCCGGTGGCATGTAAAGGCTCAAGCTTCCGGCGGAAGCAGTAACCTCCATGATTCTGGCGGCAAAATTATCAGTGGCATTTCCATTTACAGGCCACTGAAGCTGAGTATTGGACGATATAGTAAACGCCCGATACGAAACATCTGTCGGCTGTATTACGTCTCCTGTAAACGGGCTTGTATAGCTCATAATCAGGTATCCAAGACGTTAGCCTGACGGTCAGCAATTCGCTGAATATCCTCGCCCTTCAGAGACGAGATAACCTGTTGATATTGCGCTTGCCACATCGGAATGCGCTCATCGTTTTTCAGGAAAGGCATCGCTTGCAGAAGCGTTCCATAAAGCATTGCTTGCGGGGCATAAATAGTGAACCAATTGGTCTGGTTCGAGGAGTCCAGAGGCTGCACGCGCTCGTAGTAAAGAACTTCAAAAGCGTAGTCATCAGCAGGGGTTGGTGCCACTAGCCAATGCGTATAGTCATAATCCGCATAGAACTTCGGCACCTTTTCGTCCGTAGCATCAGGCGCATATTCCCTCAGATATTCATATTTCCGCAGGAATACCGGCTGCTTATTTCCGGCTACCGTCACGTTCATTGAGACGGTCTTACGCCATCTGGCAGGCTTATCGATTATTGGATTTCCCTGAACCATATTGCTTTCCTGAACGGTCAGGTTGCCAAGGAACTTGATATCATTGGCAATGACCTGCTCGGCCAACATGATAAAGGTAGGAATTTTATCTACGGTTGCAGCATCAGTCCTTTCAAGATAGGACTGAACATCGGCAACCAAACTGTCATATGTCATTACGGCGGCTGCTGGCATCACCACACCTTTTTCTTAATTGATTCAGGCTGCGGGACATACTGCTTACCCTTCCTCATGCCCTCTCGCTTGGCACGAGTAGTAGAGGCATATTCGGCGGGCGTCAACTTTTCCCTAGCACTTTTTGGCAAATATCGCTCTCCGGTAGCCTTTGGACCCTGAGTCGAGGGCTTACCAGACCGAGTCCCCCAGTCCTCCCTAGTCCACTTCGTAAGGGCATTATCGGCGCTTTTTGCGCCTTTGTAACCCCCGCCGGAGGACTTGTATTTCTGGGTGGCAAGCTGGGCTTTACGGGCGCTCCATTGCCCCGGCTTACCCCCTTTTCCAGATGCTTTGACGGAAGCCACAACCCGCTTCCATTTGCTCGGATCTGACTTAACCGCTGAACTCATGCGAATGGCCTCGTTCCCTGCTTGTCAATAATCAGGCGGGAGTTGCGCGGCTTAAACTCCGGCGTGTTCGGAACAGACACATGAGTCCATGAATCAAACTCAAGGATGATCTGGTCAAACGGAACCCCAGCAGCGATGCAGGCTTCCACTACCTCCCGAGGCTTCATCCCCGGCACCCGAATATCCGCAGCACAGCCCAGACGGTGCTGGCTGGTGTCCTTGGAACCTACGGAATCGTTGACCTGCTTTGACCGAAACCCGCTGTTGATCATCACGGGTTTACCACCTACCGCAGCCTTGACCTGCTGAAGTAAGGCAGCGAGACGCTTCAGGTTCTCAATCTCCTGCGCGTTCGGCGTGTTGTCCCAGCCGTTTCGGTCAGCAGCCTCAGAACGGGTCAGTTCTTCAAGCGAGAAGTTTGCAGTCAGTTGGGTCATTCCTTGGCCTTTTTGAAGCTCATGATTTTCTCAAGCGTCCGGCCACCAAAATAGAAAGACATAATCAGCATCCCCCACTGACCCAGCAGTTCGACGTAGTTGTTGTTGACTTCAATATCCCATGCCGACATAAGACCAAATACTGTATAAGTAATCAAAATAAATACCAGCGTCATAGGTCGGATGTTCTTGGACAGCCAGCTATCGCTGCCCATATCAGCCTTGAGGCGTTCTGTCAGTTCGTGCTGCTCGGTAACGTCAGCGTTCAGTTGCGCGAGTTCACCGTTTTGCTGCATTTCCAGCAGCTTCAGCTTGGCTTGTTCCGCAGCCTGTGCGTCGGGAAAAAACTTGTCAATCAGCTTTGCGCCAACGGATAAAAGTGCGGGAATCGGGATCATGTTTACCTCGCAGTGTGAACTTCGCTGTCACCCTTCTTGACTACGACCTTATCGCTTTCCACAGATACAGACATGGGGTCGCGGTCAGCCATGCGGTCAAGACGTTCAATGAGTTGCTTCATGACTTCAAATTCCGGCTTCTCCTGCTTAGGAGTAGCACCGGCAATGCCGTTCATCATGGAAATCAAAGCGGTCAACGAAGCGCCAAGCAGCCCCATCACCGCAGCCATTTTGGATTCTTCAAGCACAATAGACGCTCCGACACCTACGCATACGATGAGCGTGATGTAGAAAAGCCCCTGCTTACCGATAGTCTTACCGGCGACTTCTTTTGCCGATTCCGGATGAACAACTGGATCACTCATTTTCCAGAAATCCTTGTAACAATGCCCGCCCAAAGCGCCGCGCCTAATGCCACAAATACCGCGGCTATCAATGCCATAGTTCCGTAGTCTGAATATTTGCGAAGCCTTTTACCAAAGCGTAAGTCTTCGCGGAATTCTTCCACGGCACTTGGATCATCAATATCAACACCAAGGATTGCAAAAACCTTCTTTACGGACTTGTCTGCAATTTCTTGGCACTGAGGATTGGACGGGCATTCCATTTACTCTTCCTTTTTATCTAGTGCATCTTTCAGCATTTTGAAAAATGCGTCTCGGCCTACTTGTAATTGGTCTACGTTAAACCTTGCGGAAGCCAATTTCCTGTCTAAATCCGCCACGTGATGAATCAAATTTTTTTGCTCATCGGTCATCGCATCAATATCATGTTCAATTCCATCTATGAAAACGGCATTTTTCGTGTCTTTAGCCATTTATTTCTCCTTTTGACTTACATTTATCAAAATGCCAGCGACTCATATTTGCAGAATCGCCAACCTTATAGCAGTAAGTGCATTCGACCCTCTTTGCCGTAAGTCTTGCTTGTCGGATTTTTTCCCTAGCCGCATCGCTATGAGTGTTACCCCACATTGGATTATTTTCTCCAGAGAAAGCAATAGACAACTTTATCTTTTGTGACTCTGATATTACAGACCCTTTTTTTCCAAGAGATATATTTTTGCACTCTTGTGGGCTGCGCTTTCTACCTATAAGACTATTACTAATATTGTTTTTCCAAGCCTGTGGTCTCGCGCCATATTTCTTCCCAGACTTAGCAATACTGAGCTTTAGCTTTGCTTCTTCAGACATTGGGCCTTTTTTACTGCCAACTTGTGACAATGACATCTTAGCTTTGCTCTCATCTGAATGTCTAAACCCAGAAGCTCCCTCACCACCATCAGTAGCGTTCACCAAAACAATTCCCAGCTGTCTTAACTGACTAATGCGCTCCATCTCAACAAGAAACGCCAACTCCTCGTCGCACTTATCTATGACTAAACGTACCGAATATCCACCGGCCTTATTAACAACTCGATGCCAGTAAACATTTCTACCTGATTTTGTTTTGTGTCGTTTACCGCTACCTTTGCCAACATAAAATATTGCTCCAGTATCTGGCCTAATGTGTTCATATACGTAAAAGTTGGAGTCCATAATTAAATGCTGATAGGGGTCTTTTCGTTTTTACCCATCTCAGTTTCTCCTTTAATTCCCGCTGAAATCAGGCAGCGGCAGCCTGTTGCCAAGGATTAGGCAAAGTTTGAATAGCCGGTGCAATCTGTTGCTGAATCTGCTGCTCTACGGCAAGTTGGGTAGCGTCTTTATCCACACCGCTATTCCAGCACCAGCCCAATACTTGGTCTTGAGTCA
>Ga0208147_1000789_pt1 | contig 10645 bp, 5 predicted proteins | sample DEB3_08_DNA_FD_184520 | JGI IMG/M metagenome (GOLD analysis project Ga0208147, IMG submission 184520) | Aqueous microbial communities from the Delaware River and Bay under freshwater to marine salinity gradient to study organic matter... | ecosystem: Environmental > Aquatic > Marine > Coastal ... | reverse complement strand
GTATTTAGACATCGGGGAATCCATTGGAACTCCCGCTTTCATAAACGCATACTCGCGTTTAATAGCGTCTGCTTCGGCAAGTGCTTGCTCTTTTGCTTTCAACTCTTTTTCAAGTTGACGCATCCGCGCCCGCACAGGGTCTTTCGGTGCTTCTTCAATCTCGTCATCGAACTCGTTGACGTTTGACATGGCTCACTCCTTCTGCCCACGTCACATTGGAGGATCGTGACGGCTGCATAACTCACCCTTGTTTCACGATAAAGTCGGGGATTCTCTACCGGTGTTCTTTTGGGAACAAACGAAGTGTAGCACACCGCTATACAGGGATGTCAACAATATGATTATTGTGCTGTGCCGACACCTGTTTCAACGGTTCCAGATGTTGCACCGGTCGTTCTAGCGAACCCGCCACCACCCTGGAATTCGCCTAAACGCGCACGTTTACGTTGTTCCAAAGCTTGTGTTGCGGCAACATCGTAACCGAAAGCGGCCCCAATTTTTTGTGCTTCAGTAAGGGCTTCTTCGCCACCCATCTCTTGATATAGGCCAGCCAACTGTCCTGCTTGAGTGAACGCTGTCTGCGCTTCATCAGGTGTGTATCCACGTGCAATCAAATCTTCTGCGCTTAATGCCGTCAACTGGAATCCTGCTTGTTCTCGTGCGCGAGCAGAAACCTGTGCGGCTTTAGCTTGACGAGTGAGTAGCGGTGCTGAACGTTCAGGGTCAATGAAATAGGCGGCTAGTTGTGATTCGTCAATACCGTACAAAGTTTGCATTTGCCGTTTAACTTCAGGATCGGCGTCTTGAACAAGTCGATATCCTTGCGTGATACGTGTTTGTAGTTCGGCGCTCGAAACGTCACCTTCAATAAGTTTACGAAAATCGTTTGGTTCGTCATAGAAACCGACAGGTAAACCGTTTGATCTGAGTGTGTCACGATACGATTCTTCCAACCCAATATAAGTATCTGGGTCCAGTTCGGGTAAACCTTTTTTGGCTCGTGCCGCGTTGCCTGCAAAACGTGTTTTGAATGTTTCGGTTTCACGCAAATTAAATAAAATTGCTTTACCGTCTGTGATGCCTCGTGCAATCAAATCTTGTACGTTTTGTTCTAATGCGCTTAAACCGTATCTGTTAAGAAGTGTGCGTAACGCTTGAAAAGCATCTACTCGTCGTGCTTGGGCGGCGGCAGCATCGCCGGCTTGTATTGCCGCAAACTCTCTGGCTCGTTGTTCCCTGTCTAAACGAGCGATACGTTCAGCTTCGGTTTCAGTTGGTTCTACAAATTCTTCTTCTGTAAGGCTAACAGGTTGTGTTTCTTGAACCGACCCAGGTGTGCCAGCCGCAGCCAAAGCCTCAGGCGCAATTTGCCCTAATTCTTCAGGCGTAAGTGGCCTGATGCCTAGATTTTCGGCAATGAAATCGCCACTAAAACTCATGTCACTCATTTACGTAACCCGAACGCTTTCTCCAACGACATAACAACATCCGCAACTTCTTTCTCAGCTTGCGGAGTGTACTGATAACCGTAACGACGATCAGACTTAATCTTATACAACCAATCATTCAATGACAGTTGACCTTGATCTTTGCTACCGAAAGCCTCAGCCCATTTAGGGTCATTCACATAATCAATCTCACCAGGGTCGACACCCAAAGTACGTGCAGCATAGGCTTTGTAGTTGTAGAAAATATCATCCAAAGACAAACCGGCATCAATCTGATCCGCTAAATGACCGTACTGGCCTTTCGCTGCCCGTTGAGCTTTCTGCCGAATCGAGTCCTCTGTGACCATAGCCCCGTTGTATGGCGTGTTAGTTAAAGCGGCTTTAAGTTCGGCGTCAGAAACATTGTACCCGTAGGCTCGACCAGCGTTACGGATAGTGTCAGCCAATTCTGATTCCATAACAGTCGCAGGTTTAGCCCCGTAAGCAAACGAATACACAGCAAATTTAAGGTCGTCACCGACATAGTTTTTTCGTGCCGCTTCACGGGCAATCTGATCCAACTGACTTGCATCCAACTGTAGGTCTGCGTACTGTTTTGTTATCTCATTCTTTTTAATGCGGATAAGTTCGTTCTGGCCGGCAGGGTTGAAATCGAAATCTTGTTCGGCTTGCGAGGTTCGTTGACCGTATGCGGTGCGTTCAATGTCGGCTTGATATGCCGATTTTTCGGCGTCGGTTTCAAGATTGCCGTAATCGCCTTTTGTTACTTTAATCCAAACATCAACCAGATCACGCCCAAAAGAATCAACAAATGCTTGTTCTTTTTCTCCGCCATCAAAACTTGCGGCGAACTGTGGGAACAGTTTCACAAACTCTGCTCGAACGTTAGGGGTCAAGTTCATTGGTCCGACACCGGCAACAGTTACAGTTTTGTTTTTCTTCGTTTTACCAGCGCCACCATTACCAGCACCGGCACCTGTGCCGTCTGTATCGTCTGTATCGTCTGTAACAGTTTCTTCTGTTGACGTAATTATTTTACCTGACGTTTCTTCAACAATGGTTCGTTTTTGTGCATCCGAAATTTTTGAACGTTTAACAATCGGCGGCCGCCCAAGAGTAGGTGCGGCGGTTTCTGTTACAGGTGTTTTACCTTTCAAAGTATCTAACGCTAGTTGTGCGGCGTCACGTTCGTCTTCGGCTGTATTCAAATCTGCTTCAGAAATTCCGCCTTTAACAAACCGTTTTCTTGCTTCCTCAAACTTTGTTTTAGCAATACCCAACCGATATTCGGCGTCAGCAACAGATTTTTGTGCGCCAGAAACAACCACTTCGGCTTCAAGTGTCGCTGCTTTTTTCTGCTGTTCTTCTAATCTTTTTTGTTCGTCAATCTTTTTTTGTTCTTTTCTAAGTCTCGGAATCAAAACATCACGAAGTTCAGTCAACGAATAGGTTTTACCCTTATAAACATACGATTTAACTTCTGGATCGTTTAGAGCCGCTAATGCTTTTTCAAGTTCGTTCATCATTGCCCACTAAACATCAACTGTAAAGCACGACCAAGTTTCATCGCTGAAGCACGATCAGGGTCAATTTGGCCGACCTGCATCTGTGCGGCTGTAGCGATAGATGGTGCATCCTGTTTCGATCCGGCGCGTTGACGTTGCTGATTTTGAATACCCAATATCGCTGCTTGTAATTCTTGTTTAGTCAAATTGCGGCCCAACTGCCGAAAAGATTCTTCACGGAGATAGACACCCAAATCTTCGGGTGAAGTAACCCGCACGTTACTGCCGCCACCAACAGGGGCGACTTGTGGCATTGTTCTAAGTTCGGCGTATAAAGGTTTCCATGTTGCGCCACGCGAATTAGCGTAATACAACAAATCTTCCATAGCTTGCAAATCTTTTTCTTCGAACCGTTCACCGGTGTAAGCGGTTCTTGACGGTTTGGAGTTACCGTAAAAACCTCGTGACGCCAACAAATTTAATAGTTCGGTGCGATCTGTTTGGTTTAATGCGGTTAGTTCTATGCGGCGTTCTTTGTACGGGTCGTATGGGGTTCGTGCAACGATATTGTTTTCGTCAACAAGAAGATGCCCACCGTAGGTTTGTGGTGCATAAAACGATGTCCGTTTAGTGTCGGCTAAAGCCAAACTTTGCAGTTCAGGTTTGATGCCTTTAATTTTTCTTACAGGATACGGGAAAGCTTGACCTAAACCTGTGCCTGTTTGTGTGCCGGCAGTAGCCTGGATAAGGGCATTTTGGAACGCTTGATCTGTTGCAGTTTGATCTGTCGCCGTATTGTTTGTGCCTTCGCCTGCCATTAGTCCTCTACTTCCTGTGCTAACAATCTTTGCCACACACGAGCAAACCCTGGCTCTCGTTGCGACAACGATTCCCCAATACTAGCCAAAGCGTCACGAAGGCCGACAGCGGACTTTGCCTGACTGAACCCTGACGGCTTACCGCCGGTTGCCACATACTGTGCAATGGCTTGATCCCTGTATTGGAGGTATTCTGCGATAACTTTTGCTGAAGCATTGTTTGAAACACGAGGATCATCAACAAGGTTTTTTAGTTGTTCAACATCGTTATCGAATTTGCCTACAGTAAATTCGGCACGTAACGGGAAACCAGGGTATTGACTGTGTAAAACTTCACGATATTGGGCAAGAATCGATTTCTGTGCCTCGTTCGGGTATGGGCCGATCAGCCGTCGAGCGGCACGATATTTGGCTGAACCGATACGTTGTTGGGCTATCTCAATGATTTCTCGGTCCGATAAACGTTCACGTTTACCTGTCGACAACTGGCGTTGCCATACCGTGAAATTGAACTCTGAACCGGCAGGGGCGAGATAGGCGGCTGTGTCAGCGTACTGTGACAGCAGATCACCGTTTCGGCGTTCCCAATCGGAGAACTCTTGGGTTGCTTCCAAACCTTCCTGTAGTGAACGGGTTTTAGATGCCGTGTATAGGGTTACTTCGTCGCCGTATAGTTCCAAAAATTTTGGTACAGCAGTATCGTAATCTTTGGCTTGCAGATCATAGAACTCTTTTACGAGCGAAGAAACAAACTGGTCGCCTTGTGCTGTAGGGATTTTGAACTCTGTCGCACCGGATGTTGGTCCGATGAATTGTGATGCTGCACGTAACAAAGTCAAAATGCGGGCTTTGCCTTTGGCGTCAGCCAACAGTTCGTTAACCGAGTTAGGGTCGTCAAGGTTGTAGTCACCTGACGCCGATAATGCTCGCAACGTTTCAGCGTAAGTGTTGCCGTAAACGTTGTCTAGTTTGCCGGTGTCGGCTTTGATTGCTTGAACAAATTTATCTAACCATTGTGGTGTCGGGTTGAAAGCTGTGCCGATAGTTTTTTCACCGTACGGCAACAAGAAATCTTTAACCCCATCCAACTGTGGTATGTCGGGTACTAGCTGTGAATAAGCAACCTGTACCATAGGTCCAAGTGACGGGTATGCGTTGATGCCTTGCGAAAACCGTTTGACTGGTGCTTCAAGTGGTGCGTTTACCCCGGTCAAAATTTTAGCGAGCGTACCCGAACCTGGGAACGTGAACATGACTTGCCCTGTTGTTGGGTCTTTGTAAAAGAATCCTCGACCGTCGTTGTCTGGGTCGGCACCTAAAGCACCGGAGTAAACACGTTGGAATGATCGTGTGGTGTTTAGCGGGTTGCCTTTGGTGAAACCGATGTAGGTGCCTAAAACTTCACGCCACGCAGGTGCGAAAGGCATGATGATTCGTAAAGCATCTTCTAGGTTTGTTTTGTTTGACGCATCGTACAATAGTTCTTTTGTTTGTTGTAACGCCATGAAACGGGCGTAGTCGTCTAGTTCTTCAACTGTTGCTGTGCCTTTAGTGAGTGTTGATGCTTTCAAAACTTTCAGCACTTCTTTGTCGCCAATGAAATCTTGTGGTTTCATTTTTGCTTTAGCGGCCCGTTCAGATATGTTTTGTAGCAAAACTTCAGCCTGTTCGGGGTCGAGCATGTCTGCGTTTTCTTTGATTAGTTGAAAGTAGTATTGACGGAATACAGGAGACCGATCCAAAACCGTGGATGCTTTGCCGTAAATTTCACCAAAAAACCAATTTGTGAATTTGTCCATTGCTTTCACAGAATGCGGAAGAAGTCCTCCTTTGCTGTCAGCCTCAGTTTTTAAGATTTCTCGTTTAACTACTTGTGGTAAACCAAACTTTTCTACTTCGTCATATAAAGGCATATTTTTAACAAGTCTGCGTGAATCAGGTACACCTTGACTTAGTTTGCCAAACGCATTTTCGCCGGTAACAGGAACGATTGTTGCCATTTGGTTATCTAGCGAAACAACTTGTTCGCTGAACGGGTCAATGACAATTCGACCTTCTTCGTTGCGTAACGCTGTTACGACACCAACTTCGTTGTCGGAAATCTGTACAAGCGAACCTACACGAACATCGCCTTTGTCAACGTTTATCAAAGTGGTTGCGTCACGTTCTAATGCTGGAACACGTCGCAAACCTCTGCCTTTAACATAGGTTGTTTTCGGTATTTGATTGAAAGCAGCCATGAACTGTAAATCGGCCATGTTGCCGGTTTGTGTTTCTACGTTGCCTAAAACGACACGGTACATGTGTTGTGTTAGGAACCTGTCTAGTTCATCGGGTTCCATGTTTTTGAAAGGTTTGAAACCTTGAAGTAATCCTGTTTCGCCGTTGTCTGCAATAACTTTTGCGCCTCGACCACCACCCGAATAGATGCCTTCAATTTCGGCTAAAAGGTTTTTGTCTTTCTGGACACGGACAACCATTCGTCTTACGATCAGTTCACGGTCTTGACCTACCGCTAATCCTTCGGCAGCAATTTTTTCTAACGGGTCGCCATGAAACAAAGCCATATTGTTCATCACGCCATCGGTGTGTCGTTCAATGCCATCCGGTTGATCTCGACGGGCTTGTTCCCAACTATTTGATTTTTTTTGAATTTCTGCAACGTCATCAGCATCTAAACCTTGTTCACGTAAACCGAAACGTAAACTTTGACGCAACGTTTTCTCAAAATCGCTAACAGGTTCGCCGGTGATATCGGCAAGTTTTTCGCCGGCAGCAAGACGGGAACCTATTTCGTCAAGAGTTTTGTAACCCAACAAAGATTCGCCGGCAAGCGAACGTTTCTGTGAATTACCCAATACGAGCATCATGTATTCAAACGGGTGGGTGATAGCCGAATTAAGTCCAGCGAAAGCCATGCGAACCTGCGCATCCATACTGTTACGCAACACGTAGCCGCCTGTAGCCAAAGCCAAAGGTTTCCAAACACGGTTTTGAATCGTGTCCAAAAATTCTACGGCCGCACGTTGTTCACCAAGATTTACGCGGCGGACAACGGTTTCTTGTGCGTCGTCAAGAATGTTGTTCAATTCAGCGATGCGTTCAGCGACATCTTCAGGCAGTTTTGTTTTAACAGGATATTGGCGGGCAAGGTTCGCTAATTCGTTTTGTGCTTCGCTATAGATTTTCTCTGAACCTTCTTTGATTCGGGTGATGTTTCGTTTGGCTGTTTTGCTTGCGAAACGAACGTTAGTGAATTTTGATAGGAACGGGTTGCTTGTTGCTCGACGGATTTCGCGTGGATCAGGCAAAAATTGGGTTCGGTTCAACAACTCTACGATTTGCAAAGGTCCTTGCATTTGGATGTTTTGATTGCCGAAAATTTCTAACATGTTTTCTATTTCTTCGCTCGGCAAATAATCTTGGTTTGTGTTTGCTATGAAGCGATACATTTTGCCGTCGGTAACTTTTCCTGTGCGGTCAATCATGTATTGGCGTATTTGATCTATGCCGGACACAGCTTTTTTGCGCATGTCTTCAATAATTTTTTTATCCAATCCTTGTTTCTGTAAAGATGCGTCAACAGTTGCGTTAAATAAATCTAAAACCTTTTTCTGGTCAACAGAGGTTGCGTCGGTAACAAACGTGCGGTAAGCCTGTTCACCTATTTCGTTTACAGTTTCTTCTGCGACGTTTGCTGTACGTAGATAGCGCACAATGTTGATTGCGGCTTTACGGTTATCTTCGCTTGTGCCGTTGAGAACTATCTGGTTTTCTGGCATTGTCGTAAACCACCTGGATTTACGGATGCCGTCAACCATTGGGATGCGTTCAACAATTTCTTTAACCGGTGCTTTAACTGCGTTAGGTAGGACGCCTTGATAGTTGCGAACGTCACGCACAAGGGAACCGTTATCGAGCATGAATCCGCCTGCTAAAGCGTCAATTACTTCGTCACGGGTTTTGGCGTCTGCTAAACGGACAACAACATCGTTGTCTAAACCGCCATCAAAAATTTCGTCGGCTATACGGACAGCAGATTTTTCTTCAACAAGACGATCCACAAGTTCTCTGGCGCGAGGGTTGTCATCCCAAAATTTGAGAAACTTTTGACCGTTAACACTTGCCCCCAAAATGTTGTGGCTGATACCTGCTTCGTCTGCCAAGTTAAGAATCGCAGGGTTTACATCTGCTTTAGTTAACAAAGGCACCATGTATCGGCTTTTGTTTAACTGTCTGAAAGTTTTTGTTACAGGACCGGTTGGGTCAACTTTGAGAAGTGCCATCGCATCCAATGAACCGGACAGAATGTTGTACGGTTTTGTGTTCGGTCTAAAAACTAGGTTTGCTGCGGCTCTACCGACAGTCCACGCGGAACCGTTGATGGTGCCACGATATTTGCGGGCGCGTTCCCCCTGTTTTTTCATGCCTTCTTCGGATAGGAAAAATCCTTCGCCTCGTAGTTCTGGGTTTTCAATCATTGTTCCCAAAGTTGTGCTGGCGAACCATCCGTCTATTGACGTGTTTTTGTCAAAAATTTGTGCTACAGCACCTTGCGCAAATTCGGGTACAAAGTTAAATGCTGCGGTTCCCCAACGTGAAACGGCTTTAAGGTTGTCATAAATTTTTGTTGGGATGCTTCGCGGTTCAGGGCTTACTTGATCGCTGGCTATCTGTTTTGCTTTAAGGTTTCCTGCGGCATCAACAACTTCGTCTGATGCGTTGCTTTTCGCTAACGCTAACTGTACTTCGGGTGCCAGCCATCCTGCGCGTTGTTTGATGCGTTTAAGATTGTCGGCAACCATCGGGTTGAGTGGCGCGACAATGTTCGGGTTGTTCGCTGTTTTCTTTAGATAAGAGTCCAAAGAAGATGGGTCAAGAGTTGAATCCCATCTCACAGTTCATCTCCGAAAGCGTCAACAGCATCCAAAAGTTCGTCAATGCCGTACGCTGTAGCAATTTGTCGAAGTTGTTCTACAGCGACTTGTGAACCTGTCATCATCGGGATACCTGCACCGGCAGGTCCAGGTCCAGGTCCGAACGGTGCGCCTGCTGTGATCGGTTCGTCAGGTCGTGCTGTTGGTGCTGTTAAAGAACCTGATGGCATTGGTGTTGCGCGACGTTGTGCAAGTTGGGTTTCGGTTGGTGGGCGACCCATCGGTACTGCGCGTTGTGCATCAATTTGTTGTTTGCGTTTCCCGTAAGTTTGTCCTCGTGCCGCCATCATTGCTGGCGACTGATCGTAATTAACGTCACTCATTTATGCCCCCAGTTGTGCTAGTAGTGCCTCGATAGGTGGTGGCCCTGCTGGGCCTGCTACTGGTGCTTCTGCACCCATTCCTGGTAACGCTAAACCTGGCATTGTTTCTGGTGCGCCTACCGGCATTGCTTGTGCTTGTCGATCTTGTGCGCGTTGCTGTGTGCGTCTAACCGCTTCATAGAGTGTGACGTCTTGTTCCAACACGAGTTTGGTGAGATAAGCAAGATCGTCTGGCTGGTATGGGCCTTCAGGATTAGCTGCTTGTTGCTGGATGGATGCGAGTAGGGCGGCTTCTACGCCTTCTGCGATAATGCGATCATGTTCAAATTCTGGGTCGGAGATTAGCGGGTCAGCTTCTCGTGCTGATTCTTTTGACATTAGCCCTGTGCCGAGGCGTTGCCCCAAACCGATAATCAGATTGTTTACATCTGATCCTGCCGCCGAATATGAAACATAGTGGAAGTCTGTTTGCCAAATTTTGTTCGGTGTGTACGATTCTTGTCCGACCGATGACCGTGACGGAATAAAGAACGTTTTTGTTGCTTCACCCCAATACGCTTTTTCTAAAGCGATAGCGATTTTATCTTCGTGAAGTAGAGAGTTTGCAAAAACTTCTTGGGCTTCTTGGACACGGTAATCAACGGTTGCCGATAGGACTGCTTCGCCTCGACGACCGGTACGAATGTTTGTTGCCGATTCACCACCGAACTCTGCTGGGATAGCACCCTCAAGTCGTTCCTGGCGTTCAAGTCTGTCTAATGCTGTGTCGGTTTTGTAGCCTGGGTTTAGTTGCAACTGTTGAATGTCGCCACCTTTGACGACACCGAGTACACCGTTTTTGCCGTCAGCCATCTGGAGTATTTCAGGGTTCTCACCTGGTCGTGCGATCAGGTATTCTTCAGGGAAAATGCCGCGCTCAATAGCGATCTCTGTTAACGCCTGTAGGCGAGCGCGAGTGTAGTACATGCCGAGAACACCATCGAATTGTCCTCGTTGTTTATCTAAAGTGATTCGTTTCGGTACGACAGCAAGTGGCATACCTGTACGGTTCGGAATGCCTTCCAACATGATTGCTTCTAGTCCTGCGCGTTCGGATTGTGAAAGCGCCGGATTATCTTCGGCACCTAGTACAACGAGTTGTAGTGATTCGTCTGAAACATATTCGAGCATTGTGTAGCGTGAATCGGAGTCAACTCTGCCAAAACGCAACTGGTTGCCTACAAGATCACCGTAGTTTCGTAGCAAAAAGTTTGCTGTTACTCGTGACGTGAAAATACAGTTTTCTGGTACTACGTCATCTTCGTCTGTTGGTGCGGCGAAGGTGTCTAACGGGTTGCGTACAACCCATTTTGGTGTGAGGGTACCGAAATCTGGTTTAAGGAAAACAGGGCTAGACGAGTAGGCGAGCAGGTGTCGGGCGCGGCGACGTAGTTTCATTTGCATACGGTTCTCATCCCAGAAACCGAGCAACGCTTTTTTGCGCATACGAGCATATTTTTTGGATAGTTCGCTACCTTCACGTACAGGTGGGAAGAACGGTGATGGCATTGTGCTTGATACACGCATCGACATCTGATCCAAACCTTGTACGAGGAGGTTTGCTACGTTTGTTTT
>Ga0208147_1000786_pt1 | contig 10671 bp, 14 predicted proteins | sample DEB3_08_DNA_FD_184520 | JGI IMG/M metagenome (GOLD analysis project Ga0208147, IMG submission 184520) | Aqueous microbial communities from the Delaware River and Bay under freshwater to marine salinity gradient to study organic matter... | ecosystem: Environmental > Aquatic > Marine > Coastal ... | reverse complement strand
CCACGACCGACGCGCCGGGGAAATCAGGGTCAACGATCTGCGCGAAGACGCCCGTGTTGGTGTTGTAGATGTAGCCTGTCGGATCGGCTGCGATCATGATCTGCGTGCCGTTGTCGGCCATGCTGACAGGCCCGGTGCCCGCCACCGTGCCCTTGGCGGTCGCCACCCAAGATGAGGTGACCTGGTAGAAGGTGTTGCCCGACACGACGTACAGGTAGACGCCGTGCCACCACAGGCCGCGAATGGGGCCTAAACCAACGCTGACCTTTAACGTCAGCCCCGGACAGCGCTGGAGAAATGCGGGTTCCTTTCCTGCTTCAGGAACCATTTCTGGGAAGATATTGACCATTCGGCTGTCGGCCGCGTTGACGCTGCGGGCAACATACGCGGAGCCAAGGATCGGCGTTTTCATCAATAGTTACCGGCAAAAATGTTGAACCTCTGCCGCGTTGCCACGATGCTGTAGGGCAGCGCCATGATGTCGTCGGGGTTATTGATGCGCTTCAGGTTGCGCTTGGACGTCATGGCGATGCGCTGCACCTGCCGGGACGGTTCCACGCCAAACTCCGGAGCCAGTTCGCAGGCCAGATTGTACCGGAACGCGCGCAGGTAACCGGGTGGGAAAGCCAGATCCGTGCTGAGCGTCGCCGGCTGGGTCAACTCTTCGACTGAGACAAAGTGCCATTCCAGCAGTTTGGTCGGCACTGGGTACACGTACATCTCAATGTTGGGGTACGTCATGTTGATCCACAGCACCTGCGGGTAGGTGCTGGTCACGGTCTTGACCGCGATGCCATCGTACTGTTGCTGATTGATGATCTTGATGCCAAACGAAATGCCGTTAGCCGGATCACGGAAGTAGGTGGCGTCATCCACCAGCACCGGGCGGTTGCCGACAAAGTCGCCAGACGGCCCCAGCGTCCGCGATCTGAAGCCCGGCAACCAAGAAAACACTTGATCTTGGGTAGAAAACACCGCCAGACGTTCGGTATTCCACGACTGGATCATTTCATTCATCGCAGAAAGAGCGTCTTGAGCAGTCTCTCCTGACGGAACTTCGCCTTCCGCCAAAACGCCAACCAAACGAAGAGAACCATATATGAGATCAGCGGTTGTCGTCATATCTGTACCTCTTGCGTAAGTCTCTTTTTAGCTAACGATAGCTTTATGCGCGTTTCCGGCGTGGGCTTCAACCCCATATGGGACGCGCTAATTTTAGCACGAACTTCGGCTGGTCTAGGGCGCCCGCGCAAAGCAGCGGCCCGTTTAGCTATGGTTTCGGGGCTTTGTTTACGCCCGCGTTGACTTTCAGCCATACGAGCGCGGGCTTCCGGAGATCGTTTACATCCCAAACAAGAACTGGCAATTCTTCGCTTGTTGTACGCGGGCAAAAATAAATCAAGCCAAAATTGTTCGCGCGGTATAAGATCAGTTTTAGCGTCTACAAATTCGACTACTTCAAAACTAAAATTGTCCGCAGAATATTTACGGAACGCATTTTGCAAATGCGTACAGTGGTGTTTGCCGTGGTTAAGATAGTGGCGGTGCATACGCCAGCGACGAGCCATGCAAACGGACGAACCGATGTACATATCGTTCGTCACCAAATTTACAATGGCGTATATGCCGCTATCTTTCATATAGCTAATCGTCCTTCCGGGGGCGGCCGCGACGGCGCGGGGCCTCTGCCATCACGTTAGCTTCAGCCGTCAATTCTGGCAAGTCGTCGGCCGGGGCTTCAGGGACCAGTTCGTCCGGGTCAAAACGCACCCAGCCGTTCTGTTCGTCGTACTGCGCTTCCATTTCCATCGTGGCAATCTTAACGCCATGACGGTAGTGCATCAGGTAAATTTCAGCCATGGTTTTTCCTTGGAAAGAACAGGCGGTCCGAAAACCGCCTGTTTGATTACGCGATGAGGTTAAGCGCCTTGAGCTGCGTCTCAAGCTGAGCGACGCGGACCTGAAGGTTGGCAATGACCGCCAGAACCGAATTGCCTTCGTCCTTGGTCACGAAACCGTAAGGGGTCGTCGTGGTCAGATCCTGGATGGCATAGTCCGGCGTGACGGGAGCCGTGGATGTGATGGTCGTCAACTGCGCCGTCAGGCCGGCACCCTTGGCCGAGTAGACCGGGTTAACGATGGTGGCGCCGTCGAGGTACGGATCCTCGTAGGCAACACCAACAGGCTTCGTATTGGGCATGTTGTTCTCCTTGATGAGTTAGACCCCCGCCGAAGCGGGGGCCGTGTTACTTACGAGATCGCGTACAGCGCCCAAGAGTTGTCGCCCAGACGACGAGCGCGGAAACCGCGCGTCGTGCCGGCCGTGGCCGCGATGGTCATCAGACCCTGCGAACCGCTTGAACCAATCGTCCAGCCGGTATTGGTCGTCATGGTGATGACGCCAGAGCCGGTGACATTGATTACGTGGAAGTCGAAGGTCGAGCCGACCTTGGCGTTGGTCAACACCGCATCAAGGTCCGAGGCCAGCGGCAGCGTGTACGCCGCCGTGGTCGTCGGGGAGCCGAGGAGGATGCCGTTGATCAACTGAGCCGCAGTCAGCGTCGCGCTGTCCGTGGCAGTTACAGGGGCCGCAGCGACGGAAAACTTAACTTCGTTAAGATTGCCGTCGTTGAACTGATAGCCGCCGCCTACGCTAGGAATAGCCATTGTCGTATTCTCCTATCTTTAACCTGTTAACCCCAGAGACGGCAAGCCATCGGGGCGCGGATGACCGAGTAGCCATACAGCACGTCAATACGGCACGGCAGGCGGTCATTATTGATGTCGTACTGGCGCACAATTCGCATCGAAATGCCATTGTGAACCTGGCGAGAAGCCATATCGACACCCTGCGGCAGAAGAAGATCGGCCGTAGCGAACGAGATAGCGTCCTTGTGGTAGATCAGGTTCTGCGGATAGGTCGTCGAAGCAGCGCCGACGAACGTCACGGCAGCGAGGTTCTGCGGGAAGCTGTTGACCGTGGCCAGAGCGTTCGACGGGGTGTAGATTGCCGGGCTGATGCTGACGTCCGTGAACTTGCTGGCAGCAGCGGTGTTAGCCGCAGTGACAACAAACTGCTGGAGCGAGCCAGTCGACTGACGGGTCTGCGGGTTGACCGCGTACACGTTGGCAATCGTGAAGACGTCGCCGACAGCAAGGGTGTTACCCGTGGTGCCGTTCAGCGTGATCTTCGACGTGCCTTCAACCGACATCGTGCCGTCCACCGTGATGGTGCCGGTACGGCTGCCCGTGGTGTGCTGCTGGATCGACTGCGACATGTTGATCTCTTCGTAGCCGAGAACACCTTCGCCCATCATGCCGTTCTTGAACTGGCGGGAAATGGTGTCAACCGGATTGAAGAGGCCCTTCATGCCTTCGACGAGGCCAGCGTTGGCGGCCGGGTTCACGGTCGCGTAGCGGCTCGGCATCATGGCGGCAAACTCGTTCAGCTTCTGCTGGCCCTGAAGCAGGACGAGCGAAGTGGCCGGGGTCGTGCCGGGGGTACCGACGGAGGAGTAGATACCCTTGTAGGCATTGGCGACGTCAGCGTCGATGGAGGACGCAAGCTGCGAGATACGCGGCTTGAGAACACGGTCGGCAAAGTCGTCGAGCTGCATGGTGAGTTCGGCAGACGTGAAGTTCACGCCGATGTGCTTCTGCGAAGCAACCGTCAGGGTCGTGTACTGCTCGTTGTCGTCCTGCACCTGGAGGGCTGCACCGTCGGTGACCAGAGCGCGGTCGGGCAGACGGATGCGGAGGGTCGAACCGATCTTGGCGCCTTCGACAGCGAAGCTGTCGTCGTACTGACGGTTCACGTTGCGGGTGATGACGAGGTTGTTTTCCAAGATCTCCAGCGCCTTGCGGGTGATCATGTCAATCGTCAGCAAACTGTTAGCCATGTTTGACTCTTTCTCTAATTGATGCTATGAAGAATCTTGTTAGCCATCAAAGGAGATACAACGTGATTAGCTTTGAAGTTGACGGCATTGAATACCGGGTTTTCAACAACAATTACGCCGTTTCGCGCTGCGGGAAAGTTCTCAGAAAGCACCGCCCGTACACTCCGTCCAAACACCCTATGGGGTATCTGTGCATGGGCAGTAAGCATCTGGTGCATCGCGCGGTAGCTAAATGTTGGATGGCTGGTTTTGACCCCACCAAACAAATTCACCACATCAACGGCGACAAAACGGACAACAGATTGGAAAACCTGGAGTGTCTGTCGCAGCACGAGCACCTTACCGGTAGGCACGCAGACACGCTGGTGCGTAGCGGTAAGTACGAACGAACCGAAGAAACGCGCGAAAAACTGAGGCAGTATCGCACCGGGCGTGTGACTTCCGAGGAAACCAAAGCGAAACAACGTGCTGCGCTTGAAGGCCGTAAACGGCCGTACTTTCCCCGTGCGCCGCATTCCGAAACGTCCCGCCAAAAACGAAGCGAACAGCACCTCCGCAATACGCGGTGTAGCGTATTGGGGGTGGAGTATCGCTCGTTTGCAGCGGCTGCTCAGGCTACAGGCATTCATCGGTTTACCATTCGTAAGCGGTGTCTTTCTGAGAACTTCCCCGACTACAAAATCCTTTTTTAGCGTCTGCGTTGAGCCTCGTACTTCTTGATCTGGCGCAGCCGGTCCTGTTCGATCCATTCCGACGTAGACATGGTCTTCACAGACCGGGGGTCGGTGGTGTCAAATGCAGGCGTACCTGTCGAGGTACGGGCCGTAACCGGAGCAATCGGTGCCGGGGCGGTGGAAGTTTTCTTGGCCGGTGGATTGGCGCCGAGATTGGCCTCAATCTTTCCGATTTCCCGTGCCTGCAAGAGCGGTGATAGGCGCGCAATCCGTTCGGCTTCCTTGGGGTTCGATCCGAGGTAATAGATTACATCGGGACCGTTATCCGAAGCCTGAATGGTCTGCGCCATCGTTTCCGTGACGGGGAGCTTGGGGTTGTAGGCGACCTGTTCAAAGTCGTCGTACTTGTTCCGCGCTTCCTCTTCACGGTCGTGATAGGCATCGAGCGTAGCCTGACGTTCAGCTTCGGCGGCCCGCTTTGCCAGGAGTTCCTGTGCTTTGCGTTCGGCCAAGGCGTCGGCGTAGGCTTGTGCATCTGCGAAGTCGTCTGCTCTCAGCGGTTCCGACGGAACGGCCGGGGGCTGTGACTTAGCCTTCTGCGTCTGCTCGCGCTCCCATTTCCGTTGTGCTTTTGCTAGGCGCTTGCTGAAAATTGCATCCACTTCTTCCTGTGTGAAAGATTTGGGTGCGCCCTCAGTTTCGGGCTCCGGCGGTGTATCTGTAGCGGCAACAGGTTCAGCCGTGGGGGCCTGTTCCGGCGCGGGCGCACCCGCTAGTTCGTTCTCAGTCATTTGTTAACCTTTCGGTTCCTGGCGTGCCCTGCCAGTAGGGTTAGGATTCTGTAACACGATTTGTTACGGTAGTCAAACTTAGGCGTCAACCAACGTCCCAGTTTGTACTCTCACAATAGACAGGAACTTTGTTAGCCCCGCCGCTCTCAATCATAAAGTAGGTAATTTTGGTGAGAGCCATAAGCACTATACCTTATAGGTAATGGAGCAACGAAGGTCAGACGTATCTGTAAACTGTGTGTTTGTCATTTGTGCGCGTCCAGTTGTCGTGCCGATCAATGGAAACAAACTGCTGTTTGATGGCGATGTAGTCATTAACAACAAACCACCAGCAGTAAGTCCAGTCATGTTTACGGCGTCAAATACGCCAGTGCCGTAACTGCCTACGCCCGCCGCAAACGGCATACCCGCGATTGCCGTAGAGCCGGTAGAAGACCCTTTAGCTGTCAAAGCCAAACGCATCCAAAGCGTAACTTGATTTCCTATGCGGGTGTAATATCCCTGCTGTACGCTGTAGGTCATACCAACGGACGCCCCGCCAAAGGAAAGAACAGGCGTCCAAGTCCCTTCCTCGTACCAGTTAAGAAGTTCGCTAGTCATGCCAGGGGCATTGCTATTAGCAGAAAAATCAACTCCTTTTGTTGCCGTGCCAACAATCATGTTGCCCGTAGAAAGAGTTTGATCGCCTGTAAAAGACTGGGCTGCGTCGGTGCGCGCCGATGTAAAATTGGCGTTAGGGACCGTCATAATGCGTATGGTAGACGCCGCTGGCCCCGCTACCTGAAGGATGCCGCTTGTCGCGTTGGAACGGACGTTTTTTACGGTAAGATCGTCAGTAGTTACTTTTTTTGTCGTGCTGCTTTGAACAATTGGCAATACCTCAGTACCCGCCAGAGGAGTAGTAACCGACGTAAGATCAGAAATTTTTTTATCGGCCATCGTTTAGCCCCTTCAAATTATTAACCTCTGTTCTGAGTTCTTGAACGCAAGCAACAAGGTGCCCGATCAAGAAACTTGCGTCAACGCCTTGGTATACAGGATTTCCATCGGCATCAACGGCGTCTTTCTCACCTCTTACTGCAAATGGAAACTGGGCCTGTAACTCATGCGCGATAAAACCTTGCCCCAGTTTTCCATCAGATTTCCAAATAAAATCTACAGGGTTAAGTAAATCATTTTTGTCTAGCGCGTTTTGTATGCGGGTAGCGTTTTCTTTTAGTCTGTAATCAGACGAAGTATTGTAGGCAGTGGTCGCGCCAGTAATAGTAATGGCGCCCGATATAGTGCCCGCACTATTAAGAAATACGGACACGTCACCATCATTTGTCAAACGCCGCAAAGCCAGAGCATAGTTTCCAGACCTAGAAAATACAGCAAGACCATCAGAATAAATTCTACCGCCCGCAACGGCTGTACTTGAGTTTTTAGTTCCGACACGCAAGCTATTAGAAGCAAAGAAATCATTTGACTCTGTATAGTCAAATCCACGACAAGCAGCAAATTTTGTCGTACTATTTGTCTGCCGACCATCAACGCCGACAGCCCAAGTACCTACAAATTCACAACCAACGATATGATTGCCGCCAGTTGTGCCGCCGCTTTCATAGTAAGCATATCTTGGCGGAGTAATCGGCGGGGGGCCAACATTCAAATATGTGTAGAAAAGACACCCGGAAAATAAATTATTCCCGTCTGTCGTATCGCTGTATACCGTGTCATACGTCCCTCCGTCAGTGTAACTAGAATTACCGATGCGACAGCCAGAAAAAATATTTTCAAAAACGCCTACGCCGAGAAATATGGCGTTAGTACCCGCGTTATCAAAAATACACCCGACGAAACGGTTCCAGCCACAAGAAGCACCGTCCATATACACGTGGGGTCCGTTTTGAGTGCCGCCAAAATAACACCCAATAAAATTATTGCCGCCGCCAGTGATAAAAAGACCACAATTTATTGAAGACAAGGCGGGATTTGAAGAACGACAATTAGTTCCCAGATAGATGTTATTGTACTGCGCATCTGCGCCAGGAATCCACATTGCTACGTTGCAATAGTCGTTTAACCAAACATCAATATCTGAGAACTGCCCAAACGTATTGCCAGTAATAAGAAATGCCGCTTTAACGCCGGACGGGTAGTCAGCATTTCGGCATTTGGTAATTATTATACGTTCAGCCGTCCATGCAAAACCGCGAGGTCCGCCAGATGCACCCCGAAAAATTACGCCGCCCTGAGTATTATTAGCTTGGTTTCCATCAAAAGTCAGATCAAAGACACCAATAGCCAAACCAACAGATGAAGAGTGCTTGTCTATCAGGTTACAGTTAGCGCTATTTTTGAGTTTAATAAATGTTACGTTTCGACCTTCACCTTGAATAGAAACGCCATCGCGCATTAAAAGCGTTGCGCCGATAAGATAAGTACCCTCGGCAAGATAAATAACGCCGCCGCCAGATGCTGAAGTTGCATCTATAGCCGCCTGAATAGCAGAGGCATCATCGGCGACACCATTACCAACAGCTCCGAAGTCTTTTACCGAGACAGTCTGCGCCAGCTTGAGTTCGACGTTAGTTGGTACACTACCAGTAAACGGTGGCGTATAACTGATTTGCTGCGCATCACCATACGAGGATGCGTTAATGGCCGAAGTGGTAAACTTGACTTTGTCGCCTACAGATAGACCGGCGTTAAAAGTCACAACCGTGTCGCTCGTTTCCTTGTAAGCATAAGTGGCGCCGGGGCCGTATTGGTTCACGCCGTTTACGAACACTGACAGCGAGTTGGTGCCGGGCTGGTACGCCATAGTCGTCAGTGTAAAGACGGTTTGACCGGCCGTGGCGGTCTGAAATTCTTGGCTGCTGGTGTAATTTACAAAACTGGAGTTGATACCGATAATGTTGTCGTAAGACCCGATTTGAACGTCGGACGAGGTCTTGATGAGGAATTTGTACTGAAGCCCGTCGGTTAGCCAGATTTCGCCCGTCGGCACGCGGCCAGCAGCGTCCAGAATGATTGGGTTGGCAAGCGCCGTGCCACCGCCAGCAGACGTGTAGGTCGCCTGCGGCGTGGTGGTGCCTGCCGCATACGTGTAAATCTTGCCGCCCGACAACAGATTGCCGCTGTTGTCGAAGAACTGCGCCGCGACGCCGCCGATGGGTGAAAGATTGACCGCCATCTACTACTCCAGCAGGATCAAACCGCCGTCCTCTTGGACGAGGTTATCTCCAATTTCAGTTAACAGATTTCCTTGCACGGTCGCATCCGCGTACCCGGACAGGAAAGAAATAATGCTTCCCAGCCCGATGGCAATCCCGTTCCGCAATGCGCCAGCAAACCCCATGTGGTTATGCCTTGTTGATTGGCTTGCAGTAGACGGTGCCGCCGGTTGACACTTGAATGGCGCTCACCCGCCACGGTGCGCCCGTCGCGTTGATCGGCACCACGAATGGGATCGGCGTAAAGGGCGGGACCGGCGTGCTGGAGGTCGTTGCCACGGCATCTACGCCGACCTCGACGTAGCAAGCCTGGTCCGACCAGACGACAACACCCTGCGGGCCGGGTAGCCACGTCGAAGTGTTACCGGCCGTACCTGTGTAAGCAACAGAATAGGCCGGATAATCGGCCTTAGACATGGGGTTCAAAAGTTCCATCGTATCTATCCTTACGCGAGGAATTTCAACTTATAGATCGTTGTATAGTACAATCCGACGATTTCGTCGATAACGTTCTGAAGCGGTGTACACTCCCGATTAACCACGTCGTACCGGGTCTTCTCTATCTGTTCTGCCTGCCGCTCCAGAAACTCCAGCACGTTGTTCGACTTGTCGGCCGACATCAGCGCAATCGGCCCGATCAAGCCGTACTTGCCCTGATACATCTCGGCAAATTTGTCCGCCAGGTCGATGATCTCGTCGTAGAACCCACCCAACGCCTGATGCTTGGCGTAGGACCGCGTGTTGAGGTGCGCCGAGTGCGTCACGTCACGGGCCAGAAACAGCATTCCGATGAACTTGTCGCAGTTACTCATTCCATTGGTCCCATCTGTTCCACAGGCTCTTCCTGCATGCCCATCGCACCGCGCTCTTCATCCATCTGCGGCATCATCGGGCGGCTGCCAGAGATGTCGCCCGTCTCGACCGCCGCAGCGATGGTGCCCATGACGATGTCCTGGATCTGCTCGGCGGACATCCCGGCCGACATGGCCGCAATGCGCTTGGTTTCAGCTTCGTACGCCTTGATCCGCAGCTCCTGCGCGTCCATCGACGACTGCACGTTGTCGAGGAGGCCCATTGCCTGGTTGAGCTGCTGCGTAAGGGCCTCGACCATCTGCTCGGCCGACTGCAGCTCGGGCGACTTGTCGTCCTCGGCCAGCACCTTCGGGTCGATGATCTTCTTGAAGCGGGCCGCCATCTCCTGCGCGCCCGGCCAGTCCATGTTCTTGATGAACAGGTCGCCGGCGACCTGCCACAACTGCGGGCTGGTCTGGAGGATGTTGGCCATCGCCTCGACGGCTTCCTGGCGCTTGGTCAGGTAGCTGGGTCCGGTGGTGATCACCACGTCGTAGACGCCGACCGACGGGTTGTAGATCTTCTCCAGCACCGTGCCCGCCTGATCGACGATCTTCTTGACCGGCTCGGGCTGCATCGGGTTGATCTTCGCCATGCCCACCTCGCCGTCCACACCGATGATGCGGGCGACGCGCTGGGTGTCGTATATCTTGGGGATCATGTCGACCAACTGGCGGGCCACGTAGCGGATGGCCCGGCCCAAGTTATCGACGTAGTGGTAGGTGCCGGTGTCGCCCTCCTGTTGGCGGGCGAGGATGGCGCGGCCAGAGCGCTCGTTGCCCTGCTGGCCCAGCGAGGCGTTGTACTGGCCGGTGGTGGCCTTGATGTCCTCGGCAGCGCCCATCTTGGCCTGAATGAGGCCCGTCTGGGCCATCGGCGGCTGGGCGCGCATGGGCAGCGGCAGCACGTTGCCGGCGCCGTCCTGAACGTCCGGGTTGACCTCCAGATACGGCCAGTTGGTCGTATTGGCCGTCTTCCACTGCATCTCGTAGCCTTCAAACTGGCCGCCATAGCCAATGAAGGGAGCCTTGGGCGCCAGCGCCAGCATCTCGGCTTCCTGGCTGACCCAGTAGTTGTACATGCGCTGGGCGTCCTTGGCGTTGCGCACAAGGCCCGACACGAACATGCGGCCATCGACCTCGAACTCGTTGCCGACGACGCGCACGACCGGGATCCACTTGCCCGCCCACTCGCGCTCTTCCAGCACCTCGTAGCCGTTGGTCTTGAGCCACATCAC
>Ga0208147_1000780_pt1 | contig 10720 bp, 13 predicted proteins | sample DEB3_08_DNA_FD_184520 | JGI IMG/M metagenome (GOLD analysis project Ga0208147, IMG submission 184520) | Aqueous microbial communities from the Delaware River and Bay under freshwater to marine salinity gradient to study organic matter... | ecosystem: Environmental > Aquatic > Marine > Coastal ... | reverse complement strand
CCAGCGGCTAAGCCGCCTCCAGCGACAGTCTCGCCGACTGTGATCTATCAGCAACCCGTGCAACAGTTCCAGCCATTTCGGAAATGGGGTAGGCGATGATGGAACTCGTCCCGCTGTTATTCGCCGTCTCGTACATCCCGCTGTGGTGTTTGGCGTCGCTCGGCATCACGTTCATTCACACGCTGGAAGAGACTGACGGCGAAATCTGGCGCGTGTTGCGCGTACCGATGTGGAGCTACTTCACGTTCCAGTTTGGCGTGACTCTTCTGGGCTTCGTCGCCATCGTGTTTGGGAAGTGGCCGTTCGCATTTGTTGGAGTGCGAGTGTTCGACGCGGTGGTTACTCATGGGATTGTGAAAGCCCCAGGGCGATTCACCGCTCCGCTGCTGCTGATCGACGCGGCTGTGGTCTGCGGTATGCAGTTCGCGATGGGGGAACCGGTTCTCGCGAGATGGAAGCCAGTCAACACTGAATCGGAAATTGTGTTGGTGCGAAATGGATCGCCAAGGCTGCTTGGCGAGGACTGGGAAGATCATCACCCGGAGAGCGATGACTCCGATGGATTCGCATCGGCTCAACGCTCGCCGTGCTGGCCGGTGGCTCGCGCGAAGTACATCGCGGGCCGAGACGCGGACGGACTAAGACATGATGTCTGTTCTGTGTGTCTAACGAAGGTGGACCTCAATGTCCATCACGTTGTGCCGTTTGCTGAAGGGTTGCGGACTGGGCGGCCGGAACTGGAATGTGACCCGGCTAACTTCATCACACTCTGCCGTGAACACCACTTGCACGTCGGGCACGATCCAGACTTGGATGGTCCTATTCCGGCAAGCTGGAGGACTAGCAACCCGAACGTGCGGCGAGACGCTGCTAGGCTGCGAAAAAAGCTACACCCGCACAGGAGCAAAACATGAACGTATCAGCTAGGATGGTTGACAGATTCTTGTCATGGCGGATTCCGAACGATTTCAATCCAGATGGCGGAATATCGTTCGTTCGTCCAATGCACCAATCAGGTTGGCCAGTCGGTACAAATCTGCTGACGGCAACACAAGCCCGCGAAATGCTGGAGCATGTACTAGAAGAAGAACTTGTGATTACACCAGTATTTGAGGAATGAGAGATGAACATACCACCGCCTGATTCTCCGATCTGGAAACTAGCCAGAGTCACTGTTCTTGGCACGCTGTTCATCATCGGCGCCCATGTGTGGTATCTCAATGGGTGGAGCCAAGAGGACTTCAAAACCCTTGTGATGCTGATCGGCGGCTCCCTTGGGTTCGACTTTCTGAAGAAGTCGATCACAGGCCCACGAAAAGAGGAGGGCGATCGGTGATATCGTTTCTCGCTCAACTTCCTGGCCCATCCGATCCAGCGCAGTCGTGGACGGCGATCGGGGCAGTGATCGTGATTGCGATGGCGTTTGTGTACACGGCGGTCAAATGGCCGAGTGACGCGAAGGCTGAACGCACGGAGATGACGACGGCCTTCGGCAAGCTACTGGACGCGAGTCGCTTAGACGCGCAGAAGGAGCGAGAGAAGATGGAGGTAGTCGTGTTGAGGGTGTGTGCGTCATTCGACAAGGCCGTCGAGGAGATGCGGCATTGTCGCGAGGCCGACCGCGAAGCCTGTGCGGCGTTTTCGAGATTGGTGTGCAAAACACATGAGTGACCATACTATGGACGAACTCGTTGACAAGATCGAGGCCAGCCAATGGCGGGTGTCAACAATCGTTGGGCTTGGCTCAATTCTGTTGGCCGTGTTCTTGGCATGGCTTCTTGCGAGAAACGACATCGCCTGTATTCACGAGATGATTCGCGAGGCGCAATGCAGTTGCAAGCAAAGCAGGGTAGTGAATCGAGACTAGAGGAGTGGTGATGCCATTTGGCCAATCCAATCGTCAGTGGTATTGGCGTTGCAGACTTCCTTCGTTATCATGAGAACCAACTCCTACTCACGAGGTGAAGCATGGCATTCAGACTAGGCACGGCTGCCCGCGATGCGGCTTGCAACGGAATCGTGGACCTTCTTGACGTTGGCGGCAATGGCACCTGTCGCATCCGCACTGGCGCGCAAGAGACCAACGTCGGGGATGCCGACACCGGAACCCTGCTTGGAACCTGTACCTACGCAGCCACGGCGTTCGGGGCTTCATCGACTGGGACCGCCACGGCGGCTTCGATTACGAGCGACACGTCAGCCGACGCGAGCGGTACTGCTGGTCACTTCAAAAACTACACCGGTGGCGGTGTCGCTAACTCGGATGGTACCTGCGGCCAAGGCAGCGGCGACATGAGCTTTGACAATAGCGTCATCGTGGCTGGCGGCGTCATCGCGATCACGTCCTTCACAGTAACCGTTCCGATCAGTTGATTCAGTTGGCTATCTCAAGGGAACCACGATGGACTCAGACAAGAAAATCCCGGTGGCGTGTTTCGCGCCATCGCTGACCGACGAGAAGCTGGCATCTTACGAATCGCTCATCTCCGCGATGGAGGACGGCGAGGTGAAAGACGCTTTGCTTGTTCTGCTGCGCTGCGTGAAAGTGTGGTGGGCACTGCCGGAATCGACGCGAACTGATGGTGATCCGTTCTCCATCATGCACCAAGGTAGTCTAGTTCAGTACAAGACAAGGCCGCTTGAACCGGATCAGGTCAAGTCGCTTTGGGATGCGACGCCGTGGATGCGTGAGTTGAGTTCACTGTCTCCAGAGAAGGGGGAGGATGTCGGCAAAGGGTTGCTCGACACATTGCAGTTGGATGAGGTCCGTCGCAACGAGGAGAAGTCTCGTGCGTGGGCGACGGCAACAGCGGATGCTTTGATGGAGTCCGCGATGGGCAAGGCGAGAATGGAGTTCGTTCGCGGCCCACGATTCCAAGCGATGCAAGAGATGTTGCGAGTTGCGGATTCGTTGGGGCCGTCTACCGACGCCACCGTCAGTGATGGTGTTCTCGCGATTTTCGGCATGACGGCCAGTGAACACACTGACTTGCTTTCCAAGATCACGGATTACAACGAATCACTGCGATCTGTCTTGAAGGGACAGATGGAAGGACCAATACCGGAGCCTTCCCTTGAGTCTGTCGAGCTTCGCGACGCAGCGTTCCACTTGCTGTGGCACTGCAAGGAGATCACGCTCGATCGCGAGCCGTTGACAAGTGATAATTTGGCTAGAACCTGAATCAGTGATGCGGAGAGGTGTACATGGCTATCACGTTGGGGACTGGCGGAAGCGTAAACAGTTCTGGCACCACGACAACAACCGTCTTGACAATTTCCACGACAAGCGGCCGGTGTGTCGTTGTCGTGTTTGCCACGTCGAACACCGCCTCAACTCCGGTTCTGTCGGTGACTGATTCGGGAGGAAGCGTCTATACACAGCGAGTTGCCATTGAGCAGTCTGGTGCCTCAGTTGAGATTTGGTCTACTTCCGAGACAGGCTCTATTGCCTCGACCTCGATCACGGCGACTTATGCGTTGATCGGTGGTCGAAAATCTGTTCTGGCTCAGGAATACATCGGGGTGGTTGGGATAGGCACCGCAAACAGCGCAACGTCTACAAGCACCAGCCCATCAGTGAGCCTGACTACGCAGGATGTCAATAACTACGTTGTCGCTGGAACACAGATCAATAGTGGAAACATACAGACTGCAAGTGTGGGTACTCTTCGTACGGCTCAGCAGGCTGGAACCGGCTTGTCAGCAGCGCTGATCGACAACACGGCGGCATCAGCTTCGTCTGTCACATGTACTGGGACACAAGCAACCAGTGCAATATGGGTGGCAGCAGCAGTTGAATTGCGTAACTCACAACAATCGCGGAATTTGATTCACAATCAGGCTGTTCGACGAGCATCGTTTTTCTGAACGGAGTTTTCAGTGTCACTCTACAAGGTCTACAATGGCCCAATGCCAACGACAGCCTGCCAGCTTGCTGTCACGACCGGCACGAACATCAAGACGCTCATTCAATTGAAGCCATTCAATCTCGTGACTGTTGTTGCATGGGGAATCTCGTTTGATGGGTCGGCGGGAGCGGCGGGCATTCAGTGTGAACTGCTCACGACAGGGACTGTGTTTGGGACTGTGACGGCTTACGCGGACGCTGATATCCAGAAGTTCCAGGGCACTGACGCTGCGGTAGCATCAGTGGCGGGTTTGACTCTGGCGACTTCCGGGTCGGGTTACACTGCTACCGCAGAGGGGTCGATTACAGCGACAAAGATTCACGACTCTCAGTTCGTGCAGCCAACCGGCCAGTACGCATGGGAGTTTTCGCTTGGGCGTGAGCCGAAGATCGCCATTGGTGATGCGTTGCGGATTCGCGTGAAGGCGGCGGCTGCGGTGAATGCTGTGGCGTGGATGATAATTGAAATCTGATCGGGTAGCACATGCGACAAGGGCGTTCGTTACCGCATCGGCTTAGCTTCTCGAAGTTCGTCATTGCGTCTGTCTCCGCGACAGTTTCTTTGACGTGCGGTGCGGTGACATGCTCGTCTGTCGCGACGTTCACGAAGCCTTCGTACACCGGCTCATGCGCCGTGACGATAGGTGCTGTGACGTGCAATTCAACGGCGACGTTCACGCAGCCAACGTACAGCGGCTCGTCGGCTGTCACGATCGGCGCGGCGACATGCTCGGCAAGTTCGACATTCGTCAAGCCAACGTACACCGGAACAGTTGCGGCAACGACTGGACCAGCGACTTGCAGTGCGGCAGCGACGTTCACGCAACCGTCGTACACAGGAACAGCAGCGGTATCCACTGGACCGGCTACGTGTTCAGCGGCAGCTACGTTTACACAACCGGCATACTCGGGGTCATCTGCGGTTACGATTGCTCCGGTGACGTGTGCGGCATCGTCCACATTCACTAAGCCAACGTACACCGGGACATCGGCCGTCGCGACAGGTCCAGCAACATGCTCAGCGTCGGCGACGTTCACACAGCCGACGTACACCGGCTCGGCGGCCGTGTCCTGCGGTCCTGCAACGTGTTCATCGGCAGCGACATTTACGCAGCCGACGTACTCATCCACGGCTGCGGTGGTGTGTGGCCCGGCTACATGCTCAGCGACGGCAGTGTATTCAGAAGACATGGTCTCGGCGTCGGCGTCAGTTACATGTGGTCCAGTAACGTGTTCGGCTACATCCACATTCACACAGCCGACGTACTCGGGTTCAGCAGCAGTGACTGTTGGCGCTGCAACGGCAACCAGCACGGCGACTGTTTCCAATCCGACGTACACAGGCAGTGTTGTCGTAACGACCGGTGCGGTGGTATGCTCTGCAACTGCCACGCTGCCAGCGTTTTCCGGTGGTTTGTCGTGCGTGTGTGATACGTGGGAGTTTACAGCCGGTGCGGTTAGCCAACACTCATTCACGGCGATGGCGACGACGGAATCGTTTACTGGTGGCGTGAGTTCTCAGTCGCAGTTTACCGTGTCAGGATTCAATACTTACGAGTTTACTGCCGGTTGTCGTGAACAGGTCGGCATTTGCGATTGCTGATTGGAGATTATCTTGACGACACCGCAACTCGTGGCCATACCCGTAGACAAGGTGAATCCAAACACAAGCTGGGTTTTGTTCGCGCGCGTGAACGATCCGCGTACGGACTTGCCGATCACGCAAGCTGGTGTAACCTCGATCGCGTACACGGTCCACCAAACTGACAGTGCGACAGCGATCGGCAGTGGAACGGGAACTCTGGACAAAACCGTCGTTGTGTTCGACCGTCTCCAGACGAAGGAAGACGACGCGAGATGGACTGGCACTGGCGCCGGGTTCAATTTCCGCTGGTCTGTTCCGCCGTCATTGACGCCGACTGCTGGTCTGACATACCGCTACCGGGTGAAGATCGTTTACACTGACGGAAGCACGGGATACATCGTGAGGGACCGCTCAGCAATTGACTGGGGTGGTCCTGCTGCGTGACGATGGTAGACAAAACAGAAGCCCCGCAACTCACATTGCGGGGCTTGTTCGTTTCCAGCATCTACCGCAGGCTGGCGTGATTACGCAGCGGTTGTGACGGTGATTTCGCAGTGCTGAAGTATGATATCAGTAGAGCCGAGAGTTGTGCCCGTGATGAGCAGATAGTACGACTTACCAGACGTAACCACTTCCGTCAGGCCGGTTTTCGACGCGGCGGATGCCGTGTCGGCAGTGACGGAAACTTGCGTGATTGATCCGATGGCCGCGTCTGTTGGTTCGGCGGCAGCGTTCGTGACGGCCCGCAGCGCAGCGTCCAGCGTGACGGCATTACCAGCCGATTCGATCTGGGCGTGAATCTTGAAGCCGGTGATCGTGTCGCCGATGTGCAGTCCGTCGATCGGGATGACGAGTGTCCCGGCTGTTTGAGACGCGGCCATCGTGGCAACGTATGGGAGGTCTGTGGCGGCAGCGACAACCCATCCGGCCGTTCCACCAACCTTGGCTCGCGTTCCGACTTGGGTGGTGTATCCAGTGCGGACGGCAGACGATCCGGTCTGCTTGATGTTTCCGTTGCTGTCAACGACGTGCATTCCGTCGGCGTCAATCACCAGCGTGTCGCCGACTGCCAGCGTCTGTGATGTGATCGTGAGGGCAGCGGATGCTTCCTTGAGTGTGATCGTGACAGCGGCGGTATCGACGTTGCAGATGTAGAGCGACTGGATTTGATTCGGTGCGGACAAAAGCGTGACAGGAGTGGTGCCCGTCAGCGAGGCGACGGTGGTGGTGGCGCTGGCACGCTGATTCAGTTTGACTGAGTGGAGCGTGTACGTTGGCTGCGTCGTGGCTGGCGCGCCGGACATAACGGCAGTGACTGACTGGTTGGCTAGGAGCGTCAAAAACATGCGATTATCCTTTAGCTTGATTGATGGATGTCACCGATTCATCTGTGAGCTTACCATTACTGGCATCAAAATGCCAATACCTGTTGTGTCGTGTTTCTGCTTGCCGTGCTGACTGCTGGTGGGCTATGATGAGCAAGAGGTTGTGTTCATTGCCGCTCGGCGTGAAGAAAAGCGAGGCTGTAGATGGCGTTCCCAGAAAACCAAGTAGACAAACTGGCCCGTCAGCGAAGGGCAGAAGCGTTTGCCAGACAGCAGCCGGGCTACGTTCCGCCTGCTTCCACAGGTCGCGTTGCACCGCCTCGCGTCTATCAGGACGAAGATGGTAACGCACGTCGGTTGAAGTACGGTAACTCGCAAGCGTTGCGAGGTGGCGACGAAGGGCCAAATGGCTACGTCCCACATCCGACACCGACGTATCAGTATCCGAGTTCCCCAGCGGACGCATTGCTTCCAGCGAATATGAATCAAGCCGTGCCGAGATTGCCGGGTGCGAATACTGCCCAGCCTTACGAGGCCAGTCCGCAGAGTGTCCAACTTCCAAACGCCCAAGCTCGCCCGCAGATGCCAGTCGGTCCTGGTGGCGTGTTCGGTTCGCCGCGTCCTGCAATGCAGCAGATTCCGCCTGCTCCAGAGATGCCGTACGACACGTACCCAGGAAACACCGGGCGTACTCCGTTCGCTGCACCGCGTGGTGTTCGCGCGAGACTGCCGCACGAGTTGAACACGAACAAGCGATTCGTTGGAGCAACAGGTACGCCACCAATCGAAGGCGGCCCCGCTGTTCCTCCATCGCCAACTCTTCGTCGCCCGCCGCTGTCTCCTTACTCAAGCGGCTTCACTCACGATCAGCGCATGGCCGGATTGAACGAACTGAGCGACAACCTCTCCAGCATTCAGGCTAAGCCGAACACAGCGATGAGTCCGGAAAACCTTCCGTCTCCGCATCACTCGCTGACTGGTGCGGACGCGGCGATCGCCAACATGCACGCACAGCATCAGGCGTCGTTGTTGCTGAACAACCGCAACGCATCTCAGATGGCTGGACGTGGTGTTCCGAATCTTCAGCAGCAACGACTAGCCGAGCAGTACGACAACGTGATGGCTGGACAGCCTGTTGGAAGCGGTGCGTTGCCAGCACAGGAATCGCGTTTCCCGAGACAACCGCCACCGAACAACCGATACCAAGGGAGCGTACCGCTTGAGCCAAGTCGCGACCTGTCTGGTGCAAATGGATTGTCGTTCGATCAGGAGAGTGAGCGAGCGTTCATTCCTCGTGGTGGTGGCGGTGTCGGCGCTTATGGTTTGGGTGTTGATAAGTCCCAATTCGTAGAGGGCACTTCGCGAAAGGGCATGAACATCCTTCGCAATCCAGCAACCGGTGGCATCATGCTTCAGGGTGGTGGTGTTCCGCGCACAGATAAAGATACAGCCAAGCTAATGGAGCGACGAGCAGCGTTGTCACAGGCGTACAAGGATACCCGTGCGCTGCGTGCGCTTGATCGCAATCCGCAGTTGGCGAACAAGCCAGCAGTGCTCGACGCTATCGCGCGCAGCAAGATCAAGACCGCCGCTGTGGCTGGTTCTAATGGTGATCCGTTTAGCATGACACCAAACAATCAGACACCCGGAAACCTGCCGCCAAACGTGAGGCCGGTAACGTCTAACGATGTTCCGCCGTCTCCGGCATTAGCCTTCGCCAGTCAGATGGCAGTTCCGGCTGCACTGGCTGCTGTTGGCGGCGCGGCTGGATTGGCGTATGTCTCGCCGGGTTCTCGGGCAGCGATGGCGCGCGCACCCGGTGCGATTTATCGAGGAATGAATCAGCCGCTCGTAAACCCGATGGCTGGTGTGAAGACTACCGGAAAGGGCACGAGACCTTTCGTTGGCAGCCCGTACTTTACTGGCACAGACGTGATTACGAATCCTGCCAATCAGGCCGGGTTTACAGGCGGTCCATCAGGCAATCCTCCTCGCCCGTACGGCAGTGGCGTGATCGAGGCGCCGGTTACTGGCCTGCCTCAGCGAACACCACCGTTGCTTGATGCGCCAACTTCGCCTCGCCTTGGCTTCGATCCATCCGTTACCAATGCTCAGCCGCCGAATGTGCTTGGTCAGCAGGCGCCGGGCGGACCTTCGTTCACGCGCGGAGTTCCGAATCAAGCAAGCGTCTCGCCGCCTGTTACAGCACCGTCTCCGACGCAGGCCGCTCCACCATCGCCGCCTACCCCTGAGACACCGGTTCCTGCATCCGAAGCTGTTGGCAATACGAAAGCGGCAAAAAAGTCGAGAGCGAAGGTGTCGGAACTAACACCGAATCAGGTAGCCGAGCGTGCGCTGAGCGACCAGCTAAAAGCCGAGATTCGCGCCAATGGGGAGCCGTTGCCAACGGGAGCAGCCGTTGGTGGTACAGAAACTACACCTCCAAGGCTGGTAAACAGAGTTCCGGAGTCCGAGGTTATTGACGATGTGGTAAATGGTAGATTGAAGGTCACGAAGACAAAAGGCAAGTCGCCGATCGTCGTTCAGGAACAACAGGCCGCAGCGCGAGAAGCTAATCCAACACCGGAAACGCAAGCGGCTGCGGTGCAGAAGAAACTGGATAGTGATGGTGTTCCGGCCGCAAAAAGGACGGGACGTAAGATCGCCGCTGTGCAGAAGTCGCTGTTCGGGGAGGAGCCAAAGCCTGCTGCTGTGCGAAAGGCAACACCACGGTTGAAAAGCATCATGCCGGGCGGCAACACGCTGGCGTTGATGGCACAGCTTGGATTGCCGAAGTTGCTCAGCATGCTTCCGGGTGGTGGTGCGTTGCCGCCTCAAGACAACTCAACTCCTAACGGAATCATGGAGCAGAACAAGGCTAACGCATCTCGCGTAGGTCGTGAACTCTACAAGGCGATCGGCGGGAATGCGGGTTTGCCGCCAACGCCAAGTGAGGCAAAGGTCCAAATGTATCAACAGCGCGGTCAAGAGATGATGGGTATGCACCCAAGCGATCGTCGTTCGTACAACATGATTCTCAATTCGCCATTGATCGGCATGCAGGGCGGTTTGTCGGTAATTGACGAACGCCGATTGAACGAAATTCTTGATCGGTATCGGCCGCCAGTGTCGCTTCGAGGCAGGTATTCTCTTCCAATTCCAGCGGGTGTAAACCCAGGGTTTTGATGTCACATGGCAGAGCTAATCCGAATCGGCCGCAAACGAAAGTCATCTAACTCCGACGCCGGGCCAGTGGAAGTTGTCGCACCAACAGAAGACCAGCAGACAATGCTTGGTACTCTTGGCGGCGCGGCGGGTTCCGGTCTGCATCGGATTGGTTCGGCTCTGTCTGCAACGTCACGCCTGCTTCATGGCTCGATCAACGCCGGTCTCGATTCCGCACTCGGCACAGATACGGGTGGATTCGGAAACCTCAACCCGCTCGACTCAACAGGCGGGTTCGAGGGATCGAAGCATCTGGAACGTGCCGGTCTGCTGGCGAAGAACGATCCCAATAAGTGGGAGTGGCGAGACCCGCTTGCCGGTGCAGCCGACATTGCGATGGACCCGCTCACGTATGCGTGGGGCGTTGGTCTGGCACAGCGAGGGATCAAAGGTCTGTCGAAGATGACAGGCGTCACGGACAAGGTCGTGAAGCCCGCGATCGGCATGGCGAAGAAGTCGTTCCCAGTGAGAGCATGGCGAGGCAACATGTCTGCGCCGGTTCAGGGTGTGATGGACGCCGACCTACAGGACTTGATGGTTCCGAACTTCGGTGTGAAGCAGCACGCCAAGAACAAAGCTGCGGAGATGGCTGTTCGCTGGGGCATGGAGCAGAAGGCGGCAGGGTTCGACGACAAGACTCTGCGGGAAGTGATGGAAGGGGTGAAGGCTCCGTCGGCT
>Ga0208147_1000775_pt1 | contig 10763 bp, 10 predicted proteins | sample DEB3_08_DNA_FD_184520 | JGI IMG/M metagenome (GOLD analysis project Ga0208147, IMG submission 184520) | Aqueous microbial communities from the Delaware River and Bay under freshwater to marine salinity gradient to study organic matter... | ecosystem: Environmental > Aquatic > Marine > Coastal ... | reverse complement strand
ATTTATTTTCTGCATCGCTTCTAAACCCTCACCAGGACCGGCAATCAAGAGTTTAAAGTTAGAATGAACTCGAGCGATATTCGGTAACGCATCAAGCAGAATATCGAGCCCCTTCCGAGGTTCAGAGAAACGGCCAATAAAGCCGATGTTTAAAGGTCTTTGCCACTCTGGATTAGCGGAGGCCTCCGCGAAGAAAGGGACACTAATGCCATTTGGAATAACAACAGCATCGGTTTCTAAGTGGATTCTCAATGTTTCTCTGGCCACCTCGCTCACTGCAATACGTGCCCTTAATTTTTCTATTACAGGTTCCAATAGCGGAGCGATAGCAAAAGCAACTTTCTGACGCGGAGCTGCAGCATGAAAAGTTCCAACCATAGCTCCTTCAGCAATAGAGCAAGCTAGAAGCGATAGTGATGGAATCGCAGGCTCGTGTAAATGCAACACATCGAAATCTCCTGAGGAGATCCATTGTCTAACCCTCGATGCAGCAACTGGTCCAAAAAGCACTCGTGCAACAGCGCCGTTATAAGGAATTGCAACCGGACGTCCGGCAGTGACTACAAAATCATCGGAGATCTCAGACGCATCGCTGGCCGGTGCTAAAACAGATACCTCATGGCCAAGTTGTCGATAATGTAAAGCTAAATCACGAATATGCGACTGAACTCCACCGGGAACATCCCAGGAATAGGGAGATACAAAACCGATTTTCATGATCTCTCTACAAAACTTTCATCTATGAAGATTCTCTGTTGCATATGCCAAGAGGATAAGTTATTTGAAATATCATATTCAAATTGATTGGCCAGCAATTGCGTAATCCGCTCAATCTCGATTTTCTGCTCTGCTTGATAATCAATAGCAAGTGGTTCTGCGAACTTAAGGTGGATTCCTGAAGTCGTATACGAAACATAAGCGGTTATGAGGTCAGCCTTTGTTTTATAGGCCAGCAAAGCCGGACCTGCCGGCATACGTGCAGTTTTTCCGAAAAAATCGACATTCACTCCCGATCTACTCAAATCTCTATCAGCAACCAAAGCTACTAACTCTCCTTCATTGAGTATGCTTTCAAGCTCTGCAAATACGCCAGCATTCAAATCCAAGACCTGCATTCCCATTGCTTCCCGGTGCGCGAGGAACTTGCGAAACAGGCGCTCAGGCTTTAGGTGCTCCGCAACAGTGTTTACTCTCACTCCACGTGCACAGATGTACGCGCCGGCATGATCCCAATTCCCAGCGTGTGGCAATGCAACAATCAAACCTCGACCCTGCTCTATTGGCCTTAGTAAATACTCTTCATTCTGAGTTGTAACTGTTGTGAATACTCTCTCCTTACTCCAATCAGAAATACGAAAAGTATCGCACCAATATCTCATGGCAGATTTCAATCCCTCTTGCACTAACACCTCAAGCTCTGACGCTGGCAACTCCGGTTTAACAGCGCGATAATTACTGCGAAGTCTGGAAACACGTTTACCGTTTCGCTTATATGCCAAGGTTGCTAGTAGGTTAAAGATTGCGTAGGCCGATTTTTCCGGAACTATACGAACTGCGCGCCATAAGGCGCTATATATAAGGTAAGTCAACCAGGCCATAATTCTTTTCAAGCCTTAGCGACCACAAGAATCCGTTGAATAACGGTTATTGAACTTGCCAAACAGATTACATATAAGGAAAGGCTAAGAGCCCATTCGATTCCCAATCCGAATAAACCTGTTCCTACTAACATCAAAATTAGTCGCTCGGTGCGTTCTGCAATACCAACCGAGCATTCAACTCCCAGACTCTCCGCTTTTGCTCTTATGTAGGGGATTAATGTTCCTGTGACTAAGGCGACTAATGCTGCGTAAGAAATAGCACTCAAGTTCTCATTATGGGCAAACAACAGAATTCCAATAAAGATTGCAGCATCTGAAACCCTGTCCAGTGTCGAATCTATTAATGCACCTAGCTTTGTTGGACCAACTTGAGATTGACGGGCCATAGTTCCATCCAATAAATCACTCAAAACAAAGAAGGTGACCAGAATTGTGCCCAAGAAGAAGTTTCCCTGTGAAAAGAAAAATATGGCACATAATGAACTGCCCAGCGCTCCAATCACAGTCAGAACGTTCGGAGTTAAACCAATTTTCAGCAGCCAGCGAGCCACTGGGGAAATAATTGCCGTTACCGGAGCTCTAAATCGATTCTGAAGCATCGGGCACATCGTAGGCTTTATTAGTGACCACGACCAACACCGAAGCGCAAACGTCGCCAACTACTATGCGATGGCTATTCGCCGGACACAGCAGTGCGAAATCAATTGAAGTGGCAGCTGCGTTTGAACCGGGCTTCCCGGGGAGGATCTTGGGATGTGATTTGAAAGATGACGAGATCAACTATTCCGAGATTTTGAATGGTATTTCCGCTGTCGCTTTGGTTATTAGCGCACAAAGCGGTGTCTCAAAATCGATGATTGATTTTTGGAGTTTTGTTAGTGAACGTCAATACCCAAGGCTGATTATCGTTACAGGACTCGAATTCAGTGAATCGGATTTTGATGACATCGTACTAATTGCCAATCGAATTCTGGAGCAAGTAACCACTCCATTCCTTGTTCTTCATGATGAACTAGGCGAACCTTCAGGTTTGATTTCACTGACTGATTTGACCGTTTTCGATTACTCGCAAAAGCCCATGACCCAATATAGAGCCGATGATGAATTGCAAACCTTGGTCAATGAATTCAAAAGTGAGTTTGAGGTTCAAATGCAGGAGTTTGAGAGTGATGGATTTATGAGTGGCTTGGAAGTTCCTGCAATTCCCCTAGTTGTTAGCAAAGAGATCGGTCTTGCTCAGATAAGGAAATATCTAGATCTAGTTATCAACTCGAAGTTTTAGGACATTACCAAGCGGCTGCGATTTCATCGCGCGTAGTAGTCAACAATTTAGGCAGAACTTTGGTTTGCCCAATAATCGGCATGAAATTAGCATCCCCGAACCAACGCGGGACAACATGTTGGTGGATATGGTCGGCTACCCCAGCACCAGAGAGCGCACCTTGATTTAAACCAATATTGAAACCCCCACAATTTGAAACCTTGCGCAGCGTTTTCATAGCATGAGCGGTGAAAGCCTGCATCTCATTTCGCTCGGACTCTGTTAAATCAGTTAAATCCGCAACATGGCGCTTTGCGCAGATAAGTAAGTGACCAGCGTTGTATGGATATAGATTCAATACCGCGTAGACCTCTTCACCGCGGGCCACAATTAAAGCCTCATCATCGCTCTTTCTTGGTATTTCGCAGAAAGGACAGGGCACATCATTGTCTGGTTTCGGTCTATTTTCTCCGGACAAATAAGCCATGCGGTGCGGGGTCCAAAGTCGCTCCCAGTTATCAGGCATCCCTGCCCCACCGGTAATCTGCTGATCAGACATTAACTAAACCTGAGTTCTATTTTTAACCGCAGCCTGAATCTCATCAATAGCCGCAGCAATTGGAACACCGTTTTTCTGTTCGCCATTGCGATATCTAAATGAAACTGCGCCAATCTTCTGATCCTCTTCACCGGCGATAATCATGAATGGGATCTTTTCCGTCTGCGCATTTCTAATCTTCTTCTGCATTCGATCATCGGAGGCGTCAATCTCCGCTCTTATTCCCGCGGATTTCATCTCCTTAACCACCCCTACTAAATAATCATTAAAGGCTTCCGCAACTGGAATAGCCCGTACTTGAACTGGAGCTAACCATGGCGGGAAGGCACCCGCATAATGTTCGGTAAGTACTCCAAAGAATCTTTCGATTGAACCAAAGAGCGCTCTGTGAATCATTACCGGCTGTTGTCGTGAGCCATCACTTGCGGTGTAGCCCAAATCAAATCTCTGTGGCAACTGGAAATCTACTTGAATCGTAGACATCTGCCAGGTTCGACCGATCGCATCTTTGGCCTGTACTGAGATTTTGGGGCCATAAAAAGCAGCTCCACCCGGATCAAGAACCAGCTCAAGATTTTGTTTCTCTGCAGCTTGGCGCAACGCATGTGTTGCAGCCTCCCAATCAGCATCTGAACCAACTGATTTCTCTGGATTGCGAGTAGAAAGCTCTAGGTAGAAATCCTCTAAACCATAATCTCTTAATAGATTAAGCACGAAGGTAAGCAGGCTATCTAACTCACCGGCCATCTGTTCTTTGGTGCAGTAAATATGTGCATCATCTTGTGTAAAGCCTCTGGCTCTGGTGATTCCATGGACAACGCCAGATTTTTCGTAACGATAAACCGTGCCAAATTCAAAAAGACGTAAGGGAAGGTCTCGATAAGACTTAGCCGAGGACTGGTAAATCAAATTATGGAACGGACAGTTCATCGGCTTCATGTAGTACTTCTGCCCCGGCTTCTTTACCGTGCCATCTGCATTAAGCTCTTCATCCATAACCATCGGCGGGTACATGCCTTCGGCATACCACTGCAAATGTCCCGATGTTTCAAATAAGGCCGCTTTTGTTAAGTGGGGCGAGTAAACAAATTGATAATCCTCTTCTTCATGACGTTTGCGGGAGTAATCCTCCATCGCTCTTCGGATAATGCCACCTTTGGGATGGAAAACCGCAAGCCCCGAGCCAATCTCCTCAGGAAAGGAAAATAGATCTAACTCAGAACCAAGGCGGCGATGATCCCGCTTCTCCGCCTCTGCCAATAAATGTAAATACTGATCAAGCTCCTCTTGAGATGGCCAAGCTGTGCCATAAATTCTCTGCAACATTGGGTTCTTCTCTGAGCCACGCCAATAAGCACCCGCACTTCTCATTAATTTGTATGCTGGAATGTATTTAGTTGATGGCAGGTGAGGACCTCTACACAGATCGCCCCAGACCGCTTTGCCATCACGACCGAGATTGTCATAGATCGTTAACTCGCCAGCGCCAACTTCTACCCCAGCCCCTTCTGCAGCCTCTTCGCTAGAGTTTGAAGATTTAAGTTTTACCAATTCACATTTATATGGCTCATGCGATAGCTCCTTAAGGGCCTCTTCATCACTAATAGCCCTTCTTTTGAATCTTTGTCCATCCTTGATGATTTTCTTCATCGCAGATTCCAACTTAACTAAATCCTCAGGGTTAAATGGACGCTCAGGATCAAAGTCATAATAAAAACCATCTTTGATTGGTGGACCAATACCCAATCTAGTTTGTGGGAATATCTCCTGTACCGCCTGTGCCAAAACATGGGCGGTTGAATGGCGCAAAACCATCAAACCTTCTGTTGATTTAATAGAGACTGATTCGACTTCATCTCCATCTTCTAAATCGCTCCATAAATCTCTCAGTGCCCCATTTATTTTGCAAACGACAATGGCATTGGCGCCCGGCTTGGTCAATTCTGGATAGAGCTCCTCAAATATTAAGGTTGGCTTGGAATCGGCAGAAACACTCCGAACCTGACCATCAACCTTGACACTTATCTGTTGGCTCACGTGGCGAGGCTACCAAATTACTTAGAAACTCTGCTCAATCGATTAATTGAATTTTGTACTTATTTTCTAATTGCGGAAATTAAGCGCAGAGTTAAGCGTAAAAATGTGCAATTAGGATGATTGATACAGATGTAAAGATCGCTGCAAGGAGATACTTCAACCAGAGCGGTATGCCAACTTTATCGGCAGCATTAGCGGCAATGCTCTTAGTTTTTAGCATCGCTCTGGAAGCCCATGCAAACTCAGTAGCCAAAATTCCGAGACCGGCTAACAAGACCAACAAACCTGGTCCGGGAGCAAATAAAAACACAGTTCCAATAATGGTTACTAATCCACCAACCACGCCAATAAAAACCCGCCAAATCAGAGAGCCATATGGCGTGCTCTTAATCTGTTGGCGGATATTCATACCCCAAGTTTATCCCTAACCCAAGCGTGAAAGGAACTCTGAAGTTCTGTGAGCGACTTAGAAATTGGGTAAAGAATGCTTTCATACCGCTCAACACCTTGAATCTCGCGCAGGGACGAAACTAAGGCAAGAGATTCAACCCTTCCTAAATCAGATTCCACAAGGGTTGATTCTTGGATGCCAAAGCTCTCAATGAGCATGGCTCTTGTAACTCCAGGAAGCGCACCACTTGAAGTTTTGGGGGTGTACCAAACACCATCTTTGAACCACAAGATATTTGCCATCGAGCCTTCTACGACTTCACCTTTTTCATTTATGAATACACAGTCGTCATAACCATTGGACTGCGCCAGCCGTAGAGCGCGAAAATTCTCGGCATAAGAGGTGCTCTTGGTGCCTGAAATAGAGTAACCAGAGAATTTGGTATCTGGATAGCGCATCAACTTGGCCGGCGAAGTATTGATTTCATATGGCATATGAGAGATCAACAGCTGCCCATCTGAAAATACGGTTACTCGTAACCTGCCATATTCGAATTGAGAATTTGCCGCCATTACAGCATTAACCCCAGTTGTTATATCACCAGCCAAGGGAGATTTTATGTGAAGTTGTGAAAGAGAGTTTTGTAGCCGCCGTAAATGGTGGTCCAGAGCAAATGGTTTACCTAGATAGGTACGGATAGTCTCAAAAGCCCCATCGCCCATTAACCAAGCAGCACTGAGTGCAGGTATTTGATATTGATCAACTAGTTGGGTGTTATGCCAAACCTTCAAATTAAGCACCTTCCTGACCGCCTGCAATCCTGATTAAACGAGCTGCTTTCAACTCAGTTTCCTGCCACTCTAGTTCGGGATCGCTGCCCCAGGTTATTCCAGCACCAGTTCCAAAATGCAAAATGCCATCTTCGCGTTGCCAGAAAGTTCTGATGGCAACAGCAATCTCCGCCTCTCCATTGTGATACCAACCTAATGCGCCACAGTAAATATCTCGCTCTTTCTCCTGCCTCCCAATAATCTTCAAAGCGGAGGATTTTGGTGCACCACTTACAGAGCCTGGAGGCATCATTGAGCTCAATACCTCATCAAAGTGAAGATTTCGTGCGATCTTCGCCTTTACATCTGAAACCAGATGGTAAAGACCGGGATGCGCCTCTACAGATAACAACCTTGGTGTAGTCACGCTACCAATTTCGGCAATGGCACCCATGTCATTTCTAATCAGATCAACAATCATCAAATTTTCAGCTCTATCTTTCTCGTAAAAATCAGGGGTCGCTGAGGTACCTTTAATTGGACTAGAGATTATTTCTCCATCTTCCAAAGTTAAAAACCTCTCCGGCGAAGCTGATGCTATTTCCAACCCAGGCAGAAAAAGATAAGAGAGGTAAGGTGCGGGATTTCCAAAAGCAATAGCCCTAGCTAAAGGAAGCAAAGATTTATTAGCCGTGTTATGTGCTGAAATAATTCGACAGGCATTTACTTGATAAACCTCGCCAGCGGCAATCTCTTCTTTAACCAGCTTTACGTAATCTAAGTAAGAATCTCTATCAAGCGATGAACGCCACGATGTTACTGAGATTGGGTTCCAAACTCCTTCAAGCGGCAAGGGGGCTTCAATGACATTTCTAAATCTGGCCAATAACCATTGACCTTCAAAACTTCCAATGACCGCCCAAAAGCCAGGTGCTCTTAATGAGCTCGGGTCAGTCGATATTTCCTCTAAACCGGTAGCGAGTTTTCCACCCATCCAGAACATGTAACCCACAGAGCCGAAGGTACCGCTTCGCAGAAATGCACTCAGGGTGGAACTTATTTTCGGCCTTAAGTTGGGGCTAGCCCCGATGGTGCGATAGATTTCGCTCTCTTGCCGGAGGTAGTAGACCCGGTAAATGCGGACGTAGCGCAGTTGGTAGCGCGGAACCTTGCCAAGGTTCAGGTCGCGGGTTCGACCCCCGTCGTCCGCTCGACTGTTTAGTTGAGATGGTTAGCGATTTGGTGGAGTGGCCGAGAGGCGAGGCTCGGGACTGCAAATCCCGCTACACGGGTTCAAATCCCGTCTCCACCTCGAAAAGTCTTAAAGTGATTTTCACAATTGAATATGGACGATTAGCGCAGCGGTAGCGCACTTCCTTGACATGGAAGGGGTCACTGGTTCGATCCCAGTATCGTCCACTCCCAGTGGAATCAAGAAGAGGATTGAGTAAAGGAAAATTCTTATCGAAACTCTGCAATTCTCGGATCCAACCTATTGCTTATCAGATCACTCGCCAGCATCATAAAAAAAGTGAAGACACCCAATACAAATACTCCACCCATCAGACGGTTGAGGTCATAGTTGAAGATTGAGTCCATTAGATAGATTCCTATTCCCTGCCAACCAAATACCAACTCTATGATCACAATTCCATTAAAAAGGTACAGGTAGTTCGGGACAAATGTATTTGAAAGTGACAAGTAGCAAGATCTAAATACATGCCTAACTAGTACCTCCAGTTCATTTAATCCCTTAGCACGCGCCATTTTCACATAATCAGATTCCAAAGCATCAAGTGCAGCACTTTTTGTAACCTGATAGTAGATTGCAACAGTCGTTAGTGAAATTGCGAAAGCAGGTAGCAGAACATGCATAATTCGATCAAGTTGAAGAATCCAATAACCAGGCTCTGAGTACCAGACTGACTCAATAGCAAAACTTGGAAATGGCCTACCTGAAATCTCATCTCGCCGTGTGTACTCTGGAAATAAGAGGATAAGTTTTTGGAGGTATAGCGAAACTACCCAATAGCCACCCATCTGAAAGCCAAAGTTAAATCTCTTCGGAAAGCCTCTAGCAATCAAAGCCCAGCAAATCGAAAATACCCCTGCTGTGGCGAATGCGAAAATGGCTAACTGCCAGAAGCTGGAAATCTCATTCAAGAGCAGTTGAGCAGGAGCCATTAACCCAAGAGCTACCAACAATCCAAAAAGGAGCTTCTTTCTGAGACTTGATTGACTCAAGGAATAGAGGTTCAGATATAACAAAATGCCAAAGAAGATGAAAATTATTGAACCAATAAAATATGCAAATACGGTACTCCATGTAAGAGTTGAAGCAACAACATCGTTAAGTCTTATCACTGCGAATTGTTTGAACAGGTGGCCGATCCAGAAAACAGGGGCCACATACCCTAAGAAAGCGAGGAGATTAAGGAACGCCTCCTTTGCACTTCTGTGACTAACTGCTGCGAGTACACCCAATGAGCTGCCAATAAGCAAAGTTAGAAGAATGGAGAAAGTAACAAGAAAGAAAGTTGGAGATACGGCTGTCAACAACCCCTCAGTAACTGGCCTGCCATTTAGTCCCTCGCCAAGTGAAAACTTCCCACTAAATAGAGAGCGCAGCACATCCCAATACCAGGCTAAAAATCTCTCAGGAATGCTTTGATCCAGCCTTAACTCCCTCGAGGCTGCCAACAATAGATACTCCAAATTTGGCGGATTGGACAAACGAATCTCAGCCAGCGGGTCGCCAATAGTTGCGGCCAAGGAATAAATGAGCGCAAAAGAGCCGGAGACAACTAGAAAGCTGTGCGCACTCCTTCTTACGAGAAATGCAAGCAATATCAATCCTTCGCGAGCTGTAGATAGGGCGTGTGACCTGAAACAGTACACAATTTCCGATAAATTTTATATATGTCAGCGAACAATCAGATGCCCTGCGACTTTTGCCAAACTCCATACGACCCGATAGCAACCAGATGGCTTTGTCCAAACTGCCACATGAAGACCAACTGCTGTGATGGAGCGCCCTGCGATATACCCAGCAATGACGCTCTAGGAAATCTGTCCAGTGCTGAGTAATAGAAAGATTACGCTACCAAGAAAGACCCGATAAACAACAAATGGCATAAAGCTGCGATATTGAACAAACCTTATTAGCCAGGCGATAACTAAATAACCAATTACAAATGCGGTGAATGTGGCGACACCAGTTTCAAGTATTGAAAACTTGTTAGTGGGCTCGGAGAAGGAGTTAATTAATTCAAAACAGCCGCTGCCCAAAACGGCAGGTATCGCAAGCAAGAATGAATAGCGCAAGGCTGACTCCCTGCTATAGCCCAACAACCTTCCCATCGCGATAGTGGCTCCGGATCGAGAGACCCCGGGAATTAGCGCAAAAGATTGGGCTAATCCGTAAGACATACCATCACGAGTATTTAATGAATCCAAATTCTTCGTCTTTTTGCCAACTCGATCAAGCCAGCCAAGAAGTAGACCAAAAACAATTAGCGTTGCCGCGATCAAATAGAGAGAACGGAAATTCTCTCGAATATAACTTTGCCCAACAAAACCAAATATGAATATTGGAATCGAACCTATGACGATCCAGAGCGCCAACTTTGCGCTCTTTAATTCATCACTGCCCACTTCAAACCGATTACCAATTAACCATCTGAAAGCAGCTAAGAAAATTCTGCTTATCTCATTGCGAAAATAGAGTAAAACCGCGATTTCAGTACCGATTTGCATAATCGCGGTAAAGGTAGCTCCCGGATCCTGCGCAGACGGCAAGAACTCCCCTGCCAATCTGATGTGGGCGCTGGAAGAGATCGGTAAAAATTCGGTGAGCCCTTGTAATATCCCGAGAAATATCGCTTCTAACATCAAGGTTAATTCAATCCTCGACGTCGCAATAATGGCTGAATATCAGCATCGCGACCGCGGAAGTTGCGGAACATCTGCATTGAGTCTATTGATCCACCGCGACTAAGAAGTTGTTGGCGGAAATGATCTCCATTTTCCCTCGTCAATCCACCATTGTCTTTAAACCATTCAACGGTATCAGCGTCCAACACCTCGCTCCAGATGTATCCGTAATATCCCGCTGAATATCCGCCTGCAAATATGTGAGAGAAAT
>Ga0208147_1000770_pt1 | contig 10793 bp, 12 predicted proteins | sample DEB3_08_DNA_FD_184520 | JGI IMG/M metagenome (GOLD analysis project Ga0208147, IMG submission 184520) | Aqueous microbial communities from the Delaware River and Bay under freshwater to marine salinity gradient to study organic matter... | ecosystem: Environmental > Aquatic > Marine > Coastal ... | reverse complement strand
TCGGAATGTTGATGAGGGCCTGCCGCCCGCGCGGGTGGACAATCATTTCCCAGCCGGGGTTAAGCCCATAGGTCGAGAAGTCATCAATGATGCCTTGGTCAATGTTGGCGGTGATAGCCAACCGCTCCGCAGACGAGCCGCCGCCGCCCAGCAACTGCTTGAGCGAAATCACGCCGCGCTCAGTCAAAAGAGCTGCGTCGGCGTCGATCCGCACCGTTGCTCGGTTGCCGATCGGCGGCGCGGCCATGTATCGACCGTCAATGCCCCAGCTCGTGGAGTCGGCCGGGTCGGTGCCGTGATACGTGACCACCTCGCCGGTTGAGGAAATGAAGCAGATCAGGTCCGCAGTGCCGCTGCCGCCGTCTCGCGATACCGTGGCGATGGTCTGCAGCTTGCCGCCCCGGCGGAACTTGTCGCCAAGCTCAAAGGCGGTCGCCGCTCCGGCGATGCTGGACGTGCCCAGATACCACGCCTTCGTGCTGCCGCTCTCCACAAACCAGAGGCGCGAGCCGTAAGAGGCTACGGCGATAAGGTTGGCGCTTGTGACGCCCGTGATGCTAGGTGTCGTCCAGCTAGAGCCGTCATAGTTGCGGCACGCATCCGCGCCGTTCACGCAGACAAGGAAATGCCCGCCAGAGGTCGTGAAGTTGACGTGCTGCCAATATCCGTTGGTGAGGCTGGACACCTCCGCCGCGCCCACCGCGCCCGTTGCGGTTACGTCGTAAATCTCGCTCGGCGTCGCACCGAACAGCTTGCGCGAAGAAGGCCCCGCCCACTCCATGAGCGAGCGAACCGGCCCGCCAAGGCCCGTGGCGTGGCTCACGTGCCCGCCCCTCACCCGGCCGGGTGTTGCGGGAAACCAGTTGTCGAGGATCAGCGCCTCGTCCGCCCGCATTTCCGACAAGCCCTTGCTGAGCTGCAAACCACGCGACGGAAACGGGATCGAGCCCTGCCCGACCTTGGGCTGTGTGCGGCTTCCTTGGCGCTTGCGGAGCAGCATCAGAGGTTCCAAGAACCGTCAGGGGTGGTGAAGCCGTAGGCCATCCGCTCGCCGCCCATGTTGAGGATCTTGCGCGGCTGGTCGGCGGCAAGCGCCTGGTTTACCTCGAACAGGTACTTCTCATAGTCGGCTTCCCAATCCAGCGTCTTGGCCTGCTTGTAGCGCCAGACGAGGCCCATCAGCATCAGGCGCTCGCTCAGAACGCCCGTGTCCGTGTCGGCCGCCCACGCCTCCTGCCCGGTGCCGCCGCTCGACTGGCACCAGTTCTTGGAGCGGTATTCATAGGCGATGGTCTGCCCGGCAACCGGCGTCGGCGCCATCAGCCAGGACGTGCCGCGCAGGCAGAACGTATCTGTGATGGGGAACGTCGTCGTGGCCTTCCACTTCTGCCACGTCTCGGGATCAACCGGGCCGTAGATGCGCTCGCGGCGGCTGCGGTTCCAGAAGGTCTGGTCAATGAACGCGCCCAGATCGGTCGGGATTGGTGTGTCGGTCTGCGTCTCGGCGGCAACCGTGGTGAAGGTCTTTTCCTTGCGCAGGACGCGCCAGTCGCCAAAGCGGGCAAGCTGGTCGCCCTCTTCCTGGGCGAACTCCAGAAGCTGCAGCGTGCCCGCGTCCGTCGCGGCGACGACCACAGACGGCCTTGCCACGCCCACCCGGACGGCAGCCTTCTGGATGAGGGTTAGCAGGCTCATTTCTGCCACCGCTCATTGAACGCACCGCGCCACTGTTCGGGCAAATAGCGCGGGTCCTGCATGGGGTCGTACTCCGGCGGGATCGTGCCCGGCGCGGGCTCAGGTCCACCCCACCCCTGCCCGCCTGCCTGCATGGGCGGCGGCGGCTGCGGCTGCATCTGTGGCGGCATCGCGGGCGTCGCGGCGGCCTGCTGCGGGGGCTGCATGTAGCGGTCCATCGGGAGCGACCCGCCGGGCTGCTCGAATGGCGGCAGGCTCATGTCGTTCTTGAGCCCGGCATAGGGCGGCAGGAAATCGTAGGGACTGCCGGTATTCAGTGGCGGAAGCTTCATAGGCGGCAGATAGGCCGAAGAACCGCCCGGAGCGGCAAAGTTCGGCATGTTGGAGGCCGGCACTGTGGCACCGGCCGCAGCGTTCGGCATGGCCGACATGTTCGGATTCGCGCCCGCAGCGAAGTTCGGCATGGGCGAGGAATTGGCAGGGACGCCCGCAATCAGACGGGCCAGCCTCTTGCGGGGTGTCTCATCCATCACGCAGCCTTTCGGGGCTTGATTGCGGTCTTGCCCTGTGCGGCCATCAGGCCGTCGATGGTCATGCGCGCCTCTTCCAACTGCGCCGCCATGGCCTTGATCTGGTCCTCCAGCGTGGTTACGCGAGCGGCGCTCTCGCTGTCGGCCTTGTTGGCGAGAAACGCCTTGGCGGCCTTCTGAAGCTCGGCAAAGCCCATGCCGTACTTCTCGCGGATGGAGTCGGTGGCGCTGGCGAAGTCCTCCACGGAGCGGAGCCCGAGGTTCTTGGCCTGCTTGAGCTGCCCCTTGGTCAGGGCGGGCCACGCCTCCAGGGGATGACCGTCTGTGGTGATCGTGTTGGTCGCCTTCCAGCGATCGTAGATCGGCCGAATGTGCTCCCAGAGCGTCGGGTCGTCCTTCTGAAGCCGGGACACGTCCCACGGCTGCTGATAGTTCGGGGCGCCCTTCTTGCCCAGGATAATGCGGTCGAAGGGCACCAGCCCGCCCTGCCCGTCCGGCTTGTGGTCCGTCTCGATGTCGAGAACGAACACGGCAAACTTCTCGCGGTCTTCCGGCTTGGCGTCGAACATCAGGCGGCTTCCTTCTGTTGCATCAGTGCGCGGGCGCGAGCGAGCGCGCCGATGTATTCGGGGGTCGGCGGGCTGCGGTCGCCCTGCCGCGCCTCAAGGTCGGCCGCGTCGAAACGGGCGTTTTTCGCCACGTCGAGAGCGTCCAAATCCTGCACGGGAGGCCATCCAAGGCGCTCGGCAATCAGGCGTGCAGCTTCCCTGCGCTCGTCACGGCGCGACCAGAAGAAATCGTCCCAGAACTGCAGATCGCGCATGCGGTGCGTGCCCGGCGCGCGGTCGTCCAGCCAAGCCTCGATGGGCAGGCAATGCAGGCTGCCGGTGGCGTAGCGCCACACCTCAATCAACCACACGTCGTCGTACCAGTACGGGAAATAGTCAGTGAACAGGCGCCCAGCGGCGGCCCTCCACTTCTCGGAAATCACGGGGAATGCGGCATTGTTTGTGCAGCGCCACCACCAGACGCCATCCGGCTTGGCGCGCCACGCTTGGGCGACGGCGTCGTCCCATCCGTCCGTCTTGACCACGCCGTCGTCGCCTAGCGTGCAATAGACATCGCCCGGCAGATGCTCGGCCAGCTTGTTGACCAGCCCGCCCAGCGACGGGGGCCGGGGGCCAACGTAGGGAAACACCGGAAGCCCGCTTGCACGAAGCGCCAGCGCCATGGCGATGGTGTCGCCGTCGTCTGCATCGCAGCCGATGGCAAAGCGCAGGGTATGCTTGCCAGACGCTTTGGCCGAAACCGCCTGGACGAACGTCGCCAGTCGCGCGGGCCGCCCCCGGCTGGGGATCAGGACCGAGATATTCACGGGCTGGGCTGGATCGGCCATCGTTTCTCCAAGGAAAAAGACGGGAGGAGCCGAAACCCCTCCCGCTACGCTTACAGAGTGCGGCCGACTGCCGGGAAGTTGAGCACTCCCGCCTTGGCCGACGCGACGCTGACAGACGCCGCCGTGGTGACGATGCCGTCAGCCACGATCAGAGACGCCGTGGTGGCGTCGTCGAGCGAACCGCCGGTAGCGGTGGTGGTCAGTTCGACGTTCGGAGCGCAGGACGCCAGCACGTTGAGCGTGCAGGGGCCGTAGATCTGCAGCCAGCCGTACTCGTTGTCGGCAAAGGCCACAGCCGCCACGCCGAGCAGGTCGCCGCGTGCGTCGTTGGACGTGCTGACCGGCGCGACGGTCGTGTAGTACGTCTCGTCGTAGGTGACGACATCGTACTGCGCGATGGAGGCCGAAGCCTGGACGTAAACCCAGACCTTGCCGTCGTGGTCGGTGTGACGATCGCCAAGGCCGAACTCGGCCGTGGTGGTCGTGGCGGCGGTATTTGCGCCGATGAGAGCAGACATGTTGTGATCTCCTTTCCGTTACGCGGCGTCGATGAAAACGCCCTGCAGCGAACGATTGCTGCAGACGAGGTTGCCCATCCAAAGGAGGGGGATGACCACGGCGTCCTGGTTGACGCTCATCTTGTCGTCCATCTGGCTCCAATCGGCGTCCTTGTGGACGACCATTTCGAGGTAGTCCGTGTTCAGGAAGTACATCTTCTCGGCCGTGGTCGAGAAGTTGCTGTTGCTGTCGAACACCACGTCGGCGGTGTTGTACTTGAGCTCGGGGAAGCCGGCCTCGGCCTTGTCCGCCGACGCGAAGCGCTGGAGGTCCTGCAGCGACTCCCAATAGTACGAGTAGAAGTCGTGCGAGCTGACGATCAGGTCCGGCTTGTCCGTGCCGCGAACGCAGCGCAGCCAAAGGGTGTTCATGTACCCCTTGATGTTCGACTTGCTGACGGCGTTGGACGACGGCGCCTCGTAGAACTGGTTCTGCCAGAAGGCGTAGGTGCCGGCGACGATGCCGCCGACCGTGCCCGTGCCGTCATTCGTGACGATATGGGCGAGGCCGCCCATCTGGTTCGTCAGAGCGCCGGACGAGTAGAGGTCGATCGACTGGTAGTTCGCCGCGGTGCGGATCGCGTTCTTGAGACGCGCCTTGGCCAGGTCGACGATGCGGTTGCCGCCCGAGTTCATGCGGAGCTGCTGGCCGGACGCCGTCACGTGGATGGCCGCCTGGGTCCAGTCGAACTTGGCAGCGCTCAGCACGTCGGACGCCGACACGTTGAGAGTGTCAAAGCCGCTGAAGCGCTGATAGGTGCCGTTTTCCGCGTAATCGAGCGGGCGCACGATCTCGTAGCCGCCGTCGATCTTCTTGATGTTGCCGCGCTTCTTCATGCGCCGCAGGAGGGCGTTGTGATCGCTCACGTTGTCGGTGATTTCCGACGGATGCTCACGGAGCGTCGTGGTGACGATCTCCGTGAAAGTGCTGTTCGGGGATGCCATTTAGTGGGCCTTTCGCTATGCGCGCGCCCTGATGTCCGCAGCCACGTGATCCATCGTGTCCCAGATCGACTTGCCCTTGAGGGGCGCCGTCGGCGTGGAGCCGGGACGCCTTGCCAGGGGACTGATCTTCGCGTCCTTCGCGGCCTTGGCCTTGGCTTCTTCGGTGGCCTTCTTTTCGGCCTCCGCTTTTGCCTCGGTGTCCCGCTTGGCCCGGATCTCCGGGTCTGCGTTGATCGCCATGTCGTAGGCGTCTTCAAGGCCCTTGGCGGCGCCCGAGCGGATCAGCTTGTCCATCATGTCCACGGCCTCTTGGAAGTAAGGCCGGTCTTTTGCGAACTGCTCAATCTGCTGGTTTGCCGCGCTGAGTCGGGCGCTCTCGTCTGCCTTCTCCCTTTCGGAGAGTCTGGTTTCGAGTTCGTGGATTTTGGAATGCAGGGCGCTAGAGGGGTCCGGTTGCCCGGTCACTGCCTGTCGAAGATCGATGCCGTAGAGCCTTGCGACTTCCTGGATGCCCCTGAGCGGGTCAGACGCCAGCATCTGATCCGCTGCCGCCAACCGCCTGACATACTCGTGCGGTGGGGCCTGGACTTGCTGCAGGCGAGCCTGAAACGGTGCAAGGGCCTCTTCGAAGCTGGATAGGGCCTTGATCCTCTGCCCGTCCGTCGTGATCTTCTCGTGCGCCTCGTTTTCCCGGCGGGCAATACCTGCCTGCACCTCGGGTGAAAACGTAGCCCACGCCTTCTTCACGTCGTCTGGCAATGACTGCGGCGCTTCGATGGCCGGCTTAGCCGGTTCTGGCGCTGCAAGCTCGGGCTTGCCAGGAACCTCGATGCCCTCGGGAGCGCTGGGCGCTGCGACCTTGGACTGAAACCTACCATCCGGACCTTTGACCGGCTCGCGCTCTTCAAGCTCGCGGGCCACACGGTCCATCGTCTCTTCGAACGTCGGCGCGGGGGTCTCGACAACCGGCGTTTCGGCTGCGGCTACCTCGGTCGTGACGTTCTCAATCTCGTCGCTCATTCTATCACCGGGTAAGGGGTTAGGCAATCGTCTTGGCGATGCGCTCGGGAACGGCGGACTTGTCGAGGCGGTGGTAGACGCCCTCTTCCAACTGCGGCTTTTCACGCGGGTTGTGGTCGCGTCGCGCCTGGTCCGCCCGCTTCTTGCTGTTGTAGGTCGGGGTGAATTCGCCCGGATCGACCTCTCGGACGTTGTGCCGTTTCATCTCCTCGCGGCGCTCGCTGCGGCTGGTGATCTCCTTGCCGGACAGGGGCGACTTGTAGGTCACATCTTTCACCACCACGGGGGAGCAGACGCGGTCGGGAGCCTGCATGGGCTCGCCTGTGGCCTTGTCGATCCACATGCCATCAGGGGCCATGCGATAGCGGCTCATTTCCCCGCCTCCGGCTTCTTCGCCGCCGCCTGCTTGGCCTTCAGGGCTTCCATGCTGATGGCGTGATTGCGGACGGTATGCTCACCCATCATTTCCTGCTCGGCGGCCTTGATCTGGTACTTCCCGACCATTTGCTGTTGTTCCAGGCCGGCTTTGATTTGGTCTGCCTCGATTTCGCGCGCCAACTTGCGCTCCTCAAGCGCGGCTTTCTGCTGGTCGCGCTGGTCCTCGCGGTCAATCTTCTGCATCTCCATGCCGTGCTTACGCTCGTCACGGACCATGTCTTGCTGTGTCTTCTGTTGGACGGCAGCGGCCTTGGCTGCCTCAGCCTCGGCTTTGGGGTCAGGCGGCGGCGGGGCCGGCGGCTGCTTGGCTTGGTCCTCCAGGAACTTCACCCACTCGTCCATGGTGGTCTCAGCCTCGCGGCCCAGCTTGAAGTTGCGTGCAAAGGACGAGAGCAGCTTGACTGCGATCGGGCCGGGCATCATGCCAGCCTCTACCGCAGGGCCGACGGACTGGATGAACGTGCCAAAGCCGGTCACGAAGCCCGATACGTTCTCCTGTGCCCGCGCAAGGTCGGCGCGGATGGTCGAATCCGTCTCGATCTCGATCACGAACTCGCGCCGCAGGTCTCCGCCCTTGAGCAACTCAATTTGCGGGGGCGTCAACTGCACGCCCGTCATGGCTGTGATCTCTTCCGGCTCCATGATCTCGGCAATCAGGTCCGCCATCATGCGGTAGAGGTCGCGGGCGTAACGCTGGACGCTGGCCTGTGCCTCCTGCAGCCGCAAGGAGCCCCATTGCGCCTTGATCTGCTGGGCCGTGGCAGTCTCGCTGGCTTGCGTCGAGCCCCGGAGGATGTCGGCAACGCCGGTCAGTTCGTAAAGCTGGTTCTTGGCCTGCTCACGGGCAACGTAGAGCGTTTCCACCAGCTTGGCAGCATCGGCCACCGGCATCATCCAGACGGCCTTCTCGATGCCGCCCTGCTGCATGGAGCGGGCCGGGTCGTCGGCCGCCGCAAGCTGGCCGTCCTCCAGCCCTTCCAGTTTCTCGACCAGCCCGGAGAAGACGCCGTCGTAAAGGCCGCGCCACTTCATGACCTTGACGATCTTGGCGATGCGCTCGGTGAGCGTGTCCACCTCGTCGGCCAGCGGCTTCCAGATGGTGAACTCGCAGACCGGGACCAAGTTGTCGCTGGTCTTCACGGCGTACAGCGGCTCGGGCACGCAGAAAAAATCCCGCAAGCCGTAGCCGTCCTCATTCACTAGGAGCGGGCCGTCCTTGAACGACTCGGCAATGAATATCTGCTTGCCGGTGACCTTGTCCCAGATCTCCCAGACGATCGCCCGCTTGAACATCTCCGGCGGGTCTTCGCTGTTGTCGCCGGTCTTAACCTCCATGAGGGTAGCGTCGAGGGTGACTTCGCGCCCGTACTTGGGGCTCAACTCAAGCAGTTCGTCGCGCGTGTAGCGGTGCCGGAAGGCAATCCACGGCACATCCCGCCACATCTTTGCCGGGCCGCGCCTGAAGTCGTCCCAAACCACAGGCTCGCACTCAATGCGCTTGGAGCCGTTCGGCCCCCTCACGATCCGCACGCGGGTCACGCCACGGCCGGCGAGCTGACGGTCCTTTACCGCGGCTTCCATGCAGGCGTTGAAGTCGTACAGTTCCGCCTGGATCGAGATAGCCCGCTCCAGCGCCATAGACACGTTCTTGCCGTCCGGGTCGTTATCTCCAAAGCGGCGGCGCACGTCCGGCACCGGCTCGCTGTTGTAGAGCGCGGGCACCGTCGTCTGCGTGTTGGCGAACAGGATGTTGAACTGGTTGGGCTTGCTGGACCGATAACGCCGGATGGTCTTGTCGGCATCCTCGCGCCACGACTTCTCGTCCTTGCCCGCCATGTCGATGGCCGACATCCAGTTCTTTGTAAACTCGGTCGGAGAGCCCGCAAACTCGCGCTGGGTCTCGATCGTTGCCGAGCCCTGTACTTCTGCCTCGCTCATTGCGCCTCCAGCCTGCGACGGCGCTTGCGCTCGACCATTTCGCGGAATGTCAGGTTGCTTGTGATCGTGCCGTCCGGTTGGCCGATGTAGACTTCGGCCTTGGGCTTCGGTGTGGGCACGGCGGCCCTCAGAACACGCCAGCCGATGGCGAGATAACGGAAGGCGTCGGCCGGATTGGACGCCCAATTGTGGAGCGGCCGGGGCTTGAAGACCTTGCGCTCCTCATCGAACTCGGCGCGGTACTGCTTCAGGCCCTCGATACCAAGAGCGCATCGCACGCGGTCGAAACGGCACTGCGGGATGGTCAGGCGCGCGGCCTGTATGCCGTCCATCAGGCCGTGAGCGGGCACCAGGTCTGGCTTGAGGCCCAACCGCGTAATTGTCTCAACGCGCGTGCGGCCCGTGCCCCATTCCGTGACCTTGGCGTCGCGCGGCACCATTGCGAAGCCGAGCTGATAGCCACCCTCATCTGCGCGCTGGTTCAACACGTCCACGTAGTGCTCAGCGCCGACGCCCGATGCCTCGTAGAAGTCGACCACGTTGATTCCGCCGGCCATCACCTGAAAGAACCAGATGGCCGTCGTGTCCTTCACGCCCAGATCCCACGCCGTATATACGGGCAGGCTAGGGTCAACGGGCACGTCGCAAATGCGGCCCTCGCGGTCCGCCTGCGCCATCTCCTTGCCCCAGAATGCGCCTTGGATGGCCGCCTCAAACGAGCATTCAAACTCCTGCTCGTACTGCTCTGGCGTCATCATCTTGCGGGCAGCTTCAAGCTCCTCTGCCGCCACAAGGCCAGTTTCGGAGGCGCGAAGAAGCACGCCGTACCAGTCGTTGTCGTTCTGAGCTAAATGCCAGTAGTCGTAGAAGTCGTTGTGCCCTCGGGGCGTTCCGATGATGGTGAGGCTGCCACGGCGATCTGAAAGCGCCGGGCGGATAATCTCCGGCAGAACGCGCGGTCGCATGTCGGCAAACTCGTCAAGGACGCAGTCATCAAGATAAATGCCGCGCATTCCATCGGGGTTGTCTGCTCCGTAGAGCCGGACGCGCCCACCATTGGGCAGGTCCACGCGGAGTTCGGACTCATTGGCCTCAGCCCCCGGAATGACCTGGGTAAACTGCTTCACGTAGGCCCACGCCACGTCTTTGGCCTGCTTGTAGAGCGGCGCAACGTAGGCGCAGCGCGGGTTGGGCTTGTCGCAGGTGAGCGCCGACCGGATAAGCTGGTTCACGGTCGCCACGGTCTTGCCGGCCCGGCGATGGGCCACAATCACACGCCAGCGCTTGCTGCTCTCATGGAACGGCAGAAAGGCCCGGCGCGGGCTGTAGGGGATGGTTATTCGCTGGGCTGCAGCCATGAGATCGCCATTGCGATGGGGCCGCCGCCCTCACCCGTGACAGCCTGGGGCACTTTGCCGTGCCCGCGATCCAGCAACTCTTTGATCGCTGCCACACGCGCTGCATCACTGTCGCTGCCACGCATAATGACCGCAAGTTCTTCCACGGCCTCAGTTGTGTAGACCTGCGCCAAAGCCTTAATGTCAGCAGTGGCCTTGTTGGGCGTGCCTTTCTTCCGGCCGCCGGTTTTCCTTCCGGCCGCCATCTAAACCGGTCTACTTTCGACGGGGCCGGGCATGCAGTAGGGAATACCCTTACCCAAAATCCCCGCCGCCCATTCACGCCCCCGGCGGGTCAGTATCTCCGCAAATCTCTCTCCCATCGCCTTGGCAAACGACACCGGGACCGGGTGCCATTGCTGGCCAAACCACATTCGGGACGCGGCAGTAAAGCTATTGGTCTTTAGGCCGATTTGCGCGAGGATTGGCAGCAACGTCCTGTCGCGATATGCCTCTGCGTCAAAGCCAGCCCCGGGCGTCCAGTTTGTGAGGTTGTTGGGGCCGATCTCGGCAATGCGTGCTGATTCCGCAGAGTAGGCTTCTGCCTCATCATCAAATCTGGCGAGAATGCGCTTCTCAACCGTTAGGTCGTGCGCCCATATCTCTTTGATGCGGTCGAAACGACCCAGTTCCGCGCCAGCCTTAGCGTCTTTCTCGTGCTGATGGACGCGCTTACCCGAGCCCTTCCCGACATAGAACGGGCGGCCGTCGCGTGGGTCGATCAGCTCATAAACGTAGTATTTGGCTGGCAACCGCTAACCCTTTAAGGAGTAACGGTTTCCCATATGCGTTAGTTGTGATTTAGAAAGTCAAGCGGATTGTGCGGCTCTCTCTTTGGCCCACTGCAGCACGCGGTTAGTCCGCAGAACCTGCTCTA
>Ga0208147_1000769_pt1 | contig 10800 bp, 13 predicted proteins | sample DEB3_08_DNA_FD_184520 | JGI IMG/M metagenome (GOLD analysis project Ga0208147, IMG submission 184520) | Aqueous microbial communities from the Delaware River and Bay under freshwater to marine salinity gradient to study organic matter... | ecosystem: Environmental > Aquatic > Marine > Coastal ... | reverse complement strand
TACCTGTAACGAATGCATGTAAAGCCCATGGTGGTTTTTATCTTGGATCTATCGGCGGACCCGCTGCCAGACTTGCTCAAGATTGCATTAAGAAAGTTGAAGTCCTGGACTTTGAAGAATTGGGAATGGAAGCCGTCTGGAAAATTGATGTTGTTGATTTTCCAGCATTTATTGTTGTAGACGATAAAGGTAATGATTTTTTTGCAGAAACTTCTAAGCCATTAACAATCGGCAAAAAGCCCTCTTAGTAGTAGCGACTCTTGCGCCACTTGTTCCATGCAGCGCACGGTGTGTCATAACGCTCTGAAATATAAAGAAGTCCCCATTGGATTTGGGTAATTGGGTTTGTTCGCCAATCCGTTCCAACTTGTTCCATCTTCGTAGCTGGTAGTGCTTGAGCAATTCCGTGCGCACCTGATCGAGGATTGCGAGCCTTGTAATTCCAGTGACTCTCTTTAGTCCACAGGCGATTAAGACATGTGTATTCGTCATCGCCCCAGCCGTATTCAGAAGCCATCATCTCTTTGGCAAAGCGCTTGGCTCCTATTGGTTCGCGAGCAGCTTCAATGAAAAGGCTTCTCGCTGAAACTAAGGCGATCTCACTAGAAAAAACTGTCCGTCTGGAATCCAGAGCTGAGGTAAGAGATGCCAACACAGAAGTCGCAGTTGAAGGAGCAACGACCAAGAGCGCAGTCCCGGCCGGAGCATCAGGTAGAACTAAGCGAGTGGTCATTGGAAATTCCAGACCATAAGCAGTTGGTTGGGCGCTGGTTACAAAAAGTAGGGTCGCCACAGATGCCCAGATCGCAAGCATTGTCTTTCTCATGACGCCCTCCTTTCCTATCTCGCTTTGTTTCCAAGGCTCTAGACCCTGAAAATTTCAGGGGCAAAAGCCAAGGGGAATGCCTTTAGAGTGTCTTGTAGGGGTGAGTCGGGCAACTTAATACGGGCGTGAGTCGCAAATTCATATAAAAAACACAGAGTGGGGATAAGTAAAAGCGCAGGTCAGCGCTGGGAAAGTCCGATATGTCGCAAATGTGAGTGTGAGATTAAACTTTACTCCGAAATCGGACCTTCCAGCATTTCGGTGACCAGGGCTGCGATAGCCGAGCGCTCTGAGCGCGTCAAAGTCACGTGGGCAAAGAGCGGATGCCCCTTAAGGGTCTCAACTACAGCGACTACTCCGTCGTGACGGCCGACTCGAAGGTTGTCCCTCTGTCCAACGTCGTGGGTAAGTACGACTCGTGAGCCCTGTCCGATTCGAGAGAGCACCGTGAGCAAGACTCCGCGTTCCAGCGATTGGGCTTCATCGACGATCACAAAGGAGTCGTGCAACGAGCGACCGCGAATATGGGTCAAAGGTAGAACTTCAATCAAGCCCCTTGAAATAATTTCATCAATAATCGGTTGGCTAACCAGTGCTCCTAGAGTGTCAAAGACAGCCTGGGCCCACGGCGACATTTTTTCGCCTTCACTGCCAGGTAAATATCCCAACTCTTGGCCGCCGACTGGATAAAGCGGACGGAAAATTACGATTTTCTTATGTGCCCGTCGCTCCATGACCGCTTCTAACCCGGCACATAGCGCGAGCGCAGATTTTCCGGTTCCGGCTCTGCCGCCCATAGAAATAATTCCAATTTCTGGGTCAAGTAATAAGTCCAGTGCAATTCTCTGTTCGGCGCTTCTGCCATGTAATCCAAAGGCGGTGCGATCTCCCCGGACTAATTGCAATCTTTTATCTGGTGTAACTCTGGCAAGGGCGCTCGCGCGATCTGAATGAAGAACAACGCCTGTATGAATTGGTAGCGAGTGTGCATCTTCGTGATCGGCAAAATCTGATGCGTATAAATCATCGATCACACTTGAGCCAACCGTGATTTCGACGATTCCGGTCCAGCCGCTATTGGAGACTAATTCGGCTAAATACTCCTCTGCTTCAACACCGACTGATGATGCCTTCACGCGAAGTGGTAAATCTTTGGTAACTAAGACAACGTCCTTGCCATCTGACATTAAGTTTTTTGCAATTGCAAGGATGCGTGAATCATTTGTTCCATCGCGCAAAAATCCGTGAGGCATAGAGCTGAGGTCAGTGTGGTTTAACTCCACTGAGAGAGTTCCACCCTCTGAATTAATTTTAATTTCTTGATCGAGACGACCATATTTCAGGCGAATATCATCAAGGCTACGAAGTGCTGCGCGGGCAAAATATCCCAATTCAGGATGATCGCGTTTAGTTTCTAATTCACCAATGACAGTGATGGGAACTACTACTTCATGTTCGGCGAAGCGAGCCAGGGCTCCTGGATCTGCAAGTAACACGCTGGTATCAAGAACATATGTCTTTCGCCCTTTATTACTAGCAGTCAATCGTTATCCCCCGAATCGCCTATGACGCAAAGAATAGGCTCTGAGGGCTCGAAAAAAATCGACACGACGAAAGTCTGGCCAATAAGCTTCACAGAAGTAGTACTCCGAAAGTGCGCTCTGCCATAACAAGAAGCCACCGAGTCTTTGTTCACCAGATGTTCTAATTATTAACTCAGGATCTGGTTGACCTGCGGTGTATAAGTATTTTGAAATTTCATCTGCGTCCAACGCCGCAGTGGCATCGCTAAGACTCTTACCTTGATCAGCGCTGGTTTGTAGGTATGTTTTTACGGCATCAACGATTTCTCGACGCCCTCCATAACTAATTGCCACATTTACTTCGACGCCGTCATTTCTAACTGGCTTGAGATCGCCGAGTTTTTTAGCCAGCCATTCAGGGAGTAAATCCAGCGCTCCCACTGCCTTGATATTCCAACGCTTGGTTGCAGCCAGTGCATCGACCGTTTCGCCAATAATTTTAAGCAAGGTATCTAACTCTTCTTGTGATCTCTTGAAATTATCCGTTGATAGCAACCACAGAGTTACGACTCGAACTTCTGCTTCATCGCACCAGCCCAGGAATTCAATAATTTTCTCAGCCCCCGCGCGATGGCCGCGTGCTGAATTTGAAACGCCAACATCGTGTGGATCTAGTTGATTAGCTTTTGCCCATCGCCGATTTCCGTCAAGAATTACTCCCACATGATGTGGGGTCTGTGAGAAATCTAAGGCACGAACAAGTCTCCACTCGTAGAGTGGATAGAGAGCAGATTTAATTAGTTTACGAATACTGCTTAACAACACGGCGCTCCGCAATCAGAGAAGCAACTGGAAGAGTTCCGGCCAAGATAAATCCAATCATGCGCTTAAGTGGGAAACGTGCCACTGCAGCAAATTGGATTGCAGTTAAAATGTAAATTGGATAGAGATAACCGTGAACGATTGGTACCCAACGCATGACATCTAATAGGGATGGGTTATCGATCAGGTACTTCGCAGGCATATAGCCAAACCATAAGAGAAGTGACATAACCCCAGCGATAATCGCCATCACTCTAAATCGCATCAATACACCGCTCATATATCCCCCTTAGTCCACAACTCTACGGCGATATATCGGAAGGTAAAGAACCACCGCCGCCATGAGCCACCAAATTACAACATATGAAATATGTTGCCAATAAAACCCAGGTATTCGCGCAGTCCGCATCTCTGGCGTCACTCTCGTTCTGGAGATATCTCCATCACGAAATTTTTCATCTACTGCTATGACATATCCGTCATAGAGATCTAGATCTGTTAGTCCAACGATGACGCTGCTATCGATCCTAGAAATTACACCAGGTGAATTTAGCGCTCGATCTTCATTTTGATGTGCTCGCAATATTCCAGTCAGTTCTATTCGATTCGACATTGCAAGTTGCGGCTCTTTGAATCGCTCTGACCACAAACCACGAACTACCAACATTGCCGAATTGGTATCGACTTGCATCAGTGTTACTTCCCAATCACTAACAACACCTTTGCCATCGACTTGATTAGGTGCTTTAAAGTTAGCGACATAGAAACCAGAAGCGCTCACAGTTTTGCTATCCATCGCGGTATCCAGCGCAGTTCGAGGTTTGGCAAGATCTTGCAGCGGTACCGGGGCTGTTATCGCAGGAGCAGGAGCATTCAAAATAATCTTCAAATCACGTGCTCGATCTAGTTGCCATAATCCAAGTCCAACAAAAACTGCAGCAATGAGAACCAGGGCTGTGTACTCGAAAAACTTCTTAACCACAGGAAAAATTACTTCTGTTGATCGTTGATGTTTTTTTGCAATCTATTGAATCTTTTATAGAAATTGCGAAGTAAAAGCACAACTGCAACTGTTAAAAAAATCATCGTTAGAGAGCCTGCAAGGCCCATATCAACACTTTTTTGCATGTATAAATCCTCTCACTTTTCGCGATAATCTGTGTACATGAATTCAGCGGGGTCTTCAGAGTTTTCATACGAGGATAGGTACGGGGTAAAAGCTTCCAAAGGATGGAAGTTGCCTGCTGCAATAATTGCCGTTGTTGGAATCGTCTGGGTTTTCTGGGCAGGTTTATTCCACGCCACACCTGAGTTTCGCACGACACTTATTTCCTTCTCAGTGGTCTCAAATGAAGAAGTTTCAATTAGATACTCAGTGCAAAGAAAAGATGCAACCACAGCGGCTACATGCACATTGCAGGCCAGAGATGTTAAGAAAAACATTGTGGGAGAAATTGAGGATGAAATCACCCCCGGTCGTGCAAATTTTGAACGCACTACGAAGATCCCTACGCGTAGCGCTGCTGCTACTGCGACCGTTTCACGCTGCCGAGTGAAATAACTCAATTCACAATTACTGGCGCATTCGCTACCGTTACACCCCTTATGACTTCACAGACATGGCTGACCCAAGAAGCTGCTGATCGTTTGGCTGCTGAATTGGCGCACCTTGAAGGTGAAGCGCGAACAGAAATTATTAAGAAAATTGAAGCAGCGCGCGCCGAAGGTGATTTAAAAGAAAATGGTGGATACCACGCCGCACGCGATGAACAAGGAAAAATTGAAGCGCGCATTCGTCAGTTAAAGCAGATGTTAGAAAATGCTCACATCGGAACTCCGCCGGCTAGTGCCGATGGAGTCGTTGGTGCAGGAATGGTTGTTACAGCAATTGTTGCTGGAGATGAAACTAAATTTCTACTCGGTTCACGAGAAATTGCTTCAGGTGACTTAGATGTTTATAGCGAAAAATCTCCACTTGGTGCTGCAGTCATGGGCGCCAAGGTTGGAGAAAGCGTTTCATATACAGCGCCAAATGGAAAAACTATTCCTGTTCAAATCAAGCACGCTGAGTATTATTCTTAATTACTCGCGTTCTGATATTTCTTAACGCTCATTGGTACAAAGATAATCATAATTATCGCCATATAAATAAGGGACATCGTCAGTGGATTCTCACTTGGAAATGATCCTGCCGTTGCACCGAATTGATTCTCAAGTCCAAATAATTGGCGACAAGCAGCAACCATTGTTGAAACTGGATTCCACTCTGCAACGTATTGAAGTGGTCTTGGCATTCCAGTTGTTGGCGCGAAAGCATTTGATAAAAACGTTAGTGGGAAGGTGACCAAGAAGCTTACGTTTTGAACTACGCGAGCATCGCGCGCGGAAAGTCCAATATAAATACCAACCCATGAAAGTGCATAACCAAAAAATAGTAAGAACAAGAAGGCTAAAACAATGCTAAATACGCCAGAGGTTGGACGCCATCCCACAACGAAACCTGCAATTCCCATCACGGCAAGAACAACGATATTTAGTAATGAATCACCGAGTGTTCGCCCAAGAATGAGAGCTGATCGCGCGATTGGTAGTGATCGGAAACGATCTATTAAACCTTTTTTCATATCTTCTGCAAGACCAGAAGCTGTTGCAGCCAAGGTAAAAGCCACTGTCTGCACAAAGATTCCGGGCATTAAGAGTTGAACATAACCACCTGGTTGCCCTGTTTCAATTGATCCACCGAATACATATCTAAAGAGCAAGACAAACATCACTGGCTGAATAGTTGAGAAGATTAGAACTTCAGGAACACGTGCCAACTGAAGTAGTTGGCGCTTTGTGATGACTATGGAATCGCTAATGGCGCTCATTTTTTCACTTCCTCTACTTCTGCAACATGTCCTGTGAGAGACATAAACACATCATCTAGTGACGGACGTTTTAAGCCAACATCTAGCGCATGAATACCTTCTGAATCCATTGAACGCAATACTTCCATGAGCGCCATGGAGCCAGTTGAGACAGGTGCTGAAATTCGGCGGAGTCCTTCATCAAGCGTTGCTTTGTTTCCGCTGACGCGAGCAACTATTTCTAAAGTTTTGGCAATATTGTTTTGATCAACAACTACTTCCAGGCGCTCTCCTCCGACCTCTTTTTTCAGAGCATCTGATGTGCCACGCGCAATAACTTTTCCATGGTCAATAACAACAATGTCATCTGCAAGCTGATCTGCTTCTTCCAAGTACTGGGTTGTTAAAAGTAATGTAACTCCGCCTTTAACTAACTCTTCAATAACGCCCCACATTTCTTGGCGCCCGCGTGGGTCCAAACCAGTTGTGGGTTCATCCAGAAATAAAACTTTAGGTTGCACAATTAAGGATGCTGCTAAATCTAAGCGTCGTCGCATTCCGCCTGAATAAGTTTTAATTGGTCGCTTTGCACTGTCGGTCAAAGAAAATCTCTCAAGTAATTCATCTGCACGTTTGATGGCTGCTTTTTTATTTAAGTGATACAACCGACCAAACATAACCAAGTTATCCCAGCCGGTTAGCGTTTCATCTACAGCTGCATATTGGCCTGAAAGTCCGATAATCTCGCGCACTTTTTCTGGATGTTTAATTACATCGAGCCCGCCAACAGTTGCATGGCCAGAATCTGGAGAAAGAAGAGTTGCAAGGATCCTCACAGTTGTTGTTTTACCAGCACCATTTGGACCAAGCACGCTTAAAACAGTGCCCTCTTCGACATCAAGGCTTAAGCCATCAAGGGCTGTGATCTTACCTTTGTTATAGGTCTTCACCAGATTGTCCGCGATTACTGATTTCACGGACTAAACTTACTGCTATCGCATCAGGCTTTGCCACATACAAAGCAACGTAAATAATTATTCGAGAGGCTTCTTAAATGAGCAATGCTCCAGTGAAAGAACATACGCACAAAGAAATCATGGTCATCCTTGGAGGGCTTATGACCGGCCTGCTCCTTGCAGCCCTTGATCAGACAATTGTCTCCACAGCACTAAAAAGTATCGTCGAAGATTTCAACGGGTTAAACCACTACACATGGGTTGTTACTGCTTACTTATTAACCTCAACGGCATCTACTCCTCTTTACGGAAAAATCTCTGACATTTATGGAAGACGCGTTGTTTTCCAATTCGCAATTGTTACTTTTCTAATCGGATCTTTCTTAGCTGGTGCGTCACAAGATATGACACAGCTCATTGCTACACGTGCTCTACAAGGCCTTGGTGCTGGTGGACTAATGGCGCTGACATTCGTAATTATTGGTGACATCGTTCCTCCACGCGAACGTGGTCGTTATCAAGGATATTTCGGTGCGGTCTGGGGACTTTCCTCCGTTGCCGGTCCACTACTTGGTGGTTTCTTCTCTGATCACGCAACCATTCTTGGCATTACTGGTTGGCGCTGGATTTTCTACATTAACTTGCCATTCGGAATTGCCGCCCTACTTATTACTTCTGCAGTTCTACATATTCCAAAAGTAAAGCGTGAGCACAAAATTGATTATCTAGGCGCAGTTCTTATGGTTGCCGCAACAGTTTCTATTCTTCTGACAGTTTCAATTTACGGACCAGAACATGGTTGGTTAGATTCACGGACGATTGCGTATTTCATCGCAGGTATCGTGCTTGTAATTCTCTTCATTTATTGGGAATCAAAGGCTCAAGAACCAATTTTGCCACTTGATCTCTTTAAGAATCACACTTTCACATTAACTTCCATTCTAGGTGCAGTCATCGGTGCAGGAATGTTTGGTGCCATTGTTATGTTGCCTTTGTACTTACAGGTTGTTAAAGGTGCATCAGCCACTGAAGCGGGACTTAAATTAATTCCACTCATGCTCGGAATTGTTTCCACTTCGATCTTTAGCGGTAAGGCAATTTCTAAATCTGGAAAGTATAAGAAATTCCCAGTAATGGGTACCACTCTTATGACTGTTGGAATTCTGCTGATGGTCACGCTGACTCGCGAAACACCATTCTGGCAGCTTTCAATTTTCTCTATTCTTGTTGGTGCTGGACTTGGTCTTTCAATGCAGACAATTGTTATTGCACTTCAAAACTCTGTAGATTTTAAAGACATGGGTGTTGCGACGAGTTCAAATACATTCTTTAGATCACTCGGTAGCGTTTTCGGCACCGCGCTATTTGGAAGTATTCTGACAAATCGCGTGGCTCATTATTTGCAATCAGGGTTTACAGACCTTGCTGCTACTAATCCAGCAGCGGTGTCAGGCTTTGATCCAGAAAAATTGAAACAGCTTTCATCTAATACTGCCGTTCTCAAAGATCTACCGGTGGCCGTACAGAACACTGCACTGGATGCATTTGTGAACTCTTTCCACGTGGTTTTCCTTGCTGCAGCTCCCGTAACTGCCCTTGGAATTATCTTTGCTCTCATGCTTCGTGAAGTACCTCTTCGCACCAACAAAGATTATGCAGTAGCTCGCGAAGAAGCTGCTGGCGAAGCAATCGGATAACGATTGCTAAATAGATTCAAGAATGGGTTCACCAACCCCTTTGCGGAGTTTCCGCGAGAGGTTGGTGTTCTTGTTTTTGCATCCTTCTTTGTTGCAGTTGGTTTTGGAATCATTGCGCCGACGATTCCACTCTTTGCTAAATCTTTTGGTGTTAATAATGCTCAAGTGGGTTCGATTATTTCTGCATTTGCCCTTGCTCGTTTTGCCTCGGGACTAATCTCTGGAAAATTTGTTGATAAATTTGGTGAGCGATTGGTCTTTACCGTGGGTATTGCATTCGTTGCCCTCTCCTCATTTGCAGCAGCTCTTGCGCAGTCTTATGAGCAGTTATTAATTTTTAGAGCTGCGGGTGGACTTGGGTCGTCAATGTTCTCTGTTGCTGCAGGTTCAATGCTTTTGCGTGCTGTTAATGATGATCAGCGGGCACGTGCACAATCTTTGTACAACGGAAGTTTCTTAGTCGGCATGATGGCTGGGCCAGTCATTGGTGGATTTTTAACTGCTATTTCTTTGAGAGCACCGCTACTTGTTTATGCAGCTCTGCTTGTTGTTGCTAGTGCAGCCGGTGGAATTTTGCTTCGTAATTCAGTGCTGGCTGCTAGACCGACAGAAAAATCTGTTGTGGTAAAAACTTCAATCCGTGATGCACTTGCCATGAAGCCCTATGTCATTGCACTGATGATCTCTTTTGTAACAGCATGGGTTCTCTTTGGGATGAGTCGTTCAGTATTGCCACTATTCATGGTCGAAGACATGAAATCATCTGCAGGATTTATTGGAATTGGATTTACGATTTCCGCTGTAGTTCAAGGGCTTTTTTTACTCAAAGCCGGAGGGCTTTCAGATAAACGTGGTCGAAAATTCTCAGCCATCTCAGGATTAATATTGTTAGGAACTTCTGTAGTGCTTCTAGTTTTGACCTTTCACCCTTGGGTTTTTCTACTATCTATGTTTGTCGGCGCCTTTGGTTCGGCATTTCTTTCAACAACTCCATCAGCAATTGTTGGTGACGTATTACGAGGCAAGGGCGGACAAGTAATTGCGCTCTATCAAATGTCAGGAGACGCTGGCGCAATGGTTGCACCTGTTGTCCTTGGATTTATTGCAGATCACTATGGTTTTCGTGCGACCTTTGCCATAAGTGCACTACTTGTTTTCTTAGTAATTGCTGTGGCAACAAAATTGCCCGAGACACGAAGTTCGCATCTCGGGCAATCTAGTAAGTAATTTATATTTAGTCGCGACCACGCAAAATAGAAAGTAGTCGCAAGATTTCCATATACAACCAGACGATTGTGACCATTAGCCCAAACGCTGCTCGCCATGATTCTTGTTCTGGTGCTCCGGCTGCAACACCTTTTTCAATTTGATCGAAATCTAGAATCAAAAAGAAGCTAGCGAGTGCAACGCCTGCTACAGCGATCATTGGACCGAATCCTGAAATTCCAAAGAGTCCAAGTCCGCCGCCGAGTCCAAAGAATGAACCGATCATGCTGACAAGCCCAAGTAGGAAATATCCAATGGCTGCGCCAATTAGCATCTTTGTAAATTTAGGTGTTACGCGAACGCGTCCGCTGCGATAAGCAAAGAGCATTCCAGCAAATGCACAGATAGTTCCCATGACAGCTTGTCCTGCAATTCCAGGATAGGCGCTATTGAGAACGTGGCTAATGCTTCCAAGTGCAATTCCTTGAACTGCTGCATAGGCAACGATTAAACCTGGGCGAATTGTTTTACTAAATGTATTCACCATGGCTAATCCAAAACCTGCAAGGAGCGAAATCATTACGATGCCACCGCCGAGATTAAGAGTCCATGCAAAACCACCAGCAATAAGTAATACGCCGAGCAACATTGCAGTACGAGTGACTACATCATCTAACGTCATGCGTCCTGTGCGAGCAGAGGATGCAGCTGGCGCGTTATAAAGTTCTTCTAGTTTGTTGGAATCAACCGCAGGATAATTTGGATTTTTGAAACTGCGATTTAGTACCGGGTTTGAACTTTGCATCTACTTCGTTTCTCCTTTTGTAATTGACTCACCGTGCCCCCGGTGGGGGTCGAACCCACACTGGAAGGATTTTAAGTCCTCTGCCTCTGCCATTGGGCTACAGGGGCCACGTTTTA
>Ga0208147_1000765_pt1 | contig 10832 bp, 7 predicted proteins | sample DEB3_08_DNA_FD_184520 | JGI IMG/M metagenome (GOLD analysis project Ga0208147, IMG submission 184520) | Aqueous microbial communities from the Delaware River and Bay under freshwater to marine salinity gradient to study organic matter... | ecosystem: Environmental > Aquatic > Marine > Coastal ... | reverse complement strand
TCATCAGGAAAGAAAGAAGACGTTATCGCTGCGCCCTTTGAGAAATCGATTTCATTCTTATGAGGCATGATCGCTCCGGTGAGCGCTTCAGAATTTGTGCGAGATAACTTACCGAGCGCTGGAGATAATTTGGAGAGAGTCTTCGTATCTTTCATGCGATGGAGCAATTTCTGAGTGTTGTAAGTGCCTGCAGCGACTACCACCTCACCCGCAGTAAAAACCCGTTTTCCACCAAGCCAAGCTGAACTCTTACGAGCCGTAATCTTCCAGCCACCACCAGGAAGTTCTTCAATTTTTTCGACGGTAGTTTCTGGGAATACTTGCGATCCAGCTTTTTCAGCTAACCCTAGATAATTTTTCGGCAAAGTATTTTTTGCATTGAATCTACATCCCGTCATACACCCACCACATTGTTGGCACCCATGGCGATCTGGTCCAACGCCGCCGAAATAAGGATCTTTCTCAATTACTCCCGGGCCTTGTCCAAAGTGAACACCGAGCGGCGCCATCTTGAAGGTATGTCCTACACCCATTGCATCGGCTGCATCTTTCATCGCTTGATCTGATGGTGAAAAGTACGGATTTTCTGCAACACCTAACATTCGTGAAGCTTGGTCATACCAAGGAAGGAGTTCTGATTTCCAATCCGTGATCCTCTTCCACTGTTCATCATTGAAATAAGAATCTGGTGGAACATAGAGAGTATTTGCGTAGACAAGTGACCCACCACCAACTCCAGCGCCTGCTAAAACCAGAACATCAGGAAGCGCATGTATACGTTGGATGCCACGTAATCCAAGTCGCGGCAGATATAAAAAACGAGATAAGCGCCATGAAGTTTTCGGAAAATCTTTATCTTTGAAACGTCGCCCCGCTTCTATTACTGCAACGCGATAACCCTTTTCGGTTAATCGAAGAGCTGCAACAGATCCACCAAACCCTGATCCAACTACAACCACATCGAAGTCACGTTGACGTTGCGACATAGAAGTAGGCTACACGCATGGATCTTGTGCGCTCCTTTAATCTCAATGATCCCGTCTTTGTGCGCAATCCATATCCACTGCTCGCACAACTTCGTGGCTACGGAAAACCACTCTGGCATGAGGAGATGCAACTCTGGCTCGCCGCTACACATGCTGATGCTTCTGCGGTGCTCCGTTCAAAAACCTTGGGGCGCATCTACGCCCCACAAGAACCGAGTGAACTGTGGGAGACATTTAATTGGCTCCACGCTGACTCCATTATGGAAAATGAAGGCGCTAAACACACGAGACTTCGCGCTTTAGTTTCAAAAGCATTTTATCGCGGACAGATTGAGCGACTAGCGCCACGGATAGAAGCAATAGTCAAAGAGCTGCTCGATGGCTGTGCAGAAAAGAAAGAGTTTGATCTCCTTGCCGATTTCGCCGAACCGCTCCCGGTTCGAGTTATCGCAGATCTTCTTGGAGTTTCGCCCGCTGATACAAAGAATTTACGTCCCTGGTCTCAAGCCATCGTAAAGATGTATGAATTTGATATAACCGAAGCAGAAGAACGAGCTGCCGAGAAAGCTGGCAAAGAATTCGCAGAAATGATTGCATCGATGGTGGAAGATAGAAAAAAGAATCCCACCGATGACTTGGTTTCTGAACTTGTTAAGGTTGAAGAAGCCGGGGAGAAATTAACTTTAAGAGAGCTCATCGCTACCTGTGTCCTGCTACTTAATGCCGGACATGAGGCATCAGTCAATGCTTTTGGTAATGGATTTGTAGCTGCGATAAAAGATTCAGACGCTCGTGAACTACTTTCAACCCAAGCTCGAGCGATTGCTCCAACCGCTGTCGAAGAATTCTTTCGTTTTGATGCGCCGCTACAACTCTTTGAACGAACTGCAATCGAGAGAACCGAAATCAACGGAATAACAATTGATAAGGGTGTAAAGATTGCAGCACTTCTTGGATCTGCTAATCGTGATGAATCGGTATTTCAAAGCCCTGATCAGATGGATTTGAAACGTAATCCCAATAACCACATTTCATTTGGGGGCGGAATTCATTTCTGTTTGGGTGCGCCCCTGGCAAGGCTGGAATTAGGAATATCGCTGCCGGCGTTATTTGAACGATTCAAAGGAATCGACATCCTGTCAGAGCCGCATCGCCGAGACAGCTTTGTCCTGCGCGGATATTCAAAGATTCTCTGCTCGGTGAAATAGATCTTTTCCTATTACCAATTGCAAGGCTATTTGGGAGGTTTTTAAGTATCTTTTCTCCGTGCGACTCGGAGTCTTGGATGTAGGTTCAAACACAGTTCATCTACAAGTTATGGATGCGGCTCCAGGGGCTAGACCAAACCCTAGTTTCAATCACAAAATTGAAGTAAGACTTGCCGAGTACTTGCTTCCAAACGGAGAGATTTCGAACGAAGGTATCAAAAAACTTCGCGAATCAATCAAGAAGTCTTTGGTAGAGGCCAAGAAGGCGAAGACTGAAGAGCTTCTTCCTTTTGCTACATCTGCGTTACGTGAGGCAACGAATGGCAACGCAATCATTTCCTCTATAAATTCAGAATTTGAAATCGACCTTCAGGTTTTGAGTGGAGAGGATGAAGCCAAGATTACTTTCTTGGCTGCGCGTCGATGGTACGGATGGTCAAGTGGCCGCCTATTGATGGTTGACATTGGAGGCGGTTCGCTAGAGATGGCTGTCGGTGTTAATGAAGTTCCCGATATCGCTATCTCCCTGCCATTAGGAGCTTCACGATTGACCAAGAATCATCTTGACGGTGATCCTTATTCCAAGAAATCAATCAGAAATCTTCGAGATTACATTGAATCAAGCATTGCAGAAGTTCTACCTTCAATGTTGCAGCACCAAGAAAGTGATCGCGCAATTGCCACGAGCAAAACTTTGAGAACTTTGGCTCGACTATGCGGTGATTGGATTGATGGTGATGGAAAAAGCCTTAGATTGGATGCGCTACGTAAGATCACGCCTAAATTATCTGAAATGAGCCACGAAGAACGGTCAGAGTTGCCCGGTGTTTCATCGACTCGCGCTCGACAGATTGTTGCTGGCGCATTTGTTGCCGAGAGCGTGATGAGGAATTTGGACATACCAGAAATGCAAATTTGTCCATGGGCTTTGCGTGAGGGGATAGTCTTAAAATATTTAGACTGGATGGAGTCTTAAGTTCTTGGAGCTGGCAAGAAATCAACTGCAATAACCTCACGATCAACGTGATGAGCTATCCATGCATCTGCTGGCTCAAGTTTAATTTCATTCACTTCAACCCCGAATTTGTCAATAAAACTCGAAATTGCCTTAGGAAGAATTGGATTGTGACTACAAACTAGAGTTGTGTAGTCATTTACAAGAAGGCGATGGATGTATTTGATTGGTCGCTCTTTATCTTTAAGAAATACATCTTCTGAAAGGCTATCGGTAAAAAAGAAGTCAACACTCAATGCCCGTGCCATAGGAGTAATACTTTCATAACATCGAACTGCGCTGGAGGAGTGAATCTCCTCGAGTCCATAAGGAGCAAAATTTGAAAGCAGTCGTTTTGCTTGACGTTCACCAAATGAATCTAAAGGCCTATCACAATCCTCCCCTCCCCAATCGTTTCGGTTAAGTGCCTGAGCATGTCTCAAGAGAATCAGAGGCTTAGAATCTGGGTCAAATTTCTTGAATTGTGAAATAACTTGCCGATCAAGATCTCTAGATATTCGACTTTCAACGTCATCGAGTCGAACCCACTCAACTTTGTCCACTTCGTCTGGATTAGGTTTCCCAATCTCGTTAAGGAATTTGGCCGACCAATATGTGACTTCTTTTAGCTGGTCGCCAATTGAGTATGAGTACGTACCCAATTGTGGCCCAAAACGAACCGCAAATCCGGTCTCCTCCATAATTTCACGGTAGGCACCTGCAACGACAGATTCATCTCCCTCTAACTTTCCTTTTGGAAGTGACCAGTCGTCGTAACGAACTCTATGGATGATTGCTATCTCTATGGCATCATCACTATTACGTCGCCATACAACGCCACCACCTGCACGTATAACCCTATTTTCTTCCACGTGTCACCTCAATTAGCTTCTCTTGAATATCAAAAGTGTTATCTCCATGGATTCTCTTCCAGTCGCCGCTGGGTTCTAATTCCCAGCGTTTGGCATCGGTATCCCTATATAGCTCCAAAAGATTTGATAGGTAATTCTTATGCTCAGCATTCTCAATTTTGATAAGCGTTTCAATTCGCCTGTCGAGATTACGGTGCATGAGATCAGCGCTACCAATCCAATATTCCTCTTCCCCAGCATTGTGAAAGTAATAAATTCGGGAGTGCTCCAGGAATCTACCTAGAAACGACCGTACCTTGATTCTCTCAGAGCGACCTTGAAGACCTGGTCGCAATGCACAAATTCCCCGAATGGTTAAGTCCACTTCTACACCTGCTTGTGAAGCGCGATAGAGCGCCTCAACAAATACTTCATCCAAGATTGAATTCAGTTTGAAAGATATTTTTGCTGATTTTCCCGATTTTGCATTCTCAATTTCGCGTTCAATTTTTCTTAGAAGTTCATTGCGAAGAGATTTGGGGGCAACTATGATTCTCTTGAATCCAATGTCGCTCACAAAACCTGAAAGTTGGTTAAAAAGTCTAGTGAGATCATCGCAAAGTTCAGGATCAGAACTAATTAGACCTAAATCTTCATACAGGCGAGCTGTTTTGGGGTTGTAGTTGCCAGTACCGACGTGGCAGTAACGCCTGATACCTTCGGGTTCCGAGCGAACGACCAAAGATAACTTGGCGTGTGTTTTCAATCCCATTAAGCCATAAACGACATGGACGCCTGCTTCTTCTAATTTCCGAGCCCAGCGAACATTTGCCATCTCATCAAATCGGGCGCGAATCTCGACAACTGCTAGAACTTGTTTTCCCGCTTGTGCTGCTTCAATGAGTGCACCCATGATCGGTGAATCACCAGAAGTTCGATAGAGAGTCTGTTTAATCGCGAGCACCTGTGGATCTAGCGCGGCAGTCTCGATAAAGCGAACAACTGAGGATGAAAACGATTCGTAGGGGTGATGAAGGAGAATTTCCTTACCTTTGATGACATCAAAATATTCATCACTTTGAAGCTCTTCTGAATCCCAGAGTTCTCGCGGCATTTGCGAGCGATGTAACGGATACCGCAATTCAGGATGGTCTAAATCTGCAATCACGTTCATGCCTGTCAGATCCAGGGGACCTGTGTACTTGATGACATCTCGAGGAGAAATCTCTAATTCAGTGATAAGTCTCTCCAAAAGCAAAGCTTTGATATCGGATTCCACCTCAAGACGAACCGGTGGACCAAACTTTCTTCGTAGTAGCTCTTGCTCCATAGTCTCGAGCAAATTTTCACTGTCTTCTTCTTCTAGATCTAAGTCTTCGTTTCGCGTCAGACGAAATGTGTAATAATCCTCAATTATCATTCCTGGGAATAATTCTTCTAATTGAGCCGCAATTATCTCTTCCAGTGCGATGAATCTATTTTTCAAATTCTTATGTGTTGGAATAAATCGAGGGAGGACGTTTGGAACTTTTACGCGGGCGAAGAACTCCTCGCCTGTTGAAGGATGTTTAACAATTACAGCAAGGCTCAGAGACAAGCCCGATATGTAAGGAAACGGGTGGGAAGGGTCCACAGCCAAAGGAGTTAACACTGGAAAAATCTGAGCATCAAATATCTCTTTAACGTAATCACGTTCTACCTGGGTTAACTCTGACCAGTGAACAAAATGAATATTGTTCTTTTGTAGGGCCGGTATAAGAGAGCTGTGCAAACATTTACTCTGTCGCTCGACAAGCTTCTTGACTTTTTCACTTATTGCTTCAAGTAAGGCCTGGGGAGAATAACCGGCTGTATTTGTAAAAGTTCCACCTGCTTCGAGTTTTAATTTAACTGATGCAACTCTAATCATAAAGAAATCATCTAAGTTAGAGGAAAATATCGAGAGAAATCTGACACGTTCCAGAATAGGGATTTCAGAATCTTCAGCTAGGTCGAGAACGCGCGAATTAAATTCAAGCCAACTCAACTCACGATCTATCAGTAAATGCGGCTCCAAAAAGAGCTGGCTCGACATGTCGCTAATCGTGATTTTCCTCTATGAACGCCAGGTAAACAGCATGGTATTTATTTCTTAATTGCCGATTTCATTACTCCTGAGATCGTTATCTTCGTTCAAGTGTCGTTTACCTTTGGTAAACCAGGTCTTTATTTCACATCAGTACGGTTCGGACATGTCTAAGCCAGCAGTCATTATGGTCACAAGTAATGGCGTTGGCGCTGGACATCTCATTCGTGCCAGTGCTATCGCACGCGAGTTACAGCCCCACGCCCGACCAATTATTTTTTCGATGGCTTATTCCGTTGTTGAAGTTGCTTCGTCTTTAAAACTCGACTGTGAATATGTTCCAAGTAGAGACAAAGGTCTGATGCCACGTAAAAAGTGGGATCGATACCTCAAGAATCGGTTAGTTGCACTAATAGATGAAACTAATGCAAAAGTTCTCACTTTCGATGGAGTGGTTCCCTACCCTGGAATCATTGCTGCAAAAATCGCTCGGCCACATGTAAACCTGGTCTGGGTACGTCGGGGAATGTGGCAAAAAAAACCACAAGGCGTTGTCTTAGGACTCCAATCAAGACTTATGGACTATGTAATTGAACCGGGAGATATTGCCCGGGATGCAGATCTCGGTCCGACAAAATCACGTAAAGAATCTCTATTGATGAAACCTGTCACACTTTTTGATTCGAATAAATCACTAAGTCGTGATGATGCTCGTAATTTCCTCAAACTAGATTTGGATAAACCCGCAGTTCTTGTCCAAATGGGAGTCGGTAATTCTGATCTCGATGCACGGGCATCTGCTGTGTTTCGTGGTCTTCGAAATTGGAATAATGTCCAAATTGTTATGCCAAGAAAGCCTGTTGATGAGCATGGCAACTCATTGGTTCCCTCGAATGTAGATGTGAAAGTTATTAGACACTTCCCGCTCGCAGATCTTCTTCATGCATTTGATGCTGCAGTTTGCGCGGCAGGTTACAACAGTGTTCATGAAGTCATTCCTGCGGCATTGCCAACGCTCTTTATTGCTAACAACCGTGGCACTGACGATCAAAAATCACGTGCACAGTGGTGTGCTGACAATGGATTCGCTCTTTTCGCCGACAATGAATCCCTAGAGGATATCGAGCATCAAACGGCCAAACTTCAATTTCCTCTACTACGTCACCAGATTTCTTCGAGATGCAAAGAGGCAGAAGGTTTTACTGGTGCGAGAGAAATTGCAGATCTAATTACATTTCTAACAAATGACAATTACTCAAATCTCATAAATAAGCGAGTTCAATACCAAAAATTGCTCGCCCTGGCTATCAATGTGCGCGGCCCAGAATTCTATGCGAGACGAATTGTCAATGCTTCATTGCGTTTAGCGGCACTGATTTTCCGATCTCTATTTCCCCACAATGATCTCCCTGAGGCGCGTGGCGAAGTGGTATTCAGCGACTCACGTAATTTTACCTTATTGGATAAGTACATTAGGAAACAGGAGCGATTTGAACATTTTCTGCAGAGCTGCAGTAGCCAATACATCGCCGAACGCAAAGCGATTGCCAAAGAAGCTTATGGTGACATAGAAATAATGCCGATATTAAATGCTATTGAAGTAGAAACTCACCTTAAATTTGCGTCATAGGTTCGAGTAGTCCGCGCTCAACCAATTTCTTGATTAATCCTTCATATCGTCGCGCGCATCTTTCCTTATCTGAGACTTCGTTGCGCCAGCGTCCTGAATTTGCTGAAGCTGGGATCACGATCTCGTCAAAGTATTTTCTGATTCCATCGTCCTCCGATACTTCTAAGAAGTTCAAGACTTTCCTTAGAGTGACATCGCGATTAAAATGAACCAAATCTTCAAACCAAATATGTAGTACTTGATCATTCAATTCTTGAGTATTTTGCAATATTGTCTTCATTCTGTTACTCCACCAGATGAGCGCATCATCGAAGGAAGCTGGTCCCCACCTCTCCTTTATAACGGAGCTTGCTACATCTCTCCCATCTCTCATGATGTGGATGAATTTGCAGCCCGGCAAAAGCCTCGCAATTTCATCAGCACGCATTAAGTTTGGTGGCGTTGTATCTACCCAGAATTTCTTTGAATTGGGGGCTGACTCATTAAGTAGTTGTAGATCAAGAAATGAGCGGAAGAAGGACTGACATGCCATGGTTCGATCAATACGAAGATTTTTGCCTAGTTCTGATTCAAGCACTTCCCATGATGAACGCGAAATCCCAGAGCTCAGACCGACCTTTCCTCCTTTTTTGCCATCCCTTTCCCACCATTTTTGATTTACAGACTTTTGAAATTTAAGGAAATTGCCGTTGCGTAACAGGGTAATTTTTCCAGCGCGACTAATCAGCGCGTTTCTATTTAGGTCCAATAAACCTGTCCCTGCAGTGAGAAACTTAATTTCAACCGGTTTTGCTAGCTGAATTTGATGATGACGGCCTAGCAATTTGCCAAGAATTGTCGTTCCAGATCTTCCCGTGCCTCCGATGAAGATCGCGTCAATGAAGGTGAGTTCTTTGCTCATGCTTCGAAAGAGGTTTTCAATAGAGGCAAGTAGGAATCCAAAAGAGTTTCGTAGTAGCTACAAGCCCTCGATCCTGCAGCTACTACGCCATGTAACCTCACGTGATGGAACTTCACGTAATCTACTTTGCAGCCTATTGAATCCTCACATTAATTGGATTCAATTTGATGCACTGTTAGTGAACCACTTAGCTCATAACTTGTTATGAAGAGAGCCTTGCCATTAGGTGAACTTTGTGCAGGAATGAAGATAACTCCCTCTGGTGACCAAGCGGTTGCTTGCGCTACCGGCGTTGAAGTAATCGGCATCATCTGAATCCATTTCACAACAAGTGGAGTGCGAGGGCTTGTTACGTCAAAAATCACAAGAGCGCTCATTCTCTCAAGTCCAAGAACTGCAATTCGAGAATCTCCTACCTTGCCTACTGCAACGCCCTCTGGTTCTGCGCCTTTGTCATCAGAGCGATCTTGTCCTGTGTAATTCACGGTTGTCTTATCAGATGATAAAGCGTGAGAGCCGTTGATATTTGCGACTCCAAGAGCATTTACTTGAAGCTTTTCTAGCAACTCTCCGCTATCCCAGATTGGAACACCGCTTCTATAAATTGTTAGTGAGCGAGAACCTCGGAGATGGATTGTGTCGACATCTCCATCGCCATCACGATCTCCGATATTTGGATTTACTTTTGAACGACCTAATTCAGAGCTGCCAGAAAGAGTCTTCCAATCGGGAAAACGTCGAGAATCAACTTTAAGAGACGAACCACGAAGGTCGTCATTAAGACAACTATATTCGCGGGCATCTCCTTCATTTGCGGTCAGGAGATAGTCTCCGCCACCAATTTTGAATCCTGTTATGGCATCTGGCTGGCTTGCTCCCACAACGTTTACGTAATTACGTGAACCCCTTCCGGAGTCGCGGTCACTGGTATCTATCGCTGTGGTTGAAAGCTTGGATTCAAAAGCACGACGAATGTCTTTCCAACTTCTTCCCGGAATATCCAATACACCAATGCCATTTGCTTCTTGAAGAGTTACATAGGCTTTCGATTCATCAAGGGCAACGATGTATTCCGGCTCTAAATCCTTAGCCACATTATTGACAATGCTGGATAGCGCCAAACCCTTAGCCTTGATTTCGTTTACCGTGAACTGCTTGAAGCCGACAAAATCTACCTCTGGAGCACTTGGATTTGTTAGATCTACAATTGAAACGCCACCCTCTGGGTCAATAGCTTTTGCATAATCGGTAGACTCATTTGTAATTGTGGTCACATCGTCCTTGGCGCAGACTGGTTGACCCTCAATTGCCACTAAGGCAATTTCTCCAGATGGCGTGAATGAGACAGAATCAGGAAGCACGCCCTTTAAATCTGGAGCCGACAAGACCTTGCCATTTGGGTCCATAACCACCAGTACGCCGGTCGGCGTTGATGGAACCCCGTTTGACGCAAAAGTTTCTGATTTGTGTACCGCTGCAACTACAACATTTTTTCCTGCTGCAACGCTTGTGACATCAGTACCGTAATTTTTTAATTCAACTCGATTTATGCGAACTGGTTTTGCTGGATCTGAAAGATCATAAACATCAATGGAATTTCTCACGCCATTAGTTGCAAATAGACGTTTACTACCTGGATGGTAGGCCGGAATTTCGGCACCACCTTCACCATCACCGGAAATGATTCTGCTGAGCTCTGTAATGGTGAAAGCATCTTGATTGCTACTTGCCGGAATTTTTGTTCCGCTCAAAAGTAGAAGTGACGAAATAATTGAAATTACGAGAACGCGTAGATTTTTGTTAAGAGTCATGAGCGAAGTTTCCTTCGTCCAAGTTGTCTAATTGGTAAACTTCAGCCAACATGCGACTGAAATTACTGTTACTTCAAGTCACATCATGTCAGGTTTGGGCACTGGAGCCCCCCGTCAGGATTGAACTGACGACCTTCCGCTTACAAGGCGGATGCTCTACCACTGAGCTAGGGAGGCGAAATCAGCGGCTAAGTATGGCAGTGATGCCTACGAGATTGAAATTTGGAGAATAAAAGTTGAGTAAGTGATGAAAGAATACGCGCCTTATGCCAACGCCAATTTGGATGAGTCCGGAGACCACCTCCGTAAATCGGCTTCCGATGCTCAATATCGGCCATCTCATGACGATCTCTCTCGATGGTGATTGGAATTTCCAACTCTTAGAT
>Ga0208147_1000764_pt1 | contig 10835 bp, 18 predicted proteins | sample DEB3_08_DNA_FD_184520 | JGI IMG/M metagenome (GOLD analysis project Ga0208147, IMG submission 184520) | Aqueous microbial communities from the Delaware River and Bay under freshwater to marine salinity gradient to study organic matter... | ecosystem: Environmental > Aquatic > Marine > Coastal ... | reverse complement strand
CCATATTAGCGGAGTGGAGATTAACTAATGCCATTTCAACAATACCCTTCCAAACTTGGCATACCATCAGGTAATACTGCTGGTCGCCCATCTAGTCCTATCATTGGTGATACTTATTACAATGGTCAACTAGAAATTCTTGAAATTTACAATGGAACTACTTGGGTTGCAGTATCTGCACCCCCATCTACTCCACAGATTGTTTCAGTAACTGATGCTTCTACTGGAGATGCCTATACATCTACCGCTGGAAAACTTGCAGTAGTTATGCAAGCAGGTAGCGGTGGCAGTACTCCATCTCAGTACAATGTGTTTACTACTAGCGGTGGACATAGTGCATCAAGTTCATCTACAACAGTAACACTTACTGGTTTGACTCCAGGAACTGCTTATACTGTTTATGGTAATGGTCAAAATAACTTTGGTACAACTGTTAATACACCAAATGCAGCAGCGGTAACTCCAACAACATTGCCACAAGTTCCAACTATTGGTACTGCAACAGCATCAACTTCTGCTAACGAAGTAACAGTAACTTGGACACTTGGAAACAATGGCGGAAAAGCACTTACTGCTATTACAATTACTCCATTTCTTAATGGAACAACTGCTGGAACTGCTCGTACAGCAGCAACAACAAGTTCTACATCATACACATTTACACAAGGTGAATTAACTGCTAACAGTTCTTATACTTTCAAGGTAAAAGCAACTAACGCAAATGGAACTTCTGCTGACTCAACTGCTTCAAATTCTGCAACCATGCCAAATTTTATTGTTATTGACTATCTTGTTGTGGCAGGTGGCGGTGGTGGTGGAGTTCTTGGTGGCGGTGGCGGTGCTGGTGGTTTGCGTTCTACTGTTACTGGAACTGGCGGTAGCGGTTCATTAGAAACTGCACTCAGTCTAAGTCTTTCAACTAACTATACAGTTACCGTTGGCGGTGGCGGTACTGGTGCAGCAAACGAAAATCAAAAAGGCACAAACGGTTCTAACTCTGTTTTTGCAACCATCACATCAACTGGTGGCGGTGGTGGTGCTTCTGACTACAATAATGGATTTACTGGAAATGATGGCGGTTCGGGCGGTGGTGCTGGTAATAATACTGCTAGCGGTGGTGCTGCTTCACCATCAGGACAGGGATTTGCTGGCGGTTCTAACAGTATTGGCGGTGCTACTGGTTCAGGTGGTGGTGGTGCTAGTGCTGTTGGTGGCAATGCACTTTCACTTCCTAGTGATGGACCTGCTGGTGGAAACGGTAGAGCAGTAAGCATTACTGGCTCATCAGTAACCTACGCAGGTGGCGGCGGTGGTGGTGGTCGCAGAGATGGTGGAACTACACGCCAAATTGGTGGTGCAGGTGGAACTGGTGGCGGTGGAAATGGCGGAAGTACCAATCACAGCCCTGGTTTAATCAATGCACAAAACGGTACTACAAATCTTGGTGGTGGCGGTGGCGGTGCTGGTTATGGACCTAGTCTTTATGGTGGTGCTGGTGGAAACGGTGGTTCGGGAGTTGTTGTACTTCGTTGGCTAACATCTGCTGGTTCAATTACTGTTGGTGCAGGACTTACTGCTGATGCTACTGGTACTGACGGTTCTTATTCATACAAAAAATTTACTGCTGGTAGCGGAAATGTGAGTTTCTCATAATGGCAAATTATGCATTTATAAATGAAAACAATGTAGTAGTCAATGTAATAACTGGCGTTGATGAAAACATAATTCAAACCGATTTAGACGGCACAGAAGTTGGCGGTTCAACCGAGGCTTGGGAACAATTTTATGCTTCTCAACCCCAATTTGCTGGTCTAACTTGTAAGCGTACTTCTTATAATACCTATGGTGGGGTTCATAAAGAAGGTGGTACTCCATTTAGAGGAAATTATGCTGGAATTGGATTTAGATACGAACCTGATTTTGATGTATTTATAAGACAGCAACCTTACCCATCTTGGAAATTAAACTACACAACTTATCTATGGCAAGCACCTATTGCTAAACCTGATGATGTTGAAGGTTATGAGTGGGTATGGTCTGAAATAAATAAAGAGTGGGTACAGGTAGCAATACCTTCTGCTTAACAAAACCCCTGAGCATGGGTTTAAACTGCTCACTCAATTAAACATAAGGGGATTATATGATTAAACAAAATGAAACAGTATCTATTGGTTGGTGCGATAATGGCATGACTGATGGAAAATTTACCGAAGGATTAATTGCAGTAATACTTGCTGGTCCAGGATTGGGTATGCCAATATCCTCATCTATTAGAGTTCAAGGCAATCAAATTGCTAGGCAAAGGCAAGCACTGTTAGACCATTGGTATGACGGGTCTAAGACTGACTGGTTACTTTGGGTAGATTCTGATGTAGTAATTAATGCCGACATCTGGAAACTACTGCATGATACAGCAGATAGTAAAACTCACCCTATGGTGAGTGGTATTTATTTTATTTCTAAAACTACAAATGGCAGTTTGCCAGTACCTATGCCCGTTATTTTTGATGACATTGATGAGTATACAGTTAAGTATCATCATCCTTTGCCAGTAAATGAAGTGCTTAAAATTGATATGGCTGGCATGGGATTAGTGCTTATGCATCGTAGTGTAGTAACTAAACTACGTGAAAAGTATGGCACTGAAGTTTCATTCTTTGCCGAAAATGACCAAAAGAACGACAAGTTTGTTGGCGAAGATATTTCATTCTTCCGTAAATGCAAAGCCCTTGACATACCTTTACACGCACATACTGGTGCTATTGCTAAACATATGAAAACAACTACGTGGGACTATGACTATTACTCATTATATTGGTCAATGAAAGATAAACAAGCACAAGGAGAATAAGTGGCTGGTCGTGATATTACCGAAGGTCGCTCCAATAGAGCGATTGCCGTTGATGTTGGTGTTGTATCATCAAACGCCATCTGGCAAAACACTGATGTTTCCTACGATGTAGCATTAAATGGTGTGCCATTTATTTATGCTATCAATGATAATCGTCCATACATTCGTCAAACAGCACCCTTTAAAAAGGAACAGTTTGATAGCCAGCAAGAACCAGGTGAGCAATCACTTACTGGTTGGTGGATTCGTAGCCAGTCTTCCTTTCACAAGGGGACTGGCATTAAATTTTATGACCCAACATCTGGCGAAATTGTACTTAATCGTTTTGCAGACAGCAAAGGTGTAGATGTATTTACCAAAGGACAGGTAACTTTACTTAATGAATCTACAGCAGGACACATAACTACAGCACCAATCCATTCTACTGGTCGTGCATATCAACAGATTCGTTCTATACGTTGGAGTAATACTGATGGTGTATTACTACATGATGGTTACGATGTAGATAAGATTGATACTACTGGTACTGAAACTCATTTTATTGATTACAATTCTGGAACAGATGATAAAGTATATGGAATCTGTGATGATGGAACTACTGCCTATTGGGTAACTAACGTTACTTCTGGTGGTGCTACTAAACTAACTGTATATAAAAAAGCATTGACTGCTGATTCATCTACTGCTGGCACAAAAATGTTTGATGTTACTGGCACTACTGTAAGTAATGCTGTAATGGAATTTGCCAAAGAAAGAATCATTGCTTGCTTTAATAATTCTGTATATGAATTTACAAGTTCAGCATCTTCATTGCCAACAGCATTGTATACACATCCAACATCTGCATATACATTTACTGGCATAACAGCATCTGGACCAGCAATATATATCTCTGGATACAATGGTATTCAATCATCTATATTTAAATTTACTTTATCAACCGCTGGTGCTTTACCTACCTTAACCTCTGCTGTAGTGGCTGCTGAAATGCCAGTGGGAGAGATTATCCATAGCATTAAATACTATGGTGGCTATATGGTTATTGGAACTAGCAAAGGTGTCCGTGTTGCTGATGTATCTGATACAGATGGCTCAATTAAATACGGTCCACTTATTATTGAAACAACTCAACCAGCATATAGTTTTACATTTAGAGATAGATTTGTATGGTGTGCTACATCTGTAGGTGGAGAACCAGGTCTTACTCGCATTGACCTTGGGGCTGAGTTAGAGAACTTACGTTTTGCCTATGCTAATGACTTATATTATCCAGGTGTTACTGGTCATGTAACCACTGGCGTTGCATTCCTTGGTAATACAGATACTTTGGCTTTCTGCACGGCAGCAAAGAATGAATATGCTGTATCTAATAAAGCGCTAACATCTAATGTCGCAACCCTTACTACATCTACAGCACACGGTTTATCTGCTGGTGAGGTTGTATTTGTTGCTGGCGTAGATGCTACATTCAATGGTGAATATACAGTTGTTGATGTGCCAACAAGCACAACATTTACTTATGCAAAAACTGCATCCAATGTATCTTCTACTGCAGTATCTCCTACTGGAACAGTGGCTGCTGCTGGATATACATATGTTGAAGGAACAAATCTTATTTCATCTGGCTATATAACTACAGGTAATATTCGATATGGAACCCTTGAGCCAAAAAACTTTAAGCGTTTAGTTGGTCGTGGCAATTTTGATTATGGTTCATTGACATTAGAAACTGTTACCGCTGCTGGTGTTGAGTACGAAGTACTTGCTTATAGCGCAGATGTAGACCCAATTGAAGTTACTACATCTAGTCCAGAGACAGCACAAGAGTATCTTGCTTATAAGTTTGTATTGGCTAGAGATACAACTGACAATACTAAAGGTCCAACATTTAAGGGTTATCAGGCAAAGGCAACTATTGCTACCCCACGTCAGCGCATGATGCGCTTTCCTGTCTATTGCTTTGACATTGAGACAGATAGATATAATTCTATGTATGGTTATGAAGGCAGAGCCTTTTCAAAAATCCAAACATTAGAAGACCTAGAACAAAACGGTGACGTAGTTACCTGGCAAGACTTAACTACTGGCGAATCTCGGCAGGCAGTTATTGAACAAATTACATTCACACGTATGACTCCGCCTGACAAAAGGTTTGATGGCTTTGGAGGAGTACTCGAGATAACTATTAGGACAGTATAAAATGACACCTACTGATTGGGCTGGATTAGCCGTAGCCGTAACCACCCTTATTGGAGCACTAGCAACAGCAACTAGATGGATGGTTAAACATTATCTTGCAGAACTTAAACCCAACGGTGGCTCAAGTTTAAAAGATAAGGTCAATCAGTTAGACGATAAGGTTGAATTTTTAACAGAATTAGTATTACAAGTATTAAAAAAATAGGAGCATCATGAGTCAGGTAGATGATTTTCTGGCAGTAGCAAAGGCTGAAATTGGGTATGTTGAAGGACCCAAAGATAATGAAACAAAGTATGGTGCTTTTACTAAAGCAAACTTTCAGCCATGGTGCGGAAGTTTTTGCATGTGGGTAGCAGCACAGGTAAATCTAAAGATTCCTAATGTGGTATCTACTACCCTTGGCGCAGAGAAGTTTAAAGGAACTGGTGCTTGGTCTAATGCAGCAACTGCTAAGCCTAAGCCTGGTGACTTAGCCTTCTTTGATTTTGCAGTGGGTGGTAATCCAGTAGACCATGTTGGAATTGTTGTTAAAGATAATGGTGACGGAACAGTTACTACTATTGAAGGCAACACATCTGGTGACAAAAAGAAATCTGCCAGTGAAAGAAATGGTGGAGAAGTTGCACAGAAGATTCGTGCATACCGCTTAGATAATAAAAGAAAACTAAAGCCCTTTATTGCTGGCTTTGGTACACCGAAATGGAGTAAGTAATGAAGAAAGAAAAAGTATTAGCAGTTGCTAGCACATACCTACGTGCTGCTTTTGCATCTGTATTGACAGTTTATTTGGCAGGCAACACTGATGCTAAGGCATTGGTCGCTGCATTTGTAGCCTCTATTGCCGCACCAATCCTTAAATGGCTTGACCCTAAGGCAACTGAGTTTGGCAAAGGCTCTAATTAACCCCATTTAAACGGGCTACAAGCCCCATAGAACATAGAAAACCCCCGTCCTGGTCTTCCCCTAACCAGAGCGGGGGCTTTTCTGCTTTATAGGAGGCTACCTATAAACCTTTTAACCCTTCAAGTATATCATCAATCCGTATCAAGTAGCCCTTACTTGGGTTAGGTTGGATGTTACAAGTAATAGCCCTACCTCGTAGTGCAACTACCTTTTTTAGGGTTTCAGTAGGTACCAATATAGCACCACTTTCTATAACAAATGCCCAGTATTCAGCCTTTGTTGCTGACAATCCAGATGCATACCACTCGTCATTATTATGTGACCAGCATACAGTTTCTATATATAGATTGCCAGTATCTTTCCATTTTAAATCTGTCTTTACTTCTATTGTTTTACCGCCAGTAAGTAAGTCACTTACTAGTTGCTCACCTTCGTGACCAACTGCAAGGTCTAAATCAAAATCAGATAACTTACTCATTAACCTATCTCATAAACTGATAGGGGAACTACTGCTTTAGGTTTTATATTATGCAACTTTCTATATCCCTCTCTCTGGTTTTCAGTAGTTGCTGCCCAATAACCACTGACAGCATATTTGATTGAGTAATCAAAGCATTGCTGTATTACTGGACAATTATTACATATTCTTTTTAACATTGGCAAGTTGTCATAACTACCTTCTGTAAAGAAAAACTCTGTATCAATACCTTCACACGCTGGTCTTCCTTCCCACTTCGGATAGTCGTTCATTTAACCCCCAGTCGAATAGAAACCTGAACCTTTAAACTTTACCGCTGGTGCAGACCATATACGAACCATAACTGCAGCGCAAGTGGGACAAGCGGGTGGGATGTTTTCATTTATCTCAACTATTGTTGTGCATGCAGGACATTTGAAATCATAATTAGGCATAGTTAATCACAATCTGGTTCAACATCATTGGGATATGGAAGAGTAACCATTGAACCACAGTTAGCACACTCTCCATCTAAAAAGTAAAAGTTTATTTCTTTGTATTCATCAAAGGCTATAAGGGCTATAAAGACTTCACAACCACAGACACAGGTAGTGCCAAGTGTTTGACCACGCAGGTCCATTGCCTTTGAGTAATCAGTAGGGTGTAGCAATTCCCTAATGTGTTTACTCTCCTGATTCATCTTCGTCTTTCTTTTTAGGTAAGACATCTTCATCTGATTCAGGACGCCATCCGCCTAGATTTCTAATTAAAGATGTAATTGCACGTTGAACTTTCATTCGTGCACCATCTGCTGTTGTATCTAATTCCTTTGCTACCTCACTCCACTCGCCTAATTCCGTTGTAAATCTGGCTTGTAAAATTTTTTGCTTTGCCTCTGATAGTTTGTAATAGGCTGCTGCAATATCTGACCTTAAGACTAACCAGTTGTTTCCATCTGATACCTCTGACCTACTTACTGTTTGAGCAAGGTCTTTAATCTTGGTAGGGATTTCATATGATTCAGAAATAATTGATGGCAAGAATGCTTCTATGACAGCACTGTTGTAGTAATAGATATCAATATATTCGTAGCCACTGGTTTTGGCTTTTTCTTTTTCGCAATACTTTAATGCAGCATTACGCAAAGATTTTGCAATTAATTTTTCTTTATCCTTTGGTTCAAGGGTAGACCATTCTTTAAATTTAACTGGGTGTGTAACAAACCATAGCCACAATGTCTGCGCTATATCTACCCGTTCAACCATTGGATATTTTCTGTTGTACTCATTTGCTAGAGCAGCAACAAGCGACTCGTATTCTTCCGTATATGAGTCGTTCATTTAAAAAAAATACCTAGCCCTTGCCTGATTCAATACCAGCCCATTGCCCTCTTTGTACCATAAGTCCGATTATGGCATAGTTTGCTAGGTCAATCAGTGTATCTTCTATTGTTTCATAGTTTGGCGTGTCGCCACTATCAACCAAGTGATTAAGTCTGGCTAACTTGTCATGCATCCTGACTCTTAGCCCATTTAATGCACCCCCTGGAGCATGGGCTATGTTTAATGGACCGTAATCCTGATGCTTTTTATAAAGAATATCTAATAGTTCATCTGTTATATCTGCTGCGTGTCTACTGTCCTTCATCTAGCACCATCCTTAGGTTGTCATCTATATCTATCATTGCTTCTTGTACTAGTACTTCTTCTACTATCTGATTGCCTTTGCCTTCTGCTGCTGCCAGCATAACTTCAGCCAAGACTTTAAGCCCTGAGTTCTTTGCCTCAACTGTTTTCAATACCCAGATATCTCGTAATGCATTTAAGATATCTAATCCTTTATTATCTGATAAAGGAATACCAATTAATCTAGGGTTGTTTTTTATATACTCCCAGATATCTTCTTTAAGTAATGACTCTTCTGATTCGCTCATCAATAAATCCAATCCCTTCTTGTAGAACAATCGAGTTCACATCATGCCCTTCTGGCATCTGAACTATATTTGCATTTCCTAATTCACGGCTAATCTTTTTACCAAACTCTAATCCTGCAGCATCACCATCAGCAAGAATAATTACTGTTTCAAAATCATCTAGTATTTTAGAATAGTATGGCTTCCAATTATTGGCTCCAGGTATTCCTACTGATGGATGATTTGTTTTAGCAACTACAGTTATACAATCTATCTCACCTTCGGTGACACATATGTATCCGTCTGCTGTTAATACTGCTTGTGAGTTAAACATTGTTGTCTTAGCCCCTGGCATTCCCATATATTTAGGGTCGCCACCAACCATAGTTCTAAATCTAATATCAACTACGCCTGATGGTGTTACATATGGAATTGCCAATCTACCCGTGTAGCCTTCGTGACCTGGAAGTGGATGTTCCACCACCCCTAGATGAAATCGCTGAACTTCTTCTACCGATAACCCTCGGCTCGCTAGGTAATCTTTCGCCAGATGAATACTTGCTTTGTATGTCTCTGTTGCCTGTAAGAGAAATGCTCTCTGCGAATTTGATAGCCTCAATGTAAGTGCCTCCTTCCCGTTCCATAATTAAATCATAAACATCACCACTGACACCGCATCCATGACATTTAAATCTTTGTTCGTCAAAGTTTATACCAGCAGATGCATGTGAATCTTGGTGAAAGGGACATTTTATTTTGCGCCAGCCGTGCCCCTGTTGCGGCAAGGCGGCGCCTAAGTACGCTAAGTACTCAGCAATACTATGCTTTTGATTGTCCATTCATAGCCCTATGAATAAGGTCCAACCATATATAGGCTGGCATACTGCAATACCATTCGTTAACATCGGTCTTTCCTTTCCGTTTGTGTAGAACTGTTCCTGTCCAAGCACTATCATTTTTTATTTCTACTTCTAATTCTTTTATCCACGCACTAAGGTCCATACGGATATGGTTTTTTACTTCAATAGTTACTCCATTGACACCGCTTACATCACCTTTATCTAATTGTGCTCCTGCGATTCTGCGGTCTGCATATGGAAAACCGTTTACTTTTAGCCATTTAACTACATCTGCTTCTGCTTTGGAACCTTTTGCTTTGCGTGGATTGCTCACATCATTCCCTCCTGTTGGTATCTAACGATAACATCTTCTAGATACATAGACTCAGGATTAAATGCAAGACTTACATAGTTGTTTCCCGTTTGGTCTGCTCTGCCATATCTATTCTTGACTGGTGCTACGCATAGGTAAGTATCATCACCTTGTTTCATTTGCCCAATAGTTAGCACCATTGCTGGAATCTGATTGACTAAACCCTGGATTGCTGACCGTGGCTGACAAGGATAACCCTCAAAGCCTTCTTTAGTATGGTGCAGTACCAGTAGTGCAGCGTTGGTATCACGAGCAAGATACTTCAGTTCTTTCATTGCTGCTCGCATACCGTGAAACTCTTCATGCCCATCCATTGCTATATCCATTAGGTTATCTACAACAATTAGAGTAGGGCTTCTGCCCCATACAGTTTCAAAGGCTGATACTTCATCATCTAAATCTTTAAGTGTTGGCGTTGATTCAAAAGACCAAAACAAATGATTGTTAGATAACAAAAGTTCGTGTGCTTTTTCTGCATCTTTCTTTAATAGTTGTTCTGCATTTTGCTGTGACATATTACCTGCCATAGCAACTAATCGCATAGCCATTGTATGTGCGTTTGTATCTGCGCTGAAATAAAGAGTTGGTAGTTTTGTTCGGGCTGCTATAGCAAGGGCAATAGATGACTTGCCTGCACCTGGAGTGCCAGCAATAACTGTTACCTCTGCTCTACGCAGAATAATTCCAGCCCGTTCAAATGCCGCAAAAGCGGGTGGCAATGGTTCGCCACCCACTTCTGCTTTGTTAATTGAGCGTCTAAGTGTTTTCACTTTACCGAATCTGGTACGAATGTATTCCAGTCTGGACTGGTAACAAGTACGTATTGGTTTTTACACTTATCAAATGCACCCTTTGGTGCTGGACAGAAGTAACCTTTGTATGGTTTCCCATCTTTACCCATTCCCTGAATGGCAGTCATTCGTCCATGTGGACAGTTACGCCCACCAATAGATTGTGTTACTGGACTTTCGTTAATGATACTACCGCCTAAACTAGCAGCGATATCTTGTGTTGACATTACAGGGCTTGCGCCTTTGATTGCAGTCTCAACTTCTTTAACTGCGTCAGCAATAATATGAATGCCATTTGCAATCATATCTGCAAACTGTTCTGCAGTTTCTCCTCGCAGTGTGATACCTGTACCACCTGCTGATTTTAGATTGATGCTTATAGGTGCTTCCGTGCTAGGCACATATTCTCCTTACTCTAGTGGAGTAGCAAGACCCTTTTGGTCTCGCCACTTTCTTACTCGCAGTGCAAACTGTACACCTTTCCAACCTTCTTTGATATCTACAAATAC
>Ga0208147_1000761_pt1 | contig 10867 bp, 10 predicted proteins | sample DEB3_08_DNA_FD_184520 | JGI IMG/M metagenome (GOLD analysis project Ga0208147, IMG submission 184520) | Aqueous microbial communities from the Delaware River and Bay under freshwater to marine salinity gradient to study organic matter... | ecosystem: Environmental > Aquatic > Marine > Coastal ... | reverse complement strand
TTTCTTATCTTTTATGGCATGGAACCATTTCCAGACAAGCCAGCCGGACTGTAACACAATGTAGAGCAAGGTAGCAACTGCCACCCATTCATTCAGAGTCAGACCGCCAACAGTCACGGCTGTTGTGATTGCTACAGGAGGAGTGGCTTTTGCAACTTCTACCAGTACGTCTGACTTCTGTTCGGGTGTCATGTCATCTCAATCCAACTTACAGTATCTTCATCCCATGAGTACATTTTACCGTCAGTTGGCATTGCTACTGGAGCCTCCCACTGCGCGTCTGCGTTGAGAATCCAACTGGCAAAAGGCTGTGGCGGCACAAACGCATCTATATCTGCTCGGTAGGTGTACCCAATGCCTGCGTAGTTCTTCCTGATGTTGCCGTTATAACTCGTCTGCTTCCACGTTCCACCGAGGATTTTCTCTAGGTGAGCAGCACCAATGTGTTCTTTCTCGACACCGAAAGCGTCTGAAGTATCCTTGTTGTCTACTACGACAACCTGCGTGACGATGTTGTTTTCGTCCAATTTACAAAAATGAGCCATTATTAACCTCTTGCAAATATTCCGTGGAATTTGTGTCTTGCTTCAATAGCGACCAATTCAGCAAATTCAATGTCTTCAAAATAACCTATCAATTTGCGTTTTTTATCAACCGTTATTTGGACGCTCCATTTTTTGCATCCTTTGTCAAAATAAACGTTTTTTATTCCTGATTTATTGTTGACATGAACCCTTCGGTTTAAACAATTTTGGCTTTGCGTAACGTCTCGCAAATTTTCAATTCTATTGTCAGACCGGTCATTGTTTGCATGATCTGTTATTTTGGGGAGATATCCGTGGTGGTACAAAAATACAAGCCGATGTAGCGGATAGACTTTCCCATCGACACGCATCCTAATATACCTATGGCCGCCCTTTATAGGCGTAAATTTTGGTTGATAGCCTTGCTTTGCATACAGAAACCCATCACGATACTCAAACAGCTCTTTTAGGCGTTCTTGAGTAACCATCACGCCTCCAATTTCAATCCGGTTAAATCCATCTCTTCCCCAACGACACCGACAGGAAAGGTATTAAAACTAAGTGAGATTCTTGTGTCCTCGCCTTTGACCTCTGGAACCATATGTGTGAGCGACGAAGGAAAGAGAATCAAGCGACCTGCGTAAGCCTCAAACCACCAGCTTTCAGAGTTATACGGGTTCCACTGGTCGGGAGGGAATTTAATCTGCTGCCAGCCGTCTTTGTAGAAGTAAATCCTGTCATCAGGGTTGGTCTGCACATAGAACACACCTGAGATGTAACTGTTGGGATGGGCGTGTTTGTGATGGTATTGCCCAGGTTCGCTGTAGTTACACCAGCTTTGTGTGATGCGTAGGGATACGTTGTGCTTGGGATTGACTGTGCTTTTGAAGTAATCCGAGACGCTATCTTCTATGAACGAACGCAGTGAGGTCAGCGCAGGATCACGCAGTACAAAGTTGTTTGTGCTTGTGGTGTTACCCATGTTGGGTCTTGTTGGCAGTTCACGAATAAAGAACAACTCCTCATCGCTCAGAGGCCTACCAAGCTCTGCAAAGCCTACAGGGGTTGGGAATAGGTTATGCAACTGCACGTTCAAATTCCTCTTTAGCTATGCCCATCTCTTTCAGTTGCTCGTCTGTGTAGATCGTAGGGATGCTGTCCTCAAACTCTCTGATCTTGTCAATGACCCAATACACTTCTTCTATGCTTGGGCATGGCCGTGGATCATCCCACCGAGTAAAGACGTTGTTTGATATTTCCCACTTCGCACCTGGACGAAGCAGGTGCATGGCTGTGTCAATACCTAGAAAACGATATGTTTTTGTAGTCATGTTATTGATTGATTTTGATAATTACGATACCGGAGCTTCCGTTTCCACCGCTCAATGCTGTCCCAGAGTTTCCTGAACCTCCGCCGCCGCCTCCAGTATTTGCATTAGGAGCATTTGAACCCGCAGCAGATGAGCCACCGGCCCCGCCTACACCAGAACCACCAGCGCCACCAGTTCCCCCAGAACCACCGCCACCACCACCCGAATAAGTTACAGAAGTCCCAGAAATTGTGCTTGCAGTTCCACTGCCGCCAGCACCACCATTGGAAGCAGTTCCATCACCACCAATTGCGCTAGATCCACCACCACCACCACCGCTAAATCCTGGTGAACCACCACCTCCGGTTCCTCCATCGTATCCTTGTTGTGGGTTTGCTGGTGCTCCATTTCCACCATCTGAAGATGCGGCAGGCGTATTTCCGTTGCCTTTCGTTGTTCTTTGATATGAGCCACCGCCGCCTGAGCCACCATTGCCAGCCGCAGTCAAAGCAGTGGGCTGACCACCTTTCCCGCCTCCGGTAGACGTAATTGTAGAAAATATACTATCGCCTCCGGCAGTAGCATTAACTCCACTAGATCCTGCTGCGCCTGCACTACCTACGGTAATAGTGTAATTTCCGCTGCCATCACCCCCAGTGGTTGAAACGGCCAATCCCACGCCGGTGCGAAAACCACCACCACCACCACCACCTTGAGAACCGGAACTCCCAGCAGCACCACCACCACCACCACCACCACCAACCACAAGATAGTCAATACTGGTAACACCTGTCGGGCATTTCCAAGTGGTAGTGCCTTTGAACGTAAATACAGTTTGGTTTGGTACGAAATACTTCAGGATAACAATGCCGGAGCCGCCGTTTCCGCCAACACCTGATGCGTGAGCAGAACCGCCTCCACCACCACCAGAATTCGTACCGCCTGCGCCTCCGGCTGCGTTTGTTCCAGTGCCACCATTACTACCTGAGTTCACAGAACTACCGCCGCCTGTGCCACCAGAAGGATAACCAGCACCACCTCCACCTCCGCCTGTCCCGCCGTTTCCGCCAGTTCCCGATGAGCTGGTTGCATACCCAGCCCCGCCGCCACCGCCGCCGCTAAATGTTAATGATGAACCTGTAATTGTGGTGGCAGTACCAGCACCACCAGCCCCACCGCCACTTGGTGAAGCGTTTGTGCCATTGGCATTACTACCACCGCCACCCCCACCATTAAAATCATTAACATTTGTCCGTTGTCCAGTTCCTCCGTTTTTACCTTGCCCAGGAGCGGATGGTGCGCCATTTCCACCGGCAGATGATGCTGCTGGTGTATCTCCTGTTCCACCGGATATTGTTGATGGCGTTGCAGCTCCTTGACCACCACCACCACCGGAACCGCCGTTAGAACCAGCTGCGCCCAAAGTGCCGCCACCACCTCCGCCATATGCAACTAAAGCGTTAGTGTATGGGTTCCCCGATGATGGGCTATTTGCAATAGGCGATCCAGAAATGTATGTATTGCCTCCAGAAGAACCGGAGCCTGATGTTCCACCAGAACCAGATGCGCCAACAGCAATTGTGTAATCAGTTCCAGCGGTAACAGAAAGACCAGTACCAGTCCTAAAACCTCCTGCGCCGCCGCCACCGCCACCAGCACCACCACCACCACCACCACCGCCAACCACTAAATAATCAACCTCTGTAACACCAGTAGGGCAAGTCCAAGTAGACGTAGCGGTAAATGTTTGGACGACTGTGTAGCCTGTGACAGGCCAGATGCCCTGACTCTTAGCAATCATCTGCTCCATCAGTGACCAAACACCTTTAGCGGAGCTTGCGCTTGGAATATTTGCGGGGCCGATTATCCCGCCGTTACCTCTGGGCATGGCGACTCCTAGCTAATATCTTCGTAACTAATAACAATCTCAAGATCACCGCTAGTGCCAGCTAAAGCAGCAATCTTATCGCCTTCTTCCAAGTAAATTTGCGCGTCTTTATCAACTACAACTAATGTTGCGTCAGCGGGAACAACAACTGTTTTTGCAAGGTTGTAACTTGTTGTCGCGCTTGCGTCATACCAAGTCACCGTTGCTTCTGCGTTACTTGACCCGTCAATGTTAGAAATATATATGGCATTGATCTTAAAAACCTTCCCGCTGCCAGACGAGTTAGTAAGAATGTCTGCGCTAGATGTACCAAGAGCAGCACCTACCGTTTTCCCATAAATTGCTGAAACGTTTACTATATTTGGAGCAGCCATGATGTCCTCTTAGCCAAAAACGATTGCCATTGCGATTGCTTTACCCGTAGAAACTCCAGCGGTTCCACTGCTGGCAGAAGTAAGTCTGCCTTGCGCGTCTACCGTAATACTTGCGTTGGTATACGAACCAGCAGATACAGCAGTATTGGCTAGCGATATAGTCCCAGAAGAAGTAATCGTGCCACCTGATAAACCAGTTCCAGCCGTAATTGAAGTGACTGTGCCCGTACCTGCCACCGACGTCCATGAAAGGCCACCAGAGCCATCAGTAACAAGCACTTGCCCATTTGTTCCGTAACCAGCAGGCAAAACAAACTCAGAGTTACCACCAGAACTTGGTGCGCGTAATGTTACGGAATTGGTTGATGTGTCGTACTTAAGTTTTAAGCCTCTACCTGAAGAAGAGGCTTCGTTAATTTCAATCCCGTAGTGCGAATAAATACGGCCACTGTTAGCCAAGTAACCAGTCAAGCCACTCGCTGAAGTTACAAAATAGAGATTCCCAAACGAAGGCCCGTCTGCAAGTAGCTTGCCTGTCGTTCCGTCAAAGGCAGCAATACCACCACTTCTTGCTGATGCAGGGCCAACTACATCACCAGCGCCAGCAGGCGAATCCCAACTTAAAGTGCCAGACCCATTTGTTTTAAGAAACTGCCCACTAGAACCATCAGCACTCGGAAGCGTATAAGTAACGTTAGACGCTAACGTATTGGGAGCCTTGATGCCTATGTAGTTACTTGAGTCAAGATCCGCTAGACGAAGCGCACCTGTAGCACCTAGCTGGACGTTAGAACCGTCCCAAGTAAGGTTTGCAGAAGCACCAAACGCACCAGAAGAATTAAACTGAATCTGAGTGTTTGATCCCGCAGGATTGCCGCCAGCAGCACCCCAAGATAATCCACCAGACCCGTCAGACGTAAGGACATTTCCATTCGTTCCGTACGATGTTGGGAACGTGTAGGTCTGTGTCGAGGTGGATGCAGAACTAGATGGTTGTAGACGTAGCGTCTTTGTGCCTGATCCTGCGTCTGCTGACTGGAGTTCAAGGTATCCAGAAGTCCCTGCTCCCGTATTGGCCGTAACCTGCATATAGCCAACAAAAGAACCCTGTCCGGTGTCTGTGATTGTTGCGGCTGAGTTTTGAAGCAGTTTGCCTGTCGTACCGTCAAACCTTGCAATACGGTTATCTGTTGCGCTACTAGGCCCAGAAACATCACCTGCCGTTAAGGTTGCGAACTCAAGCGCAGAACCACCAGAGTTAACCTTCAGGTATTGATTAGCAGAGCCTAATGCAGTTAACCCAGTGCCTCCGTTAGCTACAGGCAGCGTTCCTGTAACGCCAGTCGTTAAGGGCAATCCCGTGGCGTTAGTCAACGTACCAGACGAAGGTGTGCCTAGCGCACCACCGTTCACAACGACAGCACCAGAAGAACCTACGTTGACCGCTAGAGCAGTCGCTACGTTAGTTCCTAGTCCTGATATGCCCGTAGAAACGGGAAGTCCTGTGGCGTTGGTTAGGGTTCCTGATGTCGGGGTTCCTAACGCACCACCGTTAAGGACAAAGGCTCCGGCAGACCCTACGCTTACACCAAGTGCAGTCGCTACATTTGTGCCTAAGCCAGACACGCCTGTGGATATTGGTAGGCCTGTGACGTTGGTTAACGTACCGGAAGAAGGTGTTCCTAATGCTCCACCTGGGGCTATGTAATCCGTTCCAGCAGAAGCCGCAGTTACGACACCAGAGGTTGCCTTTAAGACACCCGTGGTTGTGGCTGCACGAATGACTTTCCCTGTGCCGCCATCAAAGATCGCTAGCTGAGCGTCTGTCGAAGAAGCAGGGCCAGATACATCACCGCCAGTCGAAAGCGTTGCAAACTCAAGAGCCGTTCCACCTGAGTTAACGCGTAGAACCTGAAGGGCAGCACCTAACGAGTTAAGACCCGTTCCGCCAGACGTAACAGGAATCGCTGTGCCGTTGTAGGTAAGCGAGATATTTCCTGAAGAAGTAATCGCAGCACTTGCAGTCAAGAACGCTGGAGGTGTAATCCCTACCGATGTAACCGTTCCTGCGCCCGTTACCGACCCCCACTTAACACCGCTTGTCTGTGTTGAGTCAGCAATAAGGATCTGCCCATCAGTGCCTACAGGAACGCGAATGTTCGTCGTCCCTGAGTTAGCAATGATGTCGCCTTTTGTCGTCGTTGGAGCCAGAGCATTAAAGGCTGCGTCTTTAGCACTCTGACCAGTACCACCAGCAGAGATCGGAATCGAACCGGTTAACTTGGTTGCAGACAGTGAGGTAATCCACGCAGGGTCGGCATAAGACCCGTTCGTATAGACACCGTTGGTTACTGTTGCTGCGTTGATATTCCAACTACCACTAGCACCAGACCCCGATGTTGTGACAAATGCGCCAGAAGAACCTACTGCTATGCCTAACGCAGTTGCTACGTTCGTTCCCAAACCCGTAACGCCCGATAGAGGCATCCCTGTGGCGTTGGTAAGGGTAATGCTCGATGGTGTTCCCATCGCGCCGTTAAAGGTCGTGAAGGCTCCAGAAGAGCCTACGTTAACGGCTAATGCTGTGGCTACGTTTGAACCTAAGCCAGACACACCCGTTGAGATGGGTAGACCTGTCGCGTTAGTTAAGGTCGCGGCAGAAGGAGTACCAAGGTTAGGGGTTGTCAAGGATGGTGATGTTGCGCGTACAACGTCACCTGTCCCCGTAGAACTGGAAAACGATAAGTTGCCTGCTCCGTCTGTGCCTAAGACTGCGTTAGCAGAACCATCTGCGGAAGGTAAAACAAAGGCCGTATTAGACGAGATAGTCGCAGGAGCACGAAGTTCTATGTAGTTAGAGCCGTTATCAGCATCCTCGCCAAACCTTACTCGGCCTGCATTAGCCGTGACACCTGAGACCGTAAGGACATCGTTCGTTGTGAAGGTATCGCCATCGAGTCCAGCCTGTTGATTCTTAAGCTGACTCATCAACTCCCGAATAGCGTTGTTGATGTTACTAGGCGCACAACCCTCGGCAATGTCAATACCGTCGATGTCGGTATTATTGCCTGGAGTTGAGGAAAACTCAGAGATCTTTGTCTTTGCCATGTTTACTCCATCAACTCTTTCGGCTGCTGCGTCTGGTAAAGCATATTGAGCAATCCTTGATACGGGATATTCGGGGCTGCTGATCTAGCACCTAACAAGCCACGTTGTAATTGTCCCACGCCATAGGCTGCTTCTCCAACAATTCTAGGCGAAGACGCAAGCGCAGTACCCGCAGCCAAAGGAATCCCTCCGGCCATAAAGCCCATGCCGCTAGTAATCGGTGCAGTCGCTCGTTGAATGCCTCTTGGCGTTAAGTCTGACATAGCCTGTCCAGCAAGCGCAGGCATCAATTGCCTACCACCTTGCTGCTCTAACTGTCTTGCAAGCCTCAGTCGTTCGCCGTAATTAGTGTTTACGTTGTTTCTCATCAGGCTTTGTAACTTGCGTATCGCGGTGTCAGCAGAGGCTTTCTGACCTAAAGACAACGCACGTTCAATCTCACGGATAAGATCGCTTTGATCCGTGTATTGCTTCATTACCTTAGCGTAGGTTGGAGCCTGCTTGGTTATCTCGCTCTTTATTGCGTTGTAAACCTCTCCGACCGCAGTCCTTGCTGTTTTAGCCTCAAACGGAATACCCTCTAGTACATCACCAACTTTCTGTTTAAGAGCATCCAAACCTTCTGGTGTATGGTATTCAGCAGGGTCTAAAGCCTTCCATTCTTCAATGTAAGTCTGTGCTTTGCCTAATTGATTGGCAGCAGCCTCGTTCTTAACTTGACCCTTGTACATCACTTTGCCCATAGCATTGCTAACCGCGTTATCAATGCCTGTAAAGTCAAGGACTGTCTTGTCGTTTCTGATGTTGACCATGCCAGAGCGATACTCTGCTTGCTTGGCCTGTTGAATATCAGACAGGTTTTGCTTGGCAATATCGAGAACTTCAGTTGCTCCAACCTTGCCCCGCAGATTCTCTGTAAAAGACTTAGCTTGCTGCCCTCCTGCTTTGCCAGCCTCAAACGCCTGCTGGATTGCCTCCGTTCCTACGCCAGTCGTAGACCCAAGGACTGCTTTTGTACCTCTTCCAGCAGCCCCAGTACCGGCAGCAATGGTTCTTCCTGTGGCTACTAGCGGGTCTGTTGCGTAGGCCGCTTTAGCGAGCGTTGCGGACACGCCACCGGCTTTAGGGGCAACCATTGCTCCACCAGTAAGAACCGTGGATATATCCGCGAGGACTCCAGCAGGATCGGTAGCAATGGCTTTCTTTGCGCCTTCTACACTGCCGTAACGCTCGGTGTAAAACTGACCTACTTTGTTTGCAAGTTCCCTAGAGGCTTTATCCTCGCCAATGGCTCGAACCATACCTTCGGGGAGGATGTTTTGCAGAATGCCCGCGCCAAGATCAATGACTGTTTTAGCTGTCTGGATTGGGCTTGTAACGGCTTCAACAACACCGCCAATGACGTTCCCTAAAGACTTGGGAAAGTTGGTAATCGCGCCTTCTACAACCTGTCCGGCAGATAATGGCTTTTGCTCAGGCTTTTGGCTTGAAACAAGGTCTTGATCCCACCAGTTAGCCATGATTAACGCCTCTTAGTAAGTATTTGGCCTTCAGGGTTCATATACACAGAACCAACAGGCAACCGGTCATATTCCGCCTTAGAGTTGACCTTGATCGGTGCTTGTTCATTACCTACTGGTGCTTGCGGCATGACATTTGGCCTTAATGCTTCAATTGCCGATCTGCTATATCCCTGTGCCAAAGCAGCTTCAGACATCTTCTTGAACGCACCTTCTGCCACTTCAGCTTGCCTTTGAAGATTTGCTTTGATCTGCGTTGGAGACATCCCAGGCGTAACCATTGCTGACTCAAAAGCAGAAGCCTCGGTTCTGGTAAGCGCGGAACCAAACAATTGATTCCTAATCTGGTTTGCAAAAAGATCGTATTGTTGCCACCACTGACCGAAATCTTTCTTAGCCGGATCATCAGAACGTAAGGCAAGCATAATCGCACCTCTGCCTAAAGCGTCCATGCGATAGCCGCCGTAATTGTCCTGGAAGTTATTAGACAGACTTCTTAAGTTGACTGCGTTTTCTGATTTGCTAGCGAGATCGTTAAGAACCGGCCCAGGCAAAGGCTTGCCATCTTGGGCCTGAAGTTGCTTTTGCTTTGCTTCGTCTATTCTTAATTGAACGAGTTGATTACTTAATCCAGTTGTTGCTGCGCGATCCTGCCTTGATTCTTCACGCTGCATCGCTTGCGAGTTCATGCTCGTCAAACGCTCCATCGCTTTGTTAAGCGCATCTTCGTCCATGTTTGCAAAACTGCGCTGCAATTGCGAAGCAAACGGAAGAATTGAAGGATGGATAACGCCGCCTTGTATCAGAGGAGTAAACGGATTCTCATTGGTTCCAGTTTGTTGCGTTGGAGCCATAACCGTTTGAGTGTTTCCTTGGAAATCAGTAACAACCAAAGACTCACCTTTCTTGATGCTAGTTACAGTAGGCTTGCCAGCAACTGCGCGGAAGCTGCCGTCTGGCATCCGTTCATAAATGATGCCTCCAGCCTCTTTGGTCTCAGGCTGCATTGCGCCTTGTATGGTTTTGGCAGCAGTTAATGCCTTGTCGATTGGAACACCCTTAGAAACGGCGGCTGACAGCAAACGCTCGACATCAAGTCGTGGCATACCGTAAGTTTTTTGTTCCTCATAAGGCTCAGAAACGCCCATCGCTTCAAGGTCAGGAGAAAACCGTTGCTGAGATGTGACGGGCCTTACTATGCCAGCCCTTAGAACCTCTGGAAGATTTGCCTCGGCCCGCATCTGCTTCTGCATTTGTTGCAGTTGTAGCCCTGTTACACGATCTTGCACTGCTTGCTGCATAGCACCACGGTAGGCTTGCTGTCCAGACATCAAACCCTGACCGATGATCTGCCCGATGTTCTGGCGTTGTGCAGAAGGCCCAGAAGCCATAAGTAAACCGATACCCGTCCCTAATAGACCTTGACGCTGCGCTTCTTGACGAAGCCTTTCTGCGTCGTCTGCTCCCATGAGTTGCCCCATGTAAGACGGTTGACTTCCAAACAATCGAGCTAAGTATTCGTCCATCTTGCCCTCACAACAGAGAGATGCGCTTGCGTTGCACTGGCTGAGCGAGCAACGAGTTGAAATCTACACCCTGCGGGACTTGTCCGCGCTTGATGCCTGGAGGAGGTGGTGCTTGCGGGGCTGATTGCTGCATCATATTCATGCCTTGCATACCCATACGCATAGCTGTAGGCGATCCAGAGGAAAAAGCCATTTTAGCTAACGGGCCACCAGCACCCGCATAAGTCGCAGAACCACCTGTAGACATAAGCCCAGGTAAACCAAACTCACCTGTCTGCGCTGCAAGCATTGCTGCTTGCTGTGAACCCATTGTCATCCCAGGTAAAGAACCGTAGGCAGTCGCTAGAAATGGATTAGCAGTACCAGCGGCAGCGGCAGCAGTTCCAGCAGAAGCGGCAGCCTGAGAGGCGGCAGCAGCAGTAGCCATCTCAGCAGCAGTAGCGGCAGCAGCGGCTTCGGCTGCACCAGCAGCAGCGGTAGAACCAATAACCTCGGCAGCAATAAGAGGTTCTACGCCACTCACGACAGCAATGCCTTTCCTGCGAGTGCTGCGCCAAGTACGCCTGCAAGCGGGTTAGAGTAACTAGGCGCAACCGTCTGCATCCCTTGTGGCGCAC
>Ga0208147_1000759_pt1 | contig 10886 bp, 9 predicted proteins | sample DEB3_08_DNA_FD_184520 | JGI IMG/M metagenome (GOLD analysis project Ga0208147, IMG submission 184520) | Aqueous microbial communities from the Delaware River and Bay under freshwater to marine salinity gradient to study organic matter... | ecosystem: Environmental > Aquatic > Marine > Coastal ... | reverse complement strand
GCATCGAGCGCAGTACGTCACCTCATTGATGGCTGGGGTGCTACTCCACTGGCTGAAATCAGCCCCGAGCCCTACACCGACTTCGCCACAATCCGTCCCCACGTACGACTTGGAGAGTCTGGAGAGCGCAACATCGTGTGGCCAACGGTCACCCTCTGGCATGTCAGCGGAGCTGGTGGTGACGTGATCCTGTCCCTAGGACCCGAACCCAGTCTGCAATGGAAGCGGTTCGCTGGCGACATGTTGAGCATTGCAGAACACTTCGGATCAACGCTGTTTCTCACTCTTGGAGCGTTACTGGCAGACGTCGCACACCGACGTCCGGTGCAACTCATCGGCACTGCAACCGACGCCGACCTCATCGAGCGATACAACTTGCGACGTTCACGCTACGAGGGTCCGACCGGCATCATCGGAGTTCTTCATGATGTTTTCTCTCGCGCTGCTCTTCCTTCCGCATCGCTCTGGGCGGCCGTTCCTGCGTACGCCTCACAGGTGCCTTCCCCGAAGGCATCGCTTGCATTGATGCGACGTACGTGCGAAATCATCGGTACTCCTGCTCCAGTTGGTGCCGTAATGCATCTGGTAGAACACTACGAAGAACAGGTGAACACCCTGGTGAATGAAGACGACGATTTGGTGGAGTACGTCGATCGACTGGAAACCGCCACCGATTCGGGGATGATGCTGAGTGATGAGGTTACTGACGATCAATTGCAGTTTGACTTCGCCGAAGAAGCATCGGACGCTCAGGCCGCAGAACTGGTCGACGAAGTTGAACGGTTCCTCCGCGAACAAAACTCCGACTGAATCTTTACCTCTGGTTCTCCGCAGAGCTGCTCCACATTGGTATACGTGGAACATCGAACGACGCAATTAACCGCTCTCCGTTGATTGCAGCGAACGACTGGTAAGCCATACGTTTTCACTGCTGCTGAGTAGACAAGCGCTCATCGACTGCCGCCGCAAGCAGCACGTCGTGAAGACGTCGTTGACGGTCCTCTCCGACAACTTTGCTGCCGTCACGCTCACGCAGATAGAACGTGTCAACCACGTTGTCCCCCAGGGTTGCAATACGAGCATGTCGAATATCCAGCTGCTCGTGCATGAACACCCGAGTAATGTCACGCAAGAGACCGACGCGGTCCGGTGCATGCACTTCCACCACGGTGGCGTTCGACGACGCCCCACTGTGGAACAACACCGCTGGTGGCTGTGGTCCGCTTGCCGATTCCTGTCTTCGGCGCGAATACGTCGTTGCGCGTTCGGCAAGTCGCAAGTCGAGATCTATCTCACCATCAAATGCAAGATTGATGTCACGACGTACGTCAGACCAACCAGCCAATGGCTCGGTTCGAACGTGGAACCTGGAGGCTGCCATTCCCTGTTCGTCACTGTGTGCTTCGGCACTAAGGATGTCCAGACCATGCACTGCCAAAACGCCCGCAACCGAGGTAAAGAGTCCCGGTTGATCGGGACACACCACGGTGATCACGTTGTCTCGGGCGTTGACATGACGAACGCCTTTCGCCATGATCTCTAACGTTGCAGCATCAGGGAACAATCGCCATGTCGTTGCATCCACTTGGTTCCCGGCCAAGACAAGTTCCGTTCGATCCACCAAGGTTCTCACTAGTTCAGCTTTCCAAGCTCCCCACGCCGTTGGCCCAGTGGCGAGCGCATCTGCCCGAGTGAGTGCATACAACAACTGGAGCGTCATCGAATTCTCCACGCGTTCCGCGACGTATGCAATGGTCGCAGCATCCGAAACGTCTCGTCGGGTTGCAACATCGGGAAGCAACAAGTGATGCTCAATCATCTTGCTGACGACACGAACATCCTCGGTGTTCAAGCCCATTCGCGGACCAATCTCCGCGAAAAGTGTGAGTCCTGCATCGGTGTGATCCCCCGGATAGCCCTTTCCCAAATCGTGAAACAATGCAGCAATTACGAGCAGGTCTGGACGTGAAACGTGGTCAGCGAATGACGCCGCGTTGGCAGCTGTTTGCCATAGGTGGCGATCCACGGTGAAACGATGAAAAGCATTTCGTTGCGGCTTGCAGCGCACCGGACTCCACTCTGGCAGCACGCAGCTCACCAAGTCTCGTTGTTCGAGGGCTTCCCAAACTGGAATCGCGCGTTCCCCTTCGAGTAGCAACGCGACAAGATCATCACTGGCACCAACTGGCCATGGTGATGGCCATGTCCGTGAGAAACGTCCGAGTCGGTCGAGTGAGTCTCTGTCAATCCAGCGCTGTGTTCGCGCTGCGGCGGTAGCGACACGTAGCACCAAGGTTGGGTCGGTTGCCGGATCGGCATCGTCGGCGAGATGAATCTCACCGTGTACGAGCGCAACCCCAGGGGCCAACGGAACGGCACGTGGTGATCGGTCGACCGGCGGATCGAGTCGTGCCCAGGTCTCGTTGGAGATCCACATCACTCGTCGCGCGACCATAGCCAGATCTGACATCAGTTCGTCATCGCTCGAGTAGCCAGCCTCGCTGGCAACCCCACGTTGATCTTGCAGATGCAATACATCGCCAGGGCGCCCAGTTGTACGGTGCAACGCAGTTCGTACTCGCAACAACGTGTCGTTGCAGTCCTCCAGAACCTGCTGATCCGCATCACTGACGCCGAGTCCAACTGCATTCGCCCACCGCATCGCGTGAATGTCCCGTAGTCCCCCGAGACCATCCTTGAGATCAGGCTCCAAGAGATATGCGACTTCGCCGGCGCTCGCATGACGCTGCAGCACTCGCGCATGGAGCTCGCCGAGCCACGTGCCACGTTGCTTGCGCAATCTGGCGTGACACCTCTCAATGATCTGGTTACCGAACTCTTCGTTACCAGCCACCACCCGTGCCGTCACCAGAGCGGTTGCAGAATCAAGGTCGGTACGAATCATCGAATACATCTCTCTCGGTGTTCGTACCGCGTGTCCAACTTTGCGCCCAGCGTCCCACAGTGGATACCACAGCGCCATTACAAAGGCTTGATCAATGCTCCGTTTTTGATGGACGAGCACAAGGTCTAGGTCGCTGAATGGCGCTAGTTCTCGACGCCCATACCCGCCTACAGCAAGTAACGCCATTGCTCCACGTGGCCGGAACTTCACGGTTGCCGTGTCGAAAAGTACACGAAGTTTGACATCGGTATCGTCGGCGAGTTGCTGCCACGCACGACGGGGCGTGGCAGCGGTGGTCACCGCTACCTGATTTCCACGCGGAGTCGCTTGTTTCCCTTGCCTTTGCTCTCCGTTTTCACCACTCGAAAGTTACCAACCTCTTTGGTGGAGCGTACGTGCGTTCCACCATCTGCTTGTTTATCGAGCCCAACGATGTCCACCACACGAATCTCACTGACCTGCTCGGGAATGAGTGACACCTTGGTGCGGATGAGATCGGCATCTTGCAGTGCTGTGTCTCGGGGCAAGAAGGACACCTCAATGGGATAGTCGTGGGTGATCGCTTCATTCACCAATTGCTCCACTCGCGACGCAAATCCCTCGGGTAGTGGATCGAACTCGAAGTCCATTCGTGCAGAGAGCGGCTCCATGTTGCCCCCTGTTACTGGCACACCCCACTCATTCCAGATGACACCACACAAGATGTGCATTGCGGTGTGCGTGCGCATCAACTGATGTCGGCGACTCCAATCCACTTCGCCGCGTAACACGGTACCGACCAACGGCAGATCACTCGACGAATCAGCAGACAATGTGTGCCAGACCGTTTCCCCATCCTTGCGGACATCGACGACGGGGCGTCCGCCAAGCGTTCCGACATCATGTGGTTGTCCTCCACCTGTGGCATAGAACGCGGTGCGATCAAGCGCCACGGCATCATCTCGGCAGGCAACTACCGTTGCTTCGAACGACGCGAGGTACGCGTCGCGAAGGTAGAGCGGTTCGGTCATTTTAAGTAGAACAGTGTACGATTCAATTCTATGAGTCCTGATCAAGTTGCTCAGATAAGAGGTCTATCCGAGGTAGTAGACCCGCACCTTTCGCATCGAAAAGATCAGGAGGCTCTCTGCCTTGAACGTTCGCAAGGACTCGCCACTCCTTTGAAAAGTATTCTTACCATCGAACTCAACATTACGGAGTTGTGCAACCGAAAATGTGTATTTTGTCCTCGAGTAGACCCAAGCATCTATCCGAACCAAAATCTGAACATGGATCTTGCAATCATTCAGCGCTTGGTAGCGGACGTTAAGCGCCTCGGGATATATCCGAGATTTTCGTTTTCTGGTTTTGGGGAACCAATTCTAAACAAGCAACTTCCAAAATTTATTTCTTACATCCGTAGCGAACTTCCAGATCATACTATCGAAATCAACACAAATGGTGACCGCCTCAACGTTGAGAAGGTGCGGAACCTTTTCGCAGCAGGCCTCACTTACCTCTACATTAATCTTTACGATGGTCAAGAACAGGCGGCCGGATTTCACCAATTGATGTCCGAGTCGGGTATCAATCGTGCACGTTACGAGTTACGTCCCCACTGGGTAGGTGCCGAAGGCGATTACGGACTCACACTTAACAATCGGTCCGGAGCAGTAAATTCTCCCACTATCAATCTTCTCCCACTGAGAGAAAAATTGGAGCGCAGATGCCACTACCCCTTCTACAAGATGCTGCTTGACTGGAATGGTGATGTTTTGTTTTGTTCCAATGACTGGGGGAGACAAATCATAATTGGAAACCTTTCAAAGCTATCACTTGAAGACATTTGGTTGAGCGAGCGTTTCGTCGCTATCAGAGAGCGACTAGTCAACGGAGACAGAACACAGTCACCGTGCAACACATGCAACGTAAATGGGACGATTACAGGATCCGATTCGGTGAAGGTCTTACTTAGGCACTATGTCCAAACTGAGAAAATGAGAAGAGACCAAGTACCTAGCGACATCCATCTTGACTTCTAGATGTTGCGGTTTAAAAGCTAGGAATCAGTAGTCGTCCATGCCGTGATCGTGGTCGTGACCACCCGCGGCTGGCTCCTCTGGCTTGTCGGCGATGACCGCCTCGGTCGTGAGGAACAACGCCGCAATTGATGCAGCGTTCTGTAGAGCCGAACGCGTCACCTTGGCGGCATCAATGACGCCGATCTTTACGAGGTCTTCGTACTCGCCGGTTGCAGCGTTGAGACCTTCAGCGCCCTTCAGGCCCTTCACCTTCTCCACCACCACGCCGCCTTCGAGGCCGGCGTTTTTGGCGATCTGCTTCAACGGCGCCTCGAGTGACTTGGCCACCATGCGTGCGCCGGTGGCTTCGTCACCAGACATTCCCTCCACTGCTTTCAAGACTGCAGCTTGCGAGCGCAGGAGAGCCACGCCGCCGCCCGGAACGACGCCTTCTTCGATGGCAGCTTTCGTGGTGCTTACTGCATCTTCGATGCGGTGTTTCTTTTCCTTGAGCTCCACTTCGGTTGCAGCGCCGACCTTCAGCACCGCTACACCGCCCGACAACTTGGCGAGACGTTCTTGGAGCTTCTCGCGGTCGTAGTCGCTGTCGGTGTTGTCGATCTCGTTCTTGATCTGGTTGATGCGACCGTTGATGTCGGCTTCGTCGCCGGCACCTTCGATGATGGTCGTTTCGTCCTTGGTCACCACCACTTTCTTGGCGCGACCCAACAGATCGAGGGTGACGTTTTCCAACTTGAGTCCGACCTCCTCGCTGATCACCTGACCGCGAGTAAGAATCGCCATGTCTTGCAACATCGCTTTTCGGCGGTCGCCAAAGCCCGGGGCCTTGATGGCCACACTCTTGAAGGTGCCCCGAATCTTGTTGACTACCAGCGTTGCGAGCGCTTCACCCTCGACGTCTTCGGCGATGATGATGAGTTGCTTGCCTGCCTGCATCACCTTCTCGAGCACCGGCAACATGTCGCGAATTGCAGAAATCTTGGTGCCGAGGAACAAGATGTATGGATCCTCGACCACCGCCTCCATTCGGTCGGTGTCGGTCACGAAGTACGGCGAAATGTAGCCCTTGTCGAAGCGCATACCTTCGACGAGATCCATCTCGATCCCGAAGGTCTGACTTTCCTCCACGGTGATGACTCCGTCTTTGCCAACCTTGTCGATTGCTTCGGAAATTTCGGTACCAATCTCCGTATCAGCAGCGGAAATTGCAGCCACTTGGGCGATCTGCGACTTGCTGTCGACTTCCTTGGCGAGTGACTTGATGCTGGCAACGGCTGCCTCGACCGCCTTTTCGATGCCACGCTTCAGGCTCATGGGGTTGGCACCAGCAGCAACGTTGCGCAAACCTTCGTGCACCATGGCCCACGCGAGTACAGTGGCGGTGGTGGTGCCGTCACCGGCAACGTCGTCGGTTTTCTTGGCAACTTCCTTCACCAGTTCGGCGCCGATGCGCTCGTAGGGGTCCTCGAGGTCGATTTCCTTGGCGATCGACACTCCGTCGTTGGTAATCGTGGGTGCGCCCCACTTCTTGTCCAGCACGACGTTGCGGCCCTTGGGTCCAAGTGTCACGCGAACGGCGTCCGCCAACTGGTTCATCCCCGCTTCGAGTCCGCGGCGGGCTGCTTCGTCAAACAGAATGATCTTGGGCATCAGCGTCTCCTAGAGAATGGGTGGGTAATGCTGTTGCCTTTGGGTTCCAAAGGCGTTAGCACTCTACCGACGGGACTGCTAACCAACTACACGATGGGTCGGAGTACCACGTCGGTCCGTGTATCGGTAGCGCCCTGCTTGGCAAGCCATTGCAGGAACTCATCCAAACCCTCGGTTCCCTGGCACGCCACCATGATCTTCACGTCAGGGACGCCGGTCACATGGGCCGCCCACACCACATCACTGCGGCGCCGCAGGGCTTCGTCAAACTTGGGAGTGGTGGTGATGCGAGCATCCACGATGGCGCTGAGGGAGCGGCCGAGCGTTCGCTGGTCCACCACGGTGGTGAAGCGGGTGATTACCCCGCGACGCATGAGTCGCCGGACGCGGTCGGCAGCAGCGTTAGCAGACAGTCTCACGCGGTCACCCAGCATTTGCCATGGGATTCGGGCGTCCTGTTTAAGAATCGCGAGAATTTCTCGGTCAGTTTGGTCTAGATCTGCTGTTTCCGAAGCCATATTGGTATTGTACGGCGTTTTTCTGCGGTTTTCGCAGTTGTCCACTGGCCATACTCAAAGCATGATTTCGCTCGTGCCAATGACCAATACGTCATCTACTGCAGTTGACCGTATTGGCGCCTCTCCGGTCACCTTGATTTCAAACTATTTCACCGGACACGTGCCTCCCACGCCATTGCTGGCCAACTCCGAAGCGGACTCCTGCCCCAGCGCTACTCACGCATTACTCCACTTCGCCGACGACATCGGTCGAGCCGTGGGATACGACCGCGAACAGAACGGCGCACTGATTCAAGACATCTTTCCTGTACGCACACGTGAGCATCATCAGGTGTCGACATCGTCGAAGGTGATGCTCGGTTCACACACGGAGACCGCATTTCACCCACACAAACCCCGCTATGTGGTGTTGCTGTGCTTGCGAGGCGATCCGCAAGCGGCAACCACCTATGCCGACGTCAACGACATCGTCATGCACTTGTCAGATGAGGTACGAGAGGTGCTGCAGTCCCACGAGTTCGTCACCACAATCGACCCAAGCTTCATGACCAACGGTGAGCCCGATGCAACGATCCCCATCACGCCACTCACAGCGACACGCGGTGGCTGGATCTTGGTATATGACGAGTTGTTGATGTCCGGCACCACAACGCGTGCTTCTCGAGCACTCGCTGAGCTACACCATGCCGTAAAGGTCTGCACTCAACACGTGGTATTGCGGCAGGGAGACTTGCTCGTCGTTGACAACGACCGTGCCGTACACGGTCGCACTCCGTTTACGCCACGCTACGACGGCACCGACCGCTGGCTGAAGCGATCACTCGTCGTTCGTTCATTGCCAGAGGGTGATGTCGTGGGTCGGGTTATCCAAACGCAGAAAATCCGCCATCAGGTCGGTTAATGGATCGTTCAATGTCTTTCAGATTGCTATCGTAGAAGCCAAGTTCGTCGTCTACCAGTTGCGCTGCAATTTCTTTGCAGAAGTACTCGTCTGCTTTGATCGGCTCTCCGATTTGACTCACAAAGTCAATCGTTTCCTGACAGCTATTGCTTCTAAGAACACACTTTGAACTATCAAAACGAGACTGAACGTCGGGGGCCTGTAAGTACCTTGGCATGATCACTCGCTTCCCCAGGAATACTGCATCTATCGCGATACTTGACTCAATCTCAATCAAGACGTCACACTGCTCAATTAGTCGTATTGAGTCAACATCTCGCGAAAAGAACACGACAGAATCATTGGTCGCTAATTTGCTGCGTTCATCGTCCTCCAACGAGGAAGAGCCTTGTCGAGGATGTTCCCGAATCCAAAGCTTAAGTTCCGGAATACTTGCAAGCTTATAGAGCAAACCAATAGTTTCTCGACGATTTATGGAGTTATTCCACTTTGGTAAGAAGAACAGAACCTTTGTCCTGGAGTTGTTGACCTTGCTACTATTTCGCCTCGAGTCTCTCGAATAAAGACGCGCGATCCACTGTGGAGAGAATCTTGCTGATCCCCATACTTTGATGTTCAATCCACTCATTGTGGTCAAGTCGGTCAAGAATCTCCGATCTGACTCGTGAGCGACCACATAGGCGGCAAAGCTGTCTCGATTCTGAAACGGCAGAAATCCATCATTCTGCAAAGCAACCTCCTGCGCATGTCTACTTCCAATTGAGGACTGCTTCAGCGAGTGTCCGTGTGGGAGGGCAACCACGGGAATTCCCAAATGCCGAGCGGCATGTTGTAGCTGAATCGAGAATTGTCCGATCCAGAAAGTGCGAATCGTCTTGAGAAGTGAATGCCTGGATTCTTGAATCCCGTCCCCCCATTCAAGAACTATCAGACTGAAGTTCCGACGACTTAGCCGACGAACAAGTACTGGTCGACAGTACCGAAGTCGAAGAATCCGGTCAATAAACTTCAGGGAACTAGAGGAAATGAATCTCGAAACGACACTAACATTTTCGAATTCTTCAATATGTTTCAGGCGATCCAACATCTGCGGCGTGGGATACGAAGTCACCCATACTTCAATCTCTTGCCCGCGTTCAGCTGATCGATAAATTGCTGCCACAAGGTGGTCTGTGTCGGGTTCTGACTGTACGACCACTAGCCATCTACTCACAACCCAACCATATACTGCCGGCCTCCAGGTCAACCGCGAGTGCTGTGAGTCATTAGGTCGCGCTCCGCAAACCACAGATTCGCGTACTCACACTCGCGATAGGAGTCAAAGTATGGTCCACCGAGTGTGTAGTGAATCAACTTGGGTGTGGTGGGCATCGTCATCTCACCAACCAGATAGTTCCAAGTAGTTGGCAATCCGCCGATTTCGTCATCGTTCAATAGCCACTTGAACTGGTGAAGGAACAATCCAGATTCTTGCGCAACCACCTCCGGGGTGAGGATCGCACATGACGCGTTGTTGAACATCATCACACTCGACCAATTCTTCTTCTCGTACTTGGTTTGAATGGCGCCGAGAAATTTCACGTCATCTCGTGCAACGTAGTCATGCTTCACGCACATAACCGCATAGTCCGCATCACGCATCGACCACAGTTCAGCGATATCGCCAGTCATCAACATGTCACAGTCCATGAAGATTGACCAACCGGAGTAGTCACTGAGATACGGCACCAAGAACCGCGTGAATGAAAAGTCGGTCGACTCAATCGACGATCGCTCGCGAGAGTAGAAACTCTTCATGTGTTGCCTCGCCAATGGCGTGATCGATACGGGTTGCGACGCATTACGCAAAATAGAGTGGGACAACACGTGGTATGCCACCGTCTCGTTCTCGTCGTAGCCGATGAAGACGCGAATCATGACCTAGTAGGTAGTTGGCTGTGGGCCACTCACCGCGACGGCTTGGCGAATCAGCAACAACTGTTCTAACAACGACTCCATGCGGTGTAGTGGAATCATGTTTGGCCCGTCGCTGGGTGCTGTATTGGGGTCGGGATGAGTTTCCATGAAGAGACCATCCACCCCAACCGCAACCGCTGCGCGGGCCAGAGCACCCGCGTACTCGCGTTGTCCGCCCGATGATGTGCCCTGTCCGCCTGGTAGCTGTACCGAATGCGTGACGTCAAAGATCACCGGCGCAGAACTTGCTCGAAGTTGTGGCAGGCCGCGATAGTCAACCACGAGTGTGTTGTAGCCAAAGGAAGTTCCGCGTTCGGTGACCAGGACGTTGCATGCTCCCCCGCTACGCAGTTTTTCCACCACATTCTTCATATCCCATGGGGCCAGGAACTGCCCTTTCTTTACGTTGATTGCCTTTCCAGTGGCAGCAGCTGCCATCAATAAATCGGTTTGGCGACAGAGGAACGCTGGAATCTGCAACACATCTACGTGTTTGGCAGCAACTTCCGCGTCTCCGCTCTCATGAATGTCGGTGAGCAGGGGTAATCCAAACGTTGTACCGATGTTGCTCAACATCGACAATCCTTCATCGCGTCCTGGTCCGCGAAATCCCGATACAGACGTACGGTTTGCCTTGTCGTAGCTGGCCTTGAAGACGTACGAGACACCAAGCTTCCCGCAAATTTCCTTCATCGTTCCCGCAACATGTTCAGCTACGGCTACTGACTCGATAACACATGGTCCGGCAATCAGTACGAGTGGTTGCCCCTCACCACAGACAATCCCCTTGCCCAACTGGGTGAGCAGCGGCGCGGTGCCAGAAGGAGCAGCCAAGGACGATGTCACGACAACCCCGCTTGAATCAAATCATGCATACGCAACATGCCAACGAGATTCTCGTCGTCGATCACCGGTAACACGGTGATTGTCTTCTT
>Ga0208147_1000758_pt1 | contig 10887 bp, 21 predicted proteins | sample DEB3_08_DNA_FD_184520 | JGI IMG/M metagenome (GOLD analysis project Ga0208147, IMG submission 184520) | Aqueous microbial communities from the Delaware River and Bay under freshwater to marine salinity gradient to study organic matter... | ecosystem: Environmental > Aquatic > Marine > Coastal ... | reverse complement strand
TGAGGCGTATCGTTTCATATAGGTATACAATAGTCAAGCAAAAATAACACCGAAATAATACATTTCACTAGGGGGCCGGATATGCTGGTGGTCAAGGTGCCGAGGGCAGAGAAATCGTCGTTTTGCCTGATCGTTATCGGGGAAGACTATTGCTTGGAAGCACTAGGGGCGCAGATGCCGCCCAGAATGGATATAGCGGAAGAGCTTGAACGAATCGCCGAAAGGCTTAGGACAGAACCGAGCTAAAGAAAGCGCCTTCAGAGGCGATTATAGCGCCCACGACAAGGCCGGTGACGGAGTGGCTAACGGCTCCAGCAAGATTGCTTTTTTCATTGCACCCTCCTGTATTTCTCCAAAATCGCGTCGATTGCCTCCCTGACATCGGGCGGAGCCCGGCTGATGGCTTGGTTGTAATCCTCGCTCGCGACCATTGGGCCTATCCCGTCAATAAGCCAAGTAGTTGAAACCCCACAGACCTTGGCTATTTCCACTGCCGTGTCGTATGAGGGCAGGGAGGTGCCATTCAGAAGCCGCCCGAGGAACGGGGCCTCAAAAGAAAACCGTTTGGCCGCAGATCGCTGGCTTCCGAGCTTCTTCCCGTTCGGCCCTATACCGTAAATCCCGGCGTAAACCAGGGCTTCCGCAAACCTCCCAGCGAATCCGTTTCCCCTTGATTTTGTCATAGGCGCATTGTGCCAGAATTTGTGTATGATTTGGGTATTCATTTGGCTTGACTACTGTAACCTGATATGAAACAATCACGACCTATGTATAAATTCAATCCGAAGAATCCGTTGCATAGGGCGATTGAGTCCGCCGGGTCGCAGGCGAAGTTGGCCCGAGCCGTCGGGTGCAGTCGATGCTTCGTGAACAAGTGGGTGAGTAAAAACAAGGTTCCTACCGAGTGGTGCAAAAAGGTAGAGGTAGCAACCGGGGTTACTCGGGTTGAGCTTCGACCAGACATATTTGACTAATACATAAGGCTGAACGGCCTGGATTCAAGGCAGCACGAAGCATTTTAGGCAGCAGATTTTGCTGCCGAGGGGAAATAGGCATCGGAGCCGCGCACCGCCACCTATTAGGAATAGAGCAGTAAACAATAAACAGGATCAAAGATGGCAAGAGCTAGAAACATTAAGCCTTCGTTATTCAAAAACGAGATTCTTGGTGAGGCCGATTTGGTCCTTACGGTTCTGTTTCAAGGGCTTTGGTGCCTGGCGGATAGGGAAGGGAGACTGGAAGATCGCCCAAAGCGAATCAAAGCTGAGATTTTTCCATACCGTGAACTACCAGACATTAACGGTTACTTAACGGAGCTTGAACGACTGGGTTTTATCCGACGTTATGTGGTTGGTGAAATACCGATTATTCAGGTAATCAACTTTCTCAAGCATCAATCTCCGCACAAAACAGAGAAGCCAAGTGAGCTTCCGAAATACAGAGAAAATTCAGATAGTTGTCCAATAACGGATATTGAACCGTTAAACCACCAAAGCAAGACGGTTAAAGAATCCCTGATTCCTGATTCCCTTAACCTGATTCCTGATTCAAAAAGGGGGGCGCGATTCGTTAAGCCAACTTTTGACGAACTCGTGGCCGAATTTCAAAACCGGGTACATGACCCGACCATCCAAGCGCAGAAGTTCCTGAGTCACTACGAGTCAAACGGATGGCGCGTAGGCAAGAACCCGATGAAATCATGGACTCACGCCGTAACCAACTGGATAACACGGAGTCAAGAAAATGCAATCAGTGGGCGAACTTATCAAACCAAGTCTGAACGAGCAGACGAAGCCGCAAGGAACGCGCTCCTACGCGCACAGCCTTGAGGTCTTTGTCTACATTTGGCGGGGATTGCAGGCCGCAAGGTTCATTGCCAAGGACGAAGTGGTTGACGGGACGGATTACAAGTATTGGCGGGAGATGCTCAAGGACGTTGACAACGAGGGACTGCTTCGCGGCCTGAGGGGGACTGAGGGATTTACTGGTTACATGACCTGGAGCGCGTTTCGAGAGTTATGCGCCCCGGAGAAAAACGACCGGAGCCATAAACAGTTTTTACCTCCACCACTGACAAAAACCATGACCGTGGACCAGAGAAGGGCGGCTTGCAGACGGATGAAACTTGAGACTGGAGTTGGGACGTTATGAGAAAAATCAGTCGTAACAGCAGCAGCGGAATAACTGGCGTGTTTCAAAACTCAAGCGGAACCTGGAACGCGCACATAACGATTAACTGGGAGCGGTACAGCCTTGGCGTTTATCCGACGAAAGAGCTTGCTGCGGAGGCAAGGCGAAAGGCGGAGGCTGGGGAGATTGTTCCGCAGAAGGGAAGGATACGCCCTAGCGCAAGGCAGAAAAACAACGTCAGCGGTATTACGGGCGTTAGTTGGCAGACATTCAAAAACAAATGGATGGCGGAAAAGTACATCAATGGCGAGAAAGTTCCGCTTGGCGTGTTTGATAATTTTTTCGATGCCTGCTGCGCCAGAAAGAGCGCGGACAACACGATGAAGTCAGATTCAAGCGTTTATTACCAGCGGTCCAGTATGAACCGCATAGCGATTGATTGGCTGGTTAGGCCCATACCTGGATTTGGTTCTGCGATCACGACTTACGGGGCAAGGGCATGAGAGAAGAATACACAGTTCCAAGCGATATCAAAGAACTTGAGTTCGAGATTTTTCTCAAGGGAATCGAGAACGCCGGAATGGACAAGCATGTTCTTTTTTCCAGGGAACTCTTGCTTACCCGATTCCCTAAGATGGACGCCGCCGCAAGACGGACTCTCTCATGGGTGTTGCCTCAGATAGAGCAGAATTTGCACATACTGACCCGGTATGGAATCAAGACCCAAACCAAGACGATCATTGGGAGTAAGTGATGCCAAAAGCCAACCCGCCCGATCCCAAGATACTACCGTTTGCATCTGAGGTTGCGCGTAAATATCTAAAGGACTGGATTGAACTCGGCTCCAGTTACAAGGTGGCGCAGAAGTATGGAATCCACCAGGGGCATATCTCTCGCGCTAGGACTTCCGCCGAGAAGCACTATCTAGCCGCAATGAGGGACAACGGCCAGATCACCGAAAGAGAGCAGGAGGTTATCAGCGTAACCGAGGAACACAAGCTGAAGCGGCGGGTGAAGGCGCTGGAGCAAGAGGTAAAGGAATTAACCAAGGACAACGCGGAGCAAGAAAACCTGATCTCCCTGTTGAGCAAATCCCCTGAGTCGAAAGTCATCCCGATCAAGATGGCAAAGGGCAATACAAAGAGGCCCAAGGTTGCGGCGACTGCCTTTCTCTCAGACTGCCACTTTGATGAAGTGGTTGATTTTAAGGAGTCCGGCGGGATTAACGAATACGACAGATTCATTGCTGAGAGGCGGCTGGAAGCCTTTGCGGAAAAGACCGTCATGGTCGCTAGGGATTTAATGTCCGGGTTTGAAGTGACCCACCTGGACCTTCCATTCGGCGGGGATATGGTATCAGGGAACATTCACGAAGAACTGGCCCGGAGCAATCACGCCGAAATCATGGACACAGTAGATCACTGGTCCGACAAGCTGGCTCAGATTGTTGTTACCTTGTCAAAGGAATTTCCAACAGTTTTTATCCCCTGTGTAGTTGGAAATCACGGCAGAAATACTAAAAAGCCGAGGCATAAAGGCCGGATTCGGGACAACTACGATTGGTTGATCTATCGAAGGGTGGAGAAGTCTGTTTTAGCTTCTGGAATCAAGAATGTCAGATTTGGAATATCCGACTCCACAGACGTTTTGTGGGAAACCCTTGGGCATAAGTATCTATTGACCCACGGCGATCAAGCCTCAGGCGGGGCTGGGTGGGGCGGGATATTTTCTCCAATCATGAGACTTTACGAAAAGAAACTCAAAGCCTACGCCTCCAGGGGCGAGTCCTTTGACACCCTGATGATGGGCCATTGGCACCAGTTCACCGATGCGGGTCCGGTGATAGTCAACGGATGCTTTCCTGCCGGGTCTGTTGTGCAGACGCTTGGCGGGTTCATGGATATTGAGCGGATCGGTGTTGGCGATGTCGTGCTTTCGCGGGATGGAACCATGCAACACGTCACCCATGTATTCGAAAGACAGTCTAGCGCCGGGCTTGTTCATCACAAAGTACGCGGATTACCAGTGCCGCTAACGGCAACCCCGAATCATTTGATATGGGCGGTTAAGGGCGAAACCAGAGTTGGTCAGGTTGGCGCGAAATGGGACAAGCTGAAAGGCGGTGGCGACGGCCCGCAGTGGATACCGGCTGACTTCATATCCCCCGGAGATTACGTCCATATCCCAAGGCAGATTGGCGCTGACGAGCCTATTACGCCAGATCAAGCGTGGATGTTCGGCCTATATCTTGCAGAAGGGTCCACTTTGCTTGATGGCGGGGCCACGAAAAAACATAACCGAATTGCGCTAACCATGCACGAGCGCGAAATTCCCTTCTTGGAAAGATGGGCCGGGATATTTGAGGCCGCTTATGGGCATCGGCCAAAGGTGTGGTTAAGAAAAAGGAAAAATTACACCGCCGAGGCGGTTGTTTCCCCTGGCCGCGATGTTTGCTTGCGGTTTCGGCAGATGTTCGGACATAGAGCTACCGGCAAGTGCATACCAACGGCGTTTTTTTCCATGAAGCCAGAGATATGTCGGGAAGTAGTTCGTGGCTGGATAGATGGCGATGGACATACTACTAAGAGTGGCGTGACCAGCGCCACAACGGTTTCCAAAGACCTAGCCTACGGAATGTTCAGGCTGGCACTCTCGGCAGGTATGCGGCCATCCATGTCAATGCTGCATAGCGGCGGCGCCAGGAAACATAACTCATACACTATCCATTTCAACAACGGCCAGGAATCCATTGAGGTCGGCGGTGAGCTGTTCTATCGCGTTCATGCCAGGTACAGGGATGCGGCTCTTGTTCCGGTTTATGACCTCGAAGTTAGCGGCGAGCATACCTATCAAGTCGGATTTGTCGGAGTTCACAACTCGCTTAAAGGCTACGACGAATTTGCCCACAACCTGAATTTCAGGGCGGAGCCTCCACAGCAAGCCTTTTGGCTAACAGACCCGGAGAAGGGGAAGATATTTTCTGGGCCACTGTTTGTTGATGATTACAAGAGGGCGTTATGACCGGCGAACACTGGGTAGCTGACAGGGCTCAAATACTCGAAGCCCTGATAGCTCACATTCGGTCAGAGTTTGAAAAGTACGGTTGTGTGACCGTCACTTGTGAGGCTGGGAAAACGCGGTCTGACAGGCAGAGAAGCGCCCTGGAGGTCTACTGTCGGTTGGTTGCCGAGGCGCTGAACGAGAGCGGTATTAGTTACGAAGGACTTTTCAAGCAGGGCTATCGGGTTCCGTGGAACCAGCAGACGGTGAAGGAGAACATCTGGCGTCCTGTACAGATCGCGGTTCTTGGAGTGGAGAGCACGACGAAGCCAAAGACACATCAGTACCCCAAAGTCTTTGACCACATAAACGGCAAATTGGCCGAGCATGGAATTCATGTCGAGTGGCCGGTAAAGAGGAACAAGGCGGATGAAGAAGCTCAAGGTGCTTGACCTTTTCTCTGGAATTGGCGGCTTCTCTCTCGGGCTTGAAAGGACTGGTGGATTTGAAACGGTAGCTTTTTGCGAAATAGACAAGTACGCGCAGAAGGTTCTTAAAAAGCATTGGCCGGACGTTCCGATTTACGAAGATATAAGGAGTTTCAATGGAGTGCCAGCAGACGTTATTTGCGGAGGATACCCCTGCCAGCCGTTCTCCCTTGCCGGGAAGCGCGGAGGCTCGACAGACGACCGCCATCTCTGGCCGGAAATGTATCGAGTTATTGCGGCTGTCCGGCCGCGATGGGTTATTGCCGAGAATGTTTATGGACACATTACCATGGGCCTCGACAACGTGCTTTCTGACCTAAAAGCCATTGAATACACCTGCTGGCCGTTTGTTATTCCAGCTTGCGCCGTCGATGCCAAACACAGACGAGATAGGGTCTGGATTGTGGCACACACCGAGGGCGAACGATGCGGAGAAGCGCGGGAACCTGTCACCGGACCCGAGAAGCGGGCTGCCGGCGCAGGTGCAAAATCAATCGATGTGGCCGACCCCGGACACACGCGGATTCACGAACACGGGGTCAATGAAATTATTGGCGAAGAATGCGAGTTCTCGGGAGGAGCGGGCATCCATGGTGTCCAAGGTTGGAGTCGGCAAGAAGGAAAAGATTTGGCCGACAGCGACAGCGACAGCGGCAAAAGGTTCAAGCCACGCCGCCTTGACGCGGAAAGATGGCAGATCGAGAGAGAACGACAGATTGGACCACGCGGTAATGGCCCAGGATGCAGGGGCATTGAATCCAGACTGGGTGGAATTGCTGATGGGCTTCCCTTTGAAATGGACCCAGATAGATACGGAACACCACGAACAGCAACAAGAATTAAAGACAGAGCTAAACGTATAAAGAGCCTAGGCAATGCCGTGGTGCCACAAATACCAGAGATGATTGGTCATGCAATTTTGAGGACGGAACATGAAGCCGACGACTAAGCAGTGGTTGAGATTGATAGCTGTTTCCTGCGTGACCCTTGCTGTCGTAATCGGCGGCGGCCAGTGGCTTGGGTATAAGAGAAACGGCCCGCAGTACGGCACCAGGACGGACGAGTTAATCAACGGCAAGCAGGCAAGGCTTGAGTGCCGCACGATTCAGAACGCCCCGTGGATTGGGTTTGAGTGCAAAGCAGATCGGTGGGGCAGATTCCTGGTGTGGTGGGAGGATGAATTTGGGAACCGGCATCTGATAAGGGACTTCAACTACTCCAAGGAGGTTGGAGAGCTGTTTGCCAACTCCCCAGGCAGGCTTGTTGTGACCTTTCAAGACGTAGACGGTTACCAAGCACAGAGTGAAATCATATTTTCGGGATTCTCGAACAGAGAATGCACTAGGGACAACGGGTGTGTGACGGTGGGGGCATGATGTGCTACCGCGACATGACCTTTTGCACAGAGACCAAGTGTAAGAACTTCGGTCCATGCCATAGGTCTTTGACCGATGAAGTCAAGAAACGGGCCGGTGAGCAGTGGGGTGGGCATGGTGCGCCCATAGCTATCTTCACCGACAGGCCGGATTGTTTTGAGGGCAAGCAATGAATCATTTGTTTCTGTTTTCGTTTACCGGAGTGTTTCTAAAGGCATTCCAGCAGCTAAACGTCACCAGCAAGAAGTATTGGGCGGTTCCTGTTTTCTCAATAGGAATGGCGGCAAGTGAAGTCTTTATTGTTTGGGGTGTAGTGGATTACGGGATAACCACGGCAACGGTTTTGAATATGGGAATCGGCGGCACCCTAGGTTGTTGGGCCGCAATGGTCAGTCACGGGAAGTTGTTTAAGGAGCGAGTATGAGCACGTATGACAATTCTGGAAGCCTATCAAGGAACCAGCGAAAGGAGAAAGAGAACCACCCTGATTTCAAGGGTAAGGCCACCATAGGCGGTGTTGAGTATTGGGTAAGCGGGTGGACCAAGAAGAACGAAAACGGTTCATGGCTGAGCCTGTCGTTCTCGAAGAAGGACGACGAGAAGAAGCAGGAGAAGCCGCAGCAGCCGGTTCCCGATGACTTTGACTCAGACTCGATACCCTTCTGATGAACGGCTACCAGATCGGAGACAGCGGGGTTGCGGAGTTCACCTGGACTGACATTAAGAGGCTCAGGGAATCCCTGCGGAAGTACCACACGGGGGATGGGTATGTGACCTCGTTTGAACTACACGGGAACAAGATCATCTACCGCTGGAGAAAGCATGCCAATCAAGATACTGCCAGCCGATAGCGCCTTTTCAAAGTGCGTTCGGGAAGCCGCTGGGTGGAAGTGCGAACGATGCGGGGCGCAGCACCAAGAGAAGTCTATGGGCCTACATTGCGCCCACTACATGACAAGGGGGAACTGGGGGACAAGGTTTGACCCGGACAACGTGGCCGCGCTCTGTTATGGCTGTCACTCCTACCTTGATTCAAGGCCGTATGAGAAGGCTGATTGGTTTGAGAAGCATTTAGGGGTCGGGTTGGCGCAGATAGTCAGGGAGAAGGCCAAGCAGCCAGCCTACGGCATAAAGAAGTTCAAGGCCGAGATTGCCAAGCACTACCGGGAAGAACTTAAACGCCTGCAATCGCTGAGGGCTAATGGCGAGGGTGGGAAACTGAAGATTGTTGGGTATTAGGAGGCTGGATGACCCCCGAAAACGCACTTAGGATGACCCTGCCGAGGACCGTTTAATGGCATACGCACCAACGCTATTTTCAATGACATTCCCCAAGGCGTTGAGCCTGGAGCCCACCTTCGGCGGGAAGCCCGTTGATGTGCTATCAATCGTGGCGTGGCATCTCGGGGATTATGAGGCGGACGGAAAGACATATTCTTTATCCGAGTATGCCTATCTCTACGGATTTGCCAAGTTTGCCCTTGACCAAAACTCCTACGAAAAACTCAGGAAGATGTGGGAGCATCGGGCCGAATATCTGGCGGGGAAGTGGCGGTGGAAATATAGACAGCGAGATACGCTGATTAGGGCCGGTCAGGTCGCTCTTGAAATGCACATAGACCCGCAGAAGTGGACTTTTTGCAAAACCTGCTGCGGCTCCGGTGCGCTGAATAGCCGGGGGTCCGGCGTAAGGGTCTGCGACAAGTGCGAGGGAAGCGGCATGAGGGAGCGCCCTGGTTCTGAGTTCGCCAGATTTATTGGGGTAGACGAGGCGGCATGGAGAAGGCTGTGGTCTGAGAGGGTAAACCAGCTACACAAGGAGTGCGCTTGGGAGACTGAAATATTTGAACACGTAAACGGAAAGGTTGCACGTGAAGCACTGTAGGGATATACATACTGTATGTATTGACAGTAGTCCGAAATTCATGTATAAGGAATCCCATAATGGGAAAGTTTTAAGATGAATCACTCCAACTACGTTTACTGCCTGTTTTGTAAGGACTTTTCCGGCAGAACATTTGTCAAGTTCGGAAGGACCGGCGATTTGGCGGTCAGGGTCTCGCAAATTCAGGTTGGGTGCCCATTCAAGATTGACTATCTGGGGTACGTGTCTGTTGATACACAGAACCTCGCCGAGAGAATAGAGAAGGCGCTCCACCGAGAGTTCAAGTATCGCCGACAAAGCGGCGAATGGTTTATGTTTGACTTTTCGTCCAAGCACGACAAAAGAGCATTTCGCCGTGGTAGCCGCGTGGTGCTGGTCCGTCACTTTCCGGCTGACAGAAAGACCTGGTGGACTAAGACGACCCCCAAGCAGCTAATATCAAGGAAAGACCCGCTGGAAAGGTATATCAAGAACTACGGAAAAACACCGGAGCCGTCACAGATTGACCGCGACCGCGCCGAGTACGAAAAACGCAAGACCAAGGAAATACTTGAGAGGGTTTGCGTTCGCTAATCCGTCTGCGGTTTGCGTAAATCCCAAGCCAATTCAAACACTTACCCGCTTCGGCGGGTTTTTTGTGCCTGAGAAAAAATGAACCTTCATGAAATAGCGCAACATATATCAGACTCCCCGGCCCGAGACTTTGCAGTAAAGGCGGCCGGATGGGTTGGCGGTAGCACTTTCGTGAGTGGATTTGTTTTTGACCCAACATGGCTGACGGCTGCCGGGCAGTTCATGGGTGGATTGGCGGCGCTGTTGACCATTATCTACACCATCTGGACCAAAAAGGTTGATAAATCCTGAACACTTGAGGCTCCACGTTATCAGGCCGGTGCTGGCGCTGATAGGTGGACGGGGTGACAAGAGTGTTGAGGATTTACTACTGGGCACTGCCGCGCAGGAGTCTCATTTGGGGACGTTCCTGGTTCAAATCAAAGGCCCGGCAAAGGGGATATTCCAGATAGAACCGCACACTCATGACTCTGTTTGGACGAATTACTTAGCCTTTAGGCCGGAATTGGCGGGAAAGGTTGACTCTCTTGGTTCCGAAAACCGCGATCTGGATCTTGTTGCAAACCTTGCCTATCAGGTCGCCATAGCCCGCTGTATTTACCTTCCGATCAAGGAGAAAATTCCAGACACTCGGGAGGGTCAGGCGGGATACTGGAAGGCGTATTACAACACTCGAGCCGGGAAGGGGTCTGTAGACGAGTATCTGTCGAATTTTTATCGTTTTGTGGACAAGTCCAAGTGACCTGTTGATGGTGTGAACATGAGCCACTTTAAGACAGCCCTTATACTAAAAGAGGTTGACGGTGGATGGGAACTCCAACAGGATTTTATTTATCACTCTGACTATCTTGGTCGGGATATTGTTGTTCCTGCTGGGTTTTTTACTGACCTGTCTAGTGTTCCTCGACTCTTTCATCCGGTTGTGCCGGTGGCTACGGGCAAGAACCGTAGAGCGAGTATCCCGCATGATTATTTGTGTGTTTACGGCAAGGAAGAAGGGGTGACCCAAAGGCAGGCGGATATTGTGTTTAGGGAGGCCCTGGCGGTCTGCGGCGTGTCCAAGATCGGCCAATGGGGGCTTTTCCTGCCGGTCAGGGGCTTCCAGGCGATTAAGGGCTTGTTTTCATGACTCCCCAGTTCAAGACCTGGACCTGCGGATTCATCTGCGGGCTGGGTTTTGGGTTGCTTCTACTGCTCCAGGGCTGCAAGTCTCAGCCCGAGCCATGGTATAGGAAGAACAGCACCTTGGGCCCAGACCCCATGCGAGAGGCGGAAAGGGCCATGTTTGAAATGCAGATGGCGAGGTGTGCTGGGCTGGATGTCTCTATTGTTGAATGCCTGTATGGCATCTAATACATTTGACGCCTTATGTCATATTCGTAAGACGAATCTCGCGGTATCACTTTAAGTACCACTATCCGTCACGCCGCCGATC
>Ga0208147_1000750_pt1 | contig 10957 bp, 15 predicted proteins | sample DEB3_08_DNA_FD_184520 | JGI IMG/M metagenome (GOLD analysis project Ga0208147, IMG submission 184520) | Aqueous microbial communities from the Delaware River and Bay under freshwater to marine salinity gradient to study organic matter... | ecosystem: Environmental > Aquatic > Marine > Coastal ... | reverse complement strand
CCCCGAAAAGAAGATCATCATGGGCACCCACACCGCTGGCCTGTCCGAAGACTTCGGTCGTAGGGTCCGAAACCTGCTTGAAAGCGAGGAATACCGTGAGATTTTTCCCAATACGCAGGTCGCTGACGATCAGAAAGCTGCTGGCAAGTGGTCTACTTCTGCTGGCGGTCAGTATTACGCTGCCGGTGTTGGCGGTGCTCTGGCTGGTCGTGGCGCGGACTTGTTTGTTATTGACGACCCCCACTCTGAACAGGACATGAAGGCCAACTCACGGCTTGCATTTGACAGCGCGTGGGCGTGGTTCCAGCAAGGCCCCTTACAACGTCTGATGCCGGGCGGTGCGATCATTGTGATCATGACCCGCTGGTCTCTGGTGGACTTAACTGGTCGGCTTATTGACTTTTCCATCAAGAACCCCGATGCTGATCAGTGGGAAGTCATTGAGCTTCCTGCCATCTTCAACGAAGACACCGAGGACGAGAAGAGCCTGTGGCCTGAGCAGTGGCCTCTGGACATGTTGAAGGCGAAGAAGGCCAACATGGACCCGCGTTTTTGGAACGCGCAGTACATGCAAAACCCAACATCGGATGCGTCCGCTGTTATTTCCCGTGGATCGTGGCAAATCTGGGAGCATGAGCGCCCGCCTGAGTGCGAGTTCGTGATCCAGAGCTGGGATACCGCGCACGAGACCAAAACCACCTCTGACTACAGCGCCTGTACTACATGGGGCGTTTGGTACAACGAAGAGGACGGCAACTCCCCCAACCTCATTCTGCTCGATGCCTTCAAAGACAGGATGGCGTTCCCCGAACTTAAACAGATAGCACTGAAGCATTGGAAGGAGTGGGAGCCAGATGCGTTCATTGTGGAGAAAAAGGCAGCAGGTGCCCCACTTATTCAAGAACTACGTGCAATGGGTATTCCAGTTCAAGAGTTCACGCCCTCGCGTGGTCGCACTAAAGGGACTACCGACAAAGTTGCGCGATTAAACGCCGTCTCGGACTTGTTTGCCTCTGGCAAGGTCTGGGCACCAGACACACGTTGGGCGCGGGAAGTGATTGAAGAAGTAGCGGCCTTCCCGGTTGGCGAGAATGACGACTATGTGGATACGGTCTCGCAAGCCTTGCTGCGCTTCCGTCAGGGCGGCTTCATTAATCTGCCGTCGGACTACCAAGACGAGCCGAGCTTCTTTCGGCGCAAAACACACGCTTATTATTAGGACATAACATGGCAATCGACAAAGCATTAAACCGCGCCCCTGTGGGCTTGAGCGGTTTGGGTATGGAAGAGGAAGACGGCGCTCCTGATCTGGAGATTGAGATCGAGGACCCTGAGTCCGTTAGCATCAAGTCCGGCGACTTGGAGATCGAGATTGTGCCGGGGGGCGAGGACAGTGATGATTTCAACGCCAACCTTGCCGAGGAGATGGATGAGGGCGAGATGCAGTCCCTCGTGGGCGAGCTGCTTGATAATGTTAAAAATGATCTGGCCTCCCGCAAAGACTGGGAAGATACATATAAAGAGGGCTTGACGCTGCTCGGGTTGAAGTACGAGGAGCGCACAGAGCCGTGGGCGGGCGCGTGTGGCGTGTTCCACCCCATGATGACCGAAGCGGTAGTGCGTTTTCAGTCAGAGACCATTACCGAGACTTTCCCGGCCAAAGGCCCGGTGCGCACCAAGATCATTGGTAAAGAAACACCCAAGAAAAAAGAAGCCGCGGTTCGTGTCGAGGACGACATGAACTACCAGTTGACGGACCGCATGACTGAGTTTCGTCCGGAGCAAGAGCGCATGCTCTTCTCCTTGCCAGCAACTGGCTCGGCGTTCAAGAAAGTTTATAAAGACCCAAGCTTGGGCCGTCAGACTTCGGTGTTTGTGCCGGCTGAAGATGTCATCCTGCCGTACGGTACGACTGAGTTAAGTACGTGTGAGCGCCTCACACACCGTATGCGCAAGACGGAGAACGACATCGTCAGGCTGCAAGTGGCGGGCTTCTACCGTGACATTGACCTTGGCGAGCCGCCCAAGGTTACAAACGACCTCCAGCAAAAGAAAGACAAAGAGAGCGGCTTGAGCGCGTCTTTCGATGACCGCTACGAGATATATGAGATTCACGCCGACCTTGACCTGCCGGGCTATGAGGATGTGGATGAGGACGGGAACCCCACAGGCATTGCGCTGCCGTATGTAGTGACAATACTTAAAGGTTCTGACGATGTGCTGGCTATTCGCCGCAACTGGCGCGAAGACGACCCACTAAAGCAAAAGCGGCAGCACTTTGTACACTACGTGTACATCCCCGGCTTTGGTGCGTATGGCTTTGGTCTGTTCCACTTAATCGGTGGTTACGCTCGCTCGGCTACGAGCTTGATGAGACAGTTGGTTGACGCTGGTACGTTGTCGAACTTGCCAGGCGGTCTAAAGTCTCGTGGGTTGCGTATTAAAGGAGATGACACGCCTATCGCTCCGGGTGAGTGGCGCGATGTGGATACTGGTTCGGGAGCTATCCGTGACAACATATTGCCGCTACCTTACAAAGAACCATCGGCTACTCTATACCAGCTCCTTGGTACTATCGTTGAGGAGGGCCGACGTTTTGCAGCAACTGCCGACATCCAAGTGTCCGATATGTCGGCTAATACGCCAGTGGGAACAACTCTGGCCGTACTTGAACGAACCCTCAAAGTCATGTCCGCCGTACAAGCGCGGGTCCACTACGCGCTCAAGCAAGAACTCCGACTCCTAGCAGACATCATTCGTGACTTCTCCCCAGATGATTACGACTACGAGCCAGAAGAAGGCTCACGCCGCGCCAAGAAGTCGGACTACTCCGATGTCGAAATCATTCCGGTAAGCGACCCAAATGCTGCAACTCTTTCGCAGCGCGTCGTGCAATACCAAGCGGTACTGCAACTGGCCCAAGGCGCACCGCAGATTTACGACATGCCGCTGCTTCACCGGCAGATGCTTGAAGTGTTGGGCATCAAGAACGCCAACAAGTTAGTCCCCATGGACGACGACAAGAAGCCGGAAGATCCGATTACGGAGAACATGAACATCTTGAATCTGAAGCCGGTCAAGGCGTTCCTGTATCAAGATCACGAGGCGCACATCAAGGTTCACATGAGCGCAGCGCAAGACCCACTGATCCAACAGATGGTCGGCCAAAACCCGCAAGCGCAGATGATTGCGCAAGCGATGCAATCACACATCATGGAGCACATCGCCTTTGCGTACCGCGCAAAGATGCAACAGGCTTTGGGTGCGGACCTTCCGCCTCCCGGCGAGGGCTTGGACCCAGCCGTCGAGGTACAGCTTTCACGCTTGGTATCCCAAGCAGCACCGATGGTTCTTCAACAGAGCCAGACGCAAGTGGCACAGCAACAAGCACAACAGCAAGCGCAGCAAGCTGCACAAGACCCAGTCATTCAGATGCAACAGCAGGAGTTGCAGTTGAAACAGCAAGAGCTGCAATTAAAAGCGCAGGAGATGCAGATCAAAGCTGCGGCAGAAGCCGACAAGCTGGAGCTGGAGAGACAGCGGCTGGAAGCCGAGATGGAGCTAAAGGGCATGCAGCAAGGCGCAAAGATGCAGCTCGATCAGGCCAAGTTCGAAGCGGACAACGAGAAAGAAGGCGTACGCCTTGGAGCCGAGATTGCTCGCAACCGTGCAGAACACAGTATGCGCCAGCGAGAAGCTACTAAACCAACCAAAGGAGAGTAATGAACGAGTACACATCCTTCGTAGATGTTCTGCGCAAGCTAATCCGTGAGGACATGAACAACTACGCCGACGATCTGGCAGGTGGTGCCTGTGCAGATTACGCAGCCTATACCAAGCTTTGCGGAGTGATTCAGGGTCTAGCTATCGCAGAGCGCCACCTACTTGACCTTGCAAAGAAAGTGACGGAACAAGACGATGAGTGAAATCATTATTCCGCAATATCTAAAAAATCTGATTGAGGAAGAAACTGAGTTACAGGAAGAAAAAATTGATTCTCCCGGTGACGACGTAAAAGCTCGACAGCTGCCCAAACCATCAGGGTTCAAGATTCTCTGCGCCGTGCCTCCGGCTGATGACAAGTTCGACGATTCAGTCATTGTCAAAGCCAGCATTTCGCAGCGGGTTGAAGAACAGACCACAACCGTGCTGTTTGTTGTGGCCGTTGGCCCAGATGCGTACAAGGATACCGAGAAGTTCCCAAGCGGTCCTTGGTGCAAAGAAGGGGATTTTGTATTGGTTCGCGCTTACTCAGGCACCCGGTTCAAGATCCACGGACGAGAATTCCGCATGATCTATGACGACATGGTGGAAGGTACGGTTGATGATCCCCGCGGCTACGCCCGCGCTGCATAAGGAGGCAATATGCCCAAAGAAGAGTACATGGAAGAGTTTAAGTTTCCCGATGAGAAACAGGCGGAAGCGAAACATGAGGATGTGGATATTGAGCTTGATGTGTCGGGTGAGACCGACATTGAAATCGAGATTGAAGACGATACCCCTGCCCAAGATCGCGGTCGCCGCCCACTGGAGCGAGAAGTCGAAGACCCAACCGACGAGGAGGTCGAGCAGTACAGCGACAAGGTCCAGAAGCGTATCAAGGAGTTGGCCCATGCCCGTCACGACGAACGTCGGGCTAAAGAGTCTGCACTCCGCGAGCGCGAAGAGGCTATCCGGGTTGCGCAGTCACTTGTGGAAGAGAACAAGAAGCTGCGTGGATATGTTTCCCATGGGGAGCAAACTTATGCCGGCGTTCTGAAGGAGAAAGCCGAAGCCGAGCTGGAAATGGCTCGTCGTAAGTACAAGGAAGCGGCTGAGTCCTATGACTCTGACGCTATGCTGGAGGCGCAAGAAGCCCTGCAAGATGCCAAGCTGAAGTTGGCACAAGCACAAAATTTTAAGCCAGCCCCTTTACAAACAGAAAACGAAGAGGTATATAGTCAACCAACAACTCCTTCGGCCCCGCGTCCGGACGAAAAGACCTTGCGCTGGCAAGCTAAAAACCAGTGGTTTGGCGCACCGGGATACGAGGAAATGACTGCCATGGCGCTGGCTATGCACCAGCGTCTTACGACAGAAAACGGGATCGAATACGCCCGCACTGATGAGTATTTCGAGCGAATCGACGCTCGCCTACACGAGAAATTCCCCGAAGTGTTCGGTGAGCGTCAGCCGGCACGGGAAACTCAGTCTAAAAAGCCGGCAGCTACGGTGGTAGCACCCGCTGCTCGCTCTACCCCATCCAAGAAATCTGTCAAATTGACAAAAACGCAACAAGCTGTTGCGGCAAAACTTGGACTGACCCCACAGCAATATGCTGTTGAACTCATGAGACTGGAGAACCGTAATGGCTAATCGCACCCCCCGTGATCTTGAAACACGCGAAAAAACTACTCGTGCCGCGTATGTGCCGCCGAGCGTATTACCTGAGCCAACCCCTGAACCGGGGTATTCATACCGCTGGATTGCAACCCATGTGTATGGCACCGCAGACCCATCCAACGTGTCCAAAAAGACGCGTGAAGGCTGGGAACCTGTAAAGGCTTCAGACCACCCTGAATTGATGCTCCCATCCAATACGGCCGGGAATGTTGAACTAGGCGGGCTGATGCTTTGCAAAATGCCAACAGAAATGGTTCACGCCCGCAATGAATACTTTCAGCGTCAAGCGGACGGCCAGATGCAATCGGTTGATAACAACCTTATGCGCCAAAGCGATCCGCGGATGCCGCTCTTTAATGAGCGTAAATCTACGTCTACCTTTGGCTCTGGAAACAAGTAATTTTTTGTTAACTAGGAGTTAAATCATGGCACAAACTGCGCCTTATCCTACAATTGTAGGTCCTTACGGCCTAAAGCCGATCAACCTGATCGGTGGTCAGGTGTTCGCAGGTGCAACTCGCCAACTCCCCATCACAACCTCTTCGGTTAACTACAACACCGCTATTTTCAACGGTGACGTAGTTGCTCTGACGGCTGATGGTGTAGTGGCAGTTTCAACTCTGGACACTGATACTTCCCCTGTTGCAGGTGTTGTTGGTGTATTCCTCGGATGCACTTATACCAACCCTGTAACTAAGCAACTGACTTTCTCCCAGTACTGGCCCGGTTTTGCCTCTGGCGTTACTGATGCTAAGGCATATATTGCTGACGATCCTGACCAGCTCTACAAGGTCGTGTCGGTTGGCGATACTGCTGACGGTACCGGCCTGACCCCTGTGGCACTGTCTCAGTCCACTCTGGGTAACAACGTGGTTCTGGTGTTGAACACCGGCTCGACCACTTCGGGCGACTCGAAAATCGGCATTTACGCTAATGGCGTAACAACTTCCCTGCCGATGCGTGTTATTGATTTGGTGCCTGACACCGCAACCTCGGCTGGTTTCTATGAAGTGATCGTCAAGTTCAACTTCGGTTACCACTCGTACGACAACGCCGTTGGCATTTAAGGAGCATATAAATGGCTATTTCACGCGCACAACTACTGAAAGAGCTGCTCCCCGGCTTGAACGCATTGTTCGGTCTGGAGTATGCACGTTACGGCGAAGAGCACAAAGAGATCTACGAAACTGAGACCTCCGAGCGTTCGTTCGAAGAAGAAACCAAGCTGTCGGGCTTCTCCGCAGCGGCTGTCAAGAATGAAGGTAGTGCAATTCAGTACGACAACGCTCAGGAAGCTTGGACTGCTCGATATAACCATGAGACTATCGCTCAGGGCTTCTCCCTGACCGAAGAAGCGATCGAAGATAACCTGTACGACTCCCTGTCGGCTCGTTATACCAAGTCGCTGGCTCGCTCGATGGCTTATACCAAGCAGGTTAAAGCAGCTAACGTCCTGAACAACGGTTTCACCAACTCCGCTCAGTACTACGGCGGCGACGGCGTGCCTCTGTTCTCGGCTTCTCATCCGTTGATCTCTGGTGGCTTCAACAGCAACATTCCGACAACCCCGGCTGACCTGAATGAAACTTCGCTAGAAGCAGCAGTCATTCAAATCGCAGCTTGGACCGACGAACGTGGTCTGCTGATCGCTGCTAAACCACGCAAGTTGATCATCCCATCGGCACTGCAATTCGTTGCAACCCGCCTGTTGGAGACTTCGCTGCGTGTCGGTACCAACGATAACGACATCAACGCAATCAAGAACAACGGTTCGATCCCAGAAGGCTATGCGATCAACCACTTCTTGACCGATCCGAACGCATGGTTCCTGACCACTGATGTTCCTAACGGCATGAAGCACTTTGTTCGTGTGCCGATGTCCACCGGCATGGATGGCGACTTCGATACTGGTAACGTCCGTTACAAGGCTCGTGAGCGTTATTCGTTCGGCTGGTCTGACCCGCTGGGCATGTTTGGCTCGGCTGGTGCCTGATGAAGAGGGGGGCTTTACCGCCCCCCTTTTTTGCTATATAAAGTACTGAATTTCCGGGAATATCCGGCGCTTACGAACAGGCTCCCGGCCTGACGACATGCAGATCGTTTGCGCTTAACTCGCATGTGAGGACAACTCAAATGGCACTTTCTACTACCCAAAGCATCTGGCGTTCGGGCGGCGGCGACCAAACTCGCACCGCATACTGTGGTTCTGGCCTGATGGCTGCACAGTTCTACATCGCTGATGCGTCTCCAGCTACTGCTGGTACCAACGTCAAAGTCTCGTCTGCTTCGGGCGCAGCTAACCTTATTCTGCCTTCTGGCGCGGTTGTCGTGTCTGTCAGCATTACTGCTGAGACCGGCTCTGGTACGTTCGATCTGGGCGCAACCGGCTACACTTCTGGCACTGCCGACAACAACTACATCGCTTCTGGCGTAACTGTGGCTCTTGGCACAACTTCGGTTGGCTCGGTTGTGACTGGCGCTGCTCTGACTGAAATGTCGTATGTGACTGTGACCGACAATACTTCGGGTACTGGCACTGTGACAGGCTTCATCACTTACTTCGTTACCGATCCGCTGGTTGGTCAGCAGAACGTCTAATAGGGGGTCGTCATGACCATGCAATACGACGTTAAGTCGGCGCAGGTAACTTCGTCTGACACAGCGTACGCTGCCACGACCCGTGTAAAAGCGGTGACTGTCAGCTACGCTACTGGCGGAACAGTTGTCCTGAAAGACGGCGGCTCAAGCGGCACTACGCGCTTCTCGTACACGGCACCGGCAGCGGCGGGATCGATTCATATCTTGTTCCCCGGCGAAGGCATCAAGTTCAACACCGATGTTTACGCCACACTGTCGTCCGCAACTGTGGTGGTGTTTTATGGCTAAGTCTCCGGCATGGCAGCGTAAGGAAGGCAAGAATCCCAAGGGAGGCTTGAATGCGAAAGGCCGCGCTTCGTATAACGCTGCCAATCCGGGGAAGCCGGGGCTTAAAGCTCCTCAACCTGAAGGTGGGCCGCGTCGAGATTCTTTTTGTGCTCGTATGAAGGGTATGAAAAAGAAACTCACATCCGCCAAAACCGCGAACGATCCGAACAGCCGTATTAACAAAAGTTTAAGAGCTTGGAAGTGCTGACATGTCTGACATTGAACTAACAGAACGCGAAAGACTGATTGCCAAGGAAGCGGCAAAGCTTGCAATCGAGGAGATGTCTTCAGAGTTTTACAAGAAGGTTGGTAAAACTGTTGTGGAGAAGGCGTTGATTTGGATCGGGCTTTTTGTCGTTGGCCTTGTCGTTGGCAAGGGTTGGATCGTAAAGGTCTGATATGCCAACAGTATCCAAAAAGCAGGAACGGTTTATGCAAGCGGTTGCCCACAACCCTGCATTTGCCAAAAAGGCCGGTGTGCCGCAGTCCGTGGGAAAGGAATTTACTAAATCAGGAGGCGGTATGGCTGAGTCAAAGAAGATGGTTGGCAAAGAAGTTGCGTTCATGAAGAAAAAGGGCGCACCTAAATCCATGATCAAACATGAGGAGTCCGAAATGAAAGGCATGAAAAAAGGCGGTACCGTTGGCGCATCCAAGATGGGCGCTGTTAAAACTGCGGCTCCTAGCCGTGATGGCGTTGCTGTTAAAGGCAAAACCAAGGGCAAACAGATTGTCATGCCGGGCAACAAGATGACCGGCAAGGGCATGAAAAAAGGCGGCTACTGCTAATTAAGGAGCATTTCATGAAACGCAGAACAAAACGGTTTGATAACGGCGGCGATGTAAACGAAGAGTTTAAGCGCCCAATTAAATCAACTGCTGACGCAAAGTCAGAAACGGCTGCCGCCCCCAAGAAAACTTCGTTTAGTGCTGCGTTTGCGGCTGCTCGCCGTGCAGGTGACAAGACGTTTGAATGGGAAGGCAAGAAGTACGGTACTGCAATGAAGGGCGAAACCGGCACTTCTACTTCTAAGCCACAGACTTCTTCCGTTATTGATGCAGGTACTGCTGCCGGTAGAGCTTCAGAAGGCCGCACAATTCCAGAGTTCAAACGCCAAGGCGAATTCCCAGCAGCAGCGGCTGCAAACAGATTGACCAGACTTACCGGGGTTGCTACGGAAGAAGGCCGCGCTGGAAAAGCAAAAGCGTACGAAGATGCTCGCAGACAAGCCGCAGTAGATCGTGCCGCAATGGCAAAGCAGACTCGAGCCGGACGCGCTACTGACGCTGACACTGTTTTGCTGGGGGAAATGGGTCAGTACAAAAAAGGCGGCAAGGTTAAGAAAATGGCTGGTGGCGGCATGACATCGTCGGCATCCAAACGTGCAGACGGTTGCGCTATGCGCGGCAAAACCCGTGGGAAGATGTACTAATGAGGCCCTCTCGCGGTATGGGTGCAATTAGCCCATCCAAGATGCCCGGCGGGAAGAAGAAAGCCCGTCGGGACGACACCGACTTCACGCAGTACAAAGAAGGAGGGAAGGTCAATGCTGCCGGTAACTACACCAAGCCAGAACTGCGCAAGCGGATTGTGTCACAGGTGAAAGCCGCAGCAACGCATGGTACCGGCGCTGGTCAGTGGTCAGCCCGTAAAGCGCAGTTGGTGGCGAAGAAGTACAAAGCCGCTGGCGGCGGATACAGAGATTAGGGCGAAGAAGTAATGGCAGACGAGGCCCCAAAGTCCAAAAATAAGGTCTACCCGCTTATGCCGGGCGGGTCTATCGATAAAGCATATGTTCAGCGGTATATCCGCGACATGGCTGAAATCGAGGACATGGAAAAACGAGGGTATGCGCTACCAAAAGAAGGCGGCAAAGACGCAAAATATTGGACGGCGGTGGACGAACCAAACACTAAATACCCGGAAGGTACTCGATTAGTCCGCGTGGCGCGCGGAAATGTTTTACCTGATCGGGCAGTACGCGCCGAACATGTGGAGCTACATGATCCAGTAACGGGGAAATGGGGTGCAGTTCGTGGTGGTAGGGGGGAAAGCGGTGCAGGTAGTCTGCTCCGTGAGATGAACCCACAGAAGCTATACAAAAAAGGCGGCAGGGTTAAGTCAGCCTCATCCCGTGCAGACGGAATAGCGCAGCGTGGTAAAACACGAGGTAAGATGCGATGAGCGTGTTGCAGGTTCGCCCTGACCTGATTTTTGTGGGTCAGGTGCACGGCAAAGGCTTAACAGTACCGCCAGAAGTTAAAGCTGTTATTGGTAAGTACGGAGCTTGGTATGAGGGTAGCGGTGATGATCGACTGCCGGGAATTAAGTACCAAGGGTCTTGGGACGACGCTCTTGCGAAAGATGTGAAGGGTTACCCAAAAGAGTTTTTGTTTGTTATTTTTACAAACACAGCGGTTAATGAGCAGAAAGAAATACTGGTAGGTGCAGGTACTATTTTTGACAGGTTGCTTAAAACGCAAGGGCAGTACGGTTATTTTAAGAAGCGCAGGTTTGATGCTGATACGCTAACTGAGTTTTTAAAAGCGATGGGCGGTACGTATTTAAAAAACAGTCAAGCCGAAGCAACCAAAGAAAATGTGGCGGCGTTTATAAGTAGCGGCGAAAAGGACATGTGGGAGTCTGGTA
>Ga0208147_1000745_pt1 | contig 10989 bp, 8 predicted proteins | sample DEB3_08_DNA_FD_184520 | JGI IMG/M metagenome (GOLD analysis project Ga0208147, IMG submission 184520) | Aqueous microbial communities from the Delaware River and Bay under freshwater to marine salinity gradient to study organic matter... | ecosystem: Environmental > Aquatic > Marine > Coastal ... | reverse complement strand
TACAGTGCATGTTGCTGGGTCTGTGAAGAACCCCGGTGTATATCGACTTAAATATGGTTCACGAATTAATGACGGCATAGTTGCAGCGGGTGGCGCAACCAGTGCGGCGAATCTTGACGTAATAAATTTGGCGACTGTCTTAAACGAGGGCGAACAAATTTATGTACCCAAGCGCGGAGAAAAGCCACACACGATTACAAATCGACCGCAACTCGGTGGCGCTGGGGGTGCGGCAGGCGGTTTAAATGGTGTCGGTGGTGCGACTGGCGGCGCGACGGGTGGTGCAACTGGCGTCGGCGGTGCGACTAGCAGCGCAGTGCCTCAATTGATCAACATCAATTTGGCGTCGGTCGTTGAACTTGAACAGTTACCTGGTGTGGGGCCAGCAACGGCAAAAGCAATAGTTGCGTATCGCGAAAAAAATGGTGCGTTCTTGAAAGTTGAAGATTTGTTGAAGGTGCGGGGCATCGGGCCTGCGAAGTTGAGCGAGATCTTGCCGCGTGCGCGGGTTAACTAAAGCGCGCCGAGAATCAATGCGGCGAGCGCGAGCGAAATCAGCGAACCAAGCACGAGACCAATCGCCAGCGGTCGAAATTCTCGACGCCACTCTGGCCAACTAGCGATAATTTCACGAATTGCGCGAAGGCTTGCATAGTGACCGATAATCCACCACACCAAAATGCTCGAGATAAAACTCAACGCGTAGAGAGTGAAGCCGCCCGAGGCCGGAATGCCGAACAGCGGCATGGTCGGCAGCGCGATGAAAGTGAGAACAAAACCGAGCAGGCCAGTTAATGAGCCGGGTAGCGCAAGCAAGACGAGACCGACAACGAGCACACCAAGAGACAGCGCAACTGCGATTAGCCCGCCACGTTGGCGCACTGCATTGCGATGAGCGACGATGCCATCGGGTACTACGCGTCGCGACTTGCCAGCCATGACTACATCGTACGATGTGCGGCGGTCTGATTGGCTGATTGTGTTCGGTGTTGCCGTGTATCTGTGTGTTACACGTGCGAGCAAAACGGTTTGTATTGCAATATTGATCGCAGTTGCAATTAGTTGCGTTGTTGCGCTGCATCGGTCGTTGATTTCACGATCGCTGGGTTCATTTTTGATCTTGATTTTTGCATTTGGTGCTTTTAATTCGCAACGTGCACTTAATGATTTTGCCAATGTGCGACTCGGTGAATACGAGGGATATGCAACGGTGATGAGCGACCCGCAAAATATTGGTGCGGCAACTCGCACCACACTCGAAATCGGACGCGATCGTTTTGTTGTGTACGCATATGGTCGACCCGCGTGGCGAATGGCTGGCGCCAAAGTGGGCGAGCGGGTCTATGTGCGTGGTCTGCGCGAGCCGTTTGAACAAGGAACCGAATCAAGATGGGTCGCACAACATATCAAGGGCAAATTTCGCCTTGAATTTGTTGGTGAAACACGTCTTGTCGCGCCACCAATTTTGCGCAGTGTTCAGCGTGTGCGTGATCTTGTAAAACTTGGTTCAGATTCGTTTGAATTTGATGATCAATCGTTGTTCACCGGTCTGGTGATTGGTGACGACACGCGGCAATCAAAGTCAATGATCGACGCTTTTCGTAATTCAGGGCTTGCACATTTGGTCGCTGTTTCAGGTCAAAATGTTTCGTTCGTTTTGGCTGCGCTTTCACCGTTGCTATCGCGCCTAAAAAATCGACTGCGAATATTTGCCACACTCGGGGTTCTCGTCTGGTTCGTTTTGATCACGCGCGTAGAACCTTCAGTCGTGCGTGCGGCAACGATGGCTGGTCTCGCGTTTCTTTCTGTCGCATTTGGACGACCAACTAGAACTATGCGATTGATTGCGCTGACAGTTTTGTTAGCAGTCGTTGTTGACCCGCTATTGGCTTGGTCAGTTGGGTTTTTCATGTCAGTCGGTGCGACCTGTGGTTTGTGTATTGGCGCTGCACCATTGGCCAAAATCGTGAGACGACCGCAGTGGTTGGCACAACTCATCGGGGCAACCGTTGCAGCGCAACTTGGTGTGATGCCAGTTGTGATTTTTATTTTTGGTGTGCCGTCGGCGACCGGCATTGTTGCCAATGTCTTGGCTGTGCCGATTGCTGGCTTGGTGATGTTGGTGGGTTTGCCGATGTCGCTTTTATCGGCGCTATTTAGCAACTTTGGGCTCAGCGAAATTGGCGAACAGATGATGTTGCCGATTCGAGTTGGCGTGCGCTGGGTCTGGTGGGTTGCTGAAATTTTCGCACGCCTTCGATTTGAAGGCATGGTAAATCTCGCCCTTTGGCTCGGAGTTTTTGTGGGGATAATTGCTCTGCGACACCGAAGTTCTAGCGTGTAGGCGTGACGATTCATCTGATTACCGGTTCTGATCCGCGATTGGTTTCAGACAAAGTGAGTGACATTACTCGCGAACTGATCAAATCGATGTCGACAGATGAAAACCGCAGCACGATTTTAGAAACCCATGATGCAGGGGCGGCGAGTGGGCAAGAACGCGAAGATGCAATTCGCCGTGCAATCTCGTCGGCCGAAACTATGTCGCTTTTTGGCGAAGAACGAGTCGTTGTAATTCGAGAAATTTCTGAGGCAACAGTTGCCGAACTTTCGAGTTTGGTCGAATATCTCGAGCACCCTGTCGACAGCACGCATTTGGTGCTGAGTGCATCTGGCAAGTTGGCGAAGTCTGTTTCAGACGCGTTGAAACGAGCAGGTGCGACGGTGATGGCGACAACACCACCGGCAAAACGACAAGAGTTAGTGACTTGGTTTTTAGAGAGGTTTGGTGAGGCGGGTTTGACTCTTGAGCCAATGGCGTTGAATCAAATAATTGACTGGCTGGGTGAAGATCAGGCTCGGTTGCCTGGGTTGATTGATGTTTTGGTGTCGACATATGGCACGTCGCGCAAACTCTCGAGTGATGATGTTGCCGCATTTTTGGGCGATGCGGGCAGCGTCAAGCCATGGGACTTAACCGATGCAATAGATGCTGGCGATTCGGCAAAAGCCATTGACATGTTGCATCGCATGACACGAAGTGGTGAATATCATCCGCTGCAAGTGATGGCGCTATTGCATACGCATTTTTCGAAGTTGATGCGACTTGATGGCCCAGAGTTGCATAGTGCGAATGATGTCTTAACTTTGATCGGCGGCAAAAGCGAATTTCAGGGCAAGAAATATCTCAGTCAATATCGTCGAATTGGTAGCGCTGGCATTAGTCAGGCAATTGCTTTGCTTGCTCGAGCCGACATTGATTTGCGCGGGGGCAAAGACCTCGGCGAAGAACTAACGATGGAAATCTTGGTTGCTCGGTTGTGCCGAATGGGGGCGTCAACCAGAACGAATAGACCGAGTAACTCGGCTAGACCTACTTCGCCGAAGCGGCGTTAAGTTTGCGCATCAAGCGGCTCTTGCGGCGAGCAGCTTGTTTTGGGTGAATCGTGCGCTTGGCGGCGGCTTTGTCGAGACGCTTAACGGCAAGGCGAAGGGCTTCTTGATTTTCTGGTGTGCCTGCTGTCTCAAGAGCGCTCTTTACTCGTGAGCGAAGTTCGCTGCGTACGGCTTTGTTGCGAGCAGTTGCTTTTGCGTTTGTGATGATGCGCTTTTTTTGCGATTTGATATTTGCCACGCCCCAAGGCTAACAGCGGGTCAGGCCTTGCCAAACATAAGCCGTGTAGAATTTGGCATCGTCTCACACATGCTTTTAGGGCGTCAGTGTGATGGTCGAAATCTCGGAGAAACGGCGTAATGGAACTATCTCGAATACGAAATTTTTCGATCATTGCGCACATTGACCACGGTAAATCAACACTTTCAGACCGCATTTTAGAGATGACCAAAGCGGTCGATGCGCGTGAAATGCGCGCCCAATATTTAGACAGCATGGACCTCGAGCGTGAACGAGGCATCACGATCAAAGCGCAAAACGTTCGCGTGTCGTGGAAGGACCACACGCTGCATCTAATCGACACACCAGGGCACGTCGACTTTGGCTATGAAGTGAGTCGTTCTTTGGCGGCCTGCGAAGGTGTTGTTTTGGTTGTTGATGCTGCACAAGGCATCGAGGCGCAAACATTGGCGAATTGTTATTTGGCGCTTGAAAACAATTTAGAAATTGTTGCTGCCCTGAACAAAATTGATTTGCCTGCTGCTGACCCAGATAGATACGCAATGGAGATCGAAAAAGTTCTCGGCATTCGTGCCGAAGATATTTTGCGCATCTCGGCTAAGACTGGCGATGGTGTGCCTGAGTTGCTTGATGCAATCATCGAGAAAATTCCGGCACCAACTGGTGATGCCGATGCGCCTCTGCAAGCTTTGATTTTCGATAGTCAATACGACCAATATCGCGGTGTTGTTTCGTCTGTGCGCGTGATGAACGGTCGAATGCGCAGCAACGAGAAGTTGCGATTTATGCAAACTAATGCCGTACACGAAGCACTTGAAGTGGGCGTGCGACGACCAGTGCCGTCGCCAGTCGACGAACTCGGGCCTGGCGAAGTGGGTTATTTGATTGCAGGCATCAAAGACGTGGGCGAGGCGCGAAGTGGTGAAACCGTAACTCACGAATCACGACCTGCTGAAAAGCCACTTGACGGCTATAGCGACCCGAAGCCGATGGTGTTTTGTGGGCTGTTTCCGATTGATGCAGATGATTTCGAAACTTTGCGTGAAAGTTTGCAGAAGTTAAAACTTAATGACGCGTCGATTAGTTACTTACCCGAGTCGTCGGGCGCACTCGGTTTTGGTTTTAGATGCGGTTTCTTGGGTTTGTTGCACATGGAGATCGTCAAAGAGCGACTTGAGCGCGAATTCAACCTGGCGTTGATTGCGACCGCGCCATCGGTGCAATATCAAGTGACAAAGACCGATGGCAGTCGAGAAATTTGCGACAACCCAAGCGAATTACCGCCAACTGTTTACATCAAGTCGATTGAAGAGCCGTATTTCAAAGTCGACATCATTACGCCAAAGGATTACACCGGCACTTTGATGGATCTCTGCCAAACTCGTCGTGGCGAACTCGGCAAACTCGAATATCTTTCACCCGAGCGCGTTGAGATGCACTACTTGATGCCACTGGCAGAAGTAGTAGTTGACTTTTTTGACCAAATGAAGAGTCGATCGCAGGGCTACGCAAGTCTCGATTACGAACTGCACGGTTACCGCGAATCTGACTTGGTGAAAGTCGACTTGTTTTTGAACGGCATCGCCGCAGACGCATTCAGCACAATCGTGCACCGCGAAAAAGCGTACGACTATGGCAAGCGGATGTGCGAAAAACTAAAAGAGTTGATTCCGCGTCAGATGTTTGATGTGCCAATTCAGGCTGCAATCGGCGGCAAGTTCATCGCTCGCGAAACTGTGAAAGCAAAGCGCAAAGACGTGTTGGCCAAGTGTTACGGCGGCGATATTTCACGTAAGCGTAAGTTGCTTGAGAAGCAAAAAGAGGGCAAGAAGAAAATGAAGTCAATCGGTCGCGTTGAGATACCCGGAGACGTGTTTATCTCGGCTCTGAAACTCGATAACTGACGATCGTGGCTGAGAAACACGCAAGCGTTTTTCGCTCGCTGAAATATTTCAATGCACGCTTGTTTTTTGCAGGTTTGCTTCTTTCGAACATCGGTAGTTGGTTACAGCTAACTGCCTCGTCGTTGCTGATTTATCGATTGACGGGAAATGCAGCCGATCTTGGCTACAACGTAGCGTTTCAGTTTTTGCCGATGTTGTTATTCGGCACTTGGTGTGGAGCATTGGCTGATCGGCACAATCGGCGACGAATTGCGATCATCTCACAAGCATGTTTGGCCGGTCAGGCGCTGTTGCTCGGTGTTCTCGATCTTTCGGGCGTTATCAGTGTGCCGATGGTCTATGCGCTGTCGTTATTACTGGGCATTATCGGCGCATTCGACAACCCTGCACGACGAGGTTTAGTTACTGAACTTGTGCCGACTGTTGATTTGCCGAATGCGATGTCGCTGAATACGGCAGTGATGACAGGTTCGCGAATTTTCGGTGCGGCAATTGCGACTGCGCTTGTCGGACCGCTTGGCACTGGTTGGCTGTTTATTCTGAACGGTATTTCATATGCAGCGATGATTTACGGTCTGACTGGTTTGCGAAAAAGCGAGATGTATCCGGCGATTATGCGACCTGCCGGTGGTTCGCCTGTGCGTGAAGTGTTTAAATATGTCGCCGGCAATCGACGCTTGATGACGATGTTTTTGGTTTATGTTGCGGTGAGCACATTTTCTTTCAACTTTGGTGTTGCGTTGCCGAAATTGGCAGACCTGAGTTGGGGCGATGACCGTGCGTTTGGCTGGGTGATGTCGGTAATTGGCATTGGCAATTTGACTGGCGCTCTACTCACTGCGCGATTAAAAACAGTTTCGATGCGCTGGTTCGTCGGCAATATTGCGTTGCTTGGTTTAGCAAGCATCGGCATGGCGTTTGCTTCGAACTTGTGGCTGGCATTTTTGTGGGGCGTGCCTCTCGGCATTGGTGGCGCCGCGATGATTGCCTCGGGTAACGCGATTAGTCAACAAGAATCACCGCCCGATATGCGCGGAAGATTATTGGCGTTAACCGCGGTTGCATTTTTGGGAAGCACACCAATCGGTGGGCCGATAACGGGTTTGATCGCAGACTCAATTTCGCCTGAGTGGTCACTGGCATACGGTGGGGTTGTTGCTCTAGTTTGTGCGGCAGTGGCAGTTGTTGCCTGGAGATGATTGGGCGTAGTTCAGATGTCAAATAGTTCTTCTAATTCGGTGATGTGGTTTCGGCGCGATCTGCGTCTCGAAGACAACCCAGCATTGGTTGCAGCGAGCAAAGTCGGGGCGGTTACTCCGTTATTCGTTTTAGACCCGATGTTTTTGCAACGGTCGGGTGCGCCGAGATTGGCATTTTTATTTCGTTCGCTGCGTGATTTAAATCGCGCAACGGGTGGTGCGCTCGTGGTGCGTGTCGGTGACCCAGTTGAAATCGTGTCAAAGGTTGCCAAAGAAATTGGTGCAACCGAGGTTTTTGCTGCGAAAGATTTTGCACCATACGGGCAAAAGCGTGATGTCGAAGTTGCTCGATCACTTGAAAAAGTCGGCGCGAAGTTGAATCATGTCGGTTCGGCTTATGCAGTCGACCCAGGCACGGTGCGAAAAGCCGACTCAACGCCGTATTCAGTGTTCACTCCGTTTTCAAAAGTTTGGTTGGCGCACGGCTGGTCGGCGCCAGTCAAAAAGCCGAATGTGAAATGGAATGGCGCACCTACGATCAAAAGCGAAGCGATACCTGACGACCCGATTTTGACCGCAAAGATTGCTGAAGCGGGCGAAGAAGCAGCGTGGAAACGTTGGGAGTATTTCGCCGAGACTGCGCTTGATAAATATAAAGAGGAGAGAAATAATCCTGATCGTGACGGCTGCAGTCAGATGTCGGTTTACTTGCGATTTGGCGTGGTGCACCCGCGACAGTTGTTAGCAGAACTTGAGCCCAACCCGAATCATGATCATTATCGAAGTGAACTTTGTTGGCGTGAGTTTTATGCCGATGTGTTGTTTCACCAACCGCAGACAACTTGGAAGAATCTTCAACCGAAAATGGACAGCCTGCAAGTCGACACGGATGCGAAAGCCAAGCAGCGCTTCGAAATTTGGTGTGCTGGCAAAACGGGTTATCCGATAGTTGATGCCGGTATGCGACAGATGTTGGCAACAGGCTGGATGCATAATCGCGTGCGAATGATTGCCGCCAGTTTTTTGGTTAAAGATTTGCACTTACCGTGGCAGTGGGGTGCGAAGTTCTTCATGAAGCATCTAGTTGATGGCGATATTGCATCAAACAATCACGGCTGGCAATGGACCGCCGGAACTGGCACCGATGCGGCGCCGTACTTTCGCGTGTTCAACCCCGTGTTGCAAGGTGAGAAATTTGATCCCAACGGAAATTACGTTCGCGAATGGATACCCGAGTTGCGCGACGTGCCGAAAAAGTTTGTGCACTCACCTTGGTTGCAACCCGAAGGCGGATTGTTTGCGCAATACCCAGAACCCATGGTCGACCATTCACAGGAGCGTGACGAGGCTCTAAGTCGCTACAAGATCAGCGGGGAAATCAATCGCTCGGTAGTCTGACGCTAGGTAGCCTGATAAGTAGCAAATGCTTGACGATCGTAAGACTGCAATCCTCAGGGCTGTCGTAGAGGAATACATCGCCACCGCGCAACCGGTGGGTTCTGCGCACATTGCCAATAATCGTGATTTAGCGGTCTCGTCGGCGACGGTTCGCAACGATATGGCGGCCTTAGAGCGCGAAGGCTATTTGATGCATCCGCATACTTCGGCTGGACGCATACCAACCGACAAGGGTTATCGATTCTTCGTTGACAACTTGGTGCCGAATGGTTCGCTTGGCTCAATCGAACAGGCAAAAGTCGGAAGTTTTTTTGAAACTGCGCACTTTCGTCTCGAAGAAACACTTCAGCGAACATCAATGTTGTTGGCGCAGTTGACAAATTATGCATCAGTTGTAATTGGGCCGACTGCCGAAGTTGCTGTGGTGCGCTCGGTTCAGTTAGTTCGACTTTCGAGTCATCACATCACGGTGGTTGTCGTGTTGTCGAACGGTGCAGTCGAAAATGCTCAGATCGAAATAACGAGCGAAGTCACAGATGATGATATTTTGCAAGCGAATGCAGATCTGCAGAATTTGATGATTACAAAGCCATTGCGCGATATTGCTGAGCATCGCGGAGCAAATCGAAAGGCGAGCAAAGAACAAACAGGCGTCGCGGGTGTTGCTGCTTTGTGTGAGAAAGTTTTGTCGGCCCTCGACCGCGTGCGAAATGACGAGAACTTTTACGTCGGTGGCGTAGCGCAGATGGCTGAGGCATTCGACGCAGTAGAAATCGTGCGCAATGTTTTGCATACTCTTGAGCAGCAATACGTTGTCGTCACTCTTGTTCGCGACATGTTGAACCGTGGCGTCTCGGTGGCGATTGGTGCTGAGCACGGTGTCGAGCCTCTTTCAGCATGTTCAGTTGTCTTGGCGCCGGTTCGCGCCGATGGTGAAACAGTGGGCACTGTTGGTGTGCTTGGGCCGACGCGCATGAATTATCCGCAAGCATTGGCGACCGTAGATTTGGTTAGCGACCGACTTGGTCGTCGTTTGACCGAAAATTAATTCGAATGGCGCAAGATTTTTATCAGCTGCTTGGCGTGTCGCGTGGGGCGAGTCAAGAAGAATTAAAGCGCGCATATCGCAAGTTGGCGCGTGAGTTGCACCCTGATGCGAACCCGAATAATGCCGAAGCGGAAGAAAAATTCAAACTTGTTAGTCGTGCATATGAAGTTTTGTCTGACGAAGAGACTCGTGCACGATATGACCAATTTGGTGAAGCCGGAATTTCTGGTGGCGGTCGTGGCGGCGGAGATCCGTTTGGTGGCGCAGGCGGTTTCGGCAGCATCTTTGACGCATTTTTTGGTGGTGATTCGCCGTTTGGCGGAGGTGGACGACAACAATCTGGACCTCAGCGCGGCCCCGATCTAGAAACGCAAATCGAAATTGACTTTGTCGATGCCGTCTTTGGCTGTCGAACTTCGGTGTCGATTAGGTCTGCTGTGAGTTGTGAAGATTGTGACGGGTCGGGTGCGGCTGCGGGTACAAAGGCCACATCATGCGCTGAGTGCAATGGCACGGGTCAAGTGCGACGAATGCGTCAAAGCATTCTTGGACAAATGGTGACGACGACGCCTTGTGGCCGCTGTCGCGGCATGGGTGAAGTTATTGCATCACCTTGCAATAAATGTCGTGGCGAAGGGCGAGTGACCAAAGATCAGACTCACGAAATTGATATTCCTGCCGGTATTGCGGCTGGTCAAACGATGCGGGTAAGTGGTCGCGGCGGGGTAGGTCCGCGTGGTGGTGCAGCCGGTGATTTGTATGTGCACATTGAAGTTGCGCGTCACGAGATGTATCAACGTGAAGAAAATGATTTGGTGACGAACGTGCAGGTTTCGATTGCTCAGGCTGCACTTGGCGTTGATCTAGTGCTGGCGACTCTTGATGGCGATGAGACATTGGTAGTTGCACCGGGCGTGCAGCACGGTCATGAATATGTGCTCAAAGGTCGTGGCGTGCCGTACTTGAACCAAGGCGGACGTAATCGAGGTCGAACTCGCGGCGATCTGCGCGCTCGAATTGAAGTTGTGGTGCCGAAAAAACTTTCGTCAAAAGAGCGTGATCTGTTGTTGCAGTTGGCCAAAGAGCGTGGCGAGCAAGTCGCTGCCAGCGACACTTCATTGAAATCAAAGATTAAGTCGGCATTTTCGTGATCTCGACGCTGCGTAACTCAGCGGCACATGTTTTTGTAGATTCAATTGACGCGCCAGTTTTGGGTGACGTGGACGCGCATCACTTATTGCGTGTTCTGCGGGTCAAGTCGCGAGATGTTGTGACGATCTCAGAAGGTGGCGGCCGCTGGCGAACGTGCGTAGTTGATGGTGATGCAAAAATTGAGGTGACGAGCGAAGTCTTTGTTGAAGCGGCACCGAAGTGGCAGTTGAAAGTCGCATTTTCTATTGTCAAAGGTGATCGACCTGAGTGGACAGTGCAGAAACTAACCGAGATTGGTATCGATGAGATCATTGTTTTGGCACCAACGACTCGCAGTGTCGTGCGGTGGGATGCAGGTCGAGCAAATAAAAATTTAGAGAAATTGCGATTGGTGGCTCGTGAGGCGGCGATGCAGTCACGACGCGTTTGGTTGCCAAAAGTTAGCGATGTCGTGGCGCTGACTCAGTTGAGCGATGCATTTATCGCCGACCCGACTGGCGAAGTTTTGAACGAGTCGCATCGAACGATTGCAATTGGGCCTGAAGGTGGTTTCACACAAGAAGAAATCTCTGCTGGCAAAGGTGTCGTTTCGCTTGGTGACACAATTTTGCGAGCAGAAACTGCGGCGATTAGTGCAGCTGTTCTAATGTCGAG
>Ga0208147_1000743_pt1 | contig 11008 bp, 13 predicted proteins | sample DEB3_08_DNA_FD_184520 | JGI IMG/M metagenome (GOLD analysis project Ga0208147, IMG submission 184520) | Aqueous microbial communities from the Delaware River and Bay under freshwater to marine salinity gradient to study organic matter... | ecosystem: Environmental > Aquatic > Marine > Coastal ... | reverse complement strand
GCCGCGCGTGGTGCGTGCACCGAGGCCGGTCGAACGAATGTCCGCCTTTACCCCAGCGGTGCGGTTCGTGCCGTCGCGCAATGGCCCGGCTGGCGCGGAGGGGTTGCCGATGATCGCTATCGATCCCTTGCCATCATTGATCGGGTTGCCTTCGCCATCGGCGACGGGCGGCGACCAGCCGTAGAGCGCGGAGTCGTCCGCCGGGATGCAGTACAGCGCACCGCCCGCGCAGGCCCTTGGGTGATCAACAAACCCGATCACCTTTGGCTTTGTCCAATCGTTGTCAGTGAATCCGACGATCACCCGGTCGCCCACCTCAAACGCGGCGGCGTTGCATGTCATGTAAACGACCGGGACATTCTGGAGCGTGGTCCCCTGGTTCACATCCAGCCGTTTTGCGCTGGACTTGGCCTCCGCCAGTTCGACCGTGCACTTGTCGGCGTTCTGATCCAGGGCTGTGATCGTGCCCCAGCGGTAGGTGGGCTTGAACTTCTGCCAGCCGGGCAGCACGGCTGCATTCCAGAAGACCTGACCAGGCGATTGAATCTCGCGCGCCATCAATGCGCCATGGACGGCGGTCGGAGCCGGTGCGCCTGGCTGGATCAGTATCAATGCCGATTCTCCGGGGACTTCAATCGTGGCCACGGCGCCAGCAGCGGTTTCTGTCAGGTCGGCGCACCATGCCTGCCGTTGCTCGGACACTTCGGCGGTCTGGATCGCGCCGCGCTCCAGCGCGGCTGCCTTGATGCCGGCCTCGGTCATTCCAAGGTCAGCTTTTGACGAATCCAGCCACGCTTGTTGCTTGATGATTTCGGCCGTCTTCTTGTCCAGTTGCGCCTTCTTCGCGTCCATCGCCGCGCGGTCCTGCGGGTTGGCACGCGACAGGGCAACATATTCCGTCACCAGCGCGTCAAACTCAGGCTGCAGGCTTTCAAGCCCGCCCTGGAAGCCGTCAACCAGTTCTTGCTGCCAAGCCTTTCGCGTCTCCAGCTCGTTGATCGTGGCCGTGAGCTTGGCGACCATGGCATCGCGCTGGGCGGTGCCATAGTCCAGGTTGATGGTGTACCGCCCATCTGCGCCGCCGGAGACGATGGTTGCGCGCCCCATGGCTACTCTCCAACGTCCATATAGGCGTCGTTTCCGGTCGGCACGTAGTAATTGATGAACGAGACGACGAAAGACGCGCCATCGCCGTAATAGGCGCGCTGGCCTGGGCGTAGCAGCCAGTCAATGGCGCAGCGCACGCGGGTTTTGCCCGATCCCGTGGTGATCGACCGGATGCCGGCCAGGGTGCGGTCAAACGTGGTGTCCGGGTCTTCTTTCTCCGCGAAGGCGTCCGAATAGCCGGACAGCGTGGCGGTGTAGTTTGTCGGCCCGCGCGCCATGGAGATCTGTTCCAGCGGGGAGCGCGCCATTTCATACTCGACAACATCGCCGCCGGGTATTGATGCCGTGCGGTAGATGGTGAAGTGGGTCGCGTCGTTGATGCTGGCCGCCCAATCCAGCGCCGCGGGCACCACGCACTGCACGTAGTTGCTGGCTCCGGTGCGCAGCGTGGCCTGCCAGCTCGAAATCGGCACACGCACCAGCCCGCCGGGCGTTGCGAGGTCCATCACGTAGCGGGTGGTGGCGTCGCCTAGCTGGGCGGTGAAGTCGTGATAGGCCAGTGCGTAGATTGCGCCTAGTGGGGATGCGGCGGCGGCGTAGCCGAAAAGCGGAACGGAGCCGAGCACCAGCGCCGCGCCCAATGGAGTTGCCGCAGCGGTCCAGCCGGTAGTTTGGGCGCCTGTGACGCGCGGGGCGCCAAGTAGCGATGCGGCGGCGGACCAGCCAGCTACCGTTGCGCCGAAGACGCTGGGGCTTGACAGCGGGGATACGACCGCGATAACCGCTTCTGGATCTCCGACAAACGGTAGCGAACTGAGCGGGACCGACGTTAGGGGCGCAAAGCCGAGCATGGGTTATGCCCGGACGAAGTGACCCGAGAACGATGTTTCAGCAGCCCCGGAGACAAACTTCAGGGAAGTCCCGCTGACATAACCGAACAGCTCTACATAGTCAGTTGAGCCATTCATATAGATCAGCCGCGTTCCAGAGATGCGCGACCCTGCTGCGCCAGAGTAATAAACAGAAGTCTTGACCTCTATGCCGTTCTTGCGCAACGAGGCCGTGTTTGACGACAGCGGAGAACCCCCGCACGCCACCATCCACTCAAAAAAGTAGTAGCCGGCCACGTTCGGGGTGAAACGGTAATTGGTCGTGCTATCGAAGCACCCGCCCGTATCAAATTCCTCAGTGTTCAGGACGACTTTTACGAATGTGGCAGAAGCCACTCCGGTCTGATCTGCAGAGAGGTACGCCCTGAACGCTGGCCCGACCGTTGACAGCTTTGCTGCGGGCACCGTCGAGAACACCGTAGGCGCTGCCGTGAAGCTGACAGCGGCGCCCGCGTTGCTGGACGAGATCACCGTGGTTCGGGCCAGATGCGTCGCATCCACCCGCGTGCCCAGGAATACCTCCCACTCCGCGCCGTTCTCAGCGCAGAACCAGCTGGTATCGCCGTCCACGGTCAGCCCGATCGTGGCATTGGCAACAGCCACGAACCCCGACACCGCGCCCGTGAGCGTGAGCGTGCCGGTCCCTGTGGTGCTGGTAGTCTCCTTGCACCTGTCGATGACTTTGTGGGTCATGGCGCGGCCCCGATCAACCGATGGTCGCGGTCAGCACGGCAACCGGGCCGCCCGCGACGATGGACAGAGTGTTCAGCACGATCTTGCCCGACACAGCCACGCTGCCATCCTGCGCGGGCAGGCTCAAATGCACCAGCCCGTCCGAGTCGCAAAACTCGCCATAGGCGGCGGTGCCAGTTGCGTCCGCGCTGGTATCCGGGCCGGCAATGCTGAATGTCAACTGTCCGGTGGTGCCGTTGACAGAGCCGCACGGATCGGACAGCGGAACCTGGGCGAGCAAGACGTCCGCAGAGTCGCGAATCTTGATCGATCCGGCACCGCTGCCGGCATCAATCAAGGTTTTGAATGAGGTTTGCGCTGCAGCCATGGCGGCGGCGCTGTAGGTTGCAACGGAAGGGACGGCCATGGTTTGCTCCGGTTAGGCTGAGAGTTTTTCGGACACAAGCAACGTCAATGTGCTGGTGTCCGGCGTGGGTTTGTAAGATTCAATGGCGGCAGAGAATACCCCCGCGCGGCAGGAAACGATCACCCGCTGATAGAGGCTCGCCATCCGGTCAACGGCAGATTCAATCTCCGCGTCGGTGGGCTCCCATGTGGCGGTCATGGTGCGGTCTGCGTCCGTGCTGCCAAAGTCATTGAACACGGCGCCACCGTCCAGCGTGGCCACGCGGTTGACCCGGCGACGGCGCGCTCCCGTGTCCATGTCGGCGTCGATTTCAACGTACCCGGACAGGTCGAAAGTAGGGGTGCTAATGGTGATCAACATGGGGGCCTCATGTGTTCAATAGGAGCTTCAGGCCGTCGGCGTTCACGCGCGTCTGGATCGTGCGCAGGATTTCCCACATGAACGCCTCCAGGTGCGGCTGCAGGCCTGCGCCGTCGATTTTGATCAGCGCATCGCCACTTTGGAATGCTTTGGTGCGGGCAGTGATTTCCTCGATGGTCGCCTCGGTCAGTTTCTTCTGCAGCTCGAATGCCTTTTCGCGGTTCGCGTTCTCGCGCGCGATCTGGTCCTCAAGCTTCCACTGCTCGGAAAACGTCAGGCTTGGGTTGTCCAACAGCTTGAACAGGTCGCCAAGCAGCTTGCCGGTGGACTCGACCGAGTTGTCGATAGAGGAAAAAGCCGCCTTGACGATTTCCGTCTTGTATTGCAGCTCAGCCACGTTCAATGTGACCTTAGCCTCAATCAGCTTGATCCGCTCGTTGCTGGCCATCTTTTCCAGCTCAAGGTAATACTTGCGCGTGTTGTCCAGCGCCTTCTCGGCGGCCTTCGCCGCCTCATCATGGGCCTTTTTCTGGTCCTGAATCGTGCCCGTGGTGCGGATCATCCCGTCCCACAGGCCGGACTGCTTGACCTGTAGGGCCTGCGTGGCGGCGGCGTACTGGTCCGCGCTCAATGCGCTTTTTTTATAAGCCGCCTCGATGGCATCAGAAACTTGTTTGATTGCTCCAGCGCCACCTGGACCGCCCGCTATTGCGTCCAGAGTGACAAGAAGGCCGGAAAGGATTTCAGCGCCGCCCTTCCCGTCTTTGAACATCGGGTTATTTGCAAGGTCGGTAAACGCCTTGATGATGTTCTCAACAGGCTTTTCAAATTGCTTTGGATCGAGGCCCAACTCCTTTAGCGCCTTGTTTACATCCTCGGTGGCTTTTTTCAGATCAAGCGCAGCGCCTGCGCCGGATTTCATCCGGCGAGACATGGCATCGCCATATTCCTCGACGGCTTGCTCGGCTTTCTTCGTTTCCTCCTTGATGCCAAGCATGGCATTGGATGCGTCGCGCGTGCTGTTCGCGGCTTTCTGCATTGCTGCGTCAACAGCATCGCCCACGCCCGAAAAGTCACCTGATGCAATAGCACCGGCAATCGTGCCGAGTATCTCGCCCCACGCCTTGAACGCAGCAATGATGCCGGTAACAGACGCGGTGGCAATCTGTATGCCTTTTGTCAGCAGATCAAAAACGCCGGTATCCCCGATCTGAATATAAGCATCACTCAGCGAGTTCTTCATCCGGTTCAGGCTGGCCGTGAATCCCTCCATGTCGCGTACATCGCCGAACGTCTTTTTTATTTCGGCGGCGAACTTCGGAATGAACACTTCGGCGGTCAGGTTGCCGCTGCTGATGAACTTGTCCAGTTCCTGCGTGGACATGCCCATTGCCTTTGCGGCAATCTGGAAAGCACCTGGCAGGCGCTCCCCAAGCTGACCGCGCAGCTCTTCCATACTCACGGTCCCCTTGCTGACGATCTGCGAGATTGCCAGCAATGCGCCCTGCGTGTCTGCGCTGGACTTGCCCAGCGAGGACATGGCAATCGACACAGCCTCGAAAATGTCGCGCGTGGCCTGTCCCTGCAGGCTGGTTCCCTTGGTGGCGGCTGTCAGGCTGGTGTAGGCGTCTGCTGTGGTGAACAGCTCAAGGCCGAGCTTGCGGGACAGTTCGCGGATGTATTCAAACTCAACGCCGGCACCTTCCGCGCTGCCTTTGAGCAGCGTCATCCCGCGCGTGAACTTCTCCATTTCGACGTTTGCGTCGATAAATTCCTTCACGACGACAGCAGCGGCCAGCGCCTTGAACGCATTCGCCAAAGAATCCATCGCTCCGGAGTTCCTGCCGAGCTTGTCAACCTGCGTGTCAAGCTGATCGACCTTGCTTGTTGCCGATCCGGCCTCAGTGCCGATGCCCTTGATCCCAGACTCAACGCCGGCCAGCGCCCCGCCCGTGTTGTTCGTGCCCTCGAAGATGATCGCGACGGTTTTGGCAATGTCGGCCATTATTTGCTCGCAGATTTGCGCTCGTAGTAGGCGCTCCACAGCGCCAGTTCTTCGTCGGTCAAATACCCTTGCGGGATCACATCGGGCCGGTGCTGGTAAAGGTAGCCGCCACGCATTTCCAGCAGGGTCATGGAGACTCTGAGGCTGTCGTCGCTTGCGAGGCGGCTTGAGGCTTTACCAGTTCTGCGCCCTTCCCGGTCAGTTCGCTGATTTCGTTCGTGAGGCTCAGGAACTCGATCGGGAAGTTTTCCGCCAGCTTCACAGCGGCCGGCAGTTCGATCGTGGGCGATACGCTGCCCATGACCAGCATCTCCAGACGCTTGGCAATCTCGCCCGGCGTGTCCTTGGTCAGCCCAAGCGCCTTGCGAACCGCGCCAGCCTGATCCTGGTTCGCAGCGATGGCTTTGACGATTGCCTCGATTGATCCTTGCCGCTTCCCGGCTTCCATCGCCTTATGCAATTCAACGGCGGACAGCCCGCGCACTTCCCATTCCGGCGTCTCGCCTTCGTCGAAGAATGCGGCCAGCGCTGGAACCGGCACCTTCGCGCGGCGCGGCTCCAGCTTGGCACGCTCAAACTTTTCAGCGTTGAACGCCATCAGGACACCTCAACGGCAGGCGAAGCGGCGCTGATCGTGCAGGCTGCCTGGATCGCGTCGCCAGCCGGGAACGTGCGCGAAATGCCGAGCTTGCCTTGGGCGAGCAAGTACGGCGATGCGTAGCGATCCGGGTAGAACTTGAACCAGAGCGTTTCGTTCTTCAGCGCGACCAGGGCATCGGACACGCCATCGGACAGGTAAGCGGTGAAGCTGCCCTGACCAAGCGTGGACGATGTTGCCCCGAGCGTGGTGCCGTAGACCTGCGTGGACGTCACGGAATGCGACGTCTCGGGCGGGATGAAGTCAGAGGCCAGCGCAATCTCGCCGAAGATCGGCGCGGCATAGCTGGCATACACCTTTTTCGGCACCGTGCCGGTGTGGATCTCGGGCAGCGCGGCCATGAAGGTCACGGAGCCTTCGTCATAGTTGACGGTCCAGAGCGGGAAGTCAGCGCGCTCGCGGTGCAGGCCGACCACCTGATAGATCTCCGTGGAAGCGACAGCACCGGCGGCGCTGGTTGTCACCCGGACCTGTGCGATCTCGATTGAATCAACCGGGATCAAGGGCGGGCCACCTGCGGCTGCGCGCGTCTCGCTGAACGTGGTCCCTGCGCCATCGGTTCCGGCCACGACAGCAATCGCCCCAGACGAATTGATCGTCACAGAGCAGACCTTCGCCTTGTCGCTCGCCGGTCGCGTGATCGTCGCCTCGCCAGCCGCGACCGAGGTCACGACGCCTTGCAGGTTGCAGGTCAGCGCGGCCACGGTCACCTTGTCGTTGGTGGCGTGGACGGTGACAGCGCCGCCGGTCAGCACGCCGTTCGGGCGCACGACGGGGGAATAGCCGGATTTCCCGGACCAGAGCGATGCCGCGCTGGTGAAGGTCGTCTCGTCGCCGCTGTTTGACAGGGCGGTCATGGCCACGGCATTCTGCCCGGCCTCGTATTGCAGTTTTGCGTTTTCAGCTGTTGACATGGTTGCTCTCCGTGGGGGGCTTGGTGGGCGGGCGCCCGCGCCGCTTGGGCTCGGGCTGCTTGGTCTGGTCTGCTGTGACTGCGGGCGCCTCGTCGTACAGCTTGTGGATCGCCGGGTCGTAATGAACAGCAGCGATCCAGTGCCATCCGCGAGGGCCGTCGCGGCAGACCTTCACCGGCTTTGCCAGTTGGTCGGTCATTGGCTATCAGCCCATGACGATGGCGATGCCATCGGGCTTCCAGGCCTTTTTGCCCCACACCGCGGCAACGTAGATCATTGCCTTGTTGAAGCCCTTGTAGACGCTGATTTCGAACACCAGCCCGGAATGCGGGTCCTGAACCATCATCACGTCCACCGCAGCGTCGCCGCCGGCAGGCTTAGCTGGCGCGCGCATGGCCAGTTCAACGGCCGCCTGGTGCAGCATCACGTTCGCGGCGTAGCTGTTGCCGATGGTGATTTCGTTGGCGTCCGCGCCGGCAACGCGAAGGCCGGGGGAGCCAATCACGATGTCGCCAGAGGTTGCGGTGATTCCAGTGTTGACCACGTAGGCATTCACGGAGTCGCCGGCATGGGTGATGACGTCGCCTGCCTTGATGCCGGTGGTGTTGACCGTGCCGCCTTCGACGCTCAGGGTCGTCTGGCCGATTGCCTCACCAGCGGTCACGAAATCGTAGCCAGTGCCAGCACCCTTGGTGTGCGATTGGACTTGTCCGGATTCCTTGATCATGGCCCCGAGGATGTCAATCAGCGTGCCCTGGCGGAGAAGACGTGTGTCGCCGGACTCGTTGACTTTCTGCAGGCTCGACAGCTTGCGCAGTTTCGTGCCAGCCAGCGAGTTGATCACCAGAGACAAGCGGCCGTCGTTGACCGGCATGCCATTGTCAAACAGGATCTGGCGCGCATCGGCAACGAGGTCAAGGTTGCTGCCAAACGGAGTGGTTCCAGCGGTGCCAACGGCGCGGGAAGCGTTTTGATAGGCCTCGGTCGCAAGGTCAGCTTCGATCTCGTTGCAGATTGCGCGCATGGCTTGCGCGATTTGGTCGCCATAGATCGTTTCGTAGCCGGCGCCCCCGTTAACCAGCCGGATGTCTTCGCCGGTCCATGGGATCGGGACGCCGCGCTGCTTGGTCAGGGTCAGGGTCTTGTTGTCAACCGTCTGGTCTGTCCCCTCGGGGATCGTCATGGACGGCGAGAGGTCCCCTACCGTCGCCGCACGGGTGAAAAACGAGCGCACAGACTGACCGACTGCGGCGCGTTCGGAGCCTGCGTTGATCGTCACGGAAGGGATGAAGCCGACCGCTTCGCGACCGACAATATCGGCCGCGCGGTAGATGTCTGCGGCCAGGTTGGTGAGTACGTTTGACATGGTGTAAAGCCTCCGGTATGGGTGAGTTGGTTATCCTTCGACCACTTGGCCGCCGGACTTGGCGTGCGCCATTCGGGTCGCAGGGTCTGCGGCTTCGAACGCGCTGCGCGTCATGGTTTTTGCCCCGGCATTGCCTCCTGCATTGCCTTGGCGAACGCCAGCTCCTCCCGAGCCGGTGGGCTTGAGCAGCTCGGGGCGCGTTTTGGCGATCCCGGCTACTCCGTCTTTGATCGGCATCAGCCGACCGTCGTCACTCTTGAACAGCAGGTCGTCGCCTTCCCAGGCGAGACGGCCGCTCACGAACGTTTCCACGATGTCACGAGCGATGAACTCATGGCCACCGAGTGCCTCGGCAATGGCCGCCTTTTGCAAGGAGGCTTTGTGCTTGCCGGTGGCATCCTCTGCCAGTGCGCGGGCTTCATCGCGCTCGCGCTCCGCGCGCTTCAGGGCGGTCTGCACCTGTCGCAGCGCATCGCCCTGCCCCTTGGCGTCGGGCAGCGCGTCCAGCTCCTCGGCCGAATCGATGCCGAGCTTTTCCATGGCTTTGGTGGCCAGCGATTGCGCAGCCTCAAGATCGGTCTTGAGCTTTTTGCGACCCGTGATCGACTCGTTGCGGGCAGCGTCGCGCTGCCCCGTGAGGTCGTCCACGTAGGTCTTGAGCGCGGCGAACTTCTCGTCCCCGAGCGCTTCTTTCAGTGTTTCCAGGTCCATGTTTGGCATCCCGCCAGAGTGATGAGGATTACAGTATGTGGATCGTTTTGTCACATCGTGACAAATTAGCGGGGGAAACTGCCTTTATGGTGCACACCCAAAAACAGCATGCCAAACCCTAGCGCAACCCGTTACACGTTCATCGCTCACGCGCTGGATGGCGATGGTCCTTTCCGGCCTTCCGTGAGCTATGACGGGCTTGGAAAGGCTGCGCTGGCCGGCCAAAGCTACCTCGTTCGGTATCCGCGCGAGAGTGACGAAAAGTACGCCCGGCGCTGCGAGCTGGCGTTTTTTGCCAGCCCATTGGCGCAGGCCTGCTCACGCTTCACCGGCTACATCGGCACGCGCCCGGTGATCCGAACCTACCCGCATGAGTTGTATGCCGCCATGGCCGACGACATTGACGGCAAGGGCAATGACATCGGCGTGTTTTTCGGCGAGTTTGAAAAGCAGGCCAAGGCCCGCGGTGCAATGTGCCTGCTGGTCGATATGCCGGCGACCATGGCCCCGAACCTTGCGGAGCAGATGGAGGCTCGCGTCGCGCCCTACTGGACGGCGATCAAGCCCGAGTCAATCACCGATTACGCAATCGGCGATCACGGGAAATTCGAGTTCGCGGAGTTTTCTGGGAACTACAAGCGCCCGGACGGATCGCGCGTGGAGTGCACCTGGCGCTTTGACGAGCAGGCATGGCAGGCGCTCGACAAAGAAAAGAAGGCCATCGATGCTGGCTTGCACGGTCTTTCAGAGTGCCCGATTCTGATCTTTACCGAGGGCGGAGACTTCCCGCACTTCGGGCCGTTCTCAGCCATCGCCGATCTGTCCAAGCGTTTGTTCAATCTGGACTCTGAGATGGACGAAATCCTCCGCTCTCAGACCTTCAGCTTGCTCACGATGCAGGTCCCCGAAAACAGCACGGAGGCCCAGAAGCTAGCCGCCGCACAGACGGTCGGGCAGACTATCGGGACGTCCAACTTGATGGTGCACAGCGGCAGCACGCCGGCCTTCATCGCTCCTGACTCCGGGCCGGCCGACACCTACCTGAAGCGTATCGACAAGATCCGCGAGCAGATCGGCGAGATTGGCCTGAACGTGGCAACCATCAACCAGCAGGAATCCGGCGTCGCCATGCAGATGCGCTTTGCATCTATCAATGCGGAGCTGTCAAGTTTCTCCGGGAGAATGGAGGACCTGGAGCGCAGGGCGTGGGAATTGTCGCGCCAGTGGCTCGGAATGACGCAGGCGCCAGATACCCAATGGCCGCGCGACTTCAATTTGGCCGACGTCGAATCAGAGCTGCGCATTCTCACGGAAATGCAGGGCGCAGCGATGCCGGATGCGGTCATTGCCGAGCAATCGAAGCGGATCACATCCATCCAATTCAGCGGGCTTGATCAAGAGCGACAGGACGCGATCAGCGCGGCCATTGATGAGCGTTTGCTCCAAACCAATTGACGACGACAGAAAGGACTGATTCATGGCTAACCTTCACATTACGCATCTTGTCTATGCCGCTGGCGAGCTGCAGATCCCGCAGATGCCCCCGGTCTATGAGGATGTTGTGGCCATCGGCGCATCGGCCGCGTCCAGTGCTGTATTCAAGCCAGGCGTGAAATACGTCTGCCTGACTCCGAAAGCGGACTGCCACGTTTCTTTCGGCGAGGCCCCGACAGCGACCACCAGTACAAAGCCTTTGACGGCTGGGAATGACTACTTTTTCGGGGTCACGCCAGGGCATAAGGTTTCCGTGATCGCCGCGTAAGGGCCCGCCCATGTTCGGCGCATTCAACACCTTCGGCAAGCTTGGTTCCCCGGCGGGCTCCAAATCTCTGCTCGCCCAGATTCAGGCGATGGGCGCAAGCTTCATCGGCATCCCATCCCTGTCAAATTACCAGGAC
>Ga0208147_1000742_pt1 | contig 11010 bp, 13 predicted proteins | sample DEB3_08_DNA_FD_184520 | JGI IMG/M metagenome (GOLD analysis project Ga0208147, IMG submission 184520) | Aqueous microbial communities from the Delaware River and Bay under freshwater to marine salinity gradient to study organic matter... | ecosystem: Environmental > Aquatic > Marine > Coastal ... | reverse complement strand
CCCCGTGGATGGCTGCTGCGCGGTCCAGGCGGGCTTGAAGCTCGGCTCTGGCAGTTGCTCCAGCTCCCGTAACAGGGGCGTCAGACACCCGCCCTTGGGCGTCGCCCAGGCCAAACGAGGTCCTGCTTGTGTCGAGTGTTTCACCAGCGTAGGATACCGTACTGGGCGCGCCGGTGGTTTGCGGGGCCGCACGCTGGGTGAAGGCACCCGGCTCGGCCTGGCGCGCGGTCAGCTCAATCGCAGCACTGCGACGCGAGATCGGAGCGATGCTCTCGTCGCCAGCCATCGTTTGAAGCTCGTCGTCGCTGAGGCTGGCAACCGGTGTGCCTTGGATCGTTTGCGGGCGAGGCGCATTCAGGCGCAGCTTGTCGAACCCCATCTTCTGTTCCAGATCGGGGTTGATGCCAGTTGTCTCAACGACTGGCACTGTGGCGGCAGCTTGCTGCTCAGCTACCGGAACCTGCGGTTCCGGTGCAAACATCGGGGGCTCGACCGGTAATGCTTCTTCAGCCATCGCCGCGCCAGTGAGCGCGGGCTCGGCCCGGTCGGCTGCGGCGGCCATCTCTACGCCGGTCAGGCCAGGCTCGGGCGGCAGCACTTCGCCAGGGATTGCCTCGCCCGTCAGGGCGGGCTCCAGCATCTCGCTGAGGGAGCCGGATAGGTTATCCGCAGCCGTGGCCGCATCGCCCGCTGTGGCGGCTTGCTGAAGGTCTGCCTGGTCCTGCTGAGCGCGGAGCTGATCCTCTTGTGCGCGCGACGCTGCCATCGCTTCGGCCAAAGGCGCAAAGGCCCGGTCCTGATAGGCTTGGACCGCGCCCTCCATTTTGGCCACGTTGCCAGCGAATTTGTCTTTGTTGGCTGACAGCTCCCACCGGGCCAGGTAGTCGGTTGCCTCAGCGTTTGCCTGACGCGCGTCCACGTCAGCCTGGAACGCGTTGGCGAACTGGCGCTCTGGCGTGTTGTACGCGCGCACGGCGGGGGCGATTACGCGGCCTGCCGCGCCCATAACCAGTGTTTGCGCGGTCGTTTGGTAGAACGTGTCTTTGACCGCGTTCAGGTAGTCTTCCAAAGTGGAGTCGGGTTTGATGCCAAACGGTGCCCACTTGTCAGTGCCAAAATTAAGAGCGGTGGTAACTTGCTCTGCTGCGTTTTCTTTCAGCAGATACCGCGCAAGCGCGGGCATGATTTCTTCATCCGGTACGCCCTTCACAAATTCTTTGAAAGCCTTCATCATGGGCTTTGGCAAACTGGCTAACTCACCAACCAATTCAGCCGATCCCAGGGCTGTGCTTCTAGCCAAAGCCGCTGGGCCGCTGAGGCCCGCAGCTTTACCAGCGCCGTATTCGTCGGCCACAACTTGGCCAACCGTGGCGGTCATGGCAGCAGTTGGGCCAACCACAAAAAAAGGCACGATGTTGGTGATTGCACCAGACACGCCAGACTCAACAAAATTCAAAGCCGCGTTTGGGTTGTCTCCGATAGCGGCCAGGCGGGCCTGGGCTTGTTTTTGTTGCTGAGCGTTTCCGGCGGACAGCCGGGCACCAAACTGGTCAACGGCGTTTGACCCGGTCAGATCGCCAGTGGCGCTGATTAAATCGCCGACCATCTGCCAGGCCCCGGACGCTGCCGATTCAAACTGGCCTGATACCTTGCCGCCAATTGCTTTGGCGGCTGCTGCCAATTCATCAGCGTTGCTTGTTTTTGCGCGATAGACGATGCCTCCTTTTTGGCGCACGTCTACCTGCGAGCTGGGTCGAGCAAACTCTTCTTTTGTTTCAAAGTCGAAGTCGGATGCCTTGGCCTGGGCCAGGCGAGTCGTGGGCACGCCGCGCCGGGCTTGCTGAGCTGCCAGCGCATCGGCAGCATCGACGTCCATGCCGCTTTCTACGGCCAGCTTTGTGCGCCGGGCTTCGCGCCTGGTGTCGAGCAGCCGGGCTGCTGGCGTGTCCACGGCGGCCTTCTCCATGGCCCGGTATTGGTCGTCGATGCTTTTGAACACCGAGCCCTCATAACCGGGCCGCTGCATCAGGGTCTTGCGTTGTTCAGGCGTTGCCGCGTCGTAGGCTCGTTGCAATTCACGGAACCGTTCTTCGCTGACCGGCGCGCCCCGGCGCTCAATCAGGGGCGGGGCTTTTTGGTCGCTTGCAAATTGAGCGACCACGGGCACGTACTCAGCGGTCTTCTTTTGCTTTTCGGGCAGCTCTTCTTTGTAATGGACGGTGCCTGTGGCGTCGACGTAGTCGACCTCGGACTGTTTGTTTCGGCTTTGGCCAGGGCGGGTAGGCAGCGTGCCCTTCGCCGCAGCAGGCGGCACCACCGCAGCAGGAGCCGGGGTTACAACAACCGCCGGAGCAGGCACCGTTACGCCAGCAGTCTTGGCCCGGGCCGCGATCTCGCGGTCAAGCGCAGCCCGGTCGCCTGAGTAGCGGACAGCGTCAGCCTGGTTGCCGGACTTCTGTGCTTCGGCTGCCAGGCGCTGGGCGTTCTCGCGCTCGCGTTGCAAGATGCCAAGCGACTCCTGGTCGCGCGCGGCCTGATCGCTGGCGGATACCTTGAACGGAGTTACATCGCGGCGGCGAACGGGCTCATCATTTGCCCACCAGTTATCCGCTTTGGAGTCAACAACAGCGTCGTCTTCCCACCAGTCTTTGGCCATTATTTTTTCGTCCGAATTTGACCGGTTGGGTCGATGTACTGAGCACCGGATGGCAGCGCGTTGTATTCAGCTTGGGTTACTTTTCGGGGTGCGCTGGATTTGCCAGCGCCGGTAGAGCTTGAGCCTGCTGGCGGCGCAGAGCGCAAATCCAAAGCCCCGTTTTGAAGACTGATTGCTTTTTGCCGCAAGGCAATAGCGTCTGCTTTTTGTTGTTCCCAATCGGCTTTTTCTTTCGGGGTTTTACCAGGCCCCGTGTTATCAAGCGACGTCACTGTTGCATTAGCCGAGTTGATGATCGTGCTAAGCCGTTCATGCGTAACTTTGTCTACCCCAACTTGACCAGCTTCTTTACTGATTTTTTCGGTTTCGGCTTTTAATTTTTTGATTTCTTCGCTTATTTTTGGAAGCATCGCTGCGCGCTCAGCAGCCAGGGCGTCAGCAGCTTTAGCTTGAGCGGTTTTTTCCGCTGCACCTGCTTCAGCTTGTTTGGCCAGCGCGCCCTTCTCACCAATCGTCGCGGTGCCCACGGCGGTGGTTGATGTGTCGCCTGTCAACACATTACGGGTCACGTTGGAATCACCTGCAAACGGTACGTGTCCTTTGCTGATTGCGCCAAGCTGGGCTGCTTTTGTGACATCGCCGCCCGCTTGGGCACCTTCCATGGCGTTGGTGACCAGGCCAATCTGACGAGCTTCTGCAATGTTCTTTGCCTCACCCGCTGTCGCGTAAATCATGGACAGCGCGCCTATGGCTTTGGCCTTTGCCTGGAATTCTTTTTCAAAACCTTCGGGCAAATATTTCTCAGTGATTGGCTGGGGACCGTAGGTGTCATCAGCCACCGTGCCAACTTCGCGCTCCTTCTTGAAAGCCGACATGTCGCCGGTCTTCATTGCGTTGTACTGACGCTCATATTCGGGTACGGTCATACCCAATTCCGCAGCAAAGGCGGGAGCCAGTTTGCCGCCTGGCGCGATGTCTGCCGGGTCGACACCCTTCATGCCGCCGGTGCCTTTGCTGCCAGCGATCTGCTGCTCAACGGTTTTGCGGTACATGCGGTCGCGTTCATCCTGGCGTTCACGATCAATCTCTTTTTGCTCTTCGCGCCAGATACGGTCCTCTTCTTTGTCGGCGCTTCGCAGGCGCGCAGCTTCGCGCATCTCGTAATCACGGATGCCGATGTTGGCCGCTGTAGCGCCCGCGTCGGCAATGCCTTTGCCGATACCAGCCCAGATCAATCCAGCCATGGTTAAGCTCCTTGGGTAAAGACCGAGGGATCAACCTGGTCCATTGCTTGTTGCAGCTTGGATGTCTCCACGCCGTTTTCACCCAGGTAGCGCAGCAACATCATCTTAAACGCGTTGGCTGCATCCAGGGGCGAAGAGTCCACCTTGGCCGCTTTGGCGATGTCGATGACTTCCTTCAGGATCGCCATGGCCAGCAAGGCGATCAGCTCACGCGGCACTTTGCCGTCTGTGCGTTCATCGACCGTGGTGGTGATCTCGTATGCGACGTTGGCCATGGTATCGACCTTGTCTTGGCCAGCGCGGATTTGTTCAGCAACGTCTTTGGCAGCGCCCTGTTCATAAAGAACTTGAAGCGCATACTTCATCGCCTGGACAAAGTACGGGTTGTCCTCATTCCCGCCGGGCATTTGTTTCTTGATCACATTAACCTCCCATCACGGATTGAACTGCGCCGTAGCCGGGTGGCAGTTGGCCATACATCTGAGCAAACCGCGACCCAGGCACGTAGTTGGTTTGAGGCATGTAACGTGCGGCCAGACCAGTGGGCTGCGTAGCAGCCACGGGCGCAGTGTATTGACCAGGAGCCCACAGCTCCCCGGCCATGTTGGCATTGCGCAAGTCTTGGGCTTTTTTCAGTTGCTCGGCTTCGTACTCGCGCTGCTCTCGCGCTGCCTGTTCTTGGCCAGCGCCTGCAATCAAACCGCCAGCAAGTTGAGTAGCGCCGCTGATCAAGCCGTACTTGGCCAGATCGCTTTGAGGGGTGATGTAGTCAATCGCCTTGGAATACCAGGGCTGGTCTACCGGTGGCAACGACGCTCCGGCCTGGGTGATTTGCGGAACGGATGCGTTGCCCAATGAATAGTTACCAACCGTGCTGGCCCCGGGAGCCGCAGCCACAGTGGGCGGCGGTGCGCCAGCCGCGCCACTGCCGCTGAACGTAGTCCCAACAGCATCGGCCCCGGCGTCCATGGCCGCTGCGTTTGCCCCGGCGGCACCCAGGTCTCCCGCCAAAAACCTGGCGGCGTTTGCTCCGCCGTCGGCGGCAGTGCCCCAGGCTTCGGCCAAAGGACCCCAGCTACTTTGGGACCATGCCGCAGCCATGGAATCGGCTGCACTTGCTACTCCGGTCCCCATGCCTGAGAAAAAACTCCCCCCGGCACCGGCACTGCCCCAGCCCCCTGCCAGGGCCGCACCTCCAAAGTAGATTGCGCCAGCAATAACGATGGCCTTGCCCACATCGGAATCCCATATCTGTTTGGCAAGAGTGCCGACGCCTTTGACAGCGCCCGTAACCGCGTCGCCGACACCCTTCAAAACACCGCTGACTGCATCACCGATACCGCCGAATACTTGACCGACTTCTTTAGCCATACGTGACTCCTAAGATGTAACTGACCTGGCGCGTCTCGCGTGAGAAGCCAAGCCGTTTGAGAAACTTTACCAGGCGCTCATCGACGCCCGGCTCCAATGAAAAGATCGCCATCTTGATGCCTGGTCGGCTCTTGACCCACTTGGCAAACTCGCGGATCAGTTGCAGGCCCGCGCCCTTGACCAGCGTGTAGTAGAGCAGGACCGAGCACTGCATGCGCTCAAACCAAAATCCCTTTTGCACGCATGCTGCGAATGCAGCAACGACCTTGCCGTTTTCGTCTTCTGCAACCCACATGAAGTGAGCAGGATTCAGGCACAGCTTAGCTGCCGCTGTCATGCCTTCTTTGTCGATCTTTACCGGGATCGGGTCGTTGGACACGGACACGACCGCGATCTCGACAATTGCGGGCACGTCTGCTGGTGTGGCTTTGCGGTAGATCATTTAACGACTGGCGCTTCGATTGGTGGAATGGTCGTGCCGTAGAACTTGGACGCCCATGCGATCTGGCTGTTGGCGTAAGTGACCAAGTTGCTGATTGCGCCTTGCTTTGCCGCCGCGTTAAGCGAACCGTCTGCAATGATCGAGTCCACGCCTGCCATCGTTGTGTTGGCGATGTTGGCAGCAAACGTGGTCGGGATGTTGTCCCGGCTTGCTTCGATCTGCAAACCGATGGCATCCAGTTTTGCTTTGTTCTCAATGAGCTGTCGCTTGTCGATGTTGAGCTGCTCCAGGTTGAACTGGCTGCTCTTGAGAGCCAGCTCTTGGTCAAACCGGTTGGTGACGCCCGACTCTTGCAGCTTGGCCAAGGCTTCGGTGGTGGCAAGCTGTTTGGCTTGCAGCTCGGATTGACCCTGGCGTTGCAGCTCGGCCTGGCGAGCGTTGAAGTCGTTCTGGATTGCGTTTTGGCTGGCAGCAAAGGTTTGCTGGCCGGTCTGCAAAGCCAATTGCTGGGCACGGTCTTTTTCGGCTTGGGTGGCAGCAAAGGTTTGCTGGCCGGTCTGGAGACCAAACTGATTTTGCTGGGCTGCATTGAACTGGCCGCCGGTGTTGACCGCGTTCTGGTTGGCCAAGGCGCGGTTGCCATAGGCGGCTGCGTCAGATGCGGCAATTGGGGTGGCCCGCTCCAGCATGGCCGCCACGCCAGCGCCCTGGGACATGGAGCTGTTGATCAGGCCCCGCTGGGCCATGCCCTGCTTCGCCTGGGCGCGCGCCTGCTGCATGAGCGGGCTGTCTTCGGCGATGATGCCCTGGAGCTGGCCAGCAGTGGTTTCCTTGGCCGCGTCGACGGTGCTGAGCTGGGGCGTGTACTGGGCTGCGGTTGCGCCGGTGTTGGGCGTCAGTGACGTGACGTTGTTGGGCGCGGGGGAAAGGTTGCCAGGCGCGGCTGTGCTGAGGTCGGTCGTCTGACCGGTGCTGCTCGTCGAAATGTCAAAAGGATTGGTCGTCGCCATGGTTTGCTCCACAAAATGAAAAGCCGCTAAAAAGCGGCTTTTTGCGGGCGCACTGCCCCCGCGAAGATTTTACGTCAAAAGAAGCCGTTACGCCAGCAGGGCGCACTCGGCTTTGCGCCGCTTCACCAGGCCGGGCAAAACCTTGCCTCCGCCTCGGGTCCACAACATGAGTTGCTCCTGCGCGCCCTCCCAATCCTGGGCGTTGATCTTGCGCCGCAGCGTGCTGGTCTGGAGTCGGCCAATGCCCAGGTTGTAGCAAAAATCCACAATGGCATTTGCCTTGCGCTCATTTGTGGCCAGAATTGGGCAGTTGCGCAAAGCGCCCGGCAGGTAGGTGTGGGCCAGCTCGAATTGCAGCAAGGCCGCTGCGTCAGGCTCGCTGATCGGCGGATCGCTCAGTGCGACCTTGCGCCCATCCCGGTAGTAGGTCGAGCCATAGCCGATGGTGGGGACGCCCGCTGGGCAGAGATAGGGCTTCGACTTGAAGCCTTCAAACTGCTTGCACAGGGCCGTGGCCAGGTCGAGGTTCATAGTCCGCGCTTGGCCAGGGTGCGATCCAGGAACCAGTAATTCAGCGTGCCGCTGACCAGGGCAGCAAAGTCAGCCGACATCATCATCTTGAACACCACGTCAGGCGACGCGCCGGTGATGTAGGAATTCCAGGCAAACCACAGGTGGACGAAGCTCCACAAGGCCAGAATCCAGTAGGTGACCACAGGACGGACGCTGGCGGACAAACTGGCGGCCCAGCCACCTGCGGCCTTGGCCATCTCCGTTTGCTGCTCCACGGCGCTATTGAATGCCTCCACGACCCCGGCGTCGATGTTGGCTTCGCGCTGGGCACCGATCTCAGCCATCTTCTGCTGTCCGCGCTGGGCTTCCAGGGCGCACTGCTGCTCAAACATTTTCAGCTCATGCGCGCGCTCGTCTTTTTTGTCGATCCACTTGAGCACCTCGGGTGCCAGGCGAAAGATGCCTCCAAGCAGGGAACCGAATATGCCGCCGGTCAGAATGTCAAACATAGTTATCTCCGTTCAAGAAACAGGGTTGTCAAAAGGTAGCTCACTCCAATCGCAGACAGGAACAGCAAGGCCCACAACACAATGTTGACGACCTCCATGATTTCCTGCTTGCGCTTAGCCTTGGCAGCAGCCGCATCGGCTTCTGCTTTCTTGCGCCGCTGGATGATGTTGTTGCGCTCCAGGAGCACGCCTTCCCACACGTCGGCGTTGCCCGACCAGATCAGCATGTTCTTTAGATCGGTCTCGGCTTCGGCAAGCTGCTTGGCCTGCATCACCGTTTCCAGGGCCTGGGCGGTATCGCTTTTGAATTTTTTGGGGTTGTTCGCCGCTTGCTGGACAACGTCCTTGGCCTCGAAGAATTTGCCCAGATCAGATGCGATACCCTGGACATCTTTGCCCAGTTTGATGGCAGCCTGGATTCCCTTCACCGCCGCCTGCGCGGCTGCAAAAGCGGTGAAGGGGTCGATCATTTTTTGTTCACCGTTACCCAGCGGCAAATGCGTCCATCTTTGTCTATGAACTCATTTGCGCTCAGCTTGTCATCCTTCTTGGGAGCCCGGCAAACCAGGACCGTTTTTGTCTCGGTGCCAGGCCAGGGGCTGTCAGCGGATGCAAGCTGGTCGAGCACCTACAGCCCCAGCAGCTTCTTGGCAAACTCAGCAGCTACACCTGGCCCAAGCAGCACCGCAGCGATGACGATGTACAGCAGGTACTCGATCTTGGTCATGCGCTTGTCGCCTTTGGTAAAGCTGGTCTGGATGTTTTCGTACCGTTGGGCGCAAACCGCCTCATGGACGCTCAGGCGCTTGTCGGTGTCGGCTGCCAGTTCGTGTGTATCTTCCATGGTCTTTATTTCTAAGTCACAAAAATGTTTTCAAAAACTGTGCCGTCTTCAAGAGCTTCAATCTCGTGCCATTCGTTTGCTTTAAGCACAACCGCACCGGATTCCGGCGTGAACTCACGCTGCACGCCTTCTTTGCGCACAACGATTCTCCCGGCGTGGCAAACCGTCGCATGGGCAAAAGTGTGCTCATGCCGAGGCAATCCCTCACCAGTAGCGCAACGATAGACATTGTGCGTGTTTTTCCCAAACTGGAATGTGTAGCGCGGCGTGGTCAACGTCACATGGTGCTCACGTTGTCGGTGTTGATTGGGGTGTTCAGCGTTACCGCTCCAGTAGTTCCAACAGACACCGGCACAACCTGCTTGGCAAGGTCTTCCCAATAGCCGATAGGAGCAACCGAAGCGACCAGGGTATTCAGGTCTTCGCCTTCAAAAGGCATACGCGCACCGACTAACACATCGGGCTGACCTGTTGCGCGGAACACAACGTCCATGCAGCGCAAACTCTCATTGACCGCCGTAATTTCAAAAGTGATGTTTTCAATCGTCATGTTATAGACCCCAATCGTGTTCCAAAAGCTAACCATGTAATGTTGGAGTTACCAGTCAAGCAAGCCCCGGCACTACCGCCAGATTTTTCAGACGCAGCCCCCGCGCTTCCTGCTCCACCGCCACTGCCACCTGCGGTGGAAGCCCCTTGACCCCCACTTGCGCCACCACTTCCTGCTGCTGCATAAGTACCAGCACCTCCCGCAGTCCCGTTTACTGTTCCAGTTCCTCCAGCGCCGCCAGAGCTAACACCCTGTCCGCCACCACCGCCGCCACCACCAGAGGTGTTGCTGCCGCCCGAACCATAAGTGCCGCCTGCGCCACCACCACCGCCACCACCGCCGCCACCAATCGTGCCATTGTTGGTAATAGTGATTGCTTGTTGTGCAATAAGCGCTTGGCCTCCTGCTGAACCTGCGCTAGAGCCACCACAACCGGGGCTGGCTCCAACCCCACCATTGCCGCCGCGACCGATGATGGTCCCGTTATTGATAAGAGCTAGGCTTGTGCCAGAGGGGAACGTGACCCCGGTATCAAACGCACGAGTACCGGTTGAAGAGGAACCAACATAAACCCCGGCGTTGATGGTGACCGTAGCAAACAGGGGCTTAACTTGGTCCCAGCCTGCGGTGACCGCAGCAGCACGCAGGTTGTAGTTGTTGGTGTTCGCGCTAATCGTGGCGGAGAAAAGATACCCCCCGACTGCTTGTTCGGCAATAGCAACGCGAGAAGCGGAAAACATTATGCGTATGCCTGTGCAAAGTTACCGTACCAGCTAGTACCGTTGCTGATGAAAGTCAGAATATCCCAGCGGCTGGCAGTTGTAGTGAGGGTCGGCGCGGTATTGTTGGGCCACTTGACCCCTGTGAACGTGCCTGTGAACGAGCCTGCACCCGTACTGATGAGCAATGTGAACGACTGCCCTGCGGTTGCCGCAGGCATAGTGAACGTACAGTTACCCGTCATGGTCACAGTTTGAAATGTTCCACTGGCAAGGGACAGCGTTTGGGCTGTGCCTGAGTTGCCAATACCAACAACACCCTCGGTGTACTGACCAGATAAGTTCAGGCCCGGTGCTGCAATTCCAGTGCTTCCGCTAATTGTGGTTGCCATAGTTATCCTTTAGGCCCAAGAGCCAACATTGACGTTAGCGCCAGCAGCGCCAATCGGGTAAATCATCATGTAGCTGCCAGCGGCTGTGGTGTATGCGCCGCCCGGTGCAGCAGATAGGGTGTACTGCGGAATGAAAGTACCGCCAGCATTGACGGAAACCGTACCACTGATACGCATGGAGATGTACAGAGCGGCAGAAGTCTGTGCGCCAGTCACCGTACCGTTACTCGCGGCTTGAACAAACTGCTGGTAATCTGCCACAGCAACGGTGGTAAACCCGGAGCTAGTAGGGTTTTGAACATTCAACCTATATGCGATGTTGTTCAGCGTCGCAGTACCCCCGAAGCTAAGACCGACGGTATGAGATGTAGTGCCAGCGGTTTTGCTCAAAGCAAACACCATTTCAAAAGCGTACACAGTGCTGGCAGATAGTGTTACTCCGACCCCCAATGTGCTTTGAGCAGTGGTGACATTGGCCCCGGCAAGGCTGGAATCCAAGCGATACAACTGCAAGCCATTGGTCAATGTACCCGGCACGGACTCCATAGGCCACCACGTTGTCCCCGTTGCACGGTAGACATACGCCATAGCTGTCTGGGCTGGCAGCAGCGTTACCGCGCCGCTGATGCTTGCACCGTTGCCAGACATTGTGAGCGCCGTAATTTGCTTGCTGCTGCTGAACGTGATGGTCATCCCATCCGCAGGAGAGGCAGGCATCGTAATAGTGCCTGTAGCCAGCGTGCCCGCAGGGTTCATCACC
>Ga0208147_1000741_pt1 | contig 11022 bp, 13 predicted proteins | sample DEB3_08_DNA_FD_184520 | JGI IMG/M metagenome (GOLD analysis project Ga0208147, IMG submission 184520) | Aqueous microbial communities from the Delaware River and Bay under freshwater to marine salinity gradient to study organic matter... | ecosystem: Environmental > Aquatic > Marine > Coastal ... | reverse complement strand
GAACCCAGCCCTGCTCATCAGGATTATGATCTGACTTGCGAGCAGCGTGTCGGGTATCACCGATCCAACCATCCGATGCGCGGTCACGATCTGGGAACGAGTCATCAATCTGCTCTCGTAACTGAATAGCTGCTTTAGATAACTTGGGCTTCATCTATCGGCACAATCCATCGACAGGTTCCTTCGTCAAAAGTAATCGCATTATCTGGTTTCGGTGCTATAAAAGCATCACGATCTGCATCGTAAAAATAACCAATACCTGCGAAGTTCTTGCGTATATTTCCATTGAAGGAAGTTTTAATCCAAGTACCACCCAATGATTGCATGAAAGATTCACCTTCATCTGGCTCATTGTTATCACCGACAAGGACTCTAATAACTATATTGTTTTCATCGACTTCTGCCCAATGACTCATGCTGCATACCTCACAATAACGATACCTGATCCACCATTACCGCCGTTACCTAAAAATGCTGAACCTGATGCAGTACTTCCACCACCACCGCCACCGCCTGTGTTGGCTGTTCCCGCTACTCCGTTGGCTAAAGCTTGTGATGCTGGATTAGAAGCACCAGAATTACCACCACCGCCTGAACCACCAGAACCAATCGTGCCACCAGCGAAAGTTCCACCGCCACCACCGCCTGCATAAAATCCACCAACACCAGTTGATGTAGCAGTTGCCCAAGTAGAATAACTATTTGTACCTGCTCCACCATTGCCACCGACTGTTGAAGTTCCCGCAGTACCAGCTGCACCTTTACCACCGCCACCACCTGCGCCATAGTTAGGTGCTGAGCCAGAGCCTAATGCACCTGCATTACCTTGACCAGATGTTGCAGTTCCTGGTGTTCCACTGCTCCAACATCCACCGCCTGAACCACCATTGCCACCATTGTTTGATTGATTACCACCACCACCACCACCAACAGAAGCTGTTAGTGAACCGAATTGTGAGTTGCTGCCATTAGTGCCTGACACATTTGTAGTTGAGCCAGTACCACCAGCACCGATTGTGACTGTTTGATTTGTGGAAATTGATTGCGAAGTAAAGTCTAGGAATCCGCCTGCACCTGCACCGCCGCCACGATCCCAAGCACCGCCACCGCCACCTGCTACGACTATGATATCGCATGTCAAAGTTCCACCTGAGACACCAAGAGTGCCAGAGGATGTAAAGACACGATAATTAAATCCGCCAGAAGTGTAAAGAGTTCCACCAGTTACAGTAGGTGGTATAAAACCGCTACCTTGCCCAATAATCCCTGCGAGAATGTTTTGCATTATGCAATCGCACCGACCACGATCCATGAGTTAGCAGCAATTTTAATGCAAGCTGCTGACTTGTAACGAGCAAGGACTGGAGATGCAGCTACTGCACCTGCACTAGATACTGTTGTCGTTCCCGGGGTTACAGCGTTAATAGTAGTAACTCCTGCACCTTTCATGTACACAAACAATGTCGTGCCTGTAGGAAAATTATAAGTTGCATCTGTAGGAATGCTAAAGGTATTCGGAGAAGCGTTGTCCATTGTGACAATAGCGTTGAGTCCATCTGCCTTGACTGCTGTGTATGTCGTGCCAGTCTGTGCATTGACTGTAAGACCTGCGATGGATGCATCAACAGCATCGCCTAGTGTCTCGATGGCAGTTGCGCCATTCTTGACTAGATCAGATGAGGTTGGGACAGTCCAACCAAAGTTAGGTGTAGTAGTTGCCATTAGGTTAGTGCTCCAGTCGCGTTAGTCCAAGTAAGTGTACCATTTACGCCAGTCCAGATTAGTGAGGCTGGCAATACTGTTTCCCATTGAGTTGTCGATAGTGAGAAGTCTGTAGCTGAAACATAGAGAGTAATGTCCACATAAGTAGGGGTGGCATTGAGTGCCACATTCTCAACAAAACCGTCAAAAGTACCATCCAGTAAATTGCTGGGTAGATTGTTGATAAGTACAGGCTGACCAAAAAAAACCCCAATAAGGCTGTCAAGCATTGCACTCGGCATGTCTGGATTATCTAGACGAAAGCGAATAGCACCTAATGATGCCCGTGGCGTAGCACGCAGTTTAAGCTCTCTAGAGGCGATGTCAGTGATGTCTGCAAGGTTCTTAATGTTAGATTCGACTGACCGCTCAAACAGCCCGTAAGAGGCTATAGAGTCTGTGTCAGAGGTGCTGTAGGTTGAGGCGTATCCTGTGCCGTATTTGTAGATAAGGCTGTTACGGATACGAGCAACCTGAGTTGTTGAGGTGATAGAGCTGGGTGTTGCATATGCGCCATCGAGGTTAGTAAAGCCGTTTGCTGCAAGGTAGTTAGATCTGTGATCGGCATCTGCATATGAGACATCTCCATCCTTTTCTTCGTAAATCGTTCCAAGTGCGCTATTAGCGATTTGATCGACAAGTGTCTGAGACTTAGCAGAAGCACTAGCTGCAAGGGCGATCATCGTGTAGAAACCTGAGTCCACCTCACCGATGTAAGATTCTGCATTTTCCCATGTGACATCTGCTGGATAAGTAGCCCATGTAACAGTTGGTGTAATCTCTGCCCAAGTCAGGTTAAGGGCTTGTCCTAGAATGGCTGAGATTTGCGCACCATCTAAGCCTTCTGCAAGTGCCGTGTTATAAACAGCCTTGGTTAATTTAGCCAGAGAGCCAATGCCCAAGATAGTGCCGGTAGTGACATAGCCTGATTCTTCTGGGCTACGCACACCAATGTTAAAGTCTGATACCTCGCCACCGAATACTGTGACATAAGCCCCTGTGCTGTTTTTGAGCTCTATGGTAATTGGCTCTGTAACATTGATGGTAAATGGAGAATTGTCCGTGTTAACGATCTGCACTTGGCAATAACCTGCTGTGGCTTGACGGTCAATATCTAAGCGACCAGATGCAAAAGAAACAGAGGTGACAGTTGTATAAACATCATCACCTACTGTTATTCGCCACTCTGGAAGCCATGTCATAATGCGGTCAGAGTCCCTCTGTCAATCGCTTCACGAATTACATTTGCAACAACTTCAGCCGCTGAGTTAGGGTCTCCGACAACTCCAAAGTTATTTACAATAGTCGCACCTGCACCATATGCCGCTGCGCCCTGTGCTGCATAACGCCCACCTGATAATGCATTGGATAAAGGTAGACCCTGAGCCATTCCGCTTGTTACAGATTGACCAGCAATGCCGCCTAAATTAATCTGGCTGAGAAACATAGCGTATTCCTGCTCAGCTCGTGCTTGGTAATTAGCACCGCGTACTGCACTTGGCAAATCCGAAATGCTATTAAGAGCCTTAAAAAATTGATCTTGTACAGTATCGGAAGTCAATCGTACGGTTTTATTGAGTAAGTTAAAAATATCAGGGTTTGCAGTAGTGAAATCCGTTGTTCCCTTAGGGATTGTATAGACAGATGGCTCATTAGCGGCTGCTGCTGCTGCCGCTGCTGCTGCCGTTGGTGTTGGTGTTGGTGTAGTGCCAGTCTTGCTGCCTTGCAACTTGTTTAACTCAATCATCTTAGCAATAGCAGCATCTAGATTACCTAGATTGATAAGATCCTTTGGCTTAAGGCTGTCAAGGATTGACTTGATGTCTGCAAGTTTTACATTTTGGTTGGACAGAGCAGTAAAGATTTTTAGATCTTCATTAAGTCTCTTGGTTGCAGCAACGATGGCTGCTTCATCCTTAGAAGCAATAGCATCTTCTAGATGAGAGATTGACTTCTTGATGTTTAGGCGAGCAGTATCATTGGCAATCTGTAAGACCTGTGATGCATTTGTCGCTTTACCTAATTGCTCAGCCTGGTTAGTAAGAGCTGCTGCGACTTGGATCTTATCCATGTCAAAGACTTCTTCACCCTTAAGCAGGGCAAGGTTAGCCTTGTCAATGGCTGCCTTTAATCGAGCAGCTCTTAATGCTTTTACTTCTTCTGTTGTTAATTTAGTTTTAGTTTTAAGAGTGCGAGCAGCATAAATGGATTGAAGTTCTGCTAAATGAGCCAAGCCCTGTGCATTGATTCCGCTTCCCGCTGCGACCCGACCCATACCTCTTAAGATTTCTAGATAAGAGCCAACGATTGGAATCATTCCAAGATTTAAGCCAGATACCCCCGGCAATCCCTTTAACTTTTCTGTGAGTACACCGATACCACGAATGACATCAGCAATGTAGATCGCTGTATTTTGCATCGCGGTTGCTAGGTTATCAACTGAATCCTGATCGCCTAAACCTTTGAGGGCATCTATTAAACCTGTACCAATAATCTCGGATGCGTTAGCAGAAGCAACAGCTAGTTTATCGATTGAACCTTGAAAGGTATTAGCGGCCTCTGTTGCTGCTCCCTTAAATGTTCCTTCAAGTTGAGAAATAATATCCTCAAACTTGCCAGCCTTAAGATCTGCCTTTGATATGCCTACACCTAATCGAGATAATGCCGCATTATTTCCCAGGTATGCACGACTTAACGCTCCTGTAACCGATGCTAAATCTTTACCTGTTGCAGCACTTATATCTAATGATAGATTGAGAAGTCTTTGTGCTTCATTAGTATTCTGTGTCGCGACCGCTAGTGTCTGATACGCGGGTCTCAATTTGTCATCAAGAATGCCGAACTCAGTCTGAAGTCTCTGAATGTAATCCTCAGAAGATGCGGCATCTCGACCTAATCCAACATTCTTGAGAGCTAGAGCTAATTGCTTTTGGGCTTTCTCATCTTCTGCTGCTGCTTTAACGGCAGCCTTTCCATAAGCCAGAACGGCTGTTGCACTAAATGCTAAACCAAAAGCACCTGCAAGTTTTTTGACATTCTTCGTGAGTTTATCCGTTGATGAATCTGCTTGCTTAAAGGCTTTATTGCCTGTGAACTCCGCAGCAATATCAATCATTACATTAGCCATGATTAGCCTCTCGCTCTTGCATTAAGTTTATCTGCTGCGTTTTTAATAGCTGCCAATACCGCTTCTCTAGCCTTGCCATTGTTTTCTTCATAGGCACGGAATAAAGCGCGACCTTCCATCTTCTGGTCGCCCTTCATCTGTGAGCTGTACTTACCCTGCTGATTCTGTACGAATCGGCTTTGTGGAGTCTTACGCCCCATAGTTTCATAGATCGCTCCAGCAGCACTCTTATTGAATACGCGAGCAAGAGATCTAAAGCCTCTGCGATTAGGCTTGGAAGGTGTGGTCTTATAACCAATGCCACCCTTTACAATTCGAGCGTTATAAACAGGAAAGCGCGCATCTGAACCTTCACGCGCTAACCATCCGCTCAATACTTGACCATCATCTGGCAGATAGCCCTTAGCAGCCTTTGTAATAGGCTTTAGAGCTGCTGAAACCTCTTTGGGTAATGCTTTGGCAAGATCAGGACTGAAAGCGCGTAGAGACTTTCTAAGAGCGATTCCGCCCTTTACGCTTGCTGGCATCGCTCACCTCTTTCGCTTCATCCTTAAGCCCTTGCACTAATGCATCGAGCATGGTCTTGTCTAGATCTAATAACTGCTGTGGCGCGATTCCCAATCTAATGCTTAGCCTAGCGATTAGATAGGTGAATGGAAGATCGCGCTTTAAGCTAAAGGGTCAGAGTCCTCGACAGACACCGACTTAAGTGTCTCGATAAACTCAATCCCGAAAGGCTTAACAGATTCACCTGCTCTGCGTGTTACTTCCCATGCTAACCAATAGACATCGCTCTGCTTTTCTTCATCGCGAAACGCCTTATGGAAGCCCTTTTTAGCGTATTGCTCGAACGAGTACTCCACGGCTGGAGTGATCTCGCCTTCTAATACGCTCCCATCTACACGAACGATCTTTAGTTTTGCCATGAGTTTGCCCCTTTGTTAGTTTTTTAGAATGTGCCTGTTGTGGCTACTGCAACTGTTGAGTTAGCAGTAAATGTAATTGACTGTGTGCCAATATCGCCTACAGCACCGTTGATGTCTGTTGTGTTATTGACTAGTAGTGAGACTGTGTATAGAGGGTTAGTAGCAGATACTACTGTGCCCTTTGTCTGTAGGAATACAGCGGTTACTGTGGTTCCCCATGCAGCTTGTAATGTTGCCAATACGTTTGCAGATGCTGTGTCGTTTAGGAAGTCGATTGTCACAGTTGATGACTCTAGACCCTTAACGAACTTGTGAGATGAGTCACCCATTGCGGTTACTTCTAGCTCATCAAATACGCGGTTGATTGTTACTGCTGTGACATGGTCTGAAAGATCGACTGAGTTAATCTTCACACCTACATTGTTATTTAGAAATACAGCCATGAGATTATTCCTCGTCCTTCTTAGTAGTTGCTGGCTTTGCTGGTTCTGGCTTAACCTGTCCGATCTTGATCAGAAAGGCTTCATTCTCTTTATCCCAATCGGACATTGTTATCCCCAACTTGTTAGTATGTTTATGGACATCTCGCAACTGAGTAGGTCTCCCGAAGCAGCATTGAGAATACTTGGTGCGCTAATTGCGCTTACATTATAGACGAGAGATGATGCTGCGAGCTTAGCGAACACGCTGCATACAGTATCTTCTATCCCGTTTAGATTGCCTTCATTGTCAAATAAAGGCACAGTCATAATAATCTTAAAATTAGCCATTGGGCTGATAGTAATGTGCTGATTGTTGCTAGGTGTGAGATACGGATCGTCCGGAGAAATTATTACAGAGTTTGCGAGTACAACTGAGGGCGGAAAGGCAAAGGTCTGCCACTTAGCATTATCGACTAGAGCCGTGGCTAATGTGGTTCGGAGAGTAGTGACTGCAACTGGCATTAGCCCACCATTGAGCGAGGGTCTAGTGCATGCGCAATTAATCCTCGCACCTTAGCGAGAAGCTGTGCGCTCATTCGGTAAGGGCTTGGCTGGAAATCGACAGCATTGGAGCCAGAAAGGGTGGCGGTCCTTGCCTGCCAGATTTCAACAGATATCATTAAAGCTGCTTGCTGCACGGCTTTATCTTCTGCCCAGTCCACATAAGTAGAAGCTGTGACAGTAGCGAAAGGATTAAAAGGATGGTAAGGCGTGTCTGTTACATGGTTTGTCGTAATTGTAAAAGTGCGACCGCTTACGCCTGTGATTGTCTTATTGCCGTTGAAATGTGAACCAGCGTTTGTGATTACTACGCTCTGACCTACATAGTAAGTCTGTTCAACATTCTGGTCGAAGTACATTGTGCCGATTGTGCCGACATTTGAGTGAGCAATAGAAAAATTAGTGTTAGCCCATAACATTGGAAGTAGGACTGCATCTGTAGCGTCGCACACTTCCTGCAAGGTGGCATCTGGGTACAGCGTACCGACTCCGAGTGTTGATCGAAGCTCTGCGACTGTTGTGAGTGCCATTCCTTGTCCTTTCTAAAGACTCTAGGGGATCAGAGGGCTACTGACCCCCTAGAGCGACTTAGTTTGTTATTACTGCTTGTTGTTCTTGAATGCGCCTGCTGCAACCTTAGTTGCGATTGCGCCGAAGCCGTAATAACCGATTGTTACCTGACCTGCTGCTGTTGATTCAGCGCGTAGGCGGTATGTTGGTGATTCGTACCATGTGTAAGCATCTGGGTTCACGATGAGGATTGTGCCATCGCCATCGCCTGCGTTTGTTGGATCAACATAGAGGTTGAGTCCTGCAACGTTGCCTGTCAATGATGTAGGTGCAACTGCGCCGCCTGCATTCATTGGCTGTGATGCTGTGTAGATTGGGCGTCCTGCATCGTTTAGAGACATGATGTTTGACCATTGTCCTGTTGAAACGACCATGTTGCGAGCGAATGGATTTGGAAGTCCTGCTGTTGCTGCATAGACAGAAGCTGAACCACGAGCAACTACACCAAGCAACTCTGCTGCTGTTGGATATGTTGCTGTAGTTGTGCCGTCTAGTGTTGCACCTGCGATAAGTGCTGCATTAACTGCTGCGTTTGTTGTCTTTGCGTAAGCTGCTGCCATGTTGCGCACTAGCTCGTCAAAGAATGCTGGAGATGTACGATCTAGCAATTCGACAGAGAATGTCTGCTGTCCAGCGTACTTCTTAACAGATACTGACAAGAACGCTGAGTTCTGATCTTGCTCTGTGAAAGCTGCATCTTCTGCAACTTCGCCTACTGTTGGCATCTGTGTGATCTTTGGGATCTCGAATGTCATACCTGCATCTGGCAATGCACCGCGTGAGATTGCATCGATTGATGGACGGATTGTTGTACCCAATGGGTTGATGATTTCAGATAGTTGACGTGTTGGTACTAGACCAGCGTTATCTGTTGTGTTGTCTGCTGCTAGTAGGTACTGACGAGCTGATTCGTCACCTAGTGCCGCACGGATTGTGTTTTCTGCATACTTAGCTGCTGTGATCTCAATGCGTGGCTTTGTGTAGTATGCTGCTGAAACAGTTGGACGAGCAGCTTCAACCGCTGGAGCCTCAACTGGTGTTGCTTCGACTGCTGGAGTGGTTTCTTCCACGGTGGCTGTCTCGCTTTCTGTTGGTTGGATTGTTTCTTCTACGACAGATTCTTCCGCCGCAATATCAGTAACCTGAGCAGACTTGAATGCTGGCTCGGTTACTAAACTTACTTCGACTAGACGTGCAGCAGATACGTATGTAACGCCGTCCTTGATCTTTGACTTCAGGACTTCTGCACCGATTGATAAACCTGATTGCAATCCTTCTTCTGCAAGGATTAGAGCTTCTGTACCGCGCTGAGAGCGACTGATAGAAAAGACAGCATCAATAGAATTCTCTGACTCGCTAAATGAGACCATTCTTCCTAAAGGTTTCTTGGCGTCATGCTGACTTAAAAGCTTTATTGACTTAGGATCTTCGATAGCAATAGATCCAGAAGCAAAGATAACTTTGCCCATGTTTGTCGATCCTGCCTCAACATTAAGAGGCACAATCTTGCCTGATACTGTGCGGCTTGCTGAGTCTGCTGTTAGATTAGCAGAGAAGGTAATTACTTGATTCATACTAGACCATTATTTCCGTTAGGTGTTAGATCAGTCATCTCCATTGCTTGCTCTGGAGTTATCATGTTAAGCGTTAGCAGTTTTTCAATGACTGCCAATTCTTGAAGTGGGTCAGTACGTAAGAAGTTTTTATCAATGTCGAACTTCACTACATTGCCACGGGCTGTAATGTCATCCATAGACAAGCGATCTTCGATCGCTGTAATGAATGGCTGTAAAGATAGTGTTAAGAATTGCTTACGCTCATCTTGCACGTTTGCATAAGTCATAGAGTTATTCTGATCTGCTGAAACGTAGTAAGCAGGAACGTTACATAGACGAGCAATCTCTGTTGCAAGATTGAAAATCGCGTCCGAATACATCATGTCTTTAGGTGAATACGAAATCGGAGAAAATTCGAGAGTGCTAGTGAGATACGCAGTTGACCTGTTATTTCTTGCTTGGCGCCATGCAGCAAGTAATCCTGAAACTTCTTTAGGATCTAAATCTGCACCTGTGTTTTTAATGTAACCAGTCGCCATTGGAGTAGCTGCTGCGATTGCTGCTGCCTTTTGTACATCAATAGCTGCGCGGATTGTTGATGCGCCGGTGGTAAGGATGCCATCACTTAATGATTGGAATGTGACAAGAGAACCAAGTCCGTCCATTGGTAATGTAATACCATCAACAGCATAAGAGCGAACATATGTGTTAGTACTATCCAAAGTAATTGTCACTCGATTGTTAGCGATCCACTCAAAACGAGATGGACGGCCATCTTCCTGATAAACTTCTACGACTTTCCAAAATGCTTGGCCGTATAGTAGTAATGAATCAACAGTCCACGCAATCGTTACTGATCGTGGCTGTGAATAAGAAGGTTGCTCTAACCATGCAGGCGAACCTAATTCTTCATTAGTAGATTTTTTGTAAAGCTCTAAAGGAATTGCACCGATTGTGCCAGCAAGTAGATTGCGGCAACGCATAAGAGCTGGGACTGACATTGCCTCTGTGCGACCAATGAAAGCGGTCTGAAATGGCATTGCATAAGGTGAATACTCACCGAGCACTTGAGGTGCAGACTGAGCTTGTAATTGTGGCTTAGATTCTAAACCAAAGGCTTGCAGTATTTTACCCATAGACATAAATGGTAGCACTTGTCAAGTAATTAGACAATATGATAGGGCGTGTCTAAGTATAAATTTGTGGCTTAGGCTGAGGAATCATGAGCTTCGATACAGCCATGGCGATCCCAATAGGTGCTGAGATGTCACCTGCTGACTTTCGCTTGATGATTCTCCATGCGCTGTCATTGACCTTAGCTGCGCAGTTATTCATTTGCTGGATAAACTCAGCCTGTCCATTGTGGACTACTCGATGATTGACTAAACCCTCTAGCAAGTCTCCACAGGCTTTGTAGAATTGCTGTCCAGAGACATCTTCAACGACTACGCCAGAATTGGAGAGCCTGTCCGCAATTGTTTGAGTCGCGTACTTGTCAAAGCAGACAAGGCGCGGCTTATAGATGTCACACCAAGCCTTTATACTGGCTGCCATCTTCAGCTCATCGATAGCAACTTGAGAGCTGTAAGTCTCTAAGATCCCGATGCCAATCCGTCCATCTGGAAGAAGTTGTCCAGCGACTAATGATCCGTTCCTACGAGACGGACTGACATCGAAACCGAATACAGTATACGCCCCTACGGACATTTCTAGCGTGCTATCGGATGTTTCTTCAAGTATGCCATGAGGCCACGGGCTAGAAAGTGAGTCGATCCATTGGCAAAGAGTTTCAGTACGCGTGTTCTCAATCGGTGAAGTAGCAATCGCTTCCTCAATCGCTTCCTCTGTGATGGTGTATCCCAAAGAGGGGTTAGCCAAAGCCCATGCATTGCGATCGTCTATCTTGCAGTACTGGGGTGCTGAATACTCATAGAATCCAAAAGACTTGGGTGGGTAGTCAATAGCTCTTTCTCGTAGGTCGTTGAGTACAGTGCTGAAAGCGTCTCCTGCATTAGAGGTAAGAAGCGTTTGAGAGTTTGGGTGAGCTCTAGTTGTAGGAGTAGCAGCTCTAAATCCATCTTCTGTGATCTCTCGGACTT
>Ga0208147_1000740_pt1 | contig 11028 bp, 10 predicted proteins | sample DEB3_08_DNA_FD_184520 | JGI IMG/M metagenome (GOLD analysis project Ga0208147, IMG submission 184520) | Aqueous microbial communities from the Delaware River and Bay under freshwater to marine salinity gradient to study organic matter... | ecosystem: Environmental > Aquatic > Marine > Coastal ... | reverse complement strand
TTCAACTTGCTCACCAAAGATAACTGGAGGGCGGCACTCGCGGATGAGATTGAACCAGACGGGCCAAAGGTGGCGCTCGTCGGTAATTCCTTTTTGGTTGCCTGCGGTGCTGAAGGGTTGGCATGGGCAACTACCCGTCCAAACAGGTCTACTGTCAGGCCATCCTGATTGACGTAGCGCATGGCTCCAGACTCCGATACCAGCAAAGAAATGGCATTGGGTGTAGCCTGCAAGGTCGGCGGGTTTGACATTTGTGATACTCCGTTCGTCAACAATACCTGGGGCGATATGCCCCGCGTCTATGAGGTTGCGTAGCCACTGCGCGGCGTAGGGGTCAATTTCGTTGTAGTAGTTCATCAACTTGTTCTTTCGTCCATATGCACATATACCTCTGGTTCAGCGCCGCCATATCAGCGGCAAACATCTTCTGCAAAGGCGACAACCGCCCGCCTTTGGTCTTGAGTTCCACGAACCACGTCGAGCCGTCCGGCAGGCAGGCAATTCGGTCGGCCACGCCTTTGCGCCCTGGGCTAGTGAACTTGTAGGTGATGCCACCCATACGCTCCACCGTCCAGACGAAGTGCTTTTCTATGTCTTTTTCCATGCCGCAAATATAACACTAAAAAAGTTCTTGACGAAAAAATTTTTATGCTACACTGAACGCCCTATCAACTACAGGAGAGTCAAATGGAACTGAAAATTACACTACCCGAGGCCGAGCGCCTTCTCTTGGAATGGGCGCAAGCCAAGTTCCCAGATATGTTCAATGAAGTAGATTTCGATCAATACGGTTACAGCAAAACCTTCACATTCACTAAAAAGGAGTCTGAAAATGAACCACAGTAGCATCGTCGGCGGTAGCACCGCCAAGCGCGTCATCAACTGCCCTGGCAGCGTGGCGCTGGTGGCCAAGATGCCGCCCAAACCCAGCAGCAAGTACGCCGACGAGGGTACGCTGCTGCACAACGTCATTGCCGAAATCGTCATGTCGGGCAACAAGCCGGAGCATTACCTTGGTACGAAGTACGAAGACCAAGTGCTGACGCAGGAACTGATTGACGACAAACTCAAACCCGCGCTGGCGGCGCTGGATCAGATTGATCCCAATCAGGAGATGGACATTGAAGCCGAGACAAGCGTTGACTTTGGTGATTTGTTGCCTGGGGTGTTTGGCAGCACCGATCTCATTGGTCGCATTGGCAATCGCGCTGTTGTGCTGGATTGGAAATTTGGCGATGGCGTAGCCGTAGAGGTCGAGGAAAACCCGCAACTGATGTTCTACGCCGCTGCGGCCATGCGAACGCCCGCCGCCCAATGGGCGTTCGAGGGCGCGACTGAGATTGAGATGGTCATTGTGCAGCCGCCCGCTGTCAAGCGGTGGGTGACTACGCCCGAGCGCATCGCAGCGTTCGAGTTGGAACTGGTGCAGGCCGTCAAGGCGTCCGAAAAGCCCAACGCCAAGTTGTCCGTGGGTGACCATTGCCGCTGGTGTGCGGCCAAGCCGGTGTGCCCTCAGATGACCGGCGCGGTAGACCGTGCGCTTCAGACCAAACTGCAAGCCATCGACACCCAGATGCTGGGCGCGTACTTGGCCAACGCCGATATGCTGGAGCAGTGGATTACCGACCTGCGGGCGCTGGCGTTTGCTATGCTGGAGTCCGGCACGCCCGTGCCGGGCTACAAACTGGTGGCCAAGCGGGCCACACGATCATGGACTGATGAGGAGAAGGCCAAGGCCGAACTGCTCAAAAGTCTTCCCGAATCTGAAGTGGTGGAGATGTCCGTAATCTCTCCGGCCAAGGCTGAGAAGGCGCTCAAAAAGCGCAAGATTGGCCTGCCGGACGATTTGGTCGTCGCCATCTCGTCAGGTAACACCTTGGCCAGCGTGGATGACCCGCGCCCCGAGGTGATTTTGTTGGGCAAGCAATTAACCGCTGCCCTTTCTAAACTGCAATAAAGGAACTTTATGTCCAATCTAGTAGCGTTCTCTCAAGCGGGCTTGCCCGCAGTCTCCACCCTCGCAACTTCCCTGCGGGCAATCCAATCCGACGTAGGCCCAGCCGGTACTGTCATCCTCAAGATGGACAAGACCGGGCATTGGGTGTTCGGTGCGGATCAGACCGAAGTGGAAGATGACAGCACCTGGGCGGTCAATCCTTTCTCGTTTGTCCACGGCTTCATTGCCTGGGGCGACGGTGAAGTGTTGGGTGAAAAAATGGTGCCTGTATCTCAGCCCTTGCCGGAACTGGACGGTGCGCCGCCAGCCGCCAAAAAGGGTTGGGAGACACAGGTGGGTATGTCGCTGAAGTGCATCAGCGGCGAAGACAAGGGCATGGAAGCCCGCTTTACGACCACTTCGGTGGGCGGCAAGCGCAGCGTTCAGGCTCTTGCCGTGGCTTTGGCAGATCAGGTCGAGAAAGACCAATCCAAACCCGTGCCGGTCGTGCGCCTCAAAAAGGAGCATTATCAGCACAAGTCGTATGGCCGGATTTTTACGCCGGTCTTCGAGGTTGTGGATTGGGTTTCTCTTGACGGTGAGCCTGAGCCGCCTAAAGTGGAAGCAGCCCCAAGTCGTCGCCGTCGCGTAGCGGCCTGATGACTCTCTGGGTTGATTTTGAAACCCGTAGCGCCTGCGACCTAAAAGTCGCGGGCGTCTACAACTACGCGCAGCACGGCACGACCGAGGTGCTGTGTATGTCCTACGCTTTCGACGACGAGGACGTTCAGACATGGTTGCCCGACCAGCCGTTTCCCTCGCGGGTCGCAAACCACAAGGGCTTGATTTACGCCCACAACGCCGCTTTCGAGCGCCTAATTTTTTGGTATGTGTTGCAAATCAATTTCAAGTTGGAGCAGTTCTACTGCACCGCCGCACAGGCCCGCGCCAATTGCGCCCCTGGCTCACTTGAAGACGTGGGCCGCTTCGCTGGCGCGTCCATGAAGAAAGACCATCGCGGGGCGCAGCTAATCCGCCGCATGAGCGTGCCGCCCTACGAGGAGTCGCCCGAGTTGACCGCCGAGATGGTGGCCTACTGTGAGCAGGACGTGCGGGCCATGCGGGCTATCAGCAAGGCCATGCGGCCATTGTCAGCGCAAGAGTTGGGCGACTATCACGTCAACGAGCGTATCAACGACCGTGGCGTGCTGGTGGACGTGGAACTATGCCGCGCTGCGGTCAAGTACGCCAGCGCCGAACTGATTGAGATTCAAGACATCGTGGCCGAAGTGACCGAAGGCGCAATTACCAGCGTTCGGTCGCCGAAGATGCGCGATTGGGTCTATGCCCGCGTGGGTGACGAGGCCCGCAAACTGATGCAGAAGGACGGCAAGGTCAGCATTGACAAGACCGTCCGATTCAATTTACTCAACTGTGATGGAGTGCCACCCGATGTACAAGAAGTCATCCAATGCGCCGACGACCTATGGGCGTCGTCAGTTGCGAAGTTCAGCCGCCTTGCACAGCTATCAGATGAAGAAGATCAACGAGTTCGCGGAGCTTTTGTGTTCGCTGGGGGTTCCGCAACAGGTCGTGCATCAAGTTACGGCGCTCAAGTCCACAACTTCACCCGAAAATGTGCTGAGGCTCCTGAAGATGTGCGCTTTGCAATGGTTCGTGGCCATGCAATCGTCCCCCGATATGGAAAACGAGTCACCGATGTCCTCAAAGGGATGCTCCGCCCTGCATTGATACCGGCCAAGGGTAAGCAGCTAATGGTGGCCGATTGGGCCGCCATTGAAGCTAGGGTAAACCCTTGGTTGTCCGGCAAGGGTGACGCCAAGCTGGCGCTGTTCGCGTCTGGTGAGGACGTGTACAAAGTCAACGCCAGCGCGACGTTTCACGTTCCCGTGGCCGACGTGACCAAAGATCAGCGCCAGATTGGCAAGGTTCAGGAACTGGCTTGCGGCTTTGCTGGCGGCGTGGGCGCGTTTGCTGCGATGGGCCGCATCTACGGGATTACCCTACCTGAGTCCGACGCCCGCCGCATGGTGGACGGGTGGCGTAGGGCAAACCCTTGGTCTGTACCCTACTGGCAAGACCTAGAATCTGCCTACACCCGCGCCATGCGGAACAAGGGCAAAGAATTCGGTGCAGGCCGCGTCACCTATATGTACGACGGCCAGCACCTGTGGTACGCCCTACCCTCTGGCCGCGTCTTGTGCTACCCCTACGCCCGTCTTGAATCCGAAGGTATCACCTATGCCAAGGCTGCTTGGAAGCCCGCCGCTGACGCTACCGAATGGCCCCGCGCCCGCCTATGGAAAGGGCTTGCCTGCGAGAACATCACCCAAGCCGTGGCCAATGACCTGCTGCGCCATTCGCTGCGCCAGCTTGACGACGTGGTTCTGCACGTCCACGACGAAATTGTGATTGAAACCTGGACGCCCGACCCCGATGCGTTGCGCTCAATCATGTGCACCCCGCCCGACTGGGCCAAGGGTTTACCCCTAGACGCTGAAGTCTCAATCATGGAGAGATACGGAAAATGAACTTCTTAGACTACTTGGCCAACATCGCGCCCGAGGGCGAAACCATTTTATTCGTGCGGCAGAAGCCCGCCAAGCCCGAGCAATTTCACGCCGACGGCGCTCTGAAATGCTCATGGCCTGCGTACCTGCCCAACAAGTGGAAGCCCGACCAAGCGTGGTACTGCAACACCGGTTGCTTCATCATTGACCGATTCGAGGCTGGCCGCCCGTCCGCCCGCGCCGATAACTGTGAGCGCGTGGCGTTCCTCGTACTGGACGACGTGGGAACAAAGGCCAAAGTCCCGCCCATCGACCCGACGTGGATCATGGAGACCAGCCCCGGCAATTACCAGTACGGTTACACCTTCGGCCTAGACGACCAGCCCATGAAGGGCGACTTTAGCGCAGCCATTGTGGCCATCGCCGATGCGGGCTACACCGACGGTGGGGCCATTAACCCCGTGCGTAACTTCAGGCTGCCCGGTTCCATCAATCTCAAACCTGGGCGTGAGCGTTTTGCGTCCCGTTTGGTTGAGTTTCACCCCGAACGTGAATTTTCTTTAGCCGCCATCTGCACCGCCCTGGGCGTGACCCCGAACCCCGCCGACACTTCAACCGTGCGCCCAATCCGGCTCACCGACGATGGTGGCGACGACGTGCTGGCGTGGGCCGCGGCCCGTGGCGACCTGCTGGAGCGTGGCAACGCCAGCGGCTGGTGGGGCGTGGTGTGCCCCAATCACGGCGAACACAGCGACGGCAACCCGATGGGCCGCTACCACCCGGTCAACCGCGCCTATTGCTGTATGCATGAGCATTGCTCCGAGTGGGACAGCGTGGCCTATCTTGAGTGGGTCGAAGCCCAAGGCGGCCCGGCGCGTGCCCACGGCTTGCGCGACGAGTTGCTGGCCGCCGTGATGGACGGTGCGTTGTCCAAACTGGCCCCGACGCCTGAATTCCCCGACGAGGCCGCCGAGGTCATCGCCGCGGTGGAGCAGCGCGAACTAGGCCGGATTGAAAAATCGCAGTGGTACGAGCGTTTTGCGTACATCCAAGACGACGACGCCTATTTTGATATGCAAGACCGCCGCGAGTTGTCGCGCAGCACGTTTAACGCCCTTTTCCGCCACATTCGCTGCGTGTCCATCCGTGACCAGGGCGGCAAACGGCAAGTGGAGGCGTCCATATCTTTCGACGAGAACAGACAGGCCAAAGGCGCGAAAGCGCTGGTCGGCATCACCTATGCTGCGGGCGGCTCGGTGCTTGTGGCCCGTGAGGGGCTGGTCTACGGCAACCGCTGGCGCGACGCGCGGCCTACGCCCGTTCCGGGTGACGTGGGGCCGTGGATACGCCACCTAGAGCGCATGGTACCCATAGACTTTGAGCGTGAGCACCTATTGAACGCCCTTGCCCATAAAGTGCAATTCCCCGGCCACAAAATCAACCATGCGATCCTTATGGGCGGCTCCCCAGGCAGCGGCAAAGACACCCTGTTTGCCCCGTTCTTTTGGGCCATCGGCGGCAAGGGCAAAGCGAACTGTTCCCTTGTGAAGTCCGAAGATCTGAGCAGTCAGTGGGGCTACGCCCTTGAATGCGAAGTGATGGAGATCGCCGAACTGCGCCAGACCGAGGCCAAAGACCGCCGGGCGCTGGAAAACGTCCTTAAACCCATCATTGCCGCTCCGCCTGAATTGCTCCCCGTGAACCGTAAGGGTTTGCACCCCTACATGGCTCTGAACCGTGTTTTCGTGGTGGCATTCTCGAACGAGCGTGCCGCTATCAGTATTCCAAGTGAAGACCGCCGTTGGTTCTGCTTGTGGGCCGAGGCCGACCGCTTGCCCGAGGCGGACGCGGTGGCCTTGTGGAACTGGTACGAACATCGTGGCGGCTTTGCAGCCGTGGCCGCCTATCTGGCGTCGCGCGACGTGTCAGCGTGGAACCCGTCCGCCCCGCCACCTATGACCGAAGCCAAAGCCATCATGGTTGAACATGGTATGAGCGGTGCGGAATCGTTCCTCGTAAACATGATCCGCAACCGTTCGCGTGCGTTCGCTGTGGGCGTGATAGGTGCGCCATTCTTCGCAATCTGCGACGAGTTGCAGCATTTTGCACCGCCCGGCGTGAAAGTAGTCCCCGCTGCGCTCATGCACGCGCTGAAAGAGGCCGGATGGGTCGATATGGGACGTCTCGGATCGCGCGAGTATCAGACTAAGAAACACGTTTTTTGCGCCCCCGATATGGCCGATAAATGCACGCGATCCGAACTGCGCCGCGCCATAGAAAAAGCCCCCGAAGGGGCTGGTTTATAGGTCTAAGAGGATGGCTACTAGCGCGGCCACTATGGCCGCTGCTAGGGCTAGAATGGAACCTCCACTTCATCGCCCAGCTTGGACGCAACATAGCAACGCATGGCTGCAATGAGTGGTGTGGGGCCGTATTGGTGAGTGCGCTCGCGGATTATTTGCGTATCCGCCACCCAATCACTACATGGCAAAGATGCAGGGTTTATTCCAATTTTTTCCCGTTCAATAATCGGCCCGCCTTGTGCCCAGTCGGTAGAAGTCTTATCAATCAAGAAGTCATCTTCGCCGTCCCCTGTGTCAAGCCACACATGCGTGGCTGACATGTCAGCATCGGGGTGCTGTGCGCGGCACACCGCCCAATCAAGGGCTGCTTCTGTTAATTCTGATGTTTTCACGGTTTCATGTTCCAAAAATAGATAGCCCAGGGCGTGGCCAGTACCGCGGCCACCGCGAGACATTCGAGCGCGCGCCGGATCACAGCATCTCCCGCACAGTGGCGACTGCTTCGGCATATTCGTCGGAATCTAGCCCATAGGTTTCCACCGTGTGGATCAATACGCCGGCGGCATCTTCCAGATTCTCCAGTCGCGCCAGTAGCATCTGGGTTGTACGGTCGCCCGTGATGTAGGCAGCGCGTTCGAGTTCTGAATGTGGCATATAGGGGCGCAGTGCTGCGGCAATGGTAGGGTGCATGATATTGTCCTTTAGGTTATGGCTAGGATTAGCCCATAAGCGGCCTAAACAGGCCGCTTACAGATAGCCCTAAGCCTGCGGCACTCTTTCCAGTAACGCTATGGTGCGTTTATCGGTAATCTCCTCGCGCATTCCCGGTTTGTACCATTGGCCCTGATTAGACACAGCTATCTGTGTTCCATACATCATGGCGCGTTCGCGCAGTGTGCTACCTGGCCTTTCAATTGTTTGATGTGGCTGCACCGAATAAACAATGCTGCCATGTTCTGTGTTAACCAAAAACATAGAGTCTCCAATAACCATAATTTTCCCCTTATGCTGCTAATTTGATGTCAATGATACGTTTGCGTGTGCCGTGCGCCGGGAATCCAACAATGGCCGCACGCTGGCGCGCTCTGTAGTTGATACGGGAATCGGGCCGGTTTTAACGTTCGCGGATCTTGGGGTGAGATGTACTTGCATTTTTACTGTCCTGTACTGCATGGCGATGTTGCCACGCTCAAGATTGTAAGGGCTTTTGCTGCACTTTGTGTTGCTATTTTAACAATATATGTTGCGATGTTGTTGGCTATGAAAAGCCAACAAATAGCCAACAAAGTGACAACACAACTGCCAACAACAAAAAACGGCTATCAACAATGGTTGTTTTTGTTGGCATTGTTGGCGGTTGTGTGGGCTATGTTGTTGGCAGTGCTGGCGCGGGGGGTTTCACTGGAGGGAGTGCAATTGTTGGCTAAATTGTCATTGATTAGATAGTTTATAGAAAAGTAGTAATATACTGTATAGATATACAGGTAAATATGCTATAGCCCAAGCCCCCCGCGTTTTGATAGCCAACATTGCCAACACAACTAAAAGTGCCATGCTTTAGCGCACCAGGGCGCACCGCACTGGCGCAGATGTTGGCAATGTTGGCTATTGGTTTTGGATAGCCAACATTGCCAACATCTCCAAGTTCGCCGCCCGATGTTGTTGGCATAGCCAACATTGCCAACACAACTAAACTTGTAGGCTGGCGGGCTGGCGGGCTGGCGGGCGCGTGGCCGGTGGCCAGGGGCTGGCTGGCTGGCTGGCGGCTTTGCGCCAAAAGGGGTGAGGGGAGGGCCGACGCGATGGGCCATCGGAAACGGAGCCTTCACGAACAAATTTTTTTTTTTTTGCTATACACTTCCAGCACACGCCCTAGGCGCAGGAGAACCGATGTTCAAATCATTGCCGTTAACCGTTCGCAAAGTCGAAGCGACTGAATCGCGCTTGCACGCTATCTACGAAGCTGCCAAGTTAGGACTCAAAGGCGACACGCTGGCGCTAGCCGCCGGTATGCGACCGGACGAATACCGACAACTATGCCAACTTGACCCACTGGCTGAAATGGCCGCAATCAAAGGCAAAGCCGATGGCGAACAGGAAATGGCCAACATCCTGCACAAAGCCGCCCGCGATGGCGACGCCAAGGCGGCGCTGGAAATCCTCAAACACCAGCACGGTTGGGTGGCCAAACAATCCATCTCGGTCGACATCGACCAGCGTATTTCCATCACCCAGGCGCTACATGAAGCAGAGTTGCGCGTAATTGAGGTTGTTGATGCAGTCGACCAAATACAGCGCTGAAGACGAACAAGAACTGATGGCGCGGCTATGGACGCCGCGCATCAAAGACGACCCGCTGGCGTTTGTGGCCCTAGTGTTTCCGTGGAGTGTCAAGGGCACGCCGTTGGAGCATTTCAAAGGCCCGCGCAAATGGCAGCGCGAAGTGCTGCAAGACATCGCCGACCACATCAAAGCCAACAAAGGGCAACTGGACTACGCCGTACTGCAAGAGGCCATCTCGTCCGGGCGCGGTATTGGCAAGTCGGCGCTGGTCAGTTGGATCACGATTTGGATGTTGTCAACGCGGATTGGCTCGACGACCATCATTTCGGCTAACTCAGAAAGCCAGCTCAGATCAATCACCTGGGCGGAAATTACCAAGTGGCTGGCTATGGCGCTCAATAGCCACTGGTTTGAAGTTTCAGCCACCCGGTTGATGCCCGCCAAATGGTTGACGGAACTGGTCGAGCGAGACTTAAAGAAAGGCACGCGCTATTGGGGTGTGGAAGGGCGGTTGTGGTCAGCGGAGAATCCGGACGCTTACGCCGGTGTGCATAACTACGACGGGGTGCTGGTCATCTTCGACGAGGCAAGCGGTATTGACGACAGCATCTGGGCGGTGACCAGCGGGTTTTTCACGGAAAACACGCCGCACCGGTTCTGGCTGGCGTTCAGCAACCCGCGCCGCAACACGGGGTACTTCTACGAGGCGTTTAACAGCAAGCGGGATTTCTGGAAAACCCGCGTGGTGGATGCTCGGACGGTCGAGGGTACGGACAAGCAGGTGTATGAGCGGATCATCCAAGAGTACGGGCCGGAGTCAAGTCAGGCGCACGTCGAGGTGTACGGTATGTTCCCCAACGCGGGGGACGACCAGTTTATACCGGCGGACGTGGTGGACGCGGCCATGAAGCGTGAAAGATACAAAGATTTAAGCGCGCCTATCATCATCGGCGTAGACCCGGCTAGATTTGGCGCGGACGCAACGGTCATCGCGGTGCGGCAGGGCCGGGATATTGTCAACATCGCACGGCACCGGGGCGACGACACTATGACGGTGGTCGGGCACGTCATTGAGGCAATTGAGGAATACAAACCCGCGCTGGTGGTTATCGACGAAGGCGGGTTGGGCGCGGGGATTGTGGATCGGCTCAAGGAGCAACGGTACAAGGTCAAGGGAATCAACTTCGGCAACAAAGCCAAGAACCCCATCATGTACGGCAATATGCGGGCGCAGATGTGGGGCGAAATGCGGGAATGGCTGAAGTCTGCTAGTATTCCCAGCGACAGGTTCTTGAAGACGGACTTGATTTCGCCTATGATGAAGCCTGATTCACGTGGAACTATCTTCTTGGAGAGCAAGAAAGAAATGAAAGCACGCGGCCTTGCATCGCCGGACGCAGCGGACGCTATCTGCGTCACGTTTGCCTTTCCTGTGGCGCACCGCGAGTATACTGAGCCAACACGGCGCGTAAACTCGCAAGGCAGCAGCGTCTCAACTTCATGGATGGGGTCTTAGATGGACTACACAGGAATCGCCGCCGCAGGCGCGGTATCCAACGGCGGCGGTCAGAAGGACACCACGTCAAATATTTTGGCGACCGCCCGCAGTCGGCTGAACATGGCCATTGGGGCGCTGTCCGAGTCCCGCGAGGATGAAATTGACGATTTGAAGTTTTACGCCGGTAGCCCGGACAACCACTGGCAGTGGCCAGCGGACGTACTGGCGACACGCGGCGCGGTGCAAGGGCAGACCATCAACGCCCGGCCATGCCTGACCATCAACAAACTGCCGCAGCACGTCCGGCAGGTAACCAATGACCAACGCCAAAACCGCCCAAGTGGCAAGGTTATTCCTGCCGATGACAAAGCCGACATCGACGTTGCCGAAGTCTTCAACGGCATGGTCAGGCACATCGAATACATCTCGGACGCAGACGTTGCCTACGACACGGCCTGCGAAAACCAAGTCTCTTAC
>Ga0208147_1000737_pt1 | contig 11039 bp, 21 predicted proteins | sample DEB3_08_DNA_FD_184520 | JGI IMG/M metagenome (GOLD analysis project Ga0208147, IMG submission 184520) | Aqueous microbial communities from the Delaware River and Bay under freshwater to marine salinity gradient to study organic matter... | ecosystem: Environmental > Aquatic > Marine > Coastal ... | reverse complement strand
GTAGTGTGACGGCTTGAACGCAATGGCTACCTGCCCGCCGCCGTTGATGTGGCTCTTGTCGTAGTTCATTGCCCGGAGCGTGGGCGCTATGTCCTCGCCGGCATCACCACCAGAGTCCTTTGATGAGAACGCAACGACCGTGGACATCGTGGAGTCGCCACCGCACGGCGTTCGCACAGTTCCGCCCACGTCGCTTTCATTCCACCAGCCTTGCCCGGTGTTGTTGTGGGTGGTCACGTAGTTGTCCGTCGTCGGATCGCCACCCTTAGCCGCGTGCGAGCAGACGGCGTGCGCTACGTCCCGGCAGATGATGGCTCCGTTGTTGTCGAGGTCTGTGGTGCGGAAGCCGCCGCTCTGAGAGCTTCCTCCAAGTGTGCCGGCAACGTCTTGCCGCGCTTCTCGGCTCGGCGCAGGATGCCCGCGCAGGCTTTCGGCGAGAGATAGTATTTCGCTGGCGCGTTCGCCTCCAAAATCCGCGACAATGAACACACGGCGGCGTCTTTGGGCCACTCCGAACCACTGTGCATCGAGAGTCCTCCACGCGATGTCAGCCTTCCCGCAGTTGGCCAGCTCGCCAAGCACTCTGGCAAAGTCCCGTCCGCCATCGCTTGAAAGGAGACCTGGGACATTTTCGCCGAGAAAGTATCTTGGCCGGAGTTCTCGAATAAGTCGGGTGAGTTCATAGAATAGAGAGGATCGGGAGCCGTTGACGAGTCCAGCGCGCAGTCCTGCGACGGATAAATCTTGGCAGGGCCAGCCACCGCACAGCACGTCGCACGCGGGCAGGTTGCGTGCGCCCGCCGTGCAAATGTCGTCGAGAATCAGCGCGCTCGGAAACTTCATCGCCAGCAGCTTGCGGCATTGCGGGTCTTTCTCGATGCACGCCACCACCTGCATCCCGGCCTGCTCCGCCGCGAGATCAAATCCGCCGATCCCAGAGAATGCCGATATGACTTTCATTTTCGATGTCAGGGCCAGCATCGGGTTCACGTTTTAGGGAGGAGCGCGTTGGCTACATTTAAGGCGGCGACCTCTTCCGGCGTATTGTCGTGATCTTCCAATTCGTACCGAAGCAATCGCAGCGCGTCCACCAGCGCGGACTCGCGCTTGCGGGACTCCGTGAGCGCCCAGCATGTGCGTTCGATGCCGTCGTGCTCGGACCACGGCTTTTTGCAGGCAGGGCAGGTGGGATCGTATTTCATCATATTTTTGACATCGCATTTCCAGCGGACGCCTGCGCAGCAAAGCACGCGAGATTCCGCTTGTCAAACGGAATTGATTCCGTATGGTGCGCCGATGAAAAAGAAAAATCCTTTCGCGGTCGGACTTGGAAAGCGCAACCTCGGCGTGCCGAAAACGATGAGCGAGGCCGCGCTGTTCCAGCGGAAAAATGCGGCACTCGCGAGCGCAAAAATCCGATCTTCGCGTGCTGAAAAAAAGCGGATTCTCATAGGTAAAAACGGCGGGGCTAAAAAATAGTTTGAGATTTTTCTTGCGCGCTCAACGGAAACGATTACGTTCCTGCCAAAGAAAAAATGAACTTCCCAAAATTCAACGAAGACGACCACGCGATTGCGCGCACGATGAACGCGCTGCTTGCGGAGGTTGAATGGCTCTCGAAGAAATTCGATTGCCAGGTGATGCCAAAGCGCGCCGTGGCACTGTGCGATGAGATCGCCGAACGACTCGGAATCCGCGAGGTCGAACCGGAACCCGGCGACGACGCGGACGCGATCCGCGATCAGCGATTGGAGGCGCAGTCGTGAGCAAGCCCGCCCGAATCCTCTCCGCCATCGCCCTCGCGCTCCCTGCGTTGTGCGCGATGGTCTGCCTCGCGGTCTGGACGTGCTTCGAGAAACCCACTCAGGACGAATCTGAACTATGACACTCGCCGAAATTACCGCAGAGCGCGACGCGGCGCGCGAACGCTGCCGCAACCTCGAATTGCAACTCGACGCCGCGATCGTGGACATCAAGACCGGCCAGCGCGCGGCGGCGGATCGCGACGAACTCAAGACGCTGAACCTCAACCTCGCGCGGCGGCTGAACGAAGTGCTCGCCCGCGTGACGCAACTGGAGGCCATGCGATCCTTCGACCTGGCGCTCTCTCCGGGCATGGATTCGCACCTGCGCGGCCTGCCGCTGGAAGGTGAGGTGATCCACTTCACGCTCGAAACTTTGCCGGTGAAAATCACGAACGCATCATTGAAAGGGACTGCGGGAGCAGCGGACCACAACGGCACCGCGCGGCAAAACTTTTGAAAACCAACCAACCAAACCAATGACCATCGAAATCGAAATCACCATCACGTCCGGCAGATACGGCTCAACGCTCGCAAAAACGAGCCTGTGCATCGACTCGGATTCTTTGCCGGACATTCCGAGCGGCATCCTCGAAAACCTTGTCGCCGGAGCGCGCAAGCAGGCGGAAGTGAAGCTCGCGGAGAAAGCCGCTGCGAAGCCGGAAGTGGAGGCCGCGAAATGAGCACGCACCCGAACCACGACATCGCGACGGTGGAGCAGCACCTTGCCACGCGGCAGGCTGAGCCTATGCCGCTGGCGACCGTCGCGAATCGCGGCATCGTCCTTTCGACGTTCGCGGAAATGATGGCCTTCGCAACATCGGTATCAAATTCGTCCATTGCTCCCGCTGGACTTAAGACGCCAGACGCTATCCTTGTGGCGCTTCAGATGGGCATGGAGCTTGGACTTTCGCCGATGCAGTCGCTCCAAAGCATCTGCGTGATCAACGGCAAGCCGAGTCTCTACGGCGACGCGCAACTGGCGATCGTGAAAGGGCATCCCGAATGCGTTGACGTTATCGAGACGATGGAACGCGGGGCCGGCGACGACGCGATGCTGGCAAGGTGCGAGGTTCTGCGCGCCGGCAAGCAGCCGGTCGTCCGCACGTTCTCCGTGGCGCAGGCGAAGAAAGCGGGACTGTGGGGCAAATCGGGACCGTGGACTCAATATCCTGCGCGGATGCTCGCCATGCGTGCGCGGTCGTTCGCTCTCCGTGACTCGTTCCCTGATGCCCTTCGCGGCATCGCCCAGGCCGAAGAACAGCGGGACATCCATCCCGCGCAACCGCGCACAATTTCCGCCGTGGTTCTCCCCGGCGAACCGATCACCAACGAAATCGAAACCAACACACCAACCGAATAGCCATGCCAGCCTACACCGCAAGAACACCACGCCAAGATCAAGACCCGTTGCCGCCCGGCAATTACAAAGTGAAGGTCATCGCCGCCAAGGAATTGACTTCCAAGGCCAGCGGCAACCCGATGATTGAAATGACGTTGCTAGAGAAGGAGTCCCGCAATTACATCACCGATCGCCTCGTCTTCACCGAAAAGGCATCGTTCCGAATCGACCAGTTCCTTGCTGCCACCGGGACTGCCGTTGAGGCTGGAAAGGAGATCGCGCTTGAACCTGACGACTGCCTTAACCGCGTCGGCTGGGTCAAGCTGGACGTGGAGGAGCACAACGGACGCACAAAAAACGTCGTGAAGTTCTGGCTTCTTGAAGAGCCGAAACCAGCCGCGCAGGGACCGCAGAAGGTTGCGCCGCCAGCGAAGCAATCGCCGAAGAAAGATGACCTCGCGGATTCCGAGATACCTTTTAATTGAGAGGAAAAGCAACCTCGTTAAAAAATGCTTGCATCCCAAAGCGAATTGGGTTTTACTCTATGAATGAACCAAGAAAAAATACTCATGCGGTCGCCCTCGGAAAGCGCGGAGGCGCAAAGGGAGGACTATCGAAATCAAAAAGGAAAGCTGCTGCTGCGAGAGCAAACGGCAAACTTGGAGGGCGTCCAAAAAAGATGCTTCAAATGCGGAAATGAAAAGCCTCTCACTGAGTTTTACAGGCACCCACAAATGGCAGACGGTCGCCTTGGAAGGTGCAAGGAATGCACCAAGCAGGCGGTTGCTGCGCGGGCCGCGAGTCCAGACGGAAGAGAGCGCATCAGGGAATATGAGCGTATTCGATTCCAATTCGCATCACGGAAGGCCGCTGTTGTCAGGTATCAGAAAAAACGCAGGCAACAAGACCCTCAAAAATACAAGGCGCGCACGGCTGTTGGAAATGCCTTGCGTGACGGAAAGCTCATCAAAGGGCCGTGCGAAATTTGCGGCGACCCAAAATCACAAGCCCATCACCACGATTACGGAAAACCACTGGATGTTCAGTGGCTTTGCTTCAAGCACCATCGGGAAATCGGACACGGGCAAATCGTCGGAAGCCTAATCACAAAATGAACGAACTGCCACAGCCCGGCATCCACAGCGGTGACGCTGACCAATACTTCTCGGCATCGGGCCTGTCCCGCTCCATGCTCCGCGAGCTTTCATTCCCTCGCACTCCGGCGCATTTCAAGGCGCGATACATCGACAAGATCACCGGGCCGGAAGAAGAAACGGACGCGATGCGCCTTGGAACTCTGACTCATCGCGTCGTGCTGGAGCCCGACACCTGCGTTGATGCCTTCCACGTACGGCCGGATGGGATGAAGTTCACCACGAAGGAGGGCATGGCATGGCGGGACGCACACAGCGACAAGCCGATCATCACGGCGGAGCAATCGGCGGCGATGCTCGGCATGAGGGAAAGCGTTCTGGCGCATCCAATCGCCCGCCGCATCATCGCAAACAGCCTGCGCGAGCAAAACGTATTCGCGGACGCGGACGGCGTTCGCCTCAAGGCGCGGCTAGACCTACTCCCGCACAACGGCAACCTGCTGGCGGATCTCAAGACGTGCGAGGACGCCAGCGAGGGCGGGTTCAGCCGAGCGATTGATTCGTATGGCTACGCATACCAGGCCGCATTTTACATCGACGTATGCAACCTAGTCGGTCGGCAGTTTAGCCAATGGCTATTCATCGCCGTCGAAAAGAACCCGCCTTATCTCTGCGCGGTCTATGCCCTCGACCCGCAAGCCATCGAATACGGGCGGCGGCTCTACAAGCGCGACCTGCAACTCTACCGGACGTGCATGGAGAAAGGCGAGTGGCCGGGTTACTCGACCGAGCTTCAACCTATTAGCCTGCCGGAATATCGGAAGGCTGCAATGGAGGCACTATGAAGCACCCTTGGCGCTGCTACCACATCCGGCACGGCTCGACCGTGCGCGGCGTGCGGATGGGCGACTGCTTTTTTAGCGATAACTGATTAGGACCGACTATGAGAAGCGATCTGCAAAACATCGAGGACGCCGTGGATGGATTTGAAGGCTCCAAATACGACGACGAAGGCAAATGTCCCGATTCCATCGAGGAGCAAGCGCGATACACCGCCGAGCGCCGGGAGGCCGACAGTTTCAAACCAACCCCGCGAGAAATCGCCGCCGAGCGAAAGGCTTGGCTCGAAGGAGAAATATGACACCCGACCAATACCCAACGCCGGAGACGGACGCGATCTTTGTAGACCTTGCGAGTCTCGGATTCAAAGAAAGCTGGTTTCCAATCCAGAAACTCGCCGACTTCGCCCGCAGCCTCGAACAGCGGCTCGCCGACGGGCGTGCCGCGCACGCGGAGACGGCGCGCAAGCTCGCGCTGTGCAGGGAGGCGATGAAGGCCATTATGGACCATTACGTGTCACTCGTGAACAGCGGCGACGTTGGTAAATGGAATCCAGAAGAAGAAGCGGAAGTTATCAATGCCCGCGCAGCCCTCACCGCAACCGAACCAACACTATGAATATCGACAATCCAGATAACCTACCAATTATTCCACCGCTTCCGAAACCCAAGCCGGTACCAGCGGACGGCGCTGTTGCCATTTGTGGCGAATGCGGACTGCGAATCTTTCCGACAATGTGCTACTCCTGCCCGCACACTAATTGTCCTGTTTTTCAGAGTGGAATCCTCACCCGCTAATGAACATCATCGAACGCGCACAGAAAGTCCTAGCCGAGATTGACGCCAAGCTCGCGTGGATGGAGAAGGATACAACGCCGGGGCCGTGGCATTGGGTGGACAGCAACACTGATGAGCCGGTGGACTACGCAAAGCCAGACCCGAACGTAATCGCTGAGGCGCAAGATGAGTATCTCGGTGCTATGAAATCGCTCCGCACCGTATGGGAGAAAGGCGAGGGCTGGCAAAGACTGCCGAAGTTCTTCTGTGAAACAGACGAAATCCGCAAAGCCGACGCCACCTTCATCGCCGCATCCCCCACCGGCTGGCCGACGGCGCTGCGCTGTCTCAAGACGGCGATTGAGGGGCTGCTTTACTCCATTGAGATCGCCAACAGCATACTTATTATTGCGTGGGGATGGGAAGGTGACTGCGGAGCCACTGCACGCGCCGAAGATATTCGCGACTCATCAACCGACCGCCTCACCACCCTCTGCGAAACATGGGAGGCAAGTCAGATATGAGCACCTACATCCACGAGCGCCGTCACCGTCGCGACATCCCAATCCAGCGCGCCCGCAACCGCGCTCCAAGCCAAACCTACGACCGACTCAGGACGCTCGTGGACGCAGCCTGCACCGCATGGCTGATCGAGCACTGCCCGGAGTGGGTAGCTGAAAAGGCCAACCGCGGAATCTTTTTCGGACGCGCAGAGAACCGCGAGAAGTTCAGCCGAAAATGACCCCGCTTGACTCCGCGCAGGGGATGTGTATTCTGTAAATCGCCGAAAGGCCGGTCCTGAGAAAACCGACAGCGCAAACATGAAGCAAACCGTAAAAATCAGCGCCCTCGATTGTGGGGCGGAGTGCAAAAACCAGTTTCGGCTGGCCGCGCAAAATTCTCCGCTCCGCCTCACAGTCGTGGGCGCATTTTTTGCAACATGACCAAGCAGGAATACGCCACTCAGCGACTCGATCCACGCTGGCAAAAGAAGCGGCTCGAAATTATGCAGCGCGACGGATTCAAGTGCCGCGCCTGCGAGAGTTCCGATAAGACACTCAGCGTTCACCACGCCTACTACGTTACCGGGCGGAAGCCGTGGGAATATCCGTGCTTCTCGCTTCGCACGCTCTGCGACGGTTGCCACAAAGATGAACACTCGCCCAAAAGCGAGCCGGATGAAATCCACACTCCGCTGACTGAATGGGAAGATCAGATTGATTGGATTTTTGGAGGAGACATTGATCTTGCATGGACTCATTGGCCTCTGGCAGTTGAGATTCAAAAAGCCGCAGATCATGGAATCGATAGACGCTGGCTTTTCGAGTATCTGGCTGAATGCACGAAGGCGTACGTGATGAAAGAAATGGCGGTACGCCCGTGAGGATCAGGACGATCAAGCCCGAGTTTTGGCCGCACGAAACGCTTTCGCGCCTGCCGGATTTCACCCGACTCATGGCGATTGCGCTCCTGAACTACGCTGACGATGAAGGCTACTTTTACGCTAACCCAGTGCTGATTCGCGGCTCGCTTTTCCCTTTCGTGGACGAGTCGGGGAGGATTCGGGGAGCGGTCGGGGAGTTGTCGGCGATAGGGTATTTACGGATCGGAATTGACAACGAAGGCCGCGAGATCGGACACATCATCAATTTCACCAAGCACCAAAAAGGAGACAAGCTTAAAAGCAGCAAACTCAAGGAGTTAGCTACATTCCCAGAACAGTCGGGGACGCCTCCCCGACCAGTCCCCGACCAGTCCCCGCTGGATCAGGGATCAGGGATCAGGGATCAGGGATCAGGGGATACCGCGAAAGTCGCGGCAAAAACTTCAAAGCCTTCGGCGGAAGATGCCGGTTGGATCGCGCAGCTTCAATCTGTGGAAGCATATCGGCACCTCAAGGTTTCGATGGAGCTTTCCAAGGCGAAAACTTGGTGCCAGACGAACGGGCGGCAATGCACCCGACGATTTTTCACGAACTGGCTGAACCGATCCGCGAGTGACGCCAGGGTGATCGCGGTTCCGCCGCCACTCACCGAAGAGCAAAAAGCCGAAAACCGTCGCAAGGCCAGGGAGGCTGAACCGAAATGCGCGTCCCCGAGTCCGTTCGAGGAAATCTTGCGGCTGGCTAACGAACCGCCGCCGGCATGGGGAGGGACGGAAGAAAACCCACTGTTGATCGAATGAAGCCGAAGATCAAAGCCGCAGAACTCTCAGCACGGCTCTCGTCCAACATCCTGAGCCTGTGCAAGCACCTGCTGCCAAACGGAAAGCAGCACGGGCAGGCGTGGCATGTGGGAGGCGTGAACGGGCACGCAGGGAAGAGCCTGCAAGTGAACCTTTCCGGCGAGCACGTCGGCAACTGGAGGGACTGGAACGGGCAGGACCAAAAAGGCGACGCCCTCGACCTTTGGTGCGCTGTGCGCGGCGTTCCATTGCCGGAAGCCATCCGGCAGGCGAAAGAATGGCTCGGGATTCGCGAGGAAGAATCGGAGAAGGTTTGGTCCAAACCGAAGGACGACCGGCCTGCGCTTTCCGCAGACGGAAAGGCAATGCACTGGCTTGTGACTGAGCGGAAGCTGAAACCGGAAATCGTGAACCGCTACCGGGTCCAGGGTGACGCATCCTGCCGCGCAATCGTTTTCCCATCCTACGGCACAGACGGGCGATTGCTCAATCGTTCCTTCCGGCGCATCGAGCTGGAGGACGGGAAAAAGAAAGTCTGGCAGGACAAGGACGCCGCCCCGTCGCTTTTCGGCTGGCAGGCCATCGGTGAAGAGTCCTACCGGGCGCGTGAAATCCTGATTTGCGAAGGGCAGATCGACGCGATGACGTGGGCACAATGGGGATTTCCTGCGCTTTCTATCCCCAACGGGAGCGGTCAGACGTGGATCGATTTTGAATGGGACAACCTCGAACCGTTCAAAACGATCTGGCTTTCATTCGACAACGACGGCAAGACCGCGCAGCAACTCGCCACGGCCATTTCGCGACTTGGAAAGCATCGTTGCCGCGTGGTGAAGTTCCCCCACAAGGACGCGAACGATGCGTTAAAGGCCGGATGCACAGCGGAAGACGCAAAGCGATGGACTGAGGGCGCGGAGTATCCGACCGTGGCGCATCTTTTTGAGGCCGGGCACTTCGCGGAATTGGTCGCCGACGAGTTTTTCCCGGACAAGACGAAATTCGGGCACCCACTTCCGCACACGACGCACGCCACGGATCGGGGGTTGGACTTCAATTTTCGCCCAGGGGAATTGACAGTGTGGACCGGAACCAGCGGCCACGGAAAAAGCGCGCTGTTGAATTTCGCGATGATGCACCTTGGGATCGTCACCACACGGAAATCGCTCGTCATTAGCTTGGAAATGCTGGCGCAAAAAGTGATCTACCGCTGCTTGCGGGCGAGCGGCGCGACGCCGAGCACGCGGGATCGCGCGAAGGATTACGCGAAGTCGCTGTCCAAGATTTTACTGCTTTCCGACAAGACCGGAAGCATCACAAAAGCGGAGCTTTTTGAGATGATCGAATACGCGCACGCCCGATACGGAATCGCGCACGTTGCCATTGATTCGCTCATGCGGATTCACGGCATGGAGGAAAACTATCCGGCGCAGAATGACCTTGTGATCGCGCTTTGCGGATTCGCGCGGGATACCGGGGTTCACGTTCACCTTGTCGCGCATCCGCGGAAGGCAAGCGGGCATGACAGCCCGCAGGCGCACGACATCAAGGGGAGCGGTCACATCCGAGACAACGCCGACAACGTGCTCGTGGTCTGGAGGAATCGGAAGCTGGAGATTGCGAAAGAAGCCGGGGAAAATGCGGAGGGCGTCCCCGCAAAGCTCATCGTGGAAAAGGATCGCGAGGGCGGGGAATATCGCGAGTTTGCAATGCAGTTCAGCCGGGAATTTCTATGTTACACTCCACTCCAAAAATGACCACAAAACCAAAGCAGTTGTCACTATTCCCAACTCCCGCCGAGGCATCGCGCCTTTTCGCCGCCCTGCTCGCCTACGTCGCCGGGCTCACCTTCGCCACCGACATCGCCCGCGGCATCGCAAAGGAGGCCCGCCCGTGAGCACCGACACCAACGCGGAGATCGCGGAGTTGCTGGGAATCGAAGTCGAGCCATGCACCTGCCGCGGCAAATTCCGAGATGCGAAAACGAAGCGGCACATCGCGGACTACACCGGCAGCCGAGATGCAATTATCGGCACGGCGGAGACGCTGCCGCCAGAACAGCAAGACGCGATCATTCAGCACCTTTACGAGACGGTTGAACGAGATCACCTTGCTACCGCCGCGGAGTGGTGCGCCGCGTTCCTGGCCGTGATGAGGAAGGAGGCAAAGCCGTGAGAATCGCCGCCTCCCAAGTCCGCGAGTGCCCGGGGCACGGCGCCTACGCCGCGAAAGTCTGCCCGCTGTGCCCGCCGCAACAGGCCAGCGCCGCGCCTGTGCGCCCCGTGGTGACGCCGGAAGCCGCGAAAGGAGCGGAGACAGCGGAAGCGCGCTTCACGGTCTTTGGCGAGCCCATAGGCAAGCCGCGCATGACGCAGCGCGACAAGTGGCAGAAGCGCCCCTGCGTGGTGAAATACCGGGCGTGGGCTGACAGGGCCCGGGCGGCGGCGGGAGCGATTCCAAAGGACGCAGGACAAGTCAGGATCAAGGCGTATTTCGCAATCCCGGAATCATGGTCCGCAAAAAAACAGTCCGCCGCAGTTAGCAAGCCGCACCGCCAGCGTCCCGACGTGGACAACGTAGCCAAGGCAGCAATGGACGCTCTGCTACCGGAGGACTGCGCGATCCATGCGCTCCACGCGGCGAAATTTTGGGACGACGGACTCGGCCCAAGAATCGAAATCATCATCACCAAAACACCATGACCACACAATCTGATCTCCTGACAACCCCACCATCGCCTCCCGACGCCCTGACAGCCGCCCGGAATCGCCTCACCGCCGCACTGGAAGACGAGCGGAAGGCCGCGGAAGCCTACGAACAGGCCGACGAGGACGAGATCAGCCCACGCGAATACCGCGAGATTGAGTCCATCGCCGAGACTGCCGAAATGTTCCGCGAGCACTGCGAGACCGAACTGGCGAAGCTGGAAAAAGCCGCCCTCGCCAAACTTCGCACCCACTCCGAACGATGAGCCCACTCATCAATCACCGCCGAGTCTTTTGGG
>Ga0208147_1000732_pt1 | contig 11082 bp, 25 predicted proteins | sample DEB3_08_DNA_FD_184520 | JGI IMG/M metagenome (GOLD analysis project Ga0208147, IMG submission 184520) | Aqueous microbial communities from the Delaware River and Bay under freshwater to marine salinity gradient to study organic matter... | ecosystem: Environmental > Aquatic > Marine > Coastal ... | reverse complement strand
ACGAACATGGGTGTATGTGGTGCGCCGGATGCGTCGAGCGCCTTAATGGCGAAGTCCGCACCGCCCTCGCCAACCCCGCGACCACCGAGGCCCTGGAGCGGGTGAAGCGAGAGGCGCAGGCGGAGGTGTTGGAGGAAGTAATCGGTGCTATCGAAAAGGTTTCGGCCACGTATGCGGCTTACATGGCCGAAATGAAAGCGAAACACGCAACGGCACTACTGAAAGACAAATTACGCGAACTACGAGGCCAGCGATGAAGCCAATGTCTGAAGCGCCGCGAACAGGCGAGGCTATTCTGGCCAAGGTGAAAGCTGGTGGCCACTGGCTGTACTGGATAGTTCGGTACAAGGAATCCCTGGTATCGGGTGGCCTCCATTGGGCGAAGGACTATCACTGGGAGTCTGAGGACGGTGACAGACTGCGCGGCTGCGCTTTCTCCGGCTGGTACGACATCGACGAACTGATCCGCGCTACCGAGAAAGTCGAGCGCTACGAGAAGGCGCTGAGAAAGGCATTTGAGGCGCTGGCTCCGTTTGCGTTCTTCGCTGACCAGTTTGAGCGCAAGCCGCTGTACAAAGTAGCGAACGAATTTTACGGAATCCATTTCGGCACTGAGTGGGAAGCTTCTTTGTCCCATTCACAGACTCGCGCCGCGAGATCGGCAAGAGAAAACATACAGGAGGCCCTAAATGCTCGACCTTAACAAACTGCGACAACTGCACGCGGCGAGTACGCCGGGGGAGTGGGAATCAGTGCTCGGCTATTGCGGCGCTCGCCAGCAAAGGTTCCTGAGACGCGATTCTATCTCGGACGGACTACTGATCGGCCATGACGCCGATTGTAATTTCATCGCCGCCGCTCACAACGCCATGCCCGCGCTGCTGGACGAACTCGAAGCGGCCCGCGAACTCAGCACGCATTTACGAAAAGCGTACGACGACCAGTGCGAAGCAACCGCCGAGCATGAAAGGACGATAGGCAGACTCCGCAAGCGCATCGCGGAACTGGAGGCCCTGAATGCCGCCGTTATAGAGAGGAGCGAGTAATGCGAATTGAGCAAATCGTCGCGAAGATGGCCACCGGGAAGTTGCTATCGGGGATAGCCAACTGCCATGTCGTCGGCGTGAATAGCTACGTCATCCAGGAGCGTGTTAATTCTTCGCAAGGAATGGTCCGTATTTTTCATGCTACTGGTGGTCACTCACTGGCAACAATGTTCGGAAGCGACTGCGACTTTTCGCTCTTGCCACATAACCATCGCCAGGACATCGAACTCATTCTACTTTACGGTCAGGTCGAGCATTTTGTGTTCTGCATAAAACCGGCATCTTCCTACGCGCTGCCGGTCTATGAAATGCGTTTCTCCCCTGTGTTATTGGGCGGCGACGGCGAGTTTAGATCATTAGGGGCGAGCCGCATCAGCGCCCCGCTTGCTTCCGATATGCAGGTCGGTTCAGTGGTTCCTGTGCCGTATCAGACTGTTCACGGCATGCGCGTTCGGAGTAAGTCTGCTGCTTGGGCCGTCCGCGAAAAAGCAGAGGCCCCGAAAGGGTGGGATCCGTCCTGCTACTCAATGTTGGCGTCGAAAACCGCACCGAAGGATGGGTTCTATGTTCCACTTTCTCAGCCCGAGCTTTCTCGCTTTGCGATGGAGGTCGTCGATGCAGTCTCGATTTGATCCACCGATTCCGTTTCCGCCGACTAACCGCGATCCACGCACGGACCCAAGGCCGGGGGACAGATTCAAAAACGGAGGAGTCAGTCGGATGTTTGTCGGTGAGTATTCTGACAAGATTCGATACTGTCCGATCACAGACCACTGGGACTGGAAAAATCCGATTAATGATATACAAACCACCCGTAAGGCCTGGAGCCGGTGGGCCAAGAACGCCGAGGTGCTCCATGCCGCCTCCTAAGTGCTGCGGGACGTGCGGGCACTCCGTGAAAAGCTCCATGTACTTATGCAGTCCATTCCTGCTCTGTGATGCGCCAATCCCGGAGCCCCTCAGTGTTTTTCCAAGAAACATGACCGTATTGCCCAGCATGGGAACGAACTGCCCATGCTGGAAGCCGAAGGAGGGCGAAGATGCTAACCGACGCTGAACTGACCGAGCGGGCCGCGACGAAGGTGATGGGGTGGGGCCTCGTTAAGCGCATATCGGGCGGCTTGATGTTCGACCGGCATGACCGATGCCATTTGGATATCGAGGAATGGCAACCCCTCACCGACATCCGCGCCGCGTGGGAGATCGTGGAGAAGATGCGGGAGAGAGGCATGTGGCTCAAGCTCACATCGCCATTCAATGCCGATGACGTGTGGAACGCCGGGTTCACTGATTTCGGATTCACCGGGTGGAACGGGCGACCAGACTACAGGGAGCAGGCGGATGCGGCACCCAGGGCCATCACTATCGCCGCTTTACTCGCAGTCGGCGCGGTGACGAAGGAGGAGGTGGAGATTGACTAAGACAAAACTGGCCGAAGCCAAGCAGGAGATGCGCGTGCAGATGTACAAAGCGGCGGTCGAACTGCTCGGACGCGGGTACACGCCCGACTACTACGAGAGCGCCGCGTCGGAGTTTATTCAGATCGCCGAATGGTACATGGACAGCGTGCGGAAAGGACCCAATGGAAACCCCTGAGCAGATGATCGAGCGCGTGCGGCAACTGGCTGGCCTATGGACGCTCGAAACACTGGACCGCGCCGCCCTGCGCTACGTGCTGGAGCAAGCCGACAGCGCGCGGCAGTTGGCGGAGGCGCTGAGCGAAATCCGAGGGACGGAAATCAAACCGGACGATGATGGTCTCATCGAGGATAGCGTTTGCGTGTACTGTGACTCCTCTTCTCTCGACGGGTGTGACGAGGACTGTCCGCGCACTATTGCCGAATCCGCCCTCGCCGCCACACCCGCGCAGAACCTCGCCAAGGTGCGCGCGGATCACTTTCGACAAGCGGCTGAACACCTAGTTATGTTTCGCGTGTGTCGCGAGCAATACGGCCATGCGAAAGCGGCTGTGACTCTTGATGTCGAGGCGCTTAACAGCGAAGCCGACCGCATCGAAGCCGAGGCCGCGCGATGAAATCACATCTTAAAATCTCCGCGGAATTAATGGCTGACATGATTAAGCGGCGGGATGACATGCGTCTCATTCTCGGGGACAACTACGAAGCTCATGCGCGTGAGGCCCGGTCGGTTTTGAGAGGGCTCTCTTCCGATGCGGGTATTTCGCTTGTGAATGTAGCGCTGAAGGTCTCAAAAGCCATGCTCGACAACGGCCACGACCCGAGCATCGTCATCGCGGCACTCGTCGATGAATTAGAGGGCCAATGAAAAACTGGTGGAAACCATCCGGCGTCGGCGCGTTCGAGCATCAGGGCTGGCGCGTCCAGAAGGACTGGGCGACGGGGCTGTGGGATATCTACGTAGACGGCGCGATTGTTGGAACAAACAGAGACAGCGCCGAAGAGGCAATCAAAGAAGCGGAAAGGATGATGGAGCGATGACGCACTACACGCGCTGGAACTTCACGATGGTCACAGACAAGCGGATGTCGAATGATGCCCGGTCCATCACGCTCTACGCCGAGATCGAGCAGCTACGTAAAAGCCGGGACGCTTGGCGCGATCTGGCGTGGTGGGCTGCGGCGGGGTTTGCGATTTCCGTGCTCACCATGATGTATTACGGACTGAAAGGATGAAGATGAAACCCAAACCCAAACCAATGAAGCCCGTCAAGGCGTGGGCCTATGTGGACGAAGCCACTGGGAAGCTGAATGCGGTCGCCCAAATAGGCTATAGCAAAAAGCGCGCCGAACAATACCGAAATCATTACGAACGCCTCGCCCGCGTCGAAATCAGGGAGGTGTTGAAGAATGCCCGGTAAAGCCACGCAATGCCAAACCTGCAATGAGCCGCGCGATCCGAAGCTTGGCGCGTACTGCCGCCCATGCTATAACCGCGCCGCGTACATCAAAAAGCACGGCAGCGATGAAGGCTACAAGCCATACGGCGTAAAGTCCGACACCTGCGCGAATTGCAAATGCGAGATCAAGCAGCGACATCCGAACTTCCGCACGCTCTGCCATTCTTGCGGCGTGAAGCGTCACAGCGCCTACCAGAAGGCGAGCCGACAGAAGAAAACCCAGTTCGCGCGCATCTGCAAGGCCGAGGGCTGCATCGCTAAAGTCGCGAGCGAGTATGCCCGCTACTGCGCCGAGCACGCTCCTGCCGCCCGTCGCGCCATCGTTGACCGCGTGCGCGAAACTGTGCCGCCCGTCGTGGGCCAGAAAGCCAAGCAGGAGCGCGAGCGGCTGGACTTCGCGAAGCCCGCGCCAGTGGTGATCCCGCCGCACGTCCGCGTTACCGTCTGCCCGCCAGTTGCGCCCAACTTCAGCGACTACGCGGGCGGCGAGGACGCGCGACCGTATCAGAGGAGACATTGATGACCTGCCACGTCACGCCCCACGTTTCCGGGCTTTGCGCGGCCTGTGGCGGCGTCGCTTTCCCCGCGCATATAGTCGGCACGACGGAAGCGCCGGAGATCGTCTGCGCGGCTTGCTGCGAGTGCCAGAAAAAGGTTGAAGCGAAGCGCAAAAGTACGTAGAATGCGGGGTGCGGGGGTCATGTCCCGCACGTTCTCTAATTTTGTCCTGTGGGGCCGGGCCGAATCCGGCCTCATCAGTTCAATACGGGAACGAAGACAAAAAAATTGGAGAATCGAGAATGCCGCAAGACGAAAAGCGCTTGCCAGACGGCGCATATCTTCGCGTACGCAACTGGGACAAACTGTACGAGATCAACCGCACTCGGGAACTGAAAAAGCTTGACTGGGTTCCTGTGCCAAACAAGCAGGACGGAGACGGTTATTCTTTGCTTGTCGACCACCCCGATGCGGCCGCTCACTACGGCTGCTGGGTGGCGATATTGCTGATCGCATCGAAGTGCGAACCGCGGGGAACCCTGATCCGTGACAACGGAGAACCGCACACCCCGCACTCTCTTGCGAGAATCTCGCGGCTGGGTGCGGGAATCCCGCAGGCGGGTGCGGGATTGATGGCGGAAACCATCGAAAGACTCGTTTCGGAAATTGGCTGGCTCGAAGTTGTTGAAAACAATCATGATCGCACGATCCCGCAGGCGGGTGCGGGAATCCCGCAGGACGCTGCGACTTTCCCGCAGGAGGGTGCGGCCTCGCGCGCGCGCGCTATCGGGAAGGGAAGGGAAGGGAAGGGAGGAGAAGGGAAAGAAGCACTTGCCCCTTTGGCTACGCCAACGCAACCCGAGCGCAACGGACCGGACCTGAGCGACGCCTTCGACGAGCTGTGGAACCTGTACCCTAAAAAAGGCCGAACACGCGAGGTTGCCTGTCGCCACTTTTTCGTGGAAATCCTCGGACATCTGGAAGGCGACATGCTCACGCGGACCATAAGAGCAATTAGAGCGCCAATCGAACCGGGCGGCGTATGGGCGGAATCGGCCAAGTGGCAAAAGGGCTACATTCAGAACCTCGAAACGTACCTTGCTCAGCGGCAATGGCGCGAGGAGCCGGAATCCGCCAGTGAAGCCGTTCAGCCCGGCATGAGCGACCGCGAGGCGGCAATCAAGCGGCAGGAGGAAATCGAAGACGGCTGGCGCGAATACCTATCGGTGCCTAAAAAATGAAGCTTGGCAACCTCGAAACGCGCGGCCTTCCGGTCGATCTCGACTGCGAGCAGTTCGTGCTCGGCGGCGTGCTGACGGACTTCGGGCGCTACTGGCATCAGGTATCCGATGTCATCACGGCGGCTGATTTCAGCGTCGAAAAGCACCAGATGATCTGGGCGGCGGCGGAATCACTGATGCGCGACGGCGTGCCGGTGGACCGAGTGACCGTGTTCAAGTTGCTAGCCGAGCGCGGGCAGATTGACGCCGTAGGCGGGCTGACGTACCTCGTATACCTCGACGAGGGAATGCCGCCTATGCCGAACCTCAGCGCGTATGCGGCGATAATGCGCGAGAAATCCACGCTTCGCCAAGCAATCATAGCCTGCCAAGCGAACATCGAAATGCTGGCATCGCCGGGTGCCGGGCCGGATGAGGTCAAAGCGGCAGAAGCGATCCTGCGAAAGATCGCCGATTCGACCGCAAAAAAGCGGCGGCTGGTATCCATTGGCGATGTCATGCGGGGCGATGTCGACGGTATGGCCGGGAATCGCGCTACGGCGTTCCTGGACGCGTCGGATCGCCCGCCGGGTACGCAAACCCCGTGGCAGTGGCTCAATCGCTCTACGGGCGGGTTTCATGGTGGGCAGTTGAACATTTTAGCGGCGCGTCCGAGCGTCGGCAAGACCTCGGCCGCGGTCCAGATCGTCGCGCATCAGATTTCGCAGGGCGGCGGGGCGGTATTCGTGACTCTCGAAATGCCCAAAATGGACATCACGCGCAAAATCGTTGCGGGCCTTGCCGGGGTATCGATGGCCGAGTGGACCAACGGCGAACTTTCGCAAGCTGACCGGCGCGCGGTCGCATCAGCCGCAAATGCGATCAAGGACGCGAATATTTTCCTGGACGACGAGGCGCGGGCCACGGTGCCAGGCATTCACGCCGCGCTACTACGCCACATGGCCGAGTACGATACGCGGCTGGTCGTGATCGACTATTTGCAGCTTCTGACGCCCACGACGAGATCGAGCAACACGCGGACCGACGACATTAGCGAGATCACGCGCGGGCTCAAGCTGATGGCGATGGAATTGGACGTGCCGGTGATTGCACTGAGCCAGCTTTCCCGCTCATCGGCCAAAGAAGGCCGCGAGCCGCGACTGGACGATCTCCGCGACTCCGGCAGCATCGAACAGGACGCCGATATCGTGATGTTCCTCCACCGCGTCGACAAGCCGTTCATCAAATTGATCGTCGCGAAGCAGCGGCTCGGGCCGTGCGGTGATTGCCGATTGATCTTCGACCCGCGCACGACTTTATTTCGAGAGGCAGGATATGAACCAGAACAGTGAAAATTGGCGCAAAGCGCTAGAAGCGGTTGACCAAACCCGGCCATTTGGCCAAATGCGGTCAACCGCCGAAATCCTCGCGGCCATGATGAGGAGCGGAATGCTCGATGCGCTGGACGAGCCAAAAGAGGGCGAGCCTATCAATCCGTGAGCGGAAACACCTGGGCGAACTCGCGGCGCATCGGAGGAGTCGCACCGCACCCTAGACACGCCTTGCGGCGTTGTCGGGCGCTGAGCGGCGTCTGGCATAAGGAGCACGGTTCGATCTTCGCTGTGGTGCGTTTGCGGCGGCGCGAATTGCGCCGGGCGAGTTCCGAGGCTAGATCGGCGTAGGGTACGGCGGACAGGTCGATCACAGGAGCCACCAGATCGCGGCGAGCACGGCCATCGCGAAAGCCAGCGCAACGGCATCCATGAACGTCTCGAAGATCGCGCCTTGCGCCAGTAGCGGCTGCATCAACGCATTCGCCTTCGCGCGCGTTGCGTCCATGATCGGCGTCGCATTGCCGAAGACGCCGTCGGTGACGACAACATTCGCGGCATTAATAGCCTGCGATGGCGCGCTCTGTTCGTTCAGATACGCGGCGATCATCAGCGCGGTCAGCCGCTCGCCGATCGCGATCGCTTCGTCGACGGATCGCGGCGGCCGGTCGCCCAGAAGCAACATCCCCTGCGCGATCCGCTCAAACTCCCCAACCAGCGCGTCGATTCCGTCCAGCACCGGCCCCGGATTGGCCAGCAGTTCCGAAGCCGTTTGCTTGTGCCGCTCGCGCAGGCTCGCGACGTTCTTTTCGATTGTCGCCTTGTCACCCGACTCGGCATGCCGCAGAGTGTCGAGCAGCAAATCGGTGACCTTCGACATCGCCGATACAACGATCGCAACGCGCGATTGCTTGGCTTGCTCCGACGCGATCGACGCGGCGATTCTGATCCGCTCGGCGCTCCCCATAGACGTTCCGCCGAACTTCATGACGATCAACTGGCTCAACTGGTGACTCCTCTTCCATTCGATGTTTTCAAGCGCACGACGCGCAACACTTCCGCGATGACTTGATCGAGGTCCATGCCCGACGAATCGAGAAAGTACGCATCCTCGGCCTGGCGCAAGGGCGAGTCGGATCGCGTTGCGTCGCGGTCGTCGCGTTCGCGAATTTCGCGCAACACCCGCTCGTAATCGCCACCCTCGTCGGCGACACGCCGCCGCGCGCGGATCTCGGGGCTGGCGTCGAGGTAAATTTTCACTTGCGCATACGGGTAGACTACGGTCCCGATGTCGCGGCCTTCCATTACGACGCTCGATTCGTTGGCGTAATCCTGCTGCAGGGCGACAAGCGCGCGCCGTACGCCGGGAATCGCCGATACTTTCGACGCAGCCTGTGACACTGCCGCGCCGCGAATCGCCGATGTAACATCGCGTCCGTTCAACAACACGAGTCCTTCCCGCAGCACAATGTCGGCGTGCGAGGCAAGCGGCACAAGCTTGTTGTGATCCGACGGGTCGATTGCGTTCTCGACCGCCATCAAAGCGACAGCGCGGTACATGGCGCCGCTATCGACGTGCAAGAAGCCAAGGCGCTCGGCGACCGCCTTGGCGACAGTGCTCTTGCCCGCTCCGGCGGGGCCGTCGATCGCTACGATGATCCGCTTGTCGCTCATGCCCGCGGGCTTCGCGCGAACACGAACTCTTCCACTGGTTGGCCACCGATCAGGTGTTCGTCGATGATCCGGTCGGCGACCTCCTTCGTCACCGAGTGATACCAGACCCCCTCGGGATAGACCACCGCAATCGGCCCGTGTTCGCACACGCGCAAACAGTTGGCCTTGCTCCGGAGCGAGCAGTTCCCGGCGGCGCGGATTTCACGCAGTTCGTCGCGTGTGTCGGTCATACCCCCGCCTTTCGCAGCGCGGCGCGAGCTTTGTCGAGTAGTTGCTGCTCATACTCGTCGAGCTCAACATTCTGCGCGATGGTCTCCATCAGGTCTCGCGCTAATGCGGCGACCTCCACCAACTCCGGCGCGTGGGCCATTAGGCGGGCGTTGGCTTCGATCTCTTCATCGGCGTTTTTCTTGGCGTTCCTTACATCGCGCCATGTTTCAACTGGCGCGTGTTGCGAACGAAACACCTGAAAAGCGACATCAAGGTAATGATCTTCGGTGAGATCCCACGGACCCGGCGTGTGGCTACCCATTGCGGGCCTCTTTCCATCCGCTCTTGTCCTTCCGCGCGATCTTCACCGCGCCAGCCGGGAGCGGATGCCCGGCTGGAAACGTGTCGTATGTGCCGTCAGCGAGGCGGACCAAAACTGGGTTGTAGGCGTAATGCGGGGCGGCGAGCTTGGCCGCGTGCGCGGTTGTGTACCTAGCCATTGGCCACCGCCTTGACGTTCGCGTCGATCACGCGCTTTGCATCTTCCCACTGCCAGCGCTCAGTAGTCGAGAGCATATGCAAGCCCCCCAACCTCTGCTGTAGCGCTTCGAGCACGTTGAATACGCGCTTTGCCGTTTCGTATTGCATTTTTCCTCTTTCCCCCTCCGCTTTCATCTCCGGGACTTGGGACCCGGTATCGGCGCGTTAGGAGCCGCGCGGGGCGGCTAGAGCGATTCCACCATTGCGCGGACTTCGCGCTTTGCGTCGGGGTCATTGCCGCAAAATTTGTCGGCGATGTTAATCAGGTAGTCGTAGCAGCGTTCGGCGGTCGAACGATACCCAGCAGCTTTTAGCATCTGGTTCAAGCGCTTTGCTTGTTCCCGTGTTGTGTGTCCGCTAAATGTGATTTTCATTTTTTCCCTCTTTCCGTCCGGCGTGTCCCGCCTGACAAGACCAGAATAGCACAGAACTAGCTGCGTGCAACAGAAAAGTGAGTATCGGCGCAAATTCGATTCAGCCACACTGAAACCGCGTTTACTCACAGTGAAATTGAACATCGCGCCGTTTTTTTCGCGCGCGTGTTGACAGAGGCTTGCACCCGTGTTCTATAATCACGGTGGCGGGCGGGGAAGGGGGTTTGTTTTTTGCTTTTTTGCGGCGGGCGAAGCAAGCGCTAAAAAAAAGCGATGCGAACTAGGCGCGTGACACGCTGCGCGGCGGTTTTTGCCGCGTTGCGGGGCACGGGACAAGCGAAGCGCGTCAGTCGGAAAAACGCGAAAACGCAGAGGATTACGTTACCTGAAAAAAAGAACTTGACACGCGGAACACGGAACCTATACCCTACCCGTAGTAGTCCTCCCGCGCCGACGCGCAAGCTGGGCCAGCGAATACGTCGCAACTGTTGAGGTACCCGCTTGCTTAAATTTGCATCGGTTTACATCCCGTCCGTAACGGCAGATGGATGCGTGGCCTTGATTCATCGAGATACCATCGCTACTGCCATCGCCGATTTCAAAGTGGCTAAGATCGTGCGACGCAAACGCGACGGCGCAATTGTCCGCGTGTTCAGCAAAGCCGAACCAGGTGAGATCGCTCGCCCTTCCCACCGCACCGCTACGGTTATTCACGATCTCCCTAACAACTACTCGCACAACATGCGGGCGTGCGCGGCGTATGCGTAAAAGATATGCGCAAGGCGTAAAGCTGGCGATCCCGGAAGCCAGTGTTTCCTTGCGAGCAGGGGATCTGCGAGAGATCCCCGACGCTTTCCGTTATGGCAGTCCTTCGAGCCTGTAGCCAGCCTGGGTGCAAAGCGTTAGTCGAGAGCGGGCGATGCGCTGCTCACCGCTCGGAGCGCAACAGAGCGCAAGCAGAGGCCAGAGGCACGGCCTCAGAGCGGCTATACGGCCACCGATGGCAGCAAGCCCGTAAGCAGTTCCTTTCTGAGCACCCTCTCTGCTCCGACCCTTGGAGCGTACACGGTAAGCACCTCGTAGCAGCCTGGGTGGTAGACCATTGGGAGCCGCACCGGGGAAACTTCGACAAGTTCTGGGACCAACGGCTCTGGCGTGGCCTGTGCCGCGCGTGCAACGACCGGAAGACCGCCATTGACCACGGCTGGAGTTCAGAAGTTCTGCCAGCCATTCCTTCCCGCCAACGGGACGCGATCACGAGATAAACCGGGCGGGGGGGAGGGTTGAATGTTTGGGAACTGCGCCGGAAGAC
>Ga0208147_1000726_pt1 | contig 11141 bp, 18 predicted proteins | sample DEB3_08_DNA_FD_184520 | JGI IMG/M metagenome (GOLD analysis project Ga0208147, IMG submission 184520) | Aqueous microbial communities from the Delaware River and Bay under freshwater to marine salinity gradient to study organic matter... | ecosystem: Environmental > Aquatic > Marine > Coastal ... | reverse complement strand
GTGTTCCATAAAGTCAGCTTTTTGCTGTTCTTTTTTAACATCCCAGCCGGCTAAATAATCAGTGTTCATCATGACAGTTCTTCAGTTGAAATGGATGTGCAGCTGCTATAAACACTTGTAACTTGTCTTAACTCAAAAAGAAAGTCATGGATTTCATCCTGAAGAGAGTCTGCAATTTCTTCAGCGGTTTTACCGCCAAAAGAATTGTAGGCAACTTCAACATCAACTGCAAAAGAAACAGTAAGTTTTGGTACCGAAATAGGTTCCATTACCAAATTTAAAGACTTGTTTACTGTAGCAGTAATTAGATCTTGTTAAAGTACTTTCCTGCTAACGCAGCATTAACAAAAGCCTCTGGCACAACAGTAAATGTTTCTAACAACCCAAAGGTTTTGTCATTAATGTTTTTAGCAGTAATTGGAGATATTGGCAGTGTTCTTTTAGTATCTTCATAAATGTTAAAAACATCTTCCATTATTCCTTGCTCGTAAGGATTAGAGCGTCTAGGACCACTGGTTGAGTATTCCGAAAAAGCAGGTAATGCTAAATCTCTGATTGGGCTTAATATATTTGCAAGATTGCTTCTTTGATACGCGCCTTGATTAGTACCTAGTGATGACCATGCAGTACCGGCATTATATTGTTTACTTAATGATTTGGCATAGCCCATTTTACTTAGTTACCTAATAAACGTTCTAATGAATGCGCTTGATGCTGTTGGTAGTAACCAAGACGTTGTTGAATGATGTTGTAATAGTTGATGGCAGCATCAACCATTTCTTCTGCATCCATTGACGCAGCAAGGTTGTCATTAGCAAGCATGGCTGCCGTCAAGATAACGACACCATGCTCCATCTTAGAACCAATTGTTGCCGAAAGAGGAGTTCCATCCTGGGTAAACCCAGCAATTAATTTATTAAGGACTGGATCGCCGCCCATGGAACTCCTACTGCTTTACTTATTGTACAAGCATTTATTTAGTAGCTTTATCACGTTGCATCCAATACCAATAAGCATTAGATGCATTTTGATGAAAACGTTTACCAACTAAAAGCTTTAGTTTTTTTTCTTCAAGATCACCATACTCATCAACGTGATACGGCATAACCTCACCATTTTCCTTGAGCATATCAAGCTGTAGACTATTCATCTCCAGCTGTAGATCAAAGTCTTTAATAGCATGGTCATGACAGCTCATCTTGATACGAGCGTCATCCATATCAGTCGGCGCTGGAATCTTCTGGTAAAAGCTCTCCTGGATACTCGGATGAAACCAAGTCCAGCTCTGGCTTTCCAAAGATTCGTTTGGAACGTACTGAATATTCTTGTTTGACTTTGACACCGTGTGGGAGTTGTCGACCTTCTTGATAGGCGCTGCGTATGGCATCGAGATTAGGGAGGACTTTAGTGGTTGTTTTGGGTTCAGTTCTTTCGTCAAGAACTTCTCCTGACATTGATCGTAATACAACTTGCTTGGTTGTGGTGACTGTTTCTTCAATGCAATAAAGTTCTCTTTCTGTAGTGTGCCAAAACTCCGGGTCCGTGGAGACCTCGACTGTAAGTTCCTTCTTTTTAACAAGAGTGAATTGGTAATTACGACCGGTGATTTTGTTCGAGTCCAGGGGTAAGACCCGACGCAAGTAATTTAGCAAGCCCTTGAGTGACCGCAGCTGGGATTCGTGGTGACGCTTGGCTTGTGTAATGAGATCACCTTCTTTCTTGATGCGTTCCAACGCATCTTCATGCGCTGCCATTGCGTAGTAAATACGATCAATTTTTTCTGAACGCAAGAAGGCACAAGCTTCCAGCTCAGCTTGAGCAAGCTCTTGGGATTCAGGAGTGAGAAGAGGCAAAGACTTTTCGAGAGCAGCATAGTGCTCGTAAAGTTTAATGACAGATAAGTCTTTGAGTTTAGCTTGAGTAATCTGAGCCATGGTTCAAATGAATTGAGATTGAAATTTGTTGATGGCATAGGTCAGCAGCATACCTGCCGCTGCCCAAAGAAGATCTTTCATCACCGGAAGTACGGCGGCAAACAAAGATTCGAACATGGTATGGAGTTAAGGTGTGGGGTCAGTTTTACGTCATGACCAGGACGGCGGCTCTGCAGAGATTATGCGCGATCAGTCTACCAAAGCTTCTAGCCCCTTAGTAGTAATAGAAATAAACTGATTAATGTAATTAGTTAGTTCTTCTACTTTGGCATTAACGGATTGGATTTCTTCCATTAATTCTTCTCTAGAAGGAGTAAGAATGGCATAAGGATCATTGTTTTTTAAAGCAGCAGGGTTGTTTGCTTTTTGGTACCGCCGGCAATCATCGTTAGTTGCATAAACAGTTTCTTGATACATATCAAGTACTGTTTTAAAATCAACACTTCCAACACCTTTGGCAGTCAAGATGTTACAAGTCTGCAGGTAAAGCTCTGCAGCAAACCTGACGTTATCTTCAAAAAACTCCTGGTACTGTTCAGTAGAGAGTCCGTAGGTGTCAATCGACATAACAAGCGCAAGCTTTGTGGAGTGCATCAATCATAAAACATTCCTGGTCTTTTGGACCTAAGTCAGTCCACCATTGAAGATCAGGATCTTTTTCGTTCCATTCGATATAGATGGTCATAGAACCATCTTCTTCATCAACGCAATTAATCTGCAGCTTCTCGATCGAGTTCGGATTGCACGTGGCCCAAGAGGATGTTTTCTGCATAGGTTTCAGAGTCGGTTTTAATTTCTGCACCAAGCTTAACAAGGCCCCAATAAGTTTCCTCATCAACCTCTAGGTGCATGGTGTATTTGCCGTTGTGTAGTTGCATAGGATTTGTGGGTTCAAGCGTAAGTATTGTACTGGGACATTGAGTACCCAGGTATGCGATACCATCACTCATTTGAAATGTCATTGCTTCTTAAGAGCAGACTTAAGTTGTGGCAACGAGGTACCAGGGAATGGAACGTAGCCAGCCTCCATCATATTAAAGAACAGATCCCACGCATCATGCTGCGTAAAAACCTCCTTAGGTTTGTAGGTACGCCAATGGGTCAATGGAGCTTGCGCCCCTGAATTGGTATACAGCAATACAAAGCGACCATTACTGATGTGATCAACCGGTGGTGCGTACCACCAAGCCACACACTTCTCAGGTGTACCACTGGGGCTAGCGTTCCGTGCTTCAGTGCGCTTGCACAGCAGCTCACGGTACTTATTGAACCAGCTCAAATGAATGCACCAAGGTTTGAATCCTTGGATCTCGGACGCAAAGTCAGATAGGTTGCTGAGCTGACGCTGATACGACCCACACGAACACCAAGGCTCAGCCACGACAGGTTCGGATTGGTCAGCTTCCATGTCGCTGTCAAAGTCAATGGGCCGATTCGTAAGCCGCAATCCGTCTGGTGCAACCAGATGTCCAAGATCCGTTTGATTGGACTGGAGGAGATGGAGGACTTTGTTGGTGTCTGATACATGTATAAATTTGTCAGCCCAATGCGCCTGCAGTTTTGCATGCGATGTCAGGTGTCCGAGTGCATGCGTGTAGTTCCAGCCCTTAAAAAGAATGTAAGCATTGTTGTGCCATACACTAGGGCCACGATAATTAGAGCCAAGGTAGGAAAAGAAATCTTTGAGACGGTGGGTGTAATTAGTAAAGGCAACCTTGATTAGTTCCCTGTTGTAAGCCTGCTCGCTACCATCGCGACGCACCACAAGGCAATCATCATCTCGCAGATAAATGCCGGCGACTTCAGAGTCATCAAAATCTTGGAACGCACGCCGGATGTTTGACCGCGTGTAGATCGCTGCTTGCGCCGCGTTGAGTTCGAGCTGGGTTTGAGTTGACATGAGTTGGATTGAGTTGAGTTAGTGGTTGCGCCAGTAGTCCTGTTGGGCCTGGTCCTCCTTGGCTTTCTGGTACGCCCCCTTAGCCATCTTATACGATCCATAGATCACGGCAGCCCAGGCTGCGGGAGATGGTAACAGTAGCGCCAAAGCACCGGTGATCAGTGCCGTGGTGCCACCCACTTTAATGGCAGCTTTCTTTTCTGGTTTCATGTGTTGAATCCTTAACACAAATGGAAGACTTAAGTCAAGTCTACTGTTGCAAGTAGAATACTTTGAAACATTTAAATCCCATGTTGCAGTTTGAAATGGGACCAGAAGAAGCTTTCTGGCAAGAGAAGATGATACGGTCCATTAACGAATGTAATTCGATTAGTGAGCTAAAAGAAATGGCAACCCTTTTGACAAAGATTGCCACGATGCGTCAGGTTGCTATCAAAGGATTAGTAAAGGATGCCATGGACTTGATGAGTAATCAAGTTGACCGTGACATCCTCAACCAACTCAAAGGCTGAGATCTTCTCCGGTCATTTCATCACGTGCAGGTAATGCTTTTACATCAACTGCATCTGTGGTACGTGAGACGGGAAGAATCTCAACACCAGCTTTGATTCCATAAGCACCACCAAGACGCTGCGCATCTTGGCGAGAATGTTGATTGATGTAATCATTAAACATCTCTTGGTACTTCCAAGTTGATTCACGATCTTCATCAGGAATCGAAAGACGACCCAATGATGCAACCGCATCTTCTTGGGAGCTGTAATCAGGAATCTCAAAGGACTCGATGGCGCAGATCTCAACGTTGTTGGCACCGCGCATCTCATTGGCAAGCACAGGAATAAACACTGTGGTGGCATAAAACTTCTCGTTGAATGCCAGAGGTACCTCAGAGTCCAGTGCTTTGCTCAGGCACTTAGACATTTCCTTTTCATACAGTTTGACCTTATCGGAAACATCTGTGCCATTCAATCCCTTGAGAGTAAGAACCATTGGGATCTTGTGGGCACGTTTGTTGTCTTGGGTCAAGATGTAGACAAGGTACTTGGTACGCACACTGTAACGACGCTTGTACATCTCACCTTTGCTGTTTGCAAGGTCAGATGCAACCTTGTCGTTTTCAAACATGGCCTTTACCTCTGGATCATCAAAGGTGCCAATCGTTTGTCTCATCCCTGTGGTTTCCTCAACCATGAGGGGAGAACGTAAAAGGATTTGAACGCGAGGCTCAGTAAAATTGAGTCCTTCTTCAATTGAAGTATTGGGAGCCATACCAAAAGTTTGCTTGTAGTTCCAGATAACTGAACCTTTAGCAAACTGATCTTCAGTGGCACTCCATCCGCAAGTGTCAAGGTCTGACTTCCGCACGAACCAACCTCGTGTCTTGGACTTGTTGAGAGGTTGGATTGTGACAAGGTTTTGATAGCCCGAAACAAACTCTTTGGATTGAAAAAGTTTGAAAGAATCAAGCCCACGTGTTGCAAGAGCAGAAGCTTTTTTCGTAGTCATTTTGTTGAGAGTTTTCAAAGAAGGAGGAGCAAATGTTTCGGATTGGAATTTATCCATCCATTGATCAGTCAGGGGATCAAGCGGTGTTTGGGTCATGGTGTGTTCGTAGTGAACAGTGAGCAGTTTAACGTCATGCTCAGGACGGACACTTAGTCTAGATCAGTGCTTTGCTGCTGGACCTGGAGACCAGTACTCATGACATACTTCTGCACATTTAGTGAATCAAAGTATGCTTCAGCTAGATCTTGCATAACTTCATAAACATTGCTTTCCATGTAGCCACAACCCTTGAGAAAATCCACAAGGTGTTGGACTACATCATCGGCAATTACTGCTTTGAATTCATGCAAAACTTTTGTATTCTCATCCTCATAGAGAAGAATGAACTGATCATGCGTCGGTGTCATCGGTTTGTTCGTAGTATTTGTCGCGAGCCAAAGTAAAGATTTCAGCTACATGAAAAGAAGCTAGTGCAAGCTTTGCAACTTGTACATCAACTTTATCTTCTTCATTAGCCACATCAACATATTCATTGAGGTGGTCCATGAAAAACTCATAGGCAATTGCATCCAGCAAAGTAAGATTTCCGTTTTGGTCTAGATCCCAATTGATTGGCATGGTGTTCAGAATGGAGGTTCGTTGTCATCAAAGTTGGGTGCGCTACCGTATTGACCAGGGAGGTCAGGCAGCCCACCACCTGAGGTTTGGGTCCAAGGGTCCGTCGATTCTTCAACGGTCTTGCCTCCCCACAGGCTAGCAACGTTATCGGTGGATGCCACAGTTGTCTGGGATGCCACAGATTTTGCTTGAGACTCACTACTCTTTGGTGCAAGCGTCATCTGCACCAATTGAATCTTGGTAACGCTGCGCCGTTGCTGGGACTCTTTGTCCGTCCATGCGTCGGTAACAAGACGACCACGAATGGTGATACCAGTTCCTTTACGCGTGAAATTAACCAGTAGTTCTGCTTGGTTTAACTTATCTTGTGCCGTGTTAATGGCATAGAAGTTAAACAGATCTGCTTGGTTACGTCCTGTATTAACAGAGATTGTTTGATTAGCAATCATCAAACCATCTGCTGTTGTCTTGAAGGCACGTGCATCTTCTTGATCAATATCTTTGATGCAACGCCCCGTCAAGATCACGTCGTTGAGGACAGGGAATGCTTCAGTAACTTGAGCAATAACTCCTCCATGGAGCGAGTACGCCTTTGATTCGAGATCAAACCGTAGCTTGGCGCCGTGAATGTAGATACGGTTTCCTTTTCCAAACTCTTTGAATTTGTCGCAGGCTTTCCCGTAAACATGGAAGGTTAGAACTGTGGGAGCTTTGTTGCCAACAGGCGGAAGCATAACTTCCGCACAGAGATTAGATGAAGTTGCACTGGTGTATACCTCACGAGGCTTCTCGTTAAGGATGGCGCAAACGTCAACGTAATTCATGAGATCAGATGTGAAGTGTTAAGGCAGTTTAACGTCATACCTAGGACGCGCAATCACTCTTTGATTGTTGGAAGAGGATCACCAAGACTTTCAAGCCAACAGATCATGCACCAATAACCCTCATGCCCTTTGATTGTGCTCTCAATATATTGAGCATGTTCCCTATGTTTAGGGCATACTACTTTTAATGTTGATGGTTGAAAGTTAATAAAATTTTTTGGCTCAAGTTCCATGGTTAGTGCGTCTCAGCCCAGCAAGATCCTACACGAGAGTCGCCTTTGATCTCGCATTGGAAGCCAAAGAATTTCTGTGCTTGTGGGAATGCACGCATGGCCTGGTCCCTGATGCGTTCTGTGTATTGAGGTTTACAGACAAGCTGGACCTCGTCGTGCACCATCAACACTTGTTCCCAACTCTGCCCATGGGGCAGAGATAGGGCAGACTCAATGTTGTTATGAATGTTTACAACAACTTGCTTCATGAGAATTGCACCTGCTGATTGCAACAACACATTCAATCCTTTGAATGCAGAGCGGCAATACAAGATGCGTTTATCCAAACCAATGAGATAACCACGATGTGTGATGTAACTATCGATCTGCTGCTTTAGTTTCTTCAATGCTGGTACACCAGTCATGAATGAATTAATTGCAGTTCTTCCTAGTTCACGCAACTTTTCTTCATCTTTTTCATTCGGATCCACAATGCTGCCAGCCTTTAAATACCCAGCTCCATAAAGGCAGTTACCTGTGATAGTAATACAATCACCTTGACGCATAACAAAAGATTTGTTTTCTGTTCTAATACAAAAAACTTTCTTTCTGCCAACCAAAGTTTTTTGTAGCTTCTGCCCTGTTACATGCCCTTTGTTTGCAATGCTTACATGCATTTGCGTTTTTCCACTTGCGTTTAAACGTGGTTTTGCAACGTGAATAACACTAGGAAATTCTAGATAAGACGCAAGCAAAGCAGCTTCAAAATGCTCATTGCGCAATTGGGTCCAATGCCATTTTTCTTTTTGATTTGGTCTACATGATTGAAAACCATCTGCAATCATAAAACCAGAAAGCCAAGCTTTACGTTGTTCTGAATTCATTTGTAAAATAACTGCACTCCAGTCAGTACCATATTTGCGCCACTTCCAATCAATAGCTACTCCATCAGACTTTAAATCAACCAAGGGAGCGTTAACAATAATATTTGATTCACTATTTATTCCCGAGGTAGTACGGACTTCTGGTTCCATGTAACGACGTTGTTTGTCACCTGTAAACCAACCACAGGAACTGTTTTTATTTGCCTTACGTTGCTTTACATACCAACGATGATCTGCAGTTGATTGTACTTTAAACGAATGGTTATGTTCCATTTGCCAAACATCATCCTCATGTTCAGGAATAATTTCTAAAATTGGTTTCCATTCTTTGATTTCTTTTTCTTCGTTATAAGTAAGCACTAGCTGACCAACCTCTAACTCTTCATAGGTTTTCCAACCTTCTTTTGTTAATACAGTTGTGATATCTGTAGGCACACAAGCATACAGCAAACGCTTGCTGATATCCCTGGTTGCTACACCAAACCTCTCTTGGTTGTACACATGAATGTCAATGTCAGGGTCAGTAACAACACGTGCGTACTCACCACCATCCCATAGGGCTAGATAACCAGCAAGACAACGCAGCTCCAATGCTTTGGCATCAATACCAATCATGTCCCATCCTTGGGGCGCATGAAACAATGAACGGCATTCCTTACCGTATGGCGAATAGCCTGCTGGAACTTGACCCATATTGGGGTATTTATGACTAGCACGGCCAGTGATACAGCCATTAGTAACAACGTCACCGTGCATTCGACCAGTATCATTGTTAACCAACTTGAGCCAAGAATTGTTTCCATCTGCAATCTGACCAAGACGTTTTGTGATGAGCATGTATTCTGCCAGAGGCTTGGCTTCTGGGTATGGCAGTTGCTCTAACACCTCATCATTAAGGATTGGATTTCCTTTCTCAGTTGTCTTCTCTGGTTTCCATCCGTACTTGAGTTTAAGTCGATTAACAATCTGGTCACGAGATCCAGGATTGAATTCTTCAAATCGTATCTTTTCAAATGGAACTTCTTTGACATAACCACGACTCTTGTTGTTGACCTTAGGTGTAAACCAGGTGCGATGTTCAAGTGGTGGAAAAATTTCTTTCAAGTGTGCTTCAAGTTCTGTTTGTTTTGCTCGTAGATCATCCACGAGATCAAGACATGCATCCACATCAAAAGGAACACCTGCTCTAATTTGTTTGTTAATGGCCAGAGCAAAGTCGTGTTCCAATTTGAGAGCCGGTTCTGGATAGTTTTCCTTAACAATGTGCGCCCAAAGTTTTGTGGTAACTGCAACGTCTTGCTTGCAGTACGCAAGCATCTCTTCAGAATATTCAGAGAAGTCTTTGAAGTCGATCTTATGATCGGCCAATCGCCATCCCCAACTCTTAAGCGATGCGGATCCACGCAAGTTCGGTGGAACCTGCGGATATTGTTCGATGTCAAGGTCATAAAGTTTCTCCTTAGGCCAGATCAAACGTGTGCAGATAAGTGTGTCAATAATGCGTGTTTTGCAGTCAAATGAATGCAGTTTTTGTAGAACTGGTACGTCATAAAAAATCACATTGTGACCAATAAGTACATCACCGGTTGCCAAATGAGCAATAGCATCAGCAATGCAATCAGGCCCATAACTAAAAGTTTCATTGGCTGTAATGTCATGGATCACAATGCAATGGATTTTGGTGACCTTGTCATAAAGCCCGTCACTTTCAAGGTCAAAGACAAGCCACTTCTCATTTACGGAAACGGGACTCATCTTGAATTGAGAGTTCTTTACAGGCAAGGTCTTCATCATTGTTGTTGATCCATGTCAAGATCTGTTGTGCCCCTGCCCTATATGGGTGGGAAAAGATCTTGTTTAAAGCTACATCAGAGTCTAGTGGAATCAACTCAAATTTATTAGTTTCTTGGTTAGCGGTGATGGCATGGGGTGTGCCCCACCGCCAACAAGCAATGACGTAACTCATGGATCAGATAAAAGACGGATGCATACTATCCGATTTCATCTGCTCTACAAGTACTTACAGATTTATTTCTTGTTCTTGGAACTATATCCAACAAACTTGCCTTCCTTCTTCCGTTGCGTTATGGCTTTCATGGCATCAGACCCAGCACGCTGGGAACCATGAACCAAGAGGGCAAACGGTTTGTCACCAAGGCAATGGCTGTCATCGTGATCAACTTCTAACCCACGCTCTTGCGCTTCCTCTTCTGTGTAAACCACATAAGCAATGCGCTGGAACACCTCAGGGTATTTGGGGATGAGATAGTCGAGCGTCCCACCTTGTGACGCAGTGAGATAGAAGTTAGATGGAATTAAATCTCTAAGGTTGTACCACATACCAAGGGACTTGGTATATGCGTAGAACGTTTGGTTGGGACGCTCTTGTGCAACCATGATCCACGCCCGCATGTAGTTTTCTGTCCAAAAGTCACCTGACTCATGGATACGAACAAGTTCTTTAGAAGGCTGCACCAACAACGATAGGTCAATCAGATCACATAGGAGTGTGGCTTGGTTCCCATTCATGTGAATGGTTTCACGCAATAGATCCCAGTTGTGCCAACGAGATTCACGTACTGTTAGCCTGGTCTCTGCCATGGCAGCAAAGCAACGATACTCATCTGCTTGTGTACCGTTGAACTGAGGTAGATCCATGATCTGACCAGTGGTGCGATCAGCCATGGTCTTGCATACACCAGCGTGTGGACAAGCGTATCCCGCTGGGATATTGAAGATCAAACGATTCTTGAGTTTACCGTTGCCGGTGGAAAACTTAAGGAGTTTCATGAGTTAAATTGAGTTGGGTGATAAGTTTTACTTATGTATGAGTTTAGGACATCCCAGGTCCATATTACCGAAATATCTTTGTTGCAATAACGACAATGTTTAGTTTTCATTTCCAAAAGCAGCCTCACCAATAATTGGGAATTGCTGACAAAAAATCTTTTGGATTTCAAGAGCAATTTGGCGGTGTTCCATTTGTGTACTTGGATCAGTGCGTACTTGAAGATAATGAATAAACGACCTGAGTGTGCCATTCATAAACAAACGCGTTTGTGTTGACAAAGGAAGAACAGAACGAGCGCATTCTTTTGCAATGCCACTGCTTACCATCTCACGGTAGAGATGCTCGGCATTTTCATACAGCTCGCTAATGCGGCGGTAATAATTACCAATCTCTTCTGATGAAAGATCATCAATGCTGTTCTGTCTATTCTTTATGTCTTGCCGACGCAAATGCGGAATCACAGCAGAGCCAA
>Ga0208147_1000721_pt1 | contig 11181 bp, 22 predicted proteins | sample DEB3_08_DNA_FD_184520 | JGI IMG/M metagenome (GOLD analysis project Ga0208147, IMG submission 184520) | Aqueous microbial communities from the Delaware River and Bay under freshwater to marine salinity gradient to study organic matter... | ecosystem: Environmental > Aquatic > Marine > Coastal ... | reverse complement strand
GCATTTATAGTTTTTTGCTTCTTCGACCGGGTAGTCCCAATCCTACGGCTTTCGCATTGCCGATTCTCCGGTGTTCTTTCAATCCGCTGTCGAATCTATAACACCCCCACCTAAGTATACTGGAACACAGATTTCGTTTTTAGGCTTTAGAGTGCCGTATTACGCCAGTATACTTAGGTGGAGGTGGCGGGATTCGCACCCGCGTCCAACAGACCTATTATAACACCATCAACGAATCTTGTACATATATTTATTAAATTATACCGACTCTTTGTAGTTCTGTTTTAATAAATTCAGAACTATTAGTATATGAACCATCGTTCATGTAATCAATACCTAATCTTGTAGAAAGAGTATGAACCCTTTCGCGAGGTACGTTTAAAACAATGTAATAGCCCATTATTGTTTCAATGATGTGGCCAGTTTTTTCTTCAGGAATAGGAAACACGTGCTTAAAAAGATTAGGCCTAAAACATAAGATACTAGCATTTGCTTCAAACCAGCATACATGCGGCTTGTCCCATTGAGCAAACGCTACATCAAAATCTACTTCTACTAATTCTTTCAACGTTTGCCCAGTTGTAAAGTAATGATCTTCTCCTAAGAACAAAACTTTTTCATTTACGTCTTTAAACATCTCGTACCCAATGTTGTACCACTCTGTAAAGAATAAAACATTATCTGGATTTGCATAGCCAGATGTAACTATGTTATCACTATCAGTTGGTCTCTGATTATCATTTACATATTTTGTTTTAACTTTTATTTCGTTTATCCAAGGATGAAGGGGCTCGGAAGAATCATATTCATCAGCTGATTGTTTATAGAAAGTAATACAATAAAATTCAGCATCCGGTATAAAGTGCTTCACGCTTAAAGCTGTAAAATTCACCATTCTATTTCTAAAGAAATTTCTAAATACAACTTTCATATGTTAATCTTTCAAATTTTATTGATAATATTGCTTAATACATTGATGTGGTTATCTGACACGAATTGGCTGTTTCCTATGTACACTCCATTATCATGCACAATATCTACATTATATTTTGATTTTTTAACTCCAAACTTATAATCTGATAAGAATGGTTGTTTCAAAAGGTTTCCACTAACAATCGGTCTATGCTCAATATGGTAGTGTTCAAACAACTCAATTAACTTATTTTTAATTTCAAGAGTTTTGCAGATAAAAGGAAAAGCATAATTGCTATTGCCCGATTGATTATCTATCTGATGAAACAAGTCTTCGCGTTCAGTGATCAAATCAACAAACAATTTAAAATTTTGTCGTCTAATCTCTATAAATGAATCGAGTCTAGGTAATTGCTGAATGCCCAAGATTGCATTTAGTTCAGTGCTTCTAAAATTATACCCATCAGTCATGAATAAAAATTGAGGATGAATATCCGGATATTTTTCTGTGTATTTTTTTAAGTTGCCAGATTCTCTAGCTAGCCCATGACTTCTTTTCATGCGCATGAGTTCATATAAATCGTCATCACTCGTTGTAACCATCCCACCTTCTATAGTAGTCATATGGTGACCAAAATAAAAACTAAATGTTCCCTTTTCCTTTCCTCTAAGTTCTCCATCTTCACTCTTACAGCCATGACTTTCACATACGTCTTCTAAAATAATTGCATCAGGAAATATCTGTTTATATTTTTCATTCTCTGCGCTGAAGCCTAGTAGGTGTGTTATGAAGATAGCTTTTATATCGTGCTTCTTCTTAATAAGATTCATATGATCTAAATCAAAACTAAAATTAGTTAAATTAATATCACAGAAAACTGGAGTTAATCCCAATTGAATTATTGGACTTATGTTAGTAACCCACGTGCATGCAGGAACTAGTACTTTATCGCCTTGTTTTAAATTATATTTTTCTTTTATTGCAGCTAAAAGAAGAAAATTGGCAGTAGACCCAGAACTTACCATTAATGAATGCTTAGAGCCTATCCATTCTGACCACATCTTTTCAAATTCACGAACTTTTTGCCCATTGGTATAACGGTTAGACGTTAGTATGAAACTACATAATTTTATTCTATCGGTAAACTTTATCGCGTTTTTTATCAAAGGCCAGTTAAACATATTCTTTTTCCTTTTCTTTAAGATCGTAGGAGCACATTTCATTTACTAAGTCAACTATGTTATATTTAGGACTCCAATTTAAATCAGTATGGGCTTTAGTAGAATCTCCAATAAGATTAACAACATCTACCGGGCGATAGAAAGCGGGATCTACAACTACTATTAGTTTTCCTGTTTCTTTATCCACAGCGTGTTCATTTAGACCGTCACCAATCCATTCTAATTTGAACCCAAAAAAGTCAGCAGTTAAGTTACAAAATTGTCGTATTGAATATTGACGCTCAGAACTTATTACGTAATCATTGGGTTCGTTTTGTTGTAGCATCAACCACATAGCTTCTACATAATCTTTTGCATGTCCCCAGTCTCGAAGACTATCTAAATTTCCAAGATGAATGGGGTAATGAACACGATTGTTTTTAATGTCTAAAAACATTTTCGCAAAACCACTAGTTATTTTTTTAGTAACAAATAACTCTCCTCTCCTAGGACTTTCATGATTAAACAGTATCCCATTGCACGCAAACATATTATAGCTTGATCTGTAATTGATTACAGACCAATGCGCAAACAACTTAGATATTCCATAAGGACTGGCGGGCATGAAATATGTATTTTCGTTCTGAGGAAATTCATCAGTGGTTCCAAACAATTCACTGGTGCTAGCTTGATAAAACTTTATATCTAGCTTTAGTTGCTTAATCGCTTCTAAGATTCGAAGAGGACCCAACGAATTAATATCTGCGGTGTTGATAGGAAGATCAAAGCTAAGCTTCACATGACTTTGTGCTGCAAGGTTATAGATTTCTTGCGGCTTAATGAGTTCTATACATCTAGTTATAGAATTATAATCTGTAAGATCTAACTGATGAAAGACACAGTTATTTTTAATATGCTTGATATTTTTGTGATCATGGTCTGACTGCCTTCTTATTGTGCCATGAACTTCATAGTTTTTTTCACACAAAAGTTCAGCTAAATAAGAACCATCTTGGCCAGTGATGCCGGTGATTAAAGCTTTTTTCATATTAAATACCAGTTTTCAGTTCAGCCAATTCATTTGCAAAATATGTTTGTTGAAGTTTTCTTTTTAAGAAAAATCTTTGATTGTTTGCATCATCTACGATTTTAGCGTCCATATTTATTTTTTTAATTCTTATATCATCTATCAAATCATAGATTTTTTTATTTGCGTCTATCATTTCATGGTATATCTTAGAAGCGATGATACGATCAAACGTTTCATTTCCAACTTCTAGTCGTACGTGATCAAAGATCATCGAATAATATTGATGATCTTTTAATGAATTATTTTTTTTAATTTCTAGAACACTTAGATAATCAAAAGCGTACGCTTCATCCACTATTAAATTTATCATATTAACTCATATATAAAAGAAACCCGGCTTGGATTCGAACCTTGTCCTAGTCTTGTCGATCTGCACGTCCCACCGTACTGACCGGGTTATTACTTAAAATATTTTAGCGATGTATTCATCAACAGAAGCCTGAATTTGCTTAGCAAACTCAGGCTGGGGTAGGTTCCATCCAATGAATGCACCAACTGCTATCCAGATTAATGCGCTTAGCATATGATTGTCTCCATTACTTAGGAGCAGCAGCAGCTAGTTTAGCTCTTAGCTCAGGCAACTTGTTGTTCCAAATGTTGGTAGCAAACCTTGGATTAGTGTGTCCAAGCTTCTTAGCCCAACCAGGCTGAATCGTGTATGCGTTGCGGTGGTCGACCCAGTTACCGTTCTCATCTACGATGTAGGCGCGTGAAAGAAACGCAGCCTTAGAATCGGGATTAGACCACTTGCTCACCTTAGCTTCACACTCCTCAAACGTAGTAGCCATTGGAACTTGAGTTATCTTGTCTGGAGCTCCACAGCGATTGCTCCAATAAGGAAGCTCTTCTGGAGTCTGAGCAATCTTAATCTGCCAGACGCCGCGAGCTAGCTTAGCGTGCATCGTGGTTGACCGGTTAGACTCATCTTTGATTGCTTGTAGAGTAGGAAAGCGGAATCCCTTACCCTGCATATTAGCCCAGCACTGATCGATTTGAGCCTGTGTGGCATTAGCCGGTAGTCCACCGGTGACCCCAGGACGGCATAAGATGATCTGCTGAAGGATGGGCCAAATAACGGTGTCTTTGTAGATCTTCTTGTCCGTTGCTAACTGATCAGCAAAAGACGCCTGTGCAAAAACTGCGCACAGTGCAGCGAAGATAATCTTCTTCATGTTAATTTCTCCTTTAAATAATTACATTACATTCTTTAGCGGTTATTGATGTAGAGCGTGACCTCGAACCCGAGTCTAACATCTTCAAAAGTAGGTGTTGTCCAGTTCATGTTCTTCTCCTTGATCAATATGTGATTTGTTATAGTGGTTACACTGCCCGTAGTATTTATACATTGTGTAAGTTCATGTACTCAGAGCCACGATCGATGCAGTCGACGCTGTACTCACCGACGGTCATGTTGGTGATGATGTAGTCGAAGGTGTCGTACGGGTTACAGTCTCCGCACATGAATATATCAATAGCCATGTAGTGGTGTTCCGGCCAAGTGTGAACGGATATATGTGACTCAGCCAGAGCGACTACACCGGTAACTCCCTCTCCCTGATCAAATTTGTGGAAGTAGCTGTGGAGAACCTCAGCACGAGCGAAAACAGCTCCGTCCTCCATCACCTTCTGCAGGAAGGCTTCGTCCTTCAGCTGCTCCTCGTCACACCCGTGACATTCAAGTATTACGTGTCTTCCTAATGGCACTCTTTACTTTCTCCGTTACTTTCTTGAAAGCTTTATTTATTTTATCGTCAAACGTTTCGGGTTTTTTCTTATAGGCCTCGTATAACCGGTAGTGACTCCAGGGGTGGTCTCCTCTCTGAACTGGACAACCCAGCTCCACGTACATCTCAAAGTCACGCTTGCTCATCTTGTGGTAGCGCGTGTAGTCAGCTTTGAACATCTGCATGTAGTCTAGGTCCTCGATCCAGTGCTCGACGTGATACGTGTCCTTCTTTAGGTCCTCGATGACCTCCGGTCTATAGACCTTACCCATGTGCTCATAGACTTTCCTTGCCGGCTTCTTACCCGTTGGCCACTCATAAGTCCTCATGCACACACTCTCCGCATCAACTCGTTCTTGATTGAGTCATAAATCATACCCGGGATGCTCTGGTAGTCCTCATTCAGCTTGAACGGGCACCCATCCCACTTCCCGGTGTCCAAGAACCACTGAAACCGCTTCAAATGAGCCGCATCAGTCGGATCGAACACCGTTTTTGCAAACATACCATCAAAAGTCTTCATCTTAGCTCCTTAAAACCATAAATATGTAATACAATATCATCGAAAACCTACTATGAACCTCTCAAAACTGCTCTTAACCGCAATTTTATGCGTTTCTTCACTCAATTCTCACTCAGAATGCACAAAACTCGTTGATGTGATCGGCTTAGCCGCCCAAAACAATGGGTTTGTGTTCCCCCTAGAGCGAGAAAACGTCGTATTACTCCACTACCTCCGCATCATACCCTTCGAGGTCCTCAATTCAGACGCTCGATTCTACGTAGAAGACAGGAATGAGCCGTTGGTAAGACTATTTACCCTCAAGAACGGCTGCGCAGACCTTCAGTGGATGATACCGAGGGACTTTTTGATCCTCATAGGGGTAAAGAGAACCCTCGCTTGAACTCTCCGATGACCGTTTTTCAGCAATTTTTTTCCCGCGGGAATTTTTAGACTGGCCGAATCCAAACTGTAGTCCTTGGTTCCTAGGCTGGGGGTATACGGGAAGATTACGGGAGGGCGATGGAGGACTAGGGATCCCATCCATGGGGTCCCCAGCCGCCGCATATGGGACCCGGAAACCGCCATGGCCATGGTCAATCCCAGGCAGTCACCTTACAGCCATCCGTAAAGTGGGCTGCTGGCCACACCGTACCATACACCGGCACAGGCGATCGCACCAACGATGATTGCCACCACCAACTCCTTGAGGAACTCCTTGAACTTAATCATGGCTTACTCCTCTCCCCATGGGCTGAGTTCGAACTCCTCTTCCGTGTGGTCCTCCATGGCCTTGATGTACCGCTTACAGAGCATGAGCATATGCTCCATTGCGTGCTGCTCGTACTCGTTACTCTCCTTGCGTACGGTGCTATAGCCATCCTCCTCGAGGCGGCGAACGCAGTCCAGGAGGTCGCCGTAGGTGTTCTCGTACATGCAGTAGCTCATATTGGCCATTGGTCTATACCTTTACTTGATTATGGGTCTATAGTACTATGGATATGAAATAATGTCAACAGGTCCCTGGTGATTCTTTCACCAGGTTACCCTGGGTCTACCTCCTGTTAGATTCGAGTAGCCAGTTCAAGGTTCGACCACAGGTGTTTGACAGTAGTCGACGGGTTGCCTTCCTTGAACTTCCGTTTGCGAGCAGCACTGGTGAAGGCATCGCCGCCGCACTTATCCAACGTGCGAAACAGGTCGCGGAAGGTAGCGCCAATTAAGTTTTGCGACGCGCATCGACCTTCGACAACCAGTTGACCGTCGATGAACACTCGACACCCGTACTCATTGCCCAGCCAAGTCGCTTTGGTAGTGTACTTGCTCATCGCTGCTCTCCTATCCATTCCTTTATTCATTTGATGGTGCCATCCTACCCAGGGTATGAAATAAAGTACACCGCCAGCAAGCCGGCTACGAGGGCCATATCCATTACTGCACCTCAGCCAGCAGGTAGGGTGCCACAGGGACCAGCTTGGCGATGGCCCCGGACTGCAGCCAGGCCTCGCCCTCGTCTGCCAGCTGGTTGAGGATGTCGGACCGGTCCAGCATGGGATTCCAGAGCATCAGCTCGTCTAGGGTGGCCCTGAACTTGAGCTGCATGCCATTCTCATTGGTGACGGTGATGGACAGGGTAGGGTTAGACATTAGGCCACCTCGACCAACTTGACGTCCCGTTCCCTAAGCTCCACGTAGATGGCATTGAGCAGCTGCTCCAGCCGTTCGTTCGTCATGTACTCGATGAAGCCCTTGTCCAGGATGGTCTTGCTCATGGCGGCTGCTTCGAGAGCCTTGTTCATGCTCCAGCCGCGGACGTTGCCCAGGTTGATAGTATCCATGTCAGTTCCTTTATTCATTTGATGGATCCATTATACCATTATATGAAAATAAGTACACTACTTCTTTTCGGAGTCCTTCACGACCATGAAGCAGGTCACGCCGGCAGCTACCACGGCCACCCAAGCCGCGATCCCAAGAACGAATTCAAGAAAGTCTGCGTCCATGCTTATCGAATGGGGGCGATGTAGACGTCGACCCGGCTAGCGTGCTCAATCTTAATCTCCTGAGCACAGTACCGATGGAGCGGGCCACCCACACCATAGAGGGGAGCATAGGGGTTGTTCCGGCCCAGCCGGCCACGAACCCGCACGCGATACTTTTGACCAGGTCGCTTGTTACCCTTACGAACAGTAGCTCTAATCAGGTCAATGGTGGCCTGAAAGCTCGGGTCGCTGGTGGAGAAGGTGTCGACATAGGTGGAGATGCGATTCACTTTTGTTCCTTTATTCATTTGGTAGTACCATTATATCATTATACGAAATTAAGTAAACAGCCTGCAAGGGCGGAGGCAACGATCAGGAACATGACTAGCTCGTAGATACTCATTTACTTATTTCTCACTCTGTGATAAAGTCTTCGAATTCTTCGACCAGGTCAGCAATGTTGGCATAAAAGAACTCCTTCATATCATCCTCCGAGCACCAGATGGCCAACTGCTCAGCCAGCCACCTAGGGTCAATCATGCCTTCATCCATTAGGTCAAGGACCTTATAGGTAAATTCACGTGCCATTACTTAGACTCCTTACGAACCTTGTGGAGAATCCCATACGCCTTGGCTCGGTCTACACCATAAGCCTCAGCCACCTTAGTCACCATGTCATAGACCCGTGCCTCAGGCTCTGCCTTGAAGATGTCTCGAGCTGCCGTGAGGTCGACAGCGGAGCGAGACGCCCGAGCCGGCTTGGCAGCCTTGGGCTTGGTTTCCTTCACGGCCTTAGGCTTAGACTTAGCCACCTTTTTGCCAACCATTGCTTCCACGTTGGCCACCTTGATGCGAGCTTCTTCGATCGCCCTATCCAGGCTGAAGTTGTCGCGATTATTGACGAGAGTGGAGACGAGGGCAGTGGCAAAGAGCCTTGCCTGCTTGTCACCATCTACGAGCGTGGTGGGATCCTCGACACCGAAGGACTTGATCAGGTCTACGCTGCGAGCGTACGTCAAGTCTGGGTCGGGTTGGCCATTAGTAGTAGCAGAGAGAGTCTCGCGGGTATGACGGACTGCGTCAAAGACGTTCATTCCTTTGATACCCAGCTTGGTCTCGATGGTCTGCACGATAGCGTTCACGTTGTATCCTTTATTCATTTGGTAGAACCATTATATCATATTCTGAAATTATGTACAGGGCTGAATCATGATTCCAATTTCATCATTTGTTCAATCGCGATCGCGGCCTGCTCGAGCAGACTTGAACTGAGTGCGTATTCGCCCCGGGACCCTGCGGAATCTAGTTGTCGGGAATGGGCTCGGCATTTCTCAATCAGTGCCAGTAATTTACTATTTGAAATTTTAGACTTTTTTGGTTTCATGTCAGTTCCTTTTTTCATATTATAGATCCATTATATCATATTCTAAAATTATGTACACAGCTCAATGGTAATCCCATCACAGGGGCTAAAGCAACCATAGGACTTCAAAGCCTCCGTGAACATCTCACGATTGGGCTTGAAGCTCGGGTTGTCCATAAAGACCTCCTCGAACGTGGTCTCTATATTGAACACTCGGTCAACAACGAACCCGCTAGGGCGCGCCTCAAGCCAAACCCGGACGATAGGATTATATTCGTTCACTTTTGTTCCCTTATTCATATTGTAGAACCATTGTACATAATTTATGAAAATAAGTACACTGGTTAGATGTCCATGAATTGGTTGAAGGAATCAAAGTCCTCAGGGGTCTCAAAACTCAACGTCACGGCAGGGTTACCACCGCCCGGGCCAATGGGCACAAACTTGACAATGGTGGCCCTATACTTTTCCAGGGTCTCAAGGAACTCACCAAGGCCCAGGTCACAATCAAAGTCATATTCTTCTACGTACATTTCGTTACCCTTTTTCATTTGATGGATCCATTATATCATTATATGAAAATAAGTACACTACTTTATGCGGACCGTCTCAACATACTTATACCCCTTGGGAAAGTAAACTTCAACCTCGTCGCAGCCATATAGCTTGCCCACTTGAGCAGCCACGTGGGCCACAGTAGCCTCGGCCCTATCGAAAGCATCCTGGTCCAGATAGGCTATGACGATGCCGGTGTTGGTGTCGACGACTTTGACCATGTCTTCCATTTCGTTACCCTTTTTCATATTATGGGTCCATTATATCATTATATGAAAATAAGTACAGGGCTAGGCCTCGTCATAATAATCATCGAGGCCCATGAATGTCCTAAAGGCCTCGAGGTCCTCAATGGCCTCAAAGCCCAATGTGATGGCCGGGTTTCCGCCCCCGGGCCCTACCGCCACAAACTTGACCACCTGGGCCCTATAATTCTCAAGGGTCTCCAGGAACTCACCCAGGCCCAACTCAAAATTAAAATCAAATTCTTCAGTGAACATTTGCATACCCCTTTTCATATTATGGATCCATTATATCATTATATGAAATTAAGTACACCATCATTTTTTCTTTACAAATCAACCACTTAGTACAATCCCTTATAGATCAATCACTTAGGTGCTGTGTACTTATTTTATCATATAAGGTACCATATACTCATAGTGTGACTGCTGCCAATGGATGGCGAAAGTGACTCAGTCGATGGGGAGTATCCCGGGGTGGACGGGGGCCCTGCGTGATTGAAACTTATAGGCCCGGCGGCACGGCCCGAGTCCCAGGCAATACCATCTTATATCATATTCTAAAATATGTAAACGGGTTTACTTATTTAACCCTATAGGGTACTATTGGGCAGTATGGTCATGGGTGGTCAATTGTTGACCAGTCCCGGCCCTGGGTCACTCCCGGGCATAAGTGGTTGATTCTAAAAGGTTTTGTCTATGTTATTGATCTATAAGGGATTCTGTGGTCCTGGGGTACCGTCGTGTAACCCATTGATCTATATGGAATTGCGTAACCCATTGATCTATAAGGGTTTCTGTGGGCCTACGTAACCCATTGATTTATATGGACTTTTGTAACCCGTTGATCATGATGGACTTTTACCAGCACCCGCCAGCATCCAGCCATCAACAGCTACAGAAACTGGCTATCTGGCCTAGTTTATCCAGCTACCCGTTATAGTCACTCTCGTTGACTATAATCGTACATGTATAAACCTACACTTATACTCGATTCATGTCCGCTAGCAGGTGTTGTCTACTCGATTCTATATCTTCTATAAGGGTATAGACTAGATGGGATACGTATAGCTCGTATTCATGTATATCGAACATGTTGTCTAGATTTAGGTGTTCTAGGTTGTCTACTGGGTAGTTATCCCTTATCAGCTTCATGACTTGCTTGTACAGGTCTGGCTTCTTATTGGGTCTAATAGTCTTTTTGAAATTATGATAGATTATATTGTTCATGCGGGCTCCCTTGCATGCGTGCTAGCAGGACACGCTAGCAGGACGTGTTTAGCGGGACGGGTGTTTAGCAAGACCTAGGTAGGTCTTGATCTTATCTATCTTGTCTTGATCTTGGATGATGGGTTCGACTTCTTTGAGCACGTTACATACGAAGTCCTGGATGATCGTGTCTACGTCTCGGGTAGTCGACTCAGCGTAGTTGTAATCGAGTATCATGACCAGGTCTGAGTCGATCATGATTTGGTCGATGATGTCATTCCTCCTCATAGTATCTCGACCCCATAGGTGATATTGTTGACCACTCGTTCACTGTTCTTGTACAGTGTTTTGTTGTTGGCCTCATGGTACAGGGTCATGATGATGAGCTTCTCCTCTTCCGTGAACTTAGTTTTATGTAGGGATGTATAGGGAAGGTTCATA
>Ga0208147_1000720_pt1 | contig 11186 bp, 16 predicted proteins | sample DEB3_08_DNA_FD_184520 | JGI IMG/M metagenome (GOLD analysis project Ga0208147, IMG submission 184520) | Aqueous microbial communities from the Delaware River and Bay under freshwater to marine salinity gradient to study organic matter... | ecosystem: Environmental > Aquatic > Marine > Coastal ... | reverse complement strand
CATTTATTCAAACTCCAGAAATGATGCAGTGCATCAAAGATGGTCTAGAAAAAGGCAAAAGCTCAGAGAATGAGCTTGACTACGATCAGCAGTTCATTGATGCCGCTGATTTAGGATTTTGTGAATTGTTCCACTTCACCTGTGCTGCTTTGCGTACTTGTGATGCTTGGAAATCTGGCGGTTCTATTAAAAAGGATTAAAAATGGCATCTTTAACTACTCCCATCACACTGCTGAATGCAGTTGGCGCAACAGGTACATCTACTGCTGTTCAGGTTGATACTGGTCAGCCAGCATTCTTGCAAGTTTCAGGCATTACATCAGCTACTGTTGCACTGCAAGGCAGTCTTGATGGCACTAACTGGTCAACACTTGGAACTGCTTTAACAGCCAACGGCATCATTACTGTTCAAAATGCTCCTAAGTATTTGAGAGCAAATTGCACTGTTTATGTGTCTGGCACGATCACAGCCAAAATAATGTACTAAGGAGAAACCCTATGAAAATGTCTAAACCTCAGAAGAAGATTAAGAAAGTCATGGGCGAGTACAAAGAGGGAACTCTGCACTCTGGCAAGGGTGGCAAGGTTGTTAAAAGCCGTACCCAAGCAGTTGCGATTGCATTAAATTCTGCGGGCGTGTCTAAGTTAACAAAGAAGAAGATGAAATGAAGCAGGGACTTTACGCCAACATTCATGCCAAACAAGCCAGAATCAAGGCGGGTTCTGGAGAGAAGATGAACAAGGTGGGTTCTAAGAATGCACCTACAGCCGCTGACTTTAAACAAGCGGCAAAGACTGCAAAAAAACCTAAAAAGGTGAAGTGATGAAAACTCCTACTTGGCAACGCTCTGAGGGCAAAAATCCCAAAGGGGGGTTGAATGCCAAGGGGAGAGCATCTTATAATGCAGAAACTGGTGGCAACTTGAAAGCACCAGTAAAGTCGGGGGACAACCCTCGCAGAGCAAGTTTCTTGGCTCGCATGGGCAATATGGCTGGTGCTGAGTACAAGAATGGTGAACCAACAAGACTGCTTCTTTCGCTAAAGGCATGGGGTGCATCCTCAAAGGCTGACGCAAAGGCAAAAGCTAAGGCTATATCCGCAAGGAATCAAGCAAAGGCTAGAAGCAGATGACTTACTTAGAACTTGTAAACGATGTACTCGTTAGGTTGCGTGAAGCAACTGTCTCTACTGTTTCTGAAACCAGTTACTCAGCCCTGATTGGCAAGTTTGTCAATGATGCCAAGCGTCAAATTGAAGATGCTTTTGCATGGAATGTGCTTGGCACAACTATTACTCTTTCTACAACTGCTGGCACTTATTCTTATGCTTTAACTGGTTCTGGTCAGAAATTCCAAGTTATTGATGTTCTCAATGTCACAAGCAATTTACGCATGAAGAACATTGATTTCGCAACAATGAACAGGTATCAGAACTTCTCTACACCTGTGAATGCTATACCTGCATACTATGCCTTTGATGGTGTTGATGGCAGTTATGACACCAAGGTAACTTTGTATCCTCGCCCTGATGGTGTTTACAGCATTCCGTTTAGCCTGACAGTGCCACAAGCAACATTGTCATCAGACTCAACAGTTGTCAAAGTTCCTGATACCTTGGTGGTTCAGAATGCTTATGCTCGTGCATTGGTAGAGCGTGGTGAAGATGGTGGTCTGTCTTCATCTGAGGCTTACTTACTCTATAAATCAATGTTGTCTGATTACATTGCTTTAGAGGGTACTCGTTACCCTGAGAATCAAGAGTTTGTGGCAGTATGAGCCAACAAATTCAAACATACAGCATCTCAGCCCCTGCATATTATGGGCTGAATACTCAAGACTCGCCTCTTGATTTGAATGCTGGCTTTGCTTTGGTTGCAACTAACTGCATCATCGACCAGTATGGTCGTATTGGTTCACGCAAAGGTTGGTCAAGAGTTAATGATTCCTCTGGCAACCTTGGTGCAAATGATGTCAAGGTCATCCATGAGTTAGTTCAAACTGATGGTACTTTGACTGTGTTGTTTGCTGGCAATAACAAGATTTTCAAGTTGAGTTCCACCAATACTGTGACTGAACTCACTTATGGTGGTGGTGGTACTGCACCGACCATTACTGCAAGTAATTGGCAGTGTGCCTCCTTGAATGGCATCACATATTTCTTTCAGTCTGGTCACAATCCTCTGATTTATGACCCTGCTGTATCGACTACTACATATCGTAGAGTGTCTGAGAAGACAGGATACCAAGCTACTGTTCCTGATGCTGACATTGTTATTTCAGCGTTTGGTCGTTTGTGGGCTGCTAATACAACTACTAATAACTCAACTGTTTATTTCAGTGACTTGATTTCTGGTCATGTCTGGTCTACAGGTACTGCTGGCTCACTTAATGTAAACAATGTGTGGGTGAATGGTGCTGACCAGATCACTGGTTTGGCGGCTCACAATGGTTTCTTATTTATCTTTGGTAAGCGTCAGATTCTTGTTTATCAAGGTGCAACTTCTCCATCAACTATGTCTATCAGTGACACTGTTGAGGGCATTGGATGTATTGCGAGAGACAGTATTCAGACCACTAGCACTGATGTTTTGTTCTTGTCTAACTCTGGTGTCAGATCGTTAATGAGAACAATTCAAGAGAAGTCTGCTCCAGAGAGAGACTTGTCTAAGAATATTCGTAATGACTTAATGAGTGCTATTGCTGGTGAGACACTGACTAATGTTAAGTCTGTCTATTCAGAGCGTGAAGCGTTTTATCTCTTGGTGACTCCTAGCATTGACACTACTTGGTGTTTTGATACCAAGGCTTATTTGCCTGATGGGTCTGCAAGGGTTACTACTTGGGATTCGATCACGCCTAAGTCTTTCTTGTCTCGCAGAGATGGAAGTCTTTACATTGGGCAGAATGGTTATGTTGGGTTTTACAGTACCTATCAAGATTACACAACTGCTTATCGTATGTTGTATTACACAAACCATGCTGACCTTGGAAATCAGAATGTAACTTCAATTCTGAAAAAGCTCTCTATTGTTGTTATTGGTGGAACAAATCAAACAGTCACATTTAAGTGGGGTTTTGACTTCAAGACCAATTACTTATCTGATAATGCAACAATTCCATCTCAAGGTATTGCTGAGTATGGTGTTGCTGAGTATGGAGCAAATGCCACAACCATTGCTTACTATGCTGATGGTGTTGCTCTACAAACATTGGTAGTTGCGGCATCAGGTACTGGTAAAGTTGTTCAAACAGGTTACGAATCTGACATCAATGGAACTCCATTGTCTATTCAGAAAATTGAAATCCAAGCCAAAAATGGCAAGATGACTTAAAGGACTATTATGAGTGATTACACCAAAAGCACGAACTTTGCCACTAAAGATAATCTATCTTCTGGAAACCCTTTGAAGATTGTCAAAGGTACTGAGATTGATACAGAGTTCAACAATATTCAAACTGCTGTTGCAACTAAGGCAGATTTGGCAAGTCCAACTTTCACTGGAACAGTAACAATTCCAACTGTTGCAATTTCAGCAGGTACAATCTCTGGCATTACTGACTTAGCTATTGCTGATGGAGGTACTGGCGCATCTACAGCCGCTAATGCAAGAACTAATTTGGGTTTAGTTATTGGAACAAATGTTCAAGCATGGGATGCCGATTTAGATACATGGGCAACTAAAACTGCTCCAAGTGGGACTGTAGTTGGAACAAGTGATACTCAGACATTAACAAATAAAACTTTAACAAGCCCATCCATATCAAGTCCAACATTAAGCGGAACAGTTACTCTTAGCTCTAGTCTTATTACTACTGGTACAAGTGTTGCATCCACTAGTGGCGGGAACATAAATTTTACAAGTATTCCATCTTGGGTGAAGAGGATTACTGTAATTTTTACTGATGTAAGTATTGATGGCGATTCACCAATGTTGTTGCAACTTGGAAGTGGGTCTATTGTAGGTTCTGGATACATAGGTGCTTGTGTTGGCATTAGGGCTGAAGCTACATCATCAACTGCGGTATCTTCAAATTCTGGCGTACCAATAATTCCAAGTTTTGGCGCATCATATACATACAGTGGTATTTTGACTTTAGTGAATATGGGAAGTAACAAATGGGTTGAGAGTGGTTCATTTGTTGATGCAACAGGAAATAGAACAGGACATAGTTCAGGATATATAACTCTTTCTGGATCTATTGATAGGATTCGCATAACAACAATTAGCGGAACTCCATCGTTTGATAATGGTTCAATCAATATCATGTATGAGTAAAAATAAATGATGATGCAAGACCCAGAATATCGAATTATTCATCACTTCAGTGATGGTTTGTATGCCAAGGAATCATTCTTCACAGCGGGAATGACAATCTTGAAGCATACGCATGACTTCAGTCATCTGTCTATATTGGCTCATGGCAAGGTTGCTGTCTTGCGTGGTACTGAGATTGATATTTTCTCTGCTCCAGCTTGTATTGAGATTGAAGCAGGGTTGACTCATGGAGTCAAAGCAATTACGGATTGTGTTTGGTTTTGTATTCATGCCACTGACGAAAAAGATCCGTCAAAGGTTGATGAAATTTTGATTAAAGGGGAATGATATGCCAGCAGCATGGATAGCAGCAGGAGCTAGTTTAATTGGTGGCTCAATGCAAGCAAATGCCGCAAAGAGTGCGGCTAATACATCAGCACAGGCACAACTTGAGTCTGCACGAATTGCGGCAGAGGCGGCTAAGTTTCGACCTGTTGGCGTAACTACTCGTTATGGCAGTTCAAATTTTCAATTTAATCCTCAAGGATATTTAACTGGTGCTGGTTACACAGTTGCTCCTGAATTACAAGCCTACCAAGACCGATTACAGGCTCTTACAGGAGGTGCGTTATCTCAAGCTGAACAAGCACAGCAACAGTACGCACCACTTCAGGAAAGTGCTACAGGGCTGTTTGGTTTAGGTCAGCAGTACCTACAACAGTCTCCTCAACAAGTTGCGGCTCAGTACATTCAACAGCAACAAGATTTGCTTGCACCAAGTCGTGAGCGTCAATATGCACAGTTGCAAAACCAGTTGTTCCAAACAGGTCGTGGTGGTTTGTCTGTAGGTGCTACAGGTGCTAGACCAAGTGGTGCGGCTGGATTGGGTGCTACAACTCCTGAAATGGAAGCCTACTACAACGCTTTAGCTCAACAAGATTTGCAATTAGCGTCACAGGCTCAGCAAGCTGGTCAGCAGAATGTGGCATTTGGAACAGGATTGCTTGGCTCTGGTGCTAGTTTGTTGGGACAGTATCAAGCTGGTCAAGTTGGCGCATTAAGCCCATTCACAAGTTATTTGGGTGCTGGATCAACTATTGAGTCTCTTGGTCAACAGCCTTTAGAGATGGGTTCGGCTTTAGGTGGTCGTGCGGCTACTGCTGGTGGTAATGTTGGACAAGCATTGTTACAAGGTGGCTTGTCTGCCGCTAAGACTCAACAATCGGGTGCTGGATTTAGTCCATTGGGAACTGCTATTTCTGGTTTAGGTTCTAACCCTCAATTTGTAAGTGGTGTGCAAAACTACTTTAACCCACCAGCTACTGAATTTGGCGCATATAGTGGTGGAACTGTAAATTCATCTAAAGTTGGCTACAACCCTGCGGCTTGGAACTATTAAGGAATAAATCATGGCAACAGACATTGGTGGACTTTTTGCAACTCCTGAGCAGTATCAAATGGCTCAGAATCAAGCGCAACAAGCGCAAGCATTGCAGTTTGCTCAACTTGATCCAAGAGCGCAAGCACAGTATGGGTTCTATCGTGGTGGTCAATTACTTGGTTCTGCCATCGGTGGTGCTTTGGGTGGTGTTGACCCACAGTTGCAAAAGATTACTCAGCGTCAGCAATTGCTTGGCATGATTGATCCAAGCAATCCAGATTCTTATGCTCAAGCAATTCAAACCGCTTTGCAATCTGGCGACCAAGAAGCCGCATTCCTGTTGCGTAATGAGATGATGAAAGCAAAAGAGCAGTCTGCTGTTGCAGAGGCTCGTGGCTTTGAGCGTGAACAGCGTTTGTTTGAGCGTGGTCAGGGTATTTTACAGCGTGGCATGGAGTCAAGAGCCTTGAGCATTGCTAATGGTATTGACCCTGACACTGGTGAACAAACAACACCATTGCTTGACCCACAAACTCAAACATTCAATCAGGATGTTGCAAATACACTTGTATCTAAATATGGTCAAGTTGGTGCAAATATTGTCAAGCAAAGGCTTGAGGGTGTTCAAGGTATTGAATCATTACAGGTTCAACAACTTGCTAAGACTTTATTCAAGCCTGATGGAACTCGTGATCCTGAAGTTGAGAAAAAGTTATCAACATCTGTTGCTGGTCGTGAAATCCTGAAAAAACTTGCGCCAGAAACTAAGGAACTTAAAAAGGGTGAAAAACTGGTTGAGCGTCAACCTGATGGTACTTGGAAGATCATTACTCCAGAGGGTCAACCAGTTCAAACTGCATCATCTGACAATGCAATTCAAGCATTGATAACTGGAAATGCAATTCATCCAACAGTATTGCCATACGCTACACAACTCTCTAAGAATTTTGCCAGCCTTGATTTTGAAGATCAAAATGTGCTGATGGAGAAGTTGACAAGAATAAACAATGACGCACAGAAATATGCTGCTGACAGGAATGCTAGAGATCAGTCAAGAGAAACAAACAATTCTCTCAAAGAGTTGAATCTTGAGTTAGCTAGACTGAAGATTAAAAAAGCACAAGACGATCAACAAAAAGCGGCAGATGGTAAAGAAATTAAACTGGCTGACGCTACTAAACTTGCTGATCGTGCTAGTTCAGTTGATAAGTTAAGTGATTTGACAACATCATTTCAGCCAGAATTTGCTGGTTATCCAACAGTTGCACTTGGTGACGCTGATGTATGGAGGGCTAGTAAATCAAGTGATCCAAAAGATATTGCATTATTCCAATGGTGGCAGTCATATCAAGATCATGTCAACAAAGTTAGAAATGACTTGTTTGGTGCGGCTTTGACTGCTCCTGAAAAAGCTGAATTTGATAAAGCTATGGTCACTAAAGGCATGACACCAGCACAGGCTAAAGCAAATCTTGATAGACAAGCTGAAATGGCACAAAGAGCATATTTAAAACTTGATAATGTCTTGCGTGTTCAAGGTTATAGCAAAGCCGCACTGGATGCTTTGAAACCATCTTCATCACTTCCACCATTATCAAATTTCATTGTCCAAGGCAATAATACAAATCCATCAAATGTAACTGGCGGTAGGAGATAAAACATGGCAACTATTGATCGTCAAGCTGCTATAGCGGCTGGTTATACAAATGCCCAAATTGATGCTTTTGAGCGTCAAAATGGTTTGACTCCCTCTGCCCCAGTTCAACCTACTAAACCAACTACAACTAAACCACAACAACAGCAACAATCATCAAGCTCAACACTGACACCAAGCCAAGTAGCTACTGGTGCTGTTATGAACTTCCCAAAATCTTTTGGTTCTATGGTTGGCGATGTTTATGAGGCAGTAACCAATCCTGTAGAAACTATCAAAGGTGTTCTTGATATTGGTGCAGGAACACTGCAAAACTTATTACCAGACAAAGTTGTTGATTTTGTAGGTAGGGATCAGGCATCTATCGACAAAGCTAATTTGGTCAAACAATTCTATGTAAATAGATATGGAAACATAGAAAATGCCAAACAAGCATTGGCTAGTGACCCTGCTAGTGTTTTATCTGACTTGTCTATCTTCTTAACTGGCGGTGCTAGTCTTGCGCCTAAAGCAGGAACAACATCAAAAGTATTGACAACAGCAGCAAAAGTTACAGACCCTTTGAGTATTGTTACTGCACCAGTTAAGTTAGGCGCACAAGCATTAGCACCATCATTAGGCATGATTACTGGTGCAGGGTCTGAGGCTGTTCGACAAGCATTTGAGGCTGGTAAAGAGGGTGGTGCAAAAGCAAAATCCTTTACAGAAAACTTGCGTGGTACTGCTGACCAACTTCAGGTCTTGGAAGATGCAAAAGCAAACCTTGATGCCATGACTAAGCAACAGCAACAGGCTTATCGTGCAAACATGGCAAATATCAAAACAGATCAAACAGTATTGAAGTTTGATGATGTTGATACAGCATTGAAGAGTGCTATGGATAAAGTCACCTACAAGGGTAAGGTGAAAAGTGATTATGCCTTGAGTAAAATTAAAGAGGCTCAGAAAATCATTGATGATTGGAAGAACTCAGACCCTGCAACTTACCATACACCAGAGGGACTTGATGCCTTAAAGCAATCAGTTGGCGATGTTCTTGAGTCAATCCCTTTCGAGAAGAAAAGTTCAAGACTTGTTGTTGGTGACATTTATAACTCCATCAAGTCAACCATTCAAAAGCAAGCCCCTACATATGCTGACACCATGAAGCAGTATGCTGAAACTGCTGACCAGATCAAGGAAATTGAGCGTTCTTTGTCTTTGGGCAAAAAAGCTACTGCTGATGCTGGTTTGCGTAAGTTGCAATCAGTTATGCGTAACAATGTAAATGCAAACTATGGTCAACGCATGAACTTGGCTACAGAACTTGAGCAAGCTGGCGGTATACCAATCAAGCCAGCACTTGCTGGTCAAGCATTAAGTTCATGGACTCCTAGAGGCATTCAGGGTGCTGGAACTATTGGTACTGCTGGACTGTTGGGAAGCCAGATTTCAACTCCATTAGGTGTTGGATATTTAGCCGCATCATCTCCAAGATTGGTTGGTGAATCAGCATTTATGGCTGGCAAAGGTGCAAAACAGGCTGAAAAAGTTACTGGGTTATTCCCTGAACTTGATTACCCATTGATGTTCAATTTACTGTCAAAGTCACAGACTCAATAAGGAGACTGAGATTGATCCAATCACGATTTGCCTCATGGCGGCTGGTCTGGTCAAACAGATTCAGCAAGGTGTTGACCTTTACAAGCAAGCTAAAGAGCAGTTTGTCCAAGTCAAAAGAACTGCTGATGAGGTTGTGGCTATCGGCAAGGAACTTGGTGGTTTCTGGAGTAAGTTCCGCAAGTTCTTTGGCGCAAAACCTAAGCCTCAAGTTGCAAAGCCTTTGGCTAAGTCTAAAAAGTCGGAGTATGTCAGTGTTGACGAAACTCAAGTCAAGATAGACATAGTTAAGAACTTAACCGAGTTCTTCAAACTTCAGGAGCAATTGGCGGCACACATAAGGGAAGAAGAAGAAAAGAGTCTGACAGTCTATGACCCAAATCAGAACAACATGGAAGCGGCTCTCAAGAGGGTGATGGCACAGCAAGAGATGGACAGGTTGGTAGTTCAGATTCGTGAATGTCTTGTATATAGCGCACCCCCTGAGATGGGTGCTTTATACAGTTCAGTTTACGCAATGAAAGACCAGATCGAAGAGGAGCAGACACAAGCAAGGTTGATGGAAGAGGCGAAGAAAAGGCAAGAGACATGGCTACGCAAAGAGGAGGAAAGAAACTTCCAGCTAAAGCTAGGGTATCTAACAATGACTTTTATATTCCTCCTGTACCTGTGGCTGTGGTTTCTGTTCGTAAGTCAGTGGGGGAAGAGATGATTGCTTGGTTAGCCTGCTGTGTGTTGATAGCCTTGTTGTTGCCTATTATGGGATTTCTTTATCTTGACATATTAGAGACTAAACATGAGGCAAAGGCTCAAATGGAAAAGGTTGAGAAGTTGCGACAGAAGATTGAACAAAAGGAAAGGGAAAAAGACAAATAAAAGTTTAATAATGAGAAAAAACAGATTTTGCACATTCTTCATATTTAATACTTGCATCTAGTGCGGTGTCAAATACTCCCAAATATATTGTTTTGTAATTATGTTGAATCTGTGCAATAAACTTGTTTAATCTTTTATTAAAAGTCACTCCTTTATAACCTGTTGAGTTGTTTTTTTGCTTTCCTCTATGCTCATTGTTTTGTTTTGTTGTAACTTCTCTAAGATTGGAAAAGTGGTTGTTTGATTTGTTACCATCAATGTGATCTAAAAAAAGTTTTGGAAATGAACCTGTTTCAAAAAACCAAACAAGATGATGGGCTGGATATTTCCTCCCTTGTGCTTGTATATATCTGTATCCTTTTGGGGTCAATGCGCCAGCTATTGATCCAACTTTTATTCTTGGTCGTTTCTTTTTTTGCAAAATGTTCCCAGTTGTTTGATCGTAAGAAAACAATTCGTGGAATATTTCAGATGAATTTTTCATGTGCTTATTATGGAGGATATAGAGTATGAGGTCAAGACTGTTGATATGTGTTTTATGCTTATTTGTTTTATCTGCCTGTGAAGACAGGTTTAGATATAAGTGCCAAGACCCTCAGAATTGGCAAAGTGCTGAATGTAAACCCCCAATCTGTACCGCTACAGGTACTTGCCCAGAGCAACTCATCAAACCTGAACAGGAGAAAAAGTAATGCCTACCATTGGATACAAACCTAACAACCGCATGACTGCTGAAGAGATTGAAGTCCGAATCTGGGCTATTGTCATCTTCTCCTTAACGATGATCCTCCTTGGCTCTGTTGCCATGTTTTTGTATAGCGTTTCATTCGTTACGCAACCAATGTCAGGCATGGCGGCAATTGACAAGGTTTACACCCAACAGATCAATACCATCATGGTGTTCATCACTGGTGTCCTTGGCGGTGTCGCTGGTCGTTCTGCTGTCTCAGCAAGTGCCAAGGCAATAGCCAAGGCTGATGCCACTGAAAATGACGAGCCACCAGCACCATGAGTCTGTTTAATCCTTGGGTACTGTTGGGTATCCTGATGGCTGTGGTTAGTTCATTTGGCGGTGGTTATTTCAAGGGTAAGCATGACGAGGTGACTCGTCAGCAACTTGAGATAGCCGCCCTTAATGCAGAGGCTAGGGAAAAGGAAAGAGTCCTAGTCTCCGCCATTCAAACCCAAGCCACTAAACTTCAGAAAGCAAACCAAGATGCAAAACTTGCTCAACAAAAGCGTGATGCTGACATTGACTCTGGCAGTCTCAAGTTGCGGCTTCCTATCAAAGCCCCAAACTGCCCCATATCAACCGCCTCAAATGCCGAGTCTTCCACCAGACCTGACACCGGAACAGCCGAGATTCAGCCAGAAACTTCTAGAGCTATTCTCGCCATCGGAGACGAAGCAGACACCACAG
>Ga0208147_1000717_pt1 | contig 11212 bp, 10 predicted proteins | sample DEB3_08_DNA_FD_184520 | JGI IMG/M metagenome (GOLD analysis project Ga0208147, IMG submission 184520) | Aqueous microbial communities from the Delaware River and Bay under freshwater to marine salinity gradient to study organic matter... | ecosystem: Environmental > Aquatic > Marine > Coastal ... | reverse complement strand
CCAAGCCTTAGATTCATATGGTTTTGATGCTGCTATCGGTGGTTCACGCCGTGATGAAGAGAAAAGCAGGGCGAAGGAGAGGCTATTTAGCGTTAGAGAGTCAGGACATCGCTGGGATCCAAGAGCGCAGCGGCCAGAGCTTTGGAGAACCTATAACCCAAGAATCCGGCCAGATCAAAGCATGCGAGTATTTCCAATTTCCGATTGGACTGAACTTGATATCTGGAGCTATATCCAGCTCCACAATATCCCGGTAAACCCACTCTATTTCGCTAAAGAGCGCCCTGTAGTTAAGCGTGGTGAGCAGTTAATTATGGTTGATGATGATCGCTATCCATTAATCAATAATGAAAAGCCAGAGATGAAGAAGATTCGATTTAGAACTCTCGGCTGCTACCCATTAACTGCCGGCGTTGAATCAGATGCCATCACGCTTGAGCAAGTAGTAGCAGAGGTGATGGCTGTGAAGTTAAGTGAGAGAGCCACACGCCTAATTGATGGAGATAAGGAAGATTCTATGGAGAAGAAAAAGAAGGAGGGATATTTCTAATGTCCTCACCTTCTTCAAAACCTATAGTTCGCCTCCTTACCTGTGGCAGCGTTGATGATGGAAAGAGCACTTTGATTGGGCGTTTGCTAGTTGAAACAGATTCTGTTCCTCATGACACAGTCTCATCAGCTAGAAGCACAAGGAGGGCTGGATCGATAATTCCAGCAGGTGAAATTGATTTTAGTTTATTAACTGATGGCCTTGAGGCAGAGCGTGAACAAGGAATAACTATTGATGTGGCATATCGCTCTATGTCGCTACTTGATGGACGGCGTCTAATAATTGCCGATGCTCCAGGCCATGAGCAGTACACCAGAAATATGGCAGTTGCAGCATCGAGAGCAGATATTGCCTTGGTTTTGGTAGATGCTACAAGAGGAGTAAGGGTTCAAACTCTTCGCCACTTAACTATTTGCGCGCTCATGGGAGTTGAAAAAGTAATAGTGGTTATCAATAAATTAGATGCAAGTAACTTTGATCAGAAGATTTATGACGACCTTGTCCAGGAGTTAACGCCTGCTATAAAACGATTAGCTATTGAGGATTCCTGCTTTATTCCAGTAAGCGCCCTTGAAGGCGATAATGTGGTTTATAAGACTCCAAAAACTGCTTGGCATCTTGGTGGATCTCTCTTGGAAGAGATTCAGAATTGGCGTGAAAAGCCTAGAAATAATGAGCATAAAAGAATGGGTGTACAACTCATTTCAAGAGCTGAGAACTTCCGCGGCCTTTCAGGAACAGTGAGCCAGGGAGAATTTAAAGTTGGAGATGAGGTAGTAATTCTTCCAAGTGCTAAAAAGGCAAAAATCTCAAGGCTTGCCACCTTCGATGGCGATATCAAAAGCGCACCAAGTGGCAAAGCAATAACTATGGTTTTGACCCCAGAGGTTGATGCAACTCGCGGCGACTTTATTGAAGGTGCTGATAATTTCACAACCCCTGCTGATCGCTTTAGCGCAAACTTAGTCTGGCTAGGAGAGCAAGAGTTGATTCACTCCCGCTCTTACTATCTAATAAATGGCTCCTCAATGGTTGCTGCAACAATAACAACGATTCGCCACCGAATCGATATTAATAATGGAGAGCATGAGTCAACTAGAACTCTTGCAATGAATGAGATTGGATTAGTGGAGATTGCTACTGATTCCCCGATTGCCCTTACTAAATACTCAGAAAATCGTATCTCAGGTAATTTTGTAATTGTAGATCGAGTAACTCTTAACACTATCGGCGCTGGAATGGTAGTTCATGCACTTAGAAGAGCATCTAATATCACCAAGCATGATTATGAAATAAACAAAGCTACTCGCTCTCAACAAAAGGGCCAGAGAGCTAAAGTAATTTGGATGACTGGACTATCTGGCTCTGGAAAATCAACTATCGCTGATGCTCTCGAGAAAGAACTCTTTACCAAAGGCATTCATAGCTATGTATTAGATGGCGATAATCTAAGGCTTGGGCTCAATAAAGATCTTGGTTTCACAAAAGAAGATAGGGCAGAAAATGTTCGCCGAGTTGCAGAGGTAAGTAAGTTAATGGTTGATGCCGGTCTTGTTGTAATTGTCGCTCTAGTAAGTCCATTTAAAGTAGATCGAGATCACGCGAGAGAAATTTTTGATTCCGGTGAATTTATTGAAGTATGGGTTAAGACCCCAGCTGAAATATGCGCTCAGCGAGATCCAAAGGGACTCTATAAGAAGGCTAGGGAAGGTAACCTGCCTAATCTAACTGGAGTAGGTCAAGACTATGAGGCGCCAACATCGGCTGAGTTAATCCTTGATGGCACTACAGATATTTCCTTAAATGTAGAAAAACTAATGAAAGAAGTTCTGTGAACTGGCTCTTTTTTGCACTCGCTGGATCAATTGCCCAATTAATAGATGGCGCACTTGGTATGGGATTTGGCCTTACCAGCTCAACTCTTCTTCTAACGCTAGGAACATCAGCGGCAGTGGCATCAGCAGCTGTTCATTTTGCAGAGATTGGAACCACTCTGGCATCTGGCGTTTCACACTGGCACCGTGAAAACGTTGACTTTGAAATCTTAAAGCGCCTGGCAATCCCTGGAGGAATCGGTGCATTTGCTGGGGCAACATTCTTATCCTCTATTGATCTAAGTGGCGGAACAATATTTATCTCAACAATCCTTCTTCTACTCGGCTTTGTTCTCTTATATCGAAATGTCTTTCAAACAAATATCAAACCAAATATGGCCGAAGTTAATAATCCTAAATACCTGACATTTCTAGGGGCAACTGGTGGCTTTATAGATGCATCCGGTGGCGGTGGTTGGGGACCAATAGTTACTCCAACTCTGCTTGCCACTACAGAGCATGAGCCAAGAAAAATCATTGGCACTGTTAGCGCTGCTGAATTTATTGTGGCAGTCTGTGCCAGCATTGGTTTTCTTGCCAATATCTCACGCATTGATATTGATTGGTCTGCTGTTGGCGGTCTTGCTCTAGGTGGAGTTCTTATGGCGCCAGTTGCAGCAAAGTTAGTCTCTGTTGTTCCCAGAAGACCACTTGGTATCGCAGTAGCTACTGCAATCATTGTTATTAATGGAATTCGCCTACTTACCACCTGATTCTCTGTAGATTCTCTGTAGATTCTCAGCCTATTAGGCTCAATTGTTCATATTAGGGTTCTTGACCCTTAAGTTTGATGAGCAGCTATGGTCTTTCCATGACAATAACTTCAGAATGGCTCCTTGAACCAAAGAAAGTTATACGAGTAGGCCTGGTTGGTTTTGGCAGGACAGGTAAAGCTGTAGCAACCGTTCTGCTTAAAGATCCCAAGATCCGCCTTGAGTGGGTAGTTCGCAAGAGCCATAAATTAGAGCACCGCTCAGTGCCTGAATTCCTAGGGATTGATTCTGGGGAGCCTGGAACTATTTACTCCAGCTCAGAGTTCTCTGCCGCTGAGCTCTTGGATAAGTATCCAGTGGACGCCATTATTGATTTCTCCTCAGAAGATGGGGTCGACTTCTATGGCCAGGCTGCTGCTGACAAGGGGGTTGCAATTGTCAGCGCTATATCGGCCTATCCCAATACGCAGATTAGATTTCTCAAGAATCTTAGCGCTCACACTCAAGTTCTCTGGTCACCGAATATAACTCTTGGAATCAATTTCATGATTCTGGCAGCCAAGACTTTGAAATTCATTGCCCCATTTACCGATATCGAGATAGTCGAAGAGCACTTTAAGTTAAAACCAGAGACCTCGGGCACTGCTATACAGATTTCTAAAGCTCTTGAGCTTGAACCTGAGAATATCAAGAGTATCCGCGCTGGAGGCATAATCGGTGTTCATGAGATTATCTTTGGATTTCCCTTTCAGACTGTGCGCTTAAAGCATGAGTCAATAGCACGAGAAGCTTTTGGAAATGGCGCAAAGTTTGCAGTTGAAGAATTAGTAAAACAAGAAAATGGGTTCTACTCGATGGAACAGATTCTTGGTCCCTACTTCATCGACTCAAATAAGGAATTTATGCCTAAATCCCAAGCCCCTAAACTCTCACTAGGAAAGAGGGTTAGCCTCAAGCTTACGCAGGGTTTCAATTCGCTCCTGAATCGGAGGATGGGTGGCAAATAATTTAGAAGCAGTTGAGGCATCGAGTGGAGATTCGATATAAAAGTGGGCTACCGCGCTAGATCGCGCTTCAACTACCGTGTTATCTCGAGCTAATACCTCTAAAGCTGATCTAAGCCCTGCTGGGTTTCTAGTAAATGAAACTGCTGTGGCATCAGCAAGTGATTCTCTGCGGCGAGAGATTGCCGATCTCAACAACGTTGCTGCAATTGGAGCGAGAATCAACGGAATTATGGCAAGAAATATAGGCATCTGATTTTGATGGCTTCTATTTCTTGCCCCACCAAACCAGAGCACCCGCATCAAAATGTCTGAGATTAAAGCAATGATGCCTGCAGTTGTTGCAGCAATTGCTGAAACTAAAGTATCTCGATTAGCAACATGTGCCATCTCATGTGCTGTTACTCCTTGTAATTCATCGCGATCCATTGATTCTAGTAAGCCAGTGGTAAAAGCAATGAGAGCATTCTCTGGATTTCGTCCAGTTGCAAATGCATTAGGAGCTGGATCGTTAACAATTGCCACCTTAGGCATAGGAAGGCCAGAGGCAATCACAACTTCATTAACTACATTAAATAGATTTGGATTATCTTCATAGCGAATCACTTTTGCTCTCGTCATTTTTAACACTAATTTATCTGAGGCAAAATAGGATCCCCAGACTGAAATCAAAGTGATTAGAACGGCAAGAGGTATTACTCCAGCTCCAGTTCCACCAAAGTAGGTGATGGCAAGATAGGAGATACTCCAGACCAAAACCGCCATAAAGAAGAGCAGATAGAAAGTCTTTCGTTTATTTACTGATTCAAGCGCGCGAAAATCTGCCATTTACCTAGAACTTAACATTTGGAGCGTTTCGAACGCTCGCATCATCAACTTCATAAAACTCTCTCTCGCCCACTTTAGCAAGACCAACAAATAGCGAGGATGGAATCGTTTTAACTGCAGTATTAAGGCTTCTCACGGTGTCGTTATAGAACTGACGAGCGAAAGACACTTTGTTCTCAGTGGTGGCTAACTCCTCTTGCAACTGAAGAAAGTTTGTAGAGGATTTCAAATCTGGATAAGCCTCAGCAACAGCTAATAATCCACGCAGGGCGTTAGTTAGAGCCCCATCTGCAGCAGCAACTGCTGGAAGAGTTGATGCGGAAGTTGATGCCGCTCTTGCCTGAACTACTCGCTCAAAGACTTCCCGCTCTTGTGTGGCATATCCCTTTACTGTCTCTACTAAGTTAGGAATTAAATCTGCTCTTCGCTTTAATTGAACTTCAATCTGTGAAAAGCCTTCATCAACTTGAATGTTTAGGCGAATCAATTTGTTATATTGAATAATTGCAAATACAACGAGAAAGAGAATTAGAGCTAGCGCAATAACAGTTATATCCATGGCTTAAATCTACTTAATTTTCTAAAACCTTGCTTGCCTACTTAATTTCAGTTTTATAGAAGTTAAGCCAAGATTTGCTTGGGGTTGGCCCGCGCTGGCCTTGATATCTTGAGCCATAGACTGCAGAGCCATAGGGATGCTCGGCAGCAGATGAGAGTTTGATGAGACATAACTGACCAATCTTCATCCCTGGATATAGCTTGACTGGAAGGTTTGCCACATTTGAAAGCTCAAGAGTTATATGACCACTAAAACCAGGATCAATAAAGCCGGCCGTTGAGTGAGTTAGTAAACCTAGGCGTCCAAGAGATGACTTTCCTTCAAGTCTTCCGGCAATATCATCTGGAAGCGTGATTACTTCATAGGTAGAAGCTAGAACAAATTCACCTGGATGGAGAATAAAGAAGTCATCGGGGGCAACAGCAACCTCGCGAGTTAGTTCTGATTGCTCCAGCGATGGGTCAATCACTTCATACTTATGGTTTTCAAAAACTCTAAAGAATCTATCAAGTCGAACATCAACACTTGATGGCTGAATCATCTTGGCCTCGAAGGGCTCAACCTGAACCCGCCCAGCCTTTATTTCTGCTGCAATATCGCGATCACTTAGTAGCATGGGCTCAATGCTATTGCTGCGGGCGTAGTGAAATGGCATCACGCCAGCTTCCCAAGCTGGCAGCGCGGGTTCGATTCCCGTCGCCCGCTCGTCGTATTGCGTAAGTTACTCACCAGTAGCATTATTGGGCTATGGGACATTACATAGCTAATCTGCGAGATATCGAGTTTTGCCTCTTTGATCTTCTAGATCGTGAATCAATTCTTGGCAAAGGTATTTATGCAGATCTTGATAGAGCAACTGCTATGGGAATGCTCGAGGAAGTTAAGCGCCTCTGTGAAGTGGATTTGGCTGAATCATTTATTGAAGGAGATCGCAAAGGAACAGTTTTTGATAAAACAACAGGTGAAGTGAAGGTTCCTGCAAGTTTTAAAAAGTCTTATCGCGCCTATGTTGATGGCGGTTGGGGATTAATTGATGTTCCAACTGAATTAGGTGGAACACAAATTCCGCCATCAATTCGTTGGGCAATTGCCGAAATGGTTCTTGGTTCAAATCCTGCAGTTCATATCTATGCATCAGGTTTTGCTTTTGCTCATGTTGCCCATGTATTAGGTGATGAGAGACAGAAGAAGCTGGCAAAGCTTATGGTTGAGAAAGAATGGGGAGCAACAATGATGCTCACAGAGCCTGATGCCGGCTCTGATGTTGGAGCAGGAAGATCAAAGGCTGTAAAACAAGAAGATGGCACATGGCATATCACTGGAACAAAGCGATTTATTACTTCAGGTGATGCAGATCTGTTTGAAAATATTGTGCACTTTGTTCTTGCGCGCCCTGAGGGCGCTGGCCCTGGAACAAAAGGTTTATCTCTCTTCTTAATTCCTAAATTTATGTTTGATTTTGAATCTGGAGCTCTCGGAAAACGCAATGGTGTTTATGTAACGAATGTTGAGCATAAAATGGGGCTTAATGTTTCATCAACTTGCGAGATGAATTTAGGAGAAAAAGAGCCAGCGGTTGGATATCTGCTTGGTGAAGTTCATGATGGAATTGCACAAATGTTTAAAATCATTGAATTTGCCCGCATGATGGTGGGAACTAAGGCAATTTCAACGCTTTCTGCGGGTTATCAGCAGGCTCTGGCATATGCAAAGACCAGAGTGCAAGGCGGGGATATGAAAGATATGGCCAATAAGGCAAGCCCAAGAGTCACTGTTATTCATCATCCTGATGTTAGAAGATCGCTAATGACACAGAAGGCTTATGCCGAAGGTATGCGGGCATTAATTTTATACACCGCAACAATTCAAGATGAAGTACTTCTTGCTAAAGCTAATGGCAAATCAGAGGATGAAATTAAAGATTTAGAGCATCTAAATGATCTCTTGCTTCCAATTGTTAAAGGATATGGATCTGAGCGAGCTTGGACGCTGCTTGGAACAGAGTCACTTCAGACATTTGGTGGGTCTGGTTTCACTCAAGATTGGCCGCTAGAGCAATATGTAAGAGATGCCAAAATCGATACCCTTTATGAAGGAACAACAGCAATTCAAGGTTTAGATTTCTTCTTCCGTAAAATTATTAAAGATAATGGCCGTGCGCTAACAAAGCTTTCTAAAGAGATTGGCAAAGTTGCAGCTAGTGGTGGCAATAATGCTGAAGAGAAAGCATCTCTTGGAAAAGCCTTAGAGGAGATGCAGGCAATCATCGGTCTTCTTGTTACTCATGCTCTGGCTAGCCAAGAAAAACCTGATGAGATCTATAAGTGCGGGCTTAACACCTCGCGCCTATTGATGGCTGTTGGAGATGTAATAATTTCTTGGCTTCTGCTTCGCCAAGCAGATATTGCAGCTTCTAAAATTGGTAGCGCTTCTGGAAAAGAGAAAGACTTCTTTGAAGGAAAGATTGCAGCATCTAGATACTTCATCCATAACTTCTTGCCTTTAATTAGCGCAACAAGAGCGATAGTTGAGCGTGAAGATGGCGAAATCATGACAATTTCTGAAGGAGCCTTTTAGCCCTGTAAAGTACGCAAGTGCTATCAAAGCTTCGTGGCGAGATATACCTGCTCTCTGGGGCTGTTCTCTTCTCCTTTAATGGCATCATTTCAAAGATTGTTCTTGTTGATGGCCTCTCGGCCTGGCGCCTGACTCAAATTAGAACTGGTGGGGCCTTTGTAATCCTCTTTGCTATCTACTTCACATTTAGAAGATCAGAGCTTAAAACGAATAAAAAAGAACTACCTTGGTTAATCGCATTTGGCGTTGTAGGGGTAGCTCTTGTGCAAGCTTTCTACTTTGTCGCTATTGAACGACTTTATGTTGGCGTTGCATTATTAATTGAATTTACAGCTCCGATCTGGATTCTTTTATTTCTACGCTTTGTTTTAAAGAAGCATGTTCCAAATTCTCTCTGGTATGCCATCTTGCTAAGTTTCACAGGGCTACTTCTTATCACCCAAGTCTGGTCAGAAATCTCGCTGGATAAAATTGGGCTAATTGCAGCCCTGCTCGATGCATTTGCACTCGCCGGATATTTTCTTATTGGAGATCGCTTAGGAAAAACAAAGACAAGTGCTGCAATCTCTGTTTGGGGTTTTGGAGTTTCAAGCGCCCTTCTCTTCTTTGTATTACCAGTTTGGCAATTCCCAGTAGAGGTATTTACTAAAGATATGGAGCTACTTGGTCGCTTTAACCAATACAGCCTTCCTGGCTGGGTTTTAATTCTTTGGATAGTTGTTATGGGAACTATTGCGCCATATCTTCTTGTTGTCAGCGGTCTCAAGATTCTCTCAGCATCAACTGCAAGTATCTTTGGAATGATTGAACCAGTTCTAGCAGGAATGTTTGCCTGGTGGTGGCTAAGTGAGAGTTTAAGTGGAGTCCAATTAATCGGCTGCATAGTCGTGCTACTCGGTATATTTGTCGCTGATAAAGCGCGAGTAAAGGCAGGCGGGCATTGAGTAGTGAATTTGATGCAATATTTGCCGCAAATAACGAGTATGTAAAGGGCTATAAATCAAGTGGTTTAACTGGGCGAGCAGCTAAAGGTCTAGCAATTGTTACCTGTATGGATTCAAGAATTGATCCGCTACGAATTGTTGGGATGAGCGCAGGGGATGTGAAGATCCTGCGAAACGCAGGAGCTCGTGTAACAGATGACATGTTAAGAACTCTGCTTCTAGCTACCTACCTTCTAGAGGTAAAGAGAGTTTTAGTAATGCCGCATACCGATTGTCGTATGGCAAGTGGAACAGAGGAGCAAATTCACCAAGCACTCTTTGATGCCTCAGGTTTTGATACTAGATCTATTGAAATTAGAACTGTTACAGATCAAGTTGCTGCTTTGAAAGAGGATGTGGCAAGTATTCAAAACTATCCACTACTTCCAAAAGATTTAGAAGTTGTAGGAGCGATATTTGATGTTAAAAGCGGAGAGCTAAGAAAAGTCGTTTAGTTATCTTTAACAAACTTCTCAGGAGCTGCATATTTAGGTGCGATATCGCCAAATTTTGCAAAGTGGAGAAGTGAAGCAACAGTAATTGTCTTGGTAGGTCCATTACGATGTTTAGCAACAATTAAATCTGCCTCACCAGAGCGATTCTGTGAATCATAGAGATCATCTCGGTGTAGCAAGATAACAAGGTCGGCATCCTGCTCGATAGAGCCTGACTCACGAAGATCTGAGAGAAGCGGCTTCTTATCGGAGCGCTGCTCAGGAGATCGATTTAGCTGTGAAATTGCAACAACAGGAACATTAAGTTCTTTTGCAAGTAGCTTTAATTGACGAGAGAACTCAGAGACTTCTTGCTGGCGATTTTCTACTCGCTTTCCTGAAGTCATAAGTTGGAGATAATCAATTACAACTAATTTCAAATCATGGCGCTGCTTAAGTCTGCGTGCTTTTGCTCTTATTTCCATCATTGAAAGATTCGGTGAATCATCAATAAATAGCGGTGCTTCATTGATTTCGCCCATTCTTCGAGCCAGACGTGACCACTCTTCATCACTTAGCGCACCTGATCGAATATTGTTAAGAGCAACTCTGGCCTCTGCTGAGAGCATGCGCATAGTAATTTCAGATCGGCTCATCTCAAGTGAGAAAATAACGGAGCAATCACCGTTTGTAATAGATGCATGCCTTGCAATATCAAGTCCCAGAGTTGATTTACCAACAGCAGGACGAGCTGCAATAACAATCATATTTCCAGGGTGGAAACCATTTGTTAAGGCATCTAAATCTTTAAATCCAGTTTTAATTCCCTCTGCCAGCTCTCCTGATTGCAATTTCTCAATCTGATCAAGAGCGGATGGAATTAATGAACTTAATTGAACAAAATCTTCTCCAGCTCGTCTCTCTGTTACTTGATAAACTTCCTGCTCAGCCATATCAACGAGTGAATCAACATCGCCCTCTGCAACATAACCTAATTGGACAATCTTTGTTCCTGCCTCAACAAGTCTTCTGGCAATTGCTCGCTCTCTAACGATTTTTGCATAATAGCTAGCATTCGCTGCAGTTGGAACGGCAGAGATAAGAGTATGTAGATATGGAGCCCCACCAGCTCTTGTAATCTCGCCACGCTTTGTTAGCTCAGCAGAAACTGTTACTGCATCTGCTGGTTCACCTCTGCCATAGAGATCAACAATTACTTCAAAGATTAATTCATGCGCTGGCCGATAAAAATCTCGATGTCTAATTACTTCAACAACTTCGCCGATTGCATCTTTTGATAAGAGCATTCCACCAAGAACTGATTGTTCGGCAACTAAATCTTGTGGCGGCGTGCGATCAAATTCAGGTGTGTTTGATCGACGCTCATCAAAATTTGGGACCTCAGCCAGGCTCATGTGCGTATCCTCTTACCCAGCACTGACAGGGGCTAATTCCTTGATTTTTGCTGTGTATTGGGCTGTGGGTAAAAGTTCTTTATCTGTGGGTAAGTGCCCATAATCCTGTGTGGAGCTTGTGGAGGAAATGTGGGTAACTTTCAATTTCTCAGCAAATACGCAGATGAAAGGGCTTTTGCTCTGTGGGAAAAGATTTATTTCTAATTCTCAATAGTTGAGATTCTTACCTTCTTTTTAAGTGAAATAAAAAACGGCCCGGAGTTAGCCGGACCGTT
>Ga0208147_1000711_pt1 | contig 11320 bp, 20 predicted proteins | sample DEB3_08_DNA_FD_184520 | JGI IMG/M metagenome (GOLD analysis project Ga0208147, IMG submission 184520) | Aqueous microbial communities from the Delaware River and Bay under freshwater to marine salinity gradient to study organic matter... | ecosystem: Environmental > Aquatic > Marine > Coastal ... | reverse complement strand
CGCGCCGAGGTAGATAGGGATGTACGGATCCTCCTCTACTTCTTGCAGGCGCTTGTGAATTGGGATGGCGCGAGAGGAAGCGGAGTTCCGAGAGAAGTCACGGTGTGTGTTTACTTGCGCCAGGATGAACCTAGGGAACTGGCACTCCATTGTGATAAGCCTAATGCCCTTAGGCGATACAGAGTCTGCTACTACCTTTGCAGAGATTTGCTTCAAGTGTTTGATTCTCCTTGTGTTTTGAAAGCGCCTGATATACATCCTAGCACTCTTATGGCATGCTCGGCTTCGGTTGCGGTGGTGTCTGCGTAGGTTTCGGGGCTGAAATTATCGTCCGGCATGATGAAGTAGTCTTGAAGTTCGTCGTTGTGAATGACGTACAAATCACTTCCTCCCTCAAATATCCACGACCTTATCTCGTCAAAATCTTTCCCTCTAAAAGTAGGCACAGTCGGAGGCCTCCAGTTTTAGAATCCGCTTGGCGTGGTTGTACTCTTCTTCTGTGATATTGCGGGACTCGCTAAACTTCCCCCCCGCCCTTGGCGATATGAATGGAGAAAGTTCTAACGTAGAGGGAAGGTATATCCACACGCCCTCCCCGCCATCAAACATGTACGCCCTGATCCTCTCGGCATTTGGTCCTTCAAAAGTAGGCATGTTCCCTCGCAAGCGCCTCCAGTACCGTCTTCGCGTACTCTCCCTCTTTGTCCCGGCACACAACGCCCAGGTGATCCCGGTTCGGCCCGTGCAGAGTGAAGTGATCTGAGTGCCGCATTCCCTTGGCCCAGATCCTGTGGCACCCGTTCCAAGTGCCGTGGATGAGCAGCATGTCAGATGGTTGCGGGCAGAAGTAGGCTGTGATCGCCAGTGCCACAAGCTTTTCCGGCGCTGGACCAAACAAGGGTCTACGGCTTTGAGGCAGTGTACTCATATCCGAACCATGCTCCTTCTGTGGACATTATCTTCGCTGCGTGGGTCCATTCGTCTCCGTACATGGGGGCCTCGTTAAAGGAATCGAACATTCCAGCGGAGTCCATGTAGAAGGTATTGGCTTCGGATTCAGGCCCCCACATCAGCCGGGTAGCGGTCTTTACGATAGCGCCGGAGTACCTCAAGCTGGCTCAACTCCATGCCTGTTGGACACTTTGTTGATGGCATCGAATAGGGCGCAGATGTGCCTTTCTTCCTTGGGCGTGATGGAGATAAACCCAGGGTGCAGGTATGTCCAGTTCACCTGACAGCGGTGGTCGTACCAGTTCGGACTGCCGTAGTAGAGCCTGCGGATCTTTTCAGACTCCACAAAGTCGTAGATCTCATGCGCCATTGTTGTCCTCCGTGTAGCGCCAGTGTTTGAAGACGTTGAAAATGTACCGATGTTCCCCTGTGGTCAGCTCGATTGCGTCCCATCCAAGGTCCATCCAGGGTGGGAAGTAGTTCAGATTCGGACTGAACCCACTGCCTTCCTCCTTCTCTCCAGCGCCATAGAGAAGTATGGTGTATTTGCCTGCTTCAATCAGAACGTCGTCCAGTAGCTTGATGTTCTCCAAGGCCATGAGTCTTGCGAGGTAAGAGTTGGTGGCGCTGTCTAGCGGCTTAATCATTGCTCTCGCTCCAGAGCCAGGAAGATTCGGTAGGAGTGATCCATCTCCCTATCCCCCACAAGCTCGTCGCTCATTACATCGTGCATTCCGGGGATAATCTTGTCGGCCAGCATCATTGCGGCGGCTCTCTTGAAGTACCCATCGGGGTGGGAAAAGAAGTACTGGATGGTCACATCGCTCCAATCTATTTGTTTGTGGGTCAATGGTTTAGCTCCTTCGGTATGCCATTGGAGTTGATCTTTCCGATGAGCAGGCAGGTGTGCCGGAATTCCCTGGCGCTGATGGTGATGCTAATCTCATCCCAGCTGGGACTGTACAGGTAGAAGAACTCGCTGCCAAGGTACTCTACCCTCTCAACCCCAACAGCACCATCAATGCCGCTGCCACAGTCTCTGCCAGCGCATGCGCTAAACAGCCTGCCTATCCGGTAGGAATCTCCTTCGTACTTTAGGCGTGCCTCTCTCTGCATGCACACAGTATACAGAGATGTGGCGCTGTGTGCAAGGGGGTGGTGTGTGGACAGAAAAAGGGGCGGCGGACGAGGGGACCGCTTGCTGTCGGGAGCATGTTGTAAGAATGTGCCGTGTGTGCAAGGGACCCTGAGATGAAGGGGGTGGTGTTCTGTGTTCAGGGTCCCGCTACATGCGTGGGGCTAAGGAGAAAGGGGGTGGGGGTGTTTTAGGAGGTGATGGGATGAGTGGAATCGGATGAGTGGAATGCTATGCATAGCACAGCACAGCGCACCCGGCCTACTCCCCCTCCCCGCCCCCGGTGGGGGTGTCGGTGGGCGTGGTATCGTCTGACGGTACAGGGTCAAACGTGGTGTCTATTGCTGGTGCCTGGTGCTCTTCTTCGCCTATCGTAGGCGCTGAAAAGCCAAGCAAGCATTGAAGCTTGGCCTGTAGGGTATCGACCATAGCGCCGGAGAGTGCAGCGTTGCTCTCGTTAGACTCCGGCTCCTGGTAGAGACTTGCGAACCTGGTCTTCCCTGCTAGTTCGATAGCCTTTAGCCGGACCAGGTCGGATTCCGTCTCCTCTGCGGTCTTCAGGATTCCATCTACCAGGTATTCCTGGAGTCTGGTCTTGTCCCTCCACCATCGCGCTGTTCTCTCCTCCTCAAGTGCTTTCACGGCCAGTCCAACGCCAGTCGCACTCGCAGCCCGTACCGCATTATTCCGCAGCCCCTTCTCGCTACTACCTTTGTAGGAATATGCCTGCCTGTAAGCCTCAGCCTTGCTCAATCCCCCATACACCAACCCCTCAGCGAATTTCCTCTGTTTTGGCGTTAACCGCGCCAATATCTCATTTACCTTCAATCGCTTACCATTCTCATGTACTCTCGTTTGTGCCATACATCCATTCTACGCGCATATACGCGCGCGCGCGTTCCTATATCCCCTCTCCCCACTGTCCAAACTTTGGACACTCCAACATTAAGACACTTTAACGATAATACCTGAAAATAGGTGGATACAATATCGGCCAAAGTGTGTTTAGATGGTCATGTAAGCAGCTGATGTTCACTAGAACAAACGATGCTTACCGCGACCACCGCACGCCAGCAGGCAGGCATGCGTACTAGGTCCACATCAGTACCGATCTTTGACAATTGAATAGCCCCGCGAACATATCGCGCAAGTGAGTACACCTAGTCACGATACGTTTAATCGCATAAGCCGGGGGCGAAAATACCGGGGCCTTGCCAAAAGTGAGTGAGGCCGAAAAGAGGAAACGATAAGGTCATCCTACCAGATTAGGGTACATACTAATCAATCGTGCCGGATGTAAGGCTAATAAACTGAGATGCGCGCCAACAGGCATCAACATCCGGCATCAAACAACAGCATATACAGTGTGCTGTTATTTGAACACTCTAACGATAGAGTGTCGAGAATGGAGACACCATGCACACATACCATCTCACGATCAAGAGCAGCAATGCTAAGACCGGACCTATCCCGGTCACCACTACCAGCGGGGACACCTGCCCCACTACTTGCGGACAGTACCAGAACTGTTACGCAAAGAGCGGCCCTCTCGCGCTCCACTGGAACAAGGTTTCAGAAGGTCAGCGCGGTATGACCCTGGCGCAGTTCTGCGCCGCTATCGAAGAGTTGCCAGAAGGCACGCTCTGGCGGCACAATCAGGCCGGGGATTTACCCGGCACTGATGGTAACATCGACCGCCGGGCGTTGGCCGATATCGTGATCGCCAACCTCAACAAACGTGGGTTTACCTACACCCACAAGCCCATGAACAAATCGAACGCGCAAGCGGTGAAGTGCGCGAACAAGCTTGGCTTTACCGTCAACCTCAGCGCCGATACCGTGGCACAAGCTGACGAGTATGCCGCTATGGGCATTGCCCCGGTAGTCCTCACAGTGCCGGAGGACACCCGCGCCAACTTCACCACTCCAGCGGGGAATAAGGTCGTAATCTGCCCCGCCGAAACTAAGGGCGTGACCTGCGCCGATTGCAAGCTCTGCGCGTGGTCGGGCCGGAAAGCTATCATCGCCTTCCCCGCCCATGGCTCGAAAAAGAAGGCAGTTACTGCCGACAAGGTGTTCAACATTCTGTAGGGGATAGCAATATCCCCTCAAACCAACCAAACCAAACCCAGGAGCAATTATGTACATCAAGATCTTCGACGGCGTTGCCGCCATCTTCTGCGAAGAGCAGGACCGCACCTGCTCTAACCCTCAGGGCCACGACTTCAACCCTAACAACGGCGCGATGTTCGGTGAAAACGGCAACTGCTGCTCCCACTGCGGACACTTCACTGGCCGGATCGAGTACTTCAGTGCGGCCAACGGTGCCGCAGAGGCCCAGGCCTACGCCCAGGCCATGCTGGGCGCTACCGGACCTGTTGAGGTGCGCGGGGCCGAGTGGAAGTGGGGGCCGGGGAACGAACCCAAGTCTGCTCTGGGGGTAAAGATGGCGAACATCAGCGGCGTGCCTGTCGTCATTGTGGAGGTGCGCCATGCGTAGATCCAACCTCGACGCTGAAGTCTGCCGCGAGATCGTGCGCGAGATCCTCGACGAAGAGGGTCCGCTCACGGTCGGGCAGCTGGCAATCCGCATGGGGCGCGTGTTCCAGGTGAACAGCGCCTACCTCGCAATAACGCTGTGCAAAAAGCGCAGCGGGTTCGCAATCGACAACGGCATCGTGTATGCCACGCGCCGGGGAAAGTAAAGGAAAACAAATGAACACAATATCTGTCGCGATCTCGCGAGACGAGGACGCGCAACACGATCTGGTCCTGGGCTTCGGGGCCAAAGGGACGATCATCTCAGGTCTGTCGGAAGCTGACCTGCTGGAGATCAGGTCCGCAATTGACTGCGCCATCAGTAAGGGCGAGGACGATGCACACGCTCGTCTGATCGCCGCCGCGCCGGATCTGCTGGCGTCAGTCAGGGAGTGCGCTGACGCTCTGGCTGACATTATCGGCGCAGCCGATAACGGCGACCCGTATTCAAGAAAAGAGCTAACCGATTTATTTGTAGATATCCAGGGACGCGCACACAACGCACACTCCAAGGCCACCGGAGGTGCGCGATGAAGTGCAGGGTACTGAAGACGATGGAGCGGTACGACTCTGTCGTAAAAGATGTGCTAGGGTATACTCTGTGGTCCCTGCTGTTCGCAGCAGTGATCTACATGAGCTTCAAGGCATAGGAGAGCCTTATGAAACGAGTCAGCATCACGATTCAATCCTGTGGGCGCTGCCCACACTGCGGGGAGACGACCATCCCCTACCCCAACGGGCGCGGGTACTTGATGGAGTGCCGCAACTTCCCCGTCCCTGTCCTGATCCAGCGGCCCGACGAAGAACACGGGCCGTTTCCTGAGTGGTGTCCCTTGGAGGACGCCCATGTTTAGCGCCACCGAGTTGTTCGGCGCTATCAGCGCAATCGCCCTGCGCGATGGCTTCACCCAGCTATCCGCTCTCCGCAAGCGCCTGGAAGATCAGCCGGACCTCGCCTCTCAGGAGTGCTACATCATCCTGAACGAGTTCGAGTCCGACATATTCCCGGTCACCGACTGCGAAGCCAAGTACACGGCTACGGTCAAGCCGTTCTTTATGAGCTTCGCAAAGAAGCATCAGGTGTACTTGTACGCGCCTGAAAGTGAATCAATCGACAGTGTGGAGCGCGAGTCCATGGTCAATCAGATCATAGACGGCGCTAAATTCTAACCAAAACCAACCAAGCCTAGGAGATCAATCATGTTCGCCACTCAATTCAAGAAGGCCATTCAGGTCGCTATCAATGCTCAGGTCCCGCTGTGGGCCTGGGGTCAGGCGGGTATCGGCAAGAGCGCCATCATCCGCACCGTCACCGCTGCCCTCAAGCGGGAGCATATCGACGTGCGCCCCACCCAGATGGATCCCGTCGACATGGGCATCCCCTTTGTGCGGGACGGCGTCTGCTACCGCGCCATCCCCAACTGGCTCCCCAAGGACGGCAATACCCTGATCGCCGTCGAAGAGTTGCCGGACGCCCCCATGTCCGTGCAGTGCGCCCTGTACCAGCTGGTCCTGGAGCGCCGCTTGGGCGACTACTCCCTGCCTGACGGCGCGTATATCTGCGCCACAGGGAATCGCGCCAAGGACGGCGGCAACTTCAACCAACCCCCGGCACCCTTGATGAACCGCTTCCTGCACCTCGAACTGGAGTCCGGCTATGACTCCTGGCTGGAGTGGGCGGTGGGTGGCTACAGCAACGACGAGGTGGAGATCATCGCACCTCGCCCCATCACCCCGCACATTCGCCCCGAGATCCGCGCCTTCTTCGGGTTCCGTAAGGATCTCCTCGTGCAGCAGCCGAACAAGAACGACTACGCCTTCTGCACCCCGCGTAGCGTCGAGTTCCTGTCCCGCATCCTCGACCAGCAGCCGAGCGATGACGTGGTTGGCGAGATGATCCGTGGCACCATCGGCAGTGGCACTGGCTACGAGTTCCTGGGCTTCCTCAAGACGTGGCAGTCCCTGCCGCAACTGAGCGCCATCATCCGTGATCCCGAGTCCGTCCCCGTGCCGAAGGATCTGTCGGCCAACTACGCGACTGCGATCTACCTGAGCAGCAATTGGGACAAGCAGAACTCGAAGCCGCTCTGCACCTACGTCCAGCGACTCTCGCCGGAGTACGGGTGCCTCTTCCTCAAGGATGTGTGCAAGCGCGACAAAGCTGCGCCCACGTCTCGCCCCATCATCGAGATGATCTCTCGCCCCGAATACTCGCAGTTGATGTTCTAACACCAGGAGATATAGGAAAATACCATGCTCAACAACAACGCAGTCCTCGTTCGCTTCGCCGTCTCGCAGTGGACGGCCCGGAAGTTCGACAAGAAGGCGACCTCTGAGGTCGAAGCCAATCACGGAACCAACGGGGAGGTGGGCCGCTTCAACAAGCAGCTTGCGGCCAAGAGGTACCTCCAGGAACTCTCGAGCAACATCGCCCTGGCGCGGAAGTTCCACTACGAGCAGACCCTGCCTTGGCTCGATGCGGATGGGGTCCGCATCCTGCCTACGGCCAACTTCAACACCTACCAGGAGGGCATGTCTGCCTTCCACTCGAAACATCAAGCGGCGCTTGACCGATTCGTGGCAACCTACCCTGACGTAATCGACGAGGCGCGGTATCGACTCAACGGGTTGTTCGACCCGACCGAGTTCCCGCACGCCACCGAGATTCGCGGCAAGTTCGACTGGTCTGTCAGCTTCTCCCCGGTGCCTGAGGCTGGGGACTTCCGGGTGGATCTCCAGCAGTCCATCCTCGACCAGATGGAGCGCGACATGCAGCAGCGCCTGTCCGCAAACTACGACAGTGCCGTGCTGGATCTCTTCGAGCGCATCTATGTGCAGACCTCGCACGTTGCCGAGCGCCTGGAGAATTACACGGGTACTCGTGAGGGCTGCTTCCGCGACAGTCTGATCGAGAACACCGTCGAGCTTGCCTCGCTCCTGCCCCGGCTCAACGTCACGGGCAACACCAAGCTCAACGATCTGGCGCGGCGCATCGACCAGGAGTTGTGCCAATACAAGCCTGATGTACTGCGTGAGAATGACGCTGCTCGTATCGATGTTGCCGCTCAGGCCAAGTCGATTGCCGAGGATGCTGCCGCTATCGCGAAGAGCATGGGCGCTCTGTTCGCCTAACCAAACTACACAAGGAGAAACATATGAACATCACGATCTACACCCCGTCCACTGATCAGCAGCGCGAAGCTGCCGCCAAGATCGTACGTCAGAACGTACGCATGGCAATCGGCAACGAACCCTTCTTCGGTTCTATTGCAATGCGTCTGCCGTGGGTTGCCGACGACACCTGCCCGACTATGGCGACCGATGGCAAGTGCATTATCTACAACCCCGCCTTCGTCCTGGAGATGAGCGCCGAGGAAGTCAAGGCTGTTGCGATTCACGAGATCATGCACGTTGCCCTGCTCCATCCTCTTCGGCTAAACGGTCGGGACCACAAGCGTGCCAATATGGCGATGGACTACGCTATCAACCTCTTGCTGACCGATGCTGGGTACAAGCTGCCGCAGGGCGCGTTGATCGACCGGACGTACGCCGACATGTCCTGGGAGCAGATCTACGATCTTCTTCCGGCGCAACCCAAGGGCAATGGCAGGGGGTCCGGCTCCGGTCGCGACTACAGCAACGGCGATGTTCTCCCCCCTCCTGGCGGTGCCGAGGAGCGCCGTGAACTTGAGGAGGAGATCGGCACTATCGTCGTCCAGGCTGAGTCGAATGCCAAGGCGGCTGGCAAGATGCCGGGTAACCTGCGCGATGTTTTGCTCAAGTCCCGCGAACCCGAGGAGGATTACCGCCACCTCTTCGAGAAGTTCGTGGCACCGATCTACCCTCGCGACTATACTTGGCAGCGTCCCTCGCGCCGCTTCATCGGGCAGGACATGTACCTGCCGAGCATCCTGAAGGATGGCGTGGGCGAACTGATGGTCGCCGTCGATACCTCCGGCTCTATCTCGCATGACGTGCTGGAGAACTTCGTCGGCATGATCAACCACTTCCTGACCCGCGTGAAGCCCGAGAAGCTCCACGTTGTGTACTGCGATGCCTCCGTCTACAAGCATGAACAGTTCAAGCCGGGAGCGCCGATGGAACTGGACGGGTGCAAGGTGCAGTCTGGCGGCACTCGCTTCTCTCCGGTGTTCAAGTACGCCCAGGACAACGAGATCAAGCCCAAGTGCTGCGTGTACCTGACGGATCTGGAGTGCTACGACTTCGGGCCGGAGCCGGAGTACCCGGTGCTGTGGATGCAGTACGGCAGCTTCAGAGGTGAGGTTCCCTTCGGGCAGATCGTGAAGATCAAGACCGTCAAGGCGTAACAAAAACACCAGGAGACTTCGGGAGACTTTATGATTACCGACTACACTGCAATGCTATCCATGGGGAGGGCGAAAGTCCTCCTCCATGACGGGGCGACCGTCGAGAGAGACATTATCTACGACAAGAACTGTGCAGCTGCTATCCAAGGCAAGCGCGGGGAGTTCTCGTACGAGAGGATCTACCGGGACGGCGATGGATGGAAGGCTGGTGGCCTGGAAGACAAGTACTCAAACGACAGGGATATGTCGAGGTTGTTCATCAACAGGTTCCTTCAGTCTGTCCCGTCATCCCATGGACGGACCCGGCTTCAGGCTCTCATTCACTTCGGGACTTCAAGTCTGTCGCACCTGAAGGGCGCGTGGTCAAGAATCATTCGACTGGACGCTTCACTCGGAGGACTCAGCAATAAGTACAAGATCTTTGGGCATAAGGATCACGCAGGGAAGTACAACGCACCGCACTACACCCTCCGTAAGGATCGATTCAATCAGCGCCAGCGAGACTACCGCAGGATGAAAGATAAAAGCAACGTCCAACTAATGGAAGTGGCGCAATGTCTCGTCAACTCATACAACAATAACTGCGCCAAGCTCAGTCCGGGATCTTCAATCATGCACTCAGATTATTACAATGGTTGGACTCTGCGGTTCTCTGATATGAAGATCGTTGCGTACGGAGATCGAGGAAATATAAAGAGAGAGATCGATATCAGCAAGCTCAACCTCGCGTCTCCCTCTTTTGTGGCGCTATTTGGAATCCGCAATGTGTTCTGCGCCAGTGTTGTAGAGGAGACTGCTGACACCATCTGCCTCCTCGTGTTCGACAAGAACTCAAAGCCTAAGGGGTATGTTTGCGCCGAAAAGGACGGGAAAGGTCATATACTCAACCACAAGGCGGCACCCAGGCAGATACTCCTGCACAAGTATGGACTCGACTACATCGGCGCTACCAAAGCCGAAGCCTACGCCCGTATGCTTGCCAAGTCCTGACGGGTCTACAGCCCGTCAAGACTATCGTCGGGAAACATTTCCGCAACCGAAGCAGATTGGTTCAAGCTGGGGAGTTCGTAGTAGGTACTCGTGGGGATGTCGTACTTCAGCCGCGCCATCCCTTGCTTCCCTACCCACTTGAATCGGCACTTCCAGGAATGGATCTCAACATACCCGTCCATATCCCGGCGCTGCACGGTGATGCCGCAGTCGGTCTTGTTGTACCAGTGGGCTGACCCGCTGATGTCGTACCCGGTCGGCACCGGAATCCTTCCACCCTCTCGCATCATCTTCGCGGGATGCGCCACAAACCAGACGTGTACCTGATACGTCTTGGCGAACGCAGACACGCGGGACAACATGTTAGACACGGCTTCAGTCTCGTTTGAATCCTTGCTACGCTGCACCTCAATGCAGTTGTAGGGATCTATGACCAACCCTTTGATACCGAATCTAATCACGGCAGCGTATGCTCTATCCAGCAAGCTGTCGAGTGTAGGTAGATCCTTCGAGGATGCAAAGTCCAGGAAGACGAAGTGATCCTGGCACCATCTATGCGCCCTCTTCGCCTCGTCAATCGTCATACACCCAGGCCAACCCTGGAAGAAAGGCTTCTTCATGTACATCTCAGACAGCTTCGCCAGATGCTTCGCGGGTTCGTTCTCCATGCTGGCTACGGCGAACTTCCACTCGCTACGCTGCGCCAGATTCACCATGATCTGGTCGAGGAAGTTGCTCTTGCCGGAAGAGGGAACACCCGTCACCACCGTCATCTGCCCTGGCGCTACAGTGTAGATCTCGTCCACATTGGCAAACCCTGTACTCTCACCCTTGCCATCGCCCTTCAAGAACAAGTCCATGACCTGCTCGTAGTAGTGGTCGGCGGTATTCAGCGCCGTCAGCGGAAGGGGCTTGGCGTTGTCGAGGATATTCTGCAAGGCATCCCTGCCGTGCTTCATCAGCACATCGTTCAGGTCTTTGCAGTTGTTCGGGTAGTCCAGAGTCAGGCACTTCGAGCGCCCGAATCTGCGGGTCAGTTCTTCTTGCAGGGCTTTGCCGGGGCCATCGTTGTCGGTCGCCAGGACGTAGGTCTTGAACCGCTCCAGGAAATCCTGCAACTCAGAGAACCACGAGAACCTCTGGCCTGTGTTCTTCTCCCCCTTCGCTGGCGCTCCAGCAGGGACAGACACCCAGTTGGAAGCGCCAACCTCAGCAACACTCAGGGCATCCATCTCGCCCTCGCAAATCACAAGCGGCAGTTCGTAGTCGAACTTCTGCTGCAACCCGAACAACAACCCTCCAGCGCCGGGATCTTGCGTGAACTTCTTCTCTCTCACCGAGCGGTACTTGGAGGAGATGAGAGTGCCGGATAGATCGT
>Ga0208147_1000710_pt1 | contig 11322 bp, 23 predicted proteins | sample DEB3_08_DNA_FD_184520 | JGI IMG/M metagenome (GOLD analysis project Ga0208147, IMG submission 184520) | Aqueous microbial communities from the Delaware River and Bay under freshwater to marine salinity gradient to study organic matter... | ecosystem: Environmental > Aquatic > Marine > Coastal ... | reverse complement strand
TCTTTGGGTTTGCTGAAAAGATTTTTAAGAAATTGTAACATAAATTCTCCTATGTTGTATTTATATTTTAGTGACAGCTCACTAGTAAAAACACTTGATCTATGGTTTTGTTGTCATATATAATAGTACATAGGACGCTGAATAGGTCGGGTCCTATAGTAAACTCGCTTATCAAGGAGAAACACATGTTTACAGCAGACGCACTCATCGACACCGTACAAACCGGTAAAAAGACTTTTGTCAACACATTCGTCACAAACGAAACAATCAAAGAATCAATGATCAAGTTCATTGACGCACAAGCAGAGTATACCAAAAAAGCCGCCAAGGTTGGTATGGATACTTTCACTTCGGTGGCCAGCGAATCACTCAAGGCCGCACAAGAAGCTACCAAATTTGACTATGTTAAGTTTGGCGAAGGCATTATGAAGGCTTACACAGCCCAAACATCTAAAAAGTAATACAATACCTAAGTATTAACTTTTGCAAGCCCCAGATTTTGGGGCTTTCTCTTGACCAATAATTACTCATTTGCTATAATTACAGCATTATGAAGCCAATTCATTTTTCTCTTCCGCTGGTCAAAGAACGTCGTCATCGTGCCCTGTTCGATGATGACTTGCCGTTCCGCCACCGTGTTCAACGGCCCAAGACTGATTATCGGCGCAAGCCTAAACACAAAAATCGAGAGGAAACATGAAACTCTTTGCACCGGTGCTGTTGGCCACACTTGTAGGCTGTGCGGCACCTAACTATGTACCCCCAGCGTCGGTCGCGGCCATGCCTAACGACTGTGCTAATAGACAGGCACTTATTAACTGGTTAGAAACACAATCCGCAATTCCTCGACAGGCATTTGAAAGTGAGAAACACTATGAACAGACACGTTCGCAGATTCGCCACCGTTTGTGGCTTGTGCGTTATAACTGTCAGCCTGTTTAGTGGCTGTGCGGCTTATCCTGATGCTACTCGTATACCCATGTCCACCATTGACTTAAATCATTTTCAAGTTGATTGTCGTCGCAAAGATGAGCAAGTGGCCATGTTGCAAGCCATGCGCCAAACTCCCAATGAACAATTTGCTAGTCGTATTAGAGCTATGAATCCTTTTGTTTGGACCAGTGATCATGACGTGGCATTTAATAATCCTAACAAATATATCAATTACCATCTAAGTAATTTAAGGTATTGCCCATGAAACGATTGCTAATTGCCGCACTGATACCAGTGACCACGTTGGCCAGTGAATGTGTATTGAATTCGCGTACAGTCACCGCAAGTTCGGTTCAGATTGAAGAACGCTCGGCTTTAAGACAAGAAGTTGTAACAGCACCAAATGGTGCTCGCAGATGTATTGCCAGCTTCAAAGCCCGAATTGGTGCATCATGGTATTGGACACAAGGGCAATATGATTGGACAGATGGTAGACCCAGAGCCGAAGCCTGTGCTGTGGCAGTAGCTCGCGCAGAAGATGCTGTAAAAACACAAGTTGAGCCCACTCATGTCAGTAGCGAAAAGGTTGTGATCTGTACTGATCAACAAGATTTAGAGTTGCTTCGCAGTACCAATCCCGGTAGCGTGGGTCGACTACATCAATTCCGCCCGCACCCAGATTTTCCAAAACGGTTTTGGTATAACGGCGCTCAATGCAAGTTCTTTTTGGACAGCGCATTTCGAAATCAGGACGTCTACACCTATCAAGGTGTAATTTGCCAGATTCAACGGGATCAATGGGTGGTGGTTGACAAGTTTTAAATATTTGTGTACAATAAGCTATCGTAAAACTAACCTGAAAGGTTTTGTATGTTAATCAAACGTTTATCGGTTTTGGCTGTGGCCACTGGTCTTGTAGCATGTGCAAGTACCACAGCTCAAAAAGCCGAGTCTGTGACTCCTACTGTCACAAAGGTCACAGAAGCGGCTCCGCAAATGGTCCCGGCTCATCCTTATGCCATGCCTGAGCGCCAGGCACGTCAAGTAGTCAAAGCACCGGCATGGTTTGTAAACTTGCCCGAAGACACCGCAGACATGACTTTTTCTGTGGGTACTGCAACATCGACGGATGAACAAATGGCCTATGACAAAGCACGTATGGCCGCAGAGCGCAAACTGGTCGAGCAGGCGTATGCTCGAATTACCACACAAACCAGTAGTTACCGAGCCGATCGCGGTGGCGCCACAATTGAAAACTATCAGCAAGTAACACGCAAAAATGCACGTGGCGAGCTGAGTGGTGCTCAACGAGTAGACAGTCAAGTCACACACGACGGGCAATACTACAAGGTCTACGTTTTGCTTCGGTTGCCCTTGGGCGATGCTAATTTGATGCAAACACGTCGCGATCAAGCTCGCATGCAACGCGAAGCAGATATTCGCAGTCGAGCCGCAGAACGTGACATGGACGCCAACGAAGCTCGAGATGTTAAAATTGAGCAAAATGCTGATAAAGAGCTTGAGCGCAGGCTAACGCCGCAAAGTCAGGTTGCCCCAGTTACTGTGCCTGAAACTGTTAAAACCAGTGAGGGTGAAATCAAGTTATTGGATGTAGATAACGCAGAATACCGTCAAAAACGAGCCGAAGCATTGGCCAAACCCAACGCTGTAGTTGGACAAACCACGCTGAGATAATCAGCCTATAAATAAAAGCGGTGCTAAAAACACCGCTTTTTCTGCTTAATGAACATGCCAACCGAAACCGCACAAACCGAACAAAATCACTCCCAAGCACTTGCCGAAAATGGCATGTATGTTTTCATGGGCGATGTCAATGACGACAGTATCAAGCCAATAATAGAGTGGATATTGTATGAAAACTACGTGACCAAGAAAAAGAAAAAAGAGCTGTTGCTTATGATTTGTTCCGATGGTGGAATGATGCAAGACGCATTTGCACTGATCGACGTCATGCACGCCAGTGTAATTCCAATTAAAACCGTGGGACTGGGCATGATTGCCAGCGCCGGCCTAATGATATTCATCAGCGGCACACCCGGACGAAGAATACTCACTCCCAACACCAGTATTTTGAGTCATCAATTTTCTTGGTACAACGAAGGCAAGGCACACGAACTGTTTGCCACCATGCGAGAGTTTGAACTCACACAGGCCCGGATGATCGAACATTATCAAGAATGTACCGGACTGTCTCAGGAAGAAATACGCCAGCATTTGTTGCCGGCGCAGGATGTATGGCTGTCAGCACAAGAAGCCTTGAAATTAAAAATCTGCGATGAAATTAGTGCGATAAAACGTTGACTTAACGTTTTTTACGTCCCAATGTCTTAACATCGGTGCGTGGTTCTGCTGTGGTTCGAGATGCCCGCGCACCCGGTCCGGCGAGTCTTGGGCTAGAGGTCACAGCATCCAACTCATCAGTACTCAGTTGTGCAGGTGTTCCAGACTTTTCTACATCGTCTACGTCAGGCGCAGATTTTGTACCGCGCTCGTTGCCCACACTGAACGCTAAACGTGAAGTGGGCTTTTTGTTGCTTTGAAAGTCACTGGCTGAAAATTTGATTTTGCCTGTGAACACCGGCGGCCAAATCACATCAAAACGATTGTAAGCCACACCGCCTTCGGTACGTTTGGTAAACTGATTGACCTGTACCAAGTTAGCACGACTCAACATGAACTTGAAAAACTCAGTGGTTAGGTTGATATCTTCATTGAGATACTTTACCACCATGCGAGCCAAGGAAGCAATCAGGTGATAGCTGACCTTGTAGTCGGGCAAGTCTGTTTTGGCATTAAAGATGCTGGGATTTTGTACTATCTCTTGCAAAGTGGGTGTGAGCAAATTTATGTCATTGGTCTTGGCAGCAAGATTTTCCAGTGCATTGGCACCATCTTCGGGGGTGATCATTTCAAACTGTTCGGCCAAACGAACAGGACCTTCAAAGCTCTTGGCATCCACAATGGTTCTCAGTGCAGTGACAAATTTACCGTACTTGCCACCGGGTTCCAGCATCTCTTTGTCTTTGTCGCTAAAACGCTCTGGATAGCGATCGATAATTTCCAAGATACTGGTTGTACTAGCCGCACCACCTTTGCCCTCGGCCTTGTTGCTGATTCTCAAACGTTCGCCATTGGGCCATGAGATTTGACTATCGTACAATGGTTCATTTCCGGCTGCTGGATAGAACACCGTGGTGGCACTGTCCCAACTCACACCCAGCGGCGCTAACAAATCAGTCTGTACTTTATTGTAACTGCCACCAGCAAACTTGCCTGCAACCAAGCCCAATGGAGTGGCTACTTCACCAAAGTCCACTTTGATGTCTCGCTCGTAGCTTTCCAAACCAGCCACAGGAGTGTCAAGGCCAGCCAAGGTGTTGGACAACAACTCACCCAGTTTAGCAGCCAATTCGGGGCCAACCTTGTCATTTTGACTCAACATAGATTCACTTTGAGCAGGAACATCAACAATGGCAAAATTTCTGTTGGTAGGAACGCTGTTTAGCGGCTTGAGATCAACTCTACTGATCACTTCTTCTTTGCGGTTTGTGCCGGTGCCACTCATGCGAGTCTGCTGCCAGGCCAGGCCAGTTTCCCGTTCAAAATCTGCTGGACTCCAATGCACGCCAAGATTGTCCATGCTTCGCTTGTTGTAAAATTTAAAGAAAGGGTACAACATGTTGTTTTGATTTTTCATTATTACCAAACAACCTGCGCCTTTACCACTGGGCATGCGATTGACAAAATGTATGTTTTCCTTGGCCAGGCCCAGGGGAGTAATAGCCGATTCAAGTTCTTGGCCCAATTCCTCCACGGGCACATTGGGCTCTCGTTGTGGAAACAACAACAGGTTATCTATGGTGTATCTGTTGCCTTGTGAATCTAAAAAATAGTGTGGGCTGGTTTGGCTTTCTAACCAACGTTTCGACATACCGCCTGCTGCTTCAGCCAGTACTTGATCTAGTTTATTGAGTAAGTCACGCATTGATTTTATCCGGAATTAATGTTATACTTATGCATTCTACAAGGAGAACCCATGCCAAATCTAGTGCCCATTGTGCTTGAACAAACCTCAAAAGGTGAACGCAGTTACGATATTTACAGCCGATTGTTAAAAGATCGTGTGATCATGCTGGACACCGAAGTCAGCGAACATACTGCCAGTTTGATTGTGGCTCAAATGTTGTTTTTGGAAAGTGAAAATCCTGACAAAGATATCTCCCTATATATTAGCTCACCAGGCGGAAGTGTTACAGCAGGCCTAGCCATCTATGATACCATGCAGTTTATCAAGTGTGATGTGCAGACCATTGTCATGGGACAGGCTGCTAGCATGGGTTCATTCTTGGCACAAGCAGGAGCCGTGGGTAAGCGTTGGGTTCTGCCAGAATCACGCACAATGATTCATCGTGTTAGCTCGGGAACGCCGGGTACACGGGGTTCAGTACATGTGCAAGAGCTACAATTTGAAGATAGTAAACGTGCATATGAAGAAAGCCAGCGTATTAACAAGCGACTGACTGAATTGTATGTCAAGCACAATACCGCAGGCAAGACTTACGAAGAATTGTTTAACGACATGAAGTTCGATACATTCTTGTCAGCTGAAGAAGCCGTTAAATACGGACTTGCTGATCGAGTTGTAGAAAAACGTGCCTAACAAAAACATATTCTGTAATACTCCATGGTATGAGATACAAATCTACTGGGACGGTAGTCTTGGCATCTGTTGCCAAGAAGATCATAAACTGTATTCAGGCAACAGCTATAATATATCTACCACAAGTATTACAGAATGGTTTAACTCTGAACCTGTAAAAAAATTCAGACAGCGCATACTTGGACCAAATCCTGTGAGTGAATGTCGTCGGTGCTATCACGAAGAAGCACAAGGTGCAATGAGTCGCAGGATAAGAAGCAATCAAAAGAGTGTAATATTCACTCAAGCATTTGATGACAGTTTTGAACAGAGTCCTGGCCGACATCATTTTGATATCATCGGCACTACCAACACACACCCAATTGACATACACATTGATTTGGGCAACTATTGTAACCTTGCCTGCAAAATGTGTAATGCACAAGCAAGCTCAACCATTGCAGTACAAGAAGTTAAATGGAACATTGAATCTAGCCGACAGTATGTTGGCACTGATTGGACACGCAACCAAACGGTCTGGAATAGTTTCAAGAGTCAATTATTGAACATACCTGGCCTTAACAATATACATTTCATGGGCGGCGAAACTTTGCTTACAGATCGCTTTGAAGACCTTGTTGATTGGCTTACAGAACACCGGCGCTTTGAAGTGTGTTTAAGTTTTGTAACAAACGGCACAGTCTATAAGTCTGAACTAATGTCCAAGCTACAACGATTCCGCCGTGTGGGCATTGAAATTAGCATAGAAACTGTGGATGAGCATAATGCTTATCAACGACAAGGTACAAACACTACTGTAGTATTGGACAATATTGACCGATATGCACAACTTGATGGTAACAACGTTGAGGTTTGTTTACGTCCAGCAGTAAGTGCATTGACCATTGGCTATCATGCTGAGTTGATTGAATATGCACTCAACAAAAAGTTGCCTATTAAGAGTTTGTTAGTGAGTAACCCTGGCTTTTTAGATGCAAAAATTTTGCCAACCGACGTAAAATTACAATACCTGCAAAAGTATGTTCCGTTGATTAATAAATTGAGCAATTACCGGGGACAAGATTATAATGCAATGGATCCCAATGAGTTCAAACGCAATCTAGCACAACAGGTTGAAATGTGTGTAAACATACTTTCAACGCCTGCTACTGAAGATATTGAACGGAAATTACAAGCAATGGTAGAGCATTGTCGCAAGTGGGATCAGGTCTACGGGTATGATGCTAGACCCCTGTACCCTGAACTATCAACGGTATGGGATCAATATGGATACTGAATATCCAGTTCAGATACGAGTAACACTAGAGCCAGTGGGCGAACCATGGGTAAGTGTAGACGCTGATGGATGGGGTCGAATACAACAACTGACAGAAACAACTGAATTTGATCTTGAGTTCAATGCCCAAGATTGTTGTTGCTTGAAAATAGAACATTTTAAAAAAGCAGACAACGACCCGACCACTGCGGTGATCATTAAAGAAATAAGTTTTTTTGGTATCGCTGACCCTAAATTTATCTGGGCCGGGGTATACTATCCAGACTATCCCGAACATTATCCGGACAAGCAATTGTCATTGCCAGGTCAGACATATCTGGGATGGAACGGTGTGTACCGGTTGGAATTCTCTATACCGGTGTTTACCTGGATGCACAAAATTAAAAATTTTGGATGGATTTACGGATGAACTTCCCAGCCTTCGCGAGCCCAACGATACAGCATTAGTAGATCTGCAATCATTTTGCGTATAAGGCCTTGACTTGGGCTATTTTACCTGCTCTGGCCAGTACTGCGGCTGCACGGGCTTGACTCATGGCTTCAAAAAATTTCCAAAATTCCTGTATAACTTGTTTCATATATAACCTCCTTGTTGTGTTTGATAGAATTGACGTTCAAAGTACTCCACGTCGGCTATGGACTTGGGGTAATGGCTGGAGATGTAACGTTCTAAACGGGATTGGTAATCCTGTCGAGGAAACATCTCAGCCAATCTTTTTAAGATTTCTGCTAACATGATATTGTCTCCTTCTCAGTATTTACCATGAGTCTCTCATGGTTTCTACTTATACTACCCAAGATTAGTACTTGAGTACTAATTTTGCCTAGGTTGACCAATAAATCATCTTTTGCTATAATACTGGTATGCTTTATTTTGCCTATGGTCTTAATACCAATGCCCAGGACATGTCTGTGAGATGTCCGGCCGCAGTGGCGTTTGGTCGTGCCCGATTACTGGGTCACCGTTTTCGTTTTGCTGGACCCGCAGATGTGCAGGTTGACTATCGCAGTAATGTCGACGGTGTGCTCTGGGACATAACTGAAGATTGTTTACAGTCGTTGGATACTCTCGAAGGCTATCCCTATTTTTACGGTCGTAAAGAAGCAGAGGTAGAATTTGGGGGCAATAGTTATCAGGCCATGGTCTACTACATGCAACCTGGGCATAAAAGTTCCGCCCCAAGTTCGGGTTATTTTTCCTGCGTTTTGGAAGGCTACGAGGAGTTTGCAGTACCTACCAAACAGCTCTGGGAAAATGTAACCCAAAGTAGTACATTTTTGCCCTACTAATTTTGGTTGACCAATAATTCCCTTTTTGCTATAATATGGGTATAGTAACAAAACAGGAGCCCGAAATGTCCCGACTTGTTGAATACACCCTGGAGATTTACCGAGCTGATCGCCGCATTAAGGAAGGTCGTCGCTTGGTGGATACGCAAGATTTTGCACCCAGCACTCGCGATGGCATCGAGGCTGTCGCGGCTGCTCAGCGTGAGCAGGGCTTTGAAGTTGAAATCCACGAGACTTATGTAACCCGCACCAACCGGATCTCGGGCCAGGAGTTCCAAGAGCGTTATGATACCCCTTACTCGTGCTCGCCCAGTTCTGAAACATATTGGAGCATGTAATATGAGCAAGATCTACATCTGGGCTACCGACGCAGGACATGAGTGGCTTGCGGTCAAACGAACAGAATTGACCAGCATGGGCATTGCCGACAAGATCACTGGCTTTTCCTATGTCAAAGGTGCTACAGTTTACCTGGAAGGTGACTGCGATGCCGCAACATTTATCAATGCTTATCGTGCTCGCTGGGGCCGTGATCCTGTTACACGCCAAGGTAAAAATTGGCTCCGTTGGCCCGGCAGAAACTTTGAAACTTATCAGGTGGCTTAAAATGTACGAAGTTGAACATGTTGTGGTCTGCCCCGAGTGTTCGGAAGAACATGACACTGAAGCAGTCAGTTTTGTCAATGTGGAAGAAGATTTCTTGGGACGAGATGTACTGCATTTTCTTTGTCCTGTGACTGGTCAGATTGCAAAAAGTTTGGTGTATAAACGATGAAATGGTTTGCTGAAACAACCGAGTGGAAAGACTCCACTCCCAACGGCATTTACCTGCTGGATGACTCAAAAAGCAAAATGTATGCTTATCGCAGTCCGCGAGATGCCAAAATCAAAGTGTTCAAAAATCCCATCCGCATTGACATTCGCGGCCGCAAATTTGTGGTAAATTCTGTGCAGTTTAAAACAAAACTCCGGGAAGAAGAACCCGAAGGTCGTGTAATCGAAGTTCGTGGTAGTCGTGGTGACATTTATAAAGTCGTTGAACTCAATGGCAACTACTCTTGCACCTGCTCGGGATTTAAATTTAGAGGCAGTTGCCGACACGTAAAAGAAGCAACGGCCTAACACTCTATGAAAAATACGCCAACGGACCGATATGTGGCAAGCGTGTTCCCACATGTTAAGCCGGGCGAAGTTTATCATGGATGGAGTGAGTGTGTAGATTGGTGCTATAAGAATATCAAAAACGTTGAATGGCGTTATGTGGGCGAGGGTGTGTTTGAATTCAAACATGAACATGACTACATTTGGTTCACCTTGAGGTGGGCTTGAATCCCAAACTGTTATATCAAGTTATCATCCATCGAGATGATTGGCACCTTGCTCAAACCTGGTGCGAAGAAAACATTGGCCAGTTCGATGACACCTGGTACAAACTTGGCATTGATCCCATGGGGATGATGATGCGACCACCAGGATCAAAGACCAAGACCATTTGGTATTTTGCTCAAGAAAAAGATGCTGTGATGTTCAAATTAAAATGGTCATAAACTATTCAGTCATTGACCAAATCTGCCAATAATCCAACCTTAATGCGTTGGATTTGTTTTAGATCTGTAAATATTTGTCCACAAGCCCGCGGGCTTGTAATATAAGGAGTCTATTATGGACAATGTATTAGCAAAGGCCAATGGCCTATTAACCGGTATCATTGATATTGGTGTGAAGTTGATTGCTGCCGGCGTAGTTCTGCAAATCCTTTTTGGTGCCGCAGTCCCATTCCTGTCAATCGACATAGCCGGAAGCGTGATTAAATTTGTGGGAGCCCTAGGCTCTCAAGGTTTGGTTGGGTTGGTGGCCTTGGCAGTGCTCTATTGGTCCTTCAATAAGAAGTAAACTTGATGGCACTAGTTAAAAAGCCCCTTGCGGGGCTTTCGTTTTTTACGGCATGTTTACTTATAGATGTAGTTGATGGTATCAGAATTTTCGCGGTAGATGCCCGCACCATTTCTCAAATGAAATTTGCGAGCCATTTCGGTCTTGGGACTTAGAGTTACATAAGTTTCAATGCTAGGAAATTCTTCTTTGATTGACTTTTGTGCTTCAACGATTAAGTCTCGGCCTGCGCCAGCTGAGTAACTCCAAATGGTATAAAATACCGCAGTTGTGGCACTACCGACCAAACGAGCCATGTCATCAACTGCCGCAGGAATGTCCTCCAAAAACTTTACACAGGTAACTGCCTGCGTTTTATCGCCTTCTTTAAGCATGTATATTCTACTGTTGGAGTTTACTCGTTCAGTCACAGGAATCTCGGGACGCACCGGATCGTCCTTTAGGAGATTAACAATTTCTTCAGTAATAGTGGTGATGATGTTTAACATATCTACGCTCTTGTATGCTTGTAAGCCTATTTATCAAATACACGCATAAAATAAAATTTAGGACCCAGAGGTCCTAAATTTGTTGATGTCGGCTAATGGCTCGAACACGAGCTATAAGCAATCTTGTTTTTACATAATCCGAAAGTTCTTCGTCATCGTCCTCCAGGTCTGGTTGGAATTTAGGAACTTTTGGTTTACGTACACTACTACAAAGATACTCGTCGCCGGGGGCATCACAGGGGTCAACATCTTGAAGCCGGACCAGCGAGTATCTAAGAGGATTACTTCTTAGCAGCTTCGGCTTTGGCGGGAGTTTTGGCTTCGCTTTTGACGTCAGCCTTGGCTGGTGCTGGTGTACTGGCAGGTGCAGTAACAGCAGGCTTGGCCGCGGCTTTCTTCTCCTCTTTTTTGGGTGCTGGTGCTTGTGCAAAAGCGGTAACTGCAACGGCAGCGGCAATGAGTGCGATCAATTGTTTCATAATAATCTCCTTGTGATTTGAAACTGGCAAGAATTTATCTTGCTGTATATACAACGCCATAGCCCAAGAAAGAGTTGACAAATTTAGAATATCTTGCCAAACTACTTGATATTGTTGCACAAGTTCTATACAATAGTGAAATGCTGTACGCAACGGCTACTTTAAAGAAAGGTAAATTTATGCGTTTTAATCCTAAATCTAAAACTTACAAAGTTTTTAGTGCCCTAAAAACCGGGCAAACCCTGACCGCTGCCGAAGCCAAAAAGCGTTTTGGCGTTGGTA
>Ga0208147_1000705_pt1 | contig 11345 bp, 35 predicted proteins | sample DEB3_08_DNA_FD_184520 | JGI IMG/M metagenome (GOLD analysis project Ga0208147, IMG submission 184520) | Aqueous microbial communities from the Delaware River and Bay under freshwater to marine salinity gradient to study organic matter... | ecosystem: Environmental > Aquatic > Marine > Coastal ... | reverse complement strand
AGAAGCCGTTGGGCCTCTGCGAGGACGGAGTCCACGTACTGATCACTCATCTTCATCTTCGTCTTCCTCTTCTTCTGTGTCTTCGGGATCCACTAAGTAGCCACGACTAAACATCCAGTCACGGACATCTTCGCTTAACTGTTCTGCGCCATACTCCAGAGAGAAGCCCTGGCCTGCCTCTACAGCCTCACAGAGGTGCTCCCACATCTGGTCTTCAGTTACTGTGCAGACAAAGTCTGCGTCTTGCATATTATATTTAATTACATCCCAAGTCCACAACCACACCAACGAAAGGCCAAGGTCGGTGGACTCAAGAATACTAATACATTCGTTTAGTTTATCTTTATCTTCAGGCTTCATATGCTAGTTCCCTTTCTTCCCATTGTGCAAGTGTTCTGACTGTGAAGTCTCTTCCAAGTTCATAGCAGAATCTAACTGCCTCTTCAAGTTTGGTAGAAGTATAAATCGGAGGGTCAAAATGATCACGTTCATCAACACTATAGACCTCAAACTCATCAATACCTCCAGGACTTACCGAATAATTTACTTCTAGAATTTCTAGCATTGGCTTATTGTACAATTCCAGCCTCCTTTTGTGCAAATGCAATATCATATGTTAGTTTATAGATATCTCCATATGCTTCTAATATACCTTCCCAGTATTTGCGTTCCATAGAATCCATTGCTTCACCTGATTCTTCCTCCGCCTCTTGTGCTAGCGTTAGTTGTTGTTCAGCCTCCACCATGAGGACCTTTAGTTCCCCGTGGATTATATCTGCCCCGTCCATGCCAAGATTGACCATGCGTTGCAAATGGGGCGGTAGCCCAATATCTTCTGCATTCATTATTCATACCTTTCGTTAGTAGAGTTCATTATATCAGTAGCCACTGACAATAAATGCCTGGTTGCTGTAATTTCCCCTGATTTAATATTATAATCAAAGTCTAATTCATTATAAGCTTTGGAATTCATATCAAGTTTTTCCATTTCATCCTCTAATGCCTCTAGGTCTTGCATTAAACTAATTAGATGTATCTTCATATATTCTAAGAATTTACTAGACTTAGTCAAAATAACCCTCCGCCCATAGACCTTGTAGAAAATCATTTGCTTTCAACAAACCTTCAACTAAAGGGTCTTGGTCAACTTGCTCTACATCAGAATTTCTAATATAGAAAAGCTTTGCGTCATGTACGGCATTGCTCATTTGATCTAAATCCTCTTTGGTGTAGCCTAGCATTACGCCTCCTCATCCCACTCTATGTAGTATTGGTCTTCGGGTTTCAAATCATAAAATTGATTGAACCTGCCTTTTAGATAATTGCTTTCGCACATTTCAGCAAATCGATAGTCTGCAAATAGTTGGCCTTCATCTAAATTAGAATTAACCCAATCTTCTACTAGTTGCTCACCGATATAAGAATACTCTGCGTCAATCACCATTTGGTTTTCATTCTCTAAGAAACTCATGCTTCCACCTTTTCTGTAGTGTCCAATAATACCATGTGGGTCTGACATTTAGCCATAGCCTCTTCATCTTGCCAAGAGCCTTGATTACAGTTTGAGCAGAATTCACCGCAGTCATCTTCACAATAACTCAATGTATCAAAAGACTGGCAAGCATAACAACGGTTTTCCCATTCAGCCAATTCTTTTACATCACCACGGACAATCTCATATTCCCCACCCCAACCTGTCTCTTCTTCATACTCTAATGTAAGCAGGCAGTTAGGAACAAGATTAGATAGTTTAGTTAAGATAGTTACAGCAGGAGACCATGCTGTCTCATATTTATATACAAGCCAATTGTCATCACCTTCTGACTTATATTCAATTAGTTCTGTTTCAGGATATCCATCATCGTCACGGACGGCTACATCCCATTTAGTTCCCCAATTAGAATTATTCCAAGAATACCAATCCTTTTGAGTCTTAGCAAACTCAACAGATTTGCGGAACCAATCAGGGTCATTCTGAATATCTATACCACCACGAGAAGGCTGGCAGGCATATTCTTCATCAGTAATTCCGTCATCTTTATATGAGTGGATATTAAAGAAAGCAAAGACAGGATTAGAATAAGTTACCTGTTCAATTTTGGTGGGGAAACCCATAGTAGAAATATCACCCATACCAAATGTCTCCTGTGCTAATGTAAATGGAGCATTCAATCTATCTTTAATCATATCTACCTCAGACTTAGGTCCTTGGATAGTTAATGTGTTGTAACACCAATTTGGCATTTTATATCCTTTCGTTGATATTGGTAATTGTATCAGGCACCACTGACAAATCCATTAAGTAGTCATCAGTTAAACATATGTTACATTCCATAATGACAATCTCATCATAGATATTCATACACATATTGCATCTTGTCTTCATTGGATTATTATATATCAGAGCACTGACAAATGGAATAGGTTCCGCCTGTGTTTTACACCACATTGATCAAGCTGATCTCAAATGGTGAAATTTCAGGCGAATTTACTTGACTTCCGTAAGCAAGTTATGATACCCTCATTCTTTTGCGGGCAAATAAAAAACCCACAGATATTAACTGTGGGAATGTAAAGGCTGCTAGGATCTACCAACGAAAGTAAAAAGTCCTGCCTTACTTAGCGACTAGGGAAAACCTAATAGCCGCACCTTTACTTATAAGAAGGCCCCTGGGCCTACCTTAATTATACCATGGCTGGTTGACTAGAATACTTATTAACAAAACTAGTCAGGTCCGTGCTGAATACTACAGTCTGCAGGTCCTCTTCTAGCAATGTAAATGTTTGCTTGGACCAATCGATTACAGGAATTTTGTGCTCATTGTCGGCCAATTCATTTACAGTAATGCCCCAACTAAGCGCTTGATTCCAGTCTTCTGCAATCAATTGTGAAATGCATATACGTGTAGCATATGATTCATCCGTCCAACGTGGACGTGCTGTGTTTACAGCATTGGCTAAATTTTCTAGCATGCCATGTCCAGCCCAGTGTCCATATAGATATACTGTATCGCCCTTACGGTCTCTGAAACCAAAGTTTGCTCTATCACCCATTTTTATTCCGCCGTTTCTAGTAGTGGTACTTCTTCTTCAACCTTATTCAATTCTATCACTTCATATGAGACTTTGTCTAGTGCCTCTTTATTCTTATAGAAATGGTGCCCGCAGAATGCAAGCTCCCCATCCATAAGTTTAATTAAATACATAGCTTGAGCTGAACCGCATTGATCACAACCGATCCATTTGTTTAAATCTTCCATTATAGAGTTCCGCCTTCTATCATCTCTGATAACCTGTCTAGAATCCAAGAATCAATATCCATGATATCAATCTCTGAAAGTTTTTCCATGAGTTCCTCACGAGCAAACTTATACCCGTCATCGAATCCATCCTTGTAGTCTGACATTTTATCTCCCTGTATATCCCGTTGGCTCGTAGTCTGATGTATAACTTTCAATTAAATTATACTTGTCACGAATACGACTTACCTTCTCAATACTACCAGTTCCAATGTTGAATGTCAACGGTGTCAATGCCTGTGGATCTAATCCCATAACCTGTGCATCCCAATAGGCCATCTCCATGGACAACCTATCGGGAGCAGTTAACTCAAAATACATTAGCACTCACGCACATTACATACTTCGGTGTCGCCAATTTCAATGTTTCCATTGTTTGAATCGGCATAAAGAGCATCGGTAACTTCTGACTCAAGGTCTAGGTCATAATCATTTTCAAGAATATTATATGAATATGTTCCAGTAACTTCGATAGATGCAGTGAATTCAACTTCCTTGATAAGTTCAATTGAAAGCGCTTCAGCAATTTCACGTAGTGTATCTTGGTCGCTTGAATCAGCATATGCCTCGCAAATGATTTCTTTGACTGCATCAATCTGAGATAGCAAAGTAGTTACACGCTTTTGTGATTGACGGCCATTATGTAAATCCCACTCGATAGATGCAACTTTATCAGTTGTATATTCTGCATCTGAGTAACCACGGATTACTTTGTAAGTTACTAATAGATTAGAGTTATATGTATCGGGGACGGTAGGTGTTGTTATTTCTGTTGATGGTGATTCCATTTTTTCCTCTTTCGTTGTAGGTTGTTCTGATGAGAGTATTGTAGCAGAGATGTACGACATTTCTCTACCACAAGGACATGTGTTTCTAATCACACCATTAGGGAAGCCAAAGCCATCTACGGTTGTTAGTTCCACCAATGAATCGCATTCATCTGGGTCACAGACAAATGTATATTTAGTCCCGTTAGTTGTTGTCATAGCGATATTGTAGCAGGGACCACTGACATCTTGGACTGCCATAGGGAGCAGTTGGAATCAAGGCGGGAGCCAAAGACTCTAATGTAATCTGATATATCCTCAGTCTTATCAGTAAGGCAAGACTTAACAGTATCTACTGAGATAAAGACACGTCCATTCCATAGACCCATAGCACCGATGTTTGTTGGTACTTCTAGGCAACCATATGTATCTTGTTCCCAGCCAACACCCTCTGAACAAACCAGGGCATATTTAGGATCCCCAAATACGTTCTTCTCTTCTAATTCAATAAACAATAGATTATCTACTGTGCACTCAGAGAAGTCTGAACTGTATTGTAAGTTATATATACCATTTGCAATTGTGGCAAGCTTTTTGCCGTCCACTAGTGTTCCAATGTAACCTTTAGTTCGTGATGACATTTTATACCTTTCGTTGTTGTATATGGAGTATTGTACACGACCCCACTGACATATGCAATAGATTTCAGGGGATTTTTTATGATCCCCGTATGATAATAATCACACCCGCAACATTGCGGGCATTGTCGACAAATCTATTTGGCGACCCCTACGGGACTTGAACCCGTGGCCTCTACCGTGACAGGGTAGCGCTCTAACCAACTGAGCTAAGAGATCGTGGTGAGCAGTTTTAAATCTTGCTCAGGATTTTTTTATTTTAGAATGTCGCAACCATTCGCATTAACTTATTTTTTTCTGCGGTTAGAATTGGGTCAAACCCAGATGCACCCGCCATAAGTGTTTCAGAATTTCCACGACCAGAACGGAAGTAATCAAGGCGTTCAGTTAGAGCGTTTAGCGCACCCCACTTTGTGCCCTTGATTGTAGCGTTAGTTGGTGAGTTATGATAAAGGTCATCAAGCAGAACAACCTTATTCTCCCACTTAGTTAGCGCAACCTTCGCTGCATCTTTATCTGGCTTTGGATAAATTGTCTGAATCAACTTTGAAAATTCAGCATCAGTAATTGCTTGAGAATAAAGTGATTGTGCTTGCTTTTCGAATTCATCGAAATAACCAAGCGCAAGACCAAGAGTTTCACGAGCAACTTGAATACGACCATCAACAGATTGTGTATGACGAATCTTGAAAGATTGCTTTGCGTTACGCATTGCAAGATTCAATGTATTCTGGCAAACAACACGAACAGGTGTTACCGCTGCTTGAACAGCAACAGAACCATCGTGTGAAGTCCAGACAATGAGATAAAGTTTTGTCTCATCGTTAGCGCCTTGTGGGTCAAGAACCATTGTGCGTGGAATATCTACAGTTCCGAACACAACTTTGCCCTTCTTCAATGAGCCAGCAGATTCCCAACGGCAATCAGCATTGGCATCGTGAATTGCATCAGCAAACGCAAACAATTCTTCATTCTGCACAGGCTTGTAACGCTTGCCAACAGTAGCAAGAACATCAGTGCCCTTGTTGAATGGGTTATCACGAATAACCAATTGCGCTTGTGATACATCATTCCAAGATTCTGAAATGTGGTCAGTTAGTGGAGATAAGCGAACATTCCAATTTGCCAACTTTGCTTCTTCAAGCATCAGGGCAGTTGTAACTTCCTCATCTTTTGAGAAGATGCGATTTGCAAGGTTATGCCAAGCAGGTGCACCACGTAGAGCGAAAGCAACTTCGCCATTTTCGACTTCGAGATTATGAGCCATTTTTTACCTTTCGTTTGTTGTTGGATTTATTATAACAGGTGCCACTGACATTGTCTAGGATTAGTTACTATATGTCCGAATTGATCCCTGTGAGTAATCTCACAAATTTCCAGGAGTTATACACAGCTTGCCGTAAGCCTGTGGAAAACCCCGCACCTTTGGGGGCGTCTCACATTATGAGAAGGGGAACTGGGGCGGGTTTGATCCCGCCCCAAGCTCTTAATTAGTTTGCAATTTGCTAGCAATACTTTCATCAAGAAACATTGCAGTTACTTTTTTCTTTTTTAGATTATCAAAAACATAAGCATTAACTCTTCCGTTAAATCGGCGGAGGTTAGAGAAAACTAATTCATTTAAGTATTCTCTATCTACACCTTGTTCAGAGTATAGAGTTAAATCGTTTGCTTTATTTGCGTCATAGATTTCTATTCTAAAACGATTTTTCATTTTGTGCCTTTGTTAGTAGTTTCCCGAAGGAGAGCAGTTTGGCGACTTACTCAGGTCGTTTGAGTTCAGGACTTTAGTTCTGCCCCCCAAATTATTTAGAGATACTTAGCAATTTGCTTCATTGTAGAAGCATTTACTGTTTCCTCATCTGTCATCTTGAGAATTGTGAGAGCATTTGTGATGTCCTCTTTCATCTCACGATAAGAGTGTTGATGGATAATCTCAAAATCCTTTTCAGGTTCAGTAGGGAAATCGCTTTCCTTTGTGATGATGTCAAAATCAACATTGAGAGTGTTGTTCCAAGAACGATAGTTTGTTCTGATGTTCTCAGCCTTTGAGAAGTGGTCAATAGCCCACTTGCCAATTTCCTTCTGCCACTTTTCACGGGCTTTCTGATACTTGGCTTCATTTGCTGATTGAGAAGTGTAATCCTTCTCTAGTTGTGCTAGGCGACCTTCTAGTGCCTTGATTACCTTTGGTGTTGCCACCTTTACTGTTATTGCTCTACTCATTTGTTTCCTTTCGTTGGTTGGTTGTTTGAGTATTGTATCAGATGGGTCTGACATTTACCCCGAAGGGTTGAGAGTTCTTACTTACGACATTGGGCGAGAACACTCTCAATAAACTGCCCCTGTTTCGTTTTGCGTTAGGCTGTTGCTAGAACAGTTGTCCAACGCTCTCCGTTGTCTGTTTCCAGACGAACACGCACCGAGCCAGATGCGTTAGGAATAATCTCTTTGATTACTCCTGTTTCCTTAGACTTCAGAGTGGTGAATAAATCACCGACCTGATAGGTTTTGTTTCCTATTGTCATTTTGCTTCCTTTCTGTTTAGGGTGTTATTGTAGCATTAGGGGCTGACATTTATCAACCCCAATCTTACTATTTGAGATAGTAAGCGTGTGATTAATCTCACACGCCTACTTGATCCTCAATCTTCGTATTGTGGAAGCCAAGCCTCTAAGTGGTGAGCATCTACTATTGCAGACGCAGGGCAGGAAGTCTGACCTCGCCAAGTGATACCTTCGGGAAGGTTAATCTCTCGACTATACTCCTCCTCATAGAACGCATCGATAGCATCTATGCAAGGTTGCACCATTGAGACGGGAACGGGTGGATAGTGATTACCTTGCAAGTGATAAGCAAGTCCAGCCTCTAATCCTAATTCTTCTTCAAGTGCTAACGCTGTTGTGTATCCCATTAGTTATTTTCTTTTACTGTTAATTCTGCCCAAGTGTTATTTTCATTTGCAACTGTAAGTGTGTTAGACATACCGAGAGCATGAACTGTTGCACCCTTACACATTTCTGTAATTGACTTTTCGTCAAGAGCAATTAGTCGTGGAAGCAAGTTTGCAGGAATTTTATCCAAGTCAATAATTGCCTCGAATACAACTGTGTGTGGAACTTTCATTAGATTAGACATTTGTTACCTTTCGTTGTTGGAATAAGAGTATTTTACCATTAGCCACCGACATTTACCAGTTTGCTATCGGCGTGTCGCAGCTTTTGTGATATTTCTCACATTTCTAGGGTTTATCCACAGAAGCCCGTAAGCCTGTGGATAAGCCGCCACCTTTGCGGGCCAACTTGATCTTGTCAAGTCGACACGCCGTTAACCTTTAAACACGGCCCATATGGCAATAGGAATCGGAAGTACAAGAGCTCCCAATAATATAATTGCAACAATTGATCCAACGGTATCCGCCATTATTTTTTACTCGCAGAAAATCTAATATCCGCTTTACCATAAACACATAAGCCACAAGATACACAAGCGGACCCTGCATTGCTAATAAGTGGAATTGATTTCATATTCTCTGGACACTTAGCGCCAGGCTTACCAGTCAATTCTTTCATTGTGCTTTCGGTTACGGCGAATGTCTTTCCTAGATAAGCAAGACGAATTCCCTCATTTACTTTTAGTTCATGGCCGATTTCTTTATTCTCATCGTCGGTGGAATAGTAAAGAGATAGGTTAGATACATCCTTTAGAATAAGCGCTGCAGACTTTACACGTGTGTAAACCCAAAATTGAACATCAGGGTGGTTAGCAATAACGGTCTTCCAGGCATAAGTATAAGTATCATTGAAAAAGTCTCCGTCCCAGTGGATACGGAATAATTTCGGGGCGTCTTTCTTTTCACAATCTGCAATAAATTCTACAATCATCTCATCCAATAGAATAAGCATTGTATCCATATCGGCATTGCGTAACAATTCCCAATTGTGTAACAGATTAGTTTTTACTCCCTTGAAGAGTTTTTCCAATTTGCCTGCATAGCAAACAGTCTCACAGATAGACGTTGCACCAGGACAAGAAAAATCTTTTCCTGCAGGTAATCCGAACGTGTTAGCAATTGCGGCTTGCTTTCCATTTTTTGTGACAAGGTTAGCCACCTTTCTATCGTTAGAACGTTTTAATTTCATGGGGGTAATTATAGCGGATAGGTCCGACATTATAGGTCCCCCATTTCTGCATCTGCCATGCGTGTTTCCATATAATCAGAAACGGGGTCACGATAAAAATCTAGGTCATCTTCATCTGGAATTAAGTTTAAATCAACAACACAATCAAGACATGTAGGAAGACTAAATCGGTAATCAAATTTTTCATCTTCAAAGTTTTCTTCACAATATACGCAGTAAGTTAAAATATCCATAGTTAGGACCTTTCGTTGGTTGAATGGCAAGTATAGCAGAATGGACCGACATTTCCTAATCGACACGCAAATTTTCAGGGTGTTTTTGATCACACCCGTACGACACGCCCGACGCCGCCACCCTTGTGGGCGCAGCTGCATATTTATGCGTTACTCTGAATATTTATTTTTATGTTTGATCTTGCGTGTGTATTTTTTTTTATTGCGAACAGGTTGCGCCGCATTACTGCGACGCAATTCCTGAATGCGTTTTACTTTATCTTGAAGAGAAGTTAGGAACATGATACCCACTCGCTTCATGAAATCGTTTTACATCAAATCGCTCATTATCTTTTGCAAACATTTCAGCGAAATCATTTACCATTTTAGAAAATACAGCAGGGTGCGTTTTATCGCTTGCATACTTTAGAATTTCTGCGGTGCTTACATAGTCTTTACGAGTCATCATTTTACAGTTACGACCTTTCTTTCTTCACGATAAAAATGGCGGGTAAAACATTTCATTTCTGAATTATAAAGATTTACAGTTGAAAATTTATCAGCAAATCCCCAATCAACAAAATCAAAGAAATCTTTCCACGCATCAAATTCGTTTTCGTAGTCTTTCTGCCAGTGTGGGGCATTTCCGTCATAAGATAAAGTAATTTTATACATTAGTTTCCCTTTCGTTAGTTACGCATTTACATTGTGTTATTTGTATTGTATCAGTTTCCACTGACACAACGGCAAGAGTATCGCAATTATCGCAAATCCACATTCCAGCAATTTTGCTCATTTATTTATTCTCCTGAAAAAATCCTAGTGGATTACAATCGCAAGCCTCGACATCATAATCGGTTTCATTTCCGAAAAATTGCCAGCCTTGACCATTACAAGTTTCACACTCTAAAATCTGAGTGTATAATTCTTTCATTCTACCCATTTAGGTTTTCCCTTTCGTTTGTTGATTTTGTAATTGTAGCAGATAGCACTGACAAGGCTTCCGCCTTGCTTGCTTCACGTGTTGCTAACACGTGTTGTTTGAATTCGTCTAAGTTCATTCGAACGCACCTTCCTCTAATAATCCTAATTCGATGTTGAATAATTCATCGGGTGTTGCTTCGGATAAATCTACCCAACCAGCACCCTCGTTGTCCATACGGAAAATTTCGATGTATCCCATTATTATTCACCAACCTTCACTGCGATAGTTGCGAATTTATTTCGCAGACCGCCAGCATTTACTTCGATTAGAAACGCTTCGGTATTTTCGCCATACCAAATTTCTGGGCGAGGTTCAGCAGAAACGATTTCGCCTGAAAAGTGGCGAGAGTTTGAGCGATAGTTTTTTCCTACAAGTAGGCTTTCGATTGTGTAGAGTTTTGTTGCCATAGGTGGCACCTTCTTTCTTTCGTTGTTATGCCACCATTATAGCCGAAGCCACCGACATTTCTCTACTTACTAGCCAGTAATTCCAAATAATGAGACGCTCAAGCGGTGTGATTTACACCACATAAAAATGTCCGATTTGTCTGTCAAATCGACACGCCGTAATTTCCAGGGGATTTTATAACAAGTTCATAACGACACGCCCGACGCCGCACCTTTGTGGGCGCATAAGCTTTGTCAAGCCGACACGCCGTTGTTATTTAATTTTTTCTAAAAGTTTTTCTAATTCTTTTAGTTGCTCTAAATTTAGATGATCCAAATTTATTGCGTCGGCAAATCCAAAAATATCTTTTTCCATTTTACTTTTCCTCAATTTCTGCAACATAAACATTGCTTCTCTCAATGTTTCCGTGTTTTAATTTAAAATCAAATTCGTTAATTGCTTCATCATAATTATCAGCAACGATGTCAATAAAAGTTGTAAACTCAAATACTGGCATTAGTAACACTCCCCGCACATTGGATAATAATACTCACCATCATCGGTGATAAATTGCGATGTAACCTCACCGCAAGATGAACATTTATTCATTAGTTAGACTCCTTATCTAAGCAATTTATACAATTACAATTTTTAGAAGAGAATAAGAATTTTAACAATTCTTTTCTAGTATAAGCGTCTAATCCATAAGAGGATTTTACTCCACCATTATGGTATTCGTGCACGATTGTGCTAAATAGAGTTTCATTAAGTTGAGTCATTTTGACTCCTTTCTTTGAGATAACCTTTATCTCATCTTGATACTAGTATCCTAACATAGACCACTGACATTTTGACCCCTTTTTCGGGCGTGTCGGAAAACTATTTTTGTGATTTACGTCATGTGGATAACTTATG